>PDWJ01000510.1_pt1 | contig 56761 bp, 47 predicted proteins | sample 1430881 | NCBI WGS metagenome assembly PDWJ01 (sample SAMN01162460, study PRJNA174530) | Oral metagenome, whole genome shotgun sequencing project. | biome: Marine environment; feature: Marine mammal; material: Swab sample of the gingival sulcus; isolation source: swab sample of gingival sulcus...
AAGATCACGAGCCCCAGAAGAACCAGCCCAAGGAGGGAGGTCAGGATCAGATTACGAATCAACCTGTTGGGAGCTGCCGTCACGTCTGACAGGGGGACGGTAATAGAGAGGCTCCAAGGGGCAAGGTTAGATCCTAGAGGAATGGGAGTCTGTACCCTCAAAATATCTTCATTTAAGTTAATGGAATACTCAATGCAGGTTTTTTTGTCTCCGGTGGTGATTATGTTCAAGATCTCGTCCAGGTTTTTGATTTTGCCTCTTCCCACCTCTTCTAGGTTCTTTTCTACAAGGTTTTTATTTGGGTGATAGAGCATATATCCCTCGTTAGAGAAGAGGGTGTTATAGCTGTGTTCTGTAACCGAAATGGCAGTCACCTTCTCGGTGAAAGCAGCGAGATCTACGTCTAGGCCAACTACGCCGATGTTTTTCCCATCAAGTTTAATGGGGATGGAAAGAGTTGTTATAAGGTATGACTCTCCATTGTCCACATAGGAGTATCGGCAGGGTTCTTCGATCATCGGGTGCCCAGAGCGAAGGGGGCCATAATACCAATCTCCGTCCTGAAGACTCTCCTCAGTAGTATCATACGTCCGAATGATAGAGCCATTGTTGCGGACAAAAGTGCCTTCAAAACGCCCTGTCTCCTTAAATCCGTCAACTCCCGAAAATTCAGAATCCTTGCCGTCAAAGGCGTTGGGCTCAAAGACGAACCATGCTGAAAGTGCTCCAGGAGTTTGAGCCAGGATCTGACGGGTCATGTCGATGACGTCTTTCCGAGCTTCGGGGGCGGTTCGGTTACACTCTTCAAGAGACGCTGCCAGAGTTTGAGCCGTAACGACGAAGCGAGTCATCGTCTTGGAGAGCTCTTCGGCCTCTCTCTCTGCAGATGCGGTGAGAAGCTTGGTTGTCTTGGCTATGGAGTTGGTTCTCACCCTCAGAGCTGTATGGGCAATGATACTTCCCTGGATGATCACCAGAGCTCCCAACAGCACTACCAGCAATTTCCCTCGGAATCGGAGTCTTATCACTTTTACCACCTCAAATTTAAAGACATCCATTGACAGATACCATGATTATAGCATTTTTATAAGGGATATCCATTGCTATAAGAAGGGCATCTCTAAAAAGCTACAATCGAGTTTCCAGCCTCAGCTTGTTCCGCCAGAGTTCTGTCTCACCCAAACGTATTTTTGACCTGCCTGCTCCGTACCGTCGCCTTGAAGGGCACCTCCTGTGCCCTCTGTGTCCTCTCGGTTTGGGACGATGTTCGTCTCGCCCCAGTCGATACTTCACGATTGCAGGTCAAAAACACGAACCTCAAATGGGCTCCGTCGAAACGACCTGAGACGAGTTTCTGAGTTTTGAGAGGTTCCCTATAAGAATTTCTTGCCTGAATCGGAGGTGAAAGGGAGACTTCTCCATTCACAATAGTGGCGATGTTCGTTGCCATACCTTGGCGTGGGGCATGAAACGCCTGGCCGGATTAGATTAGAAAGGATAATCAAAACCAACCTGACAAAGGAGGCTGGGCGTTATAAAAAAGGCCTTTACCAGGCACTCCAAGCGCTTACAGCCTGTCATAGAGATAGGAAAGCCTTCTCTTGAGTTGAAATCGGAACAGGAAAAACGTTGTCTCTGTCCTGTATCATTTTGTTACGCTAAAATTCCATAAAGAACATTTTTATCCTTTTTCAGGAAACTCCTGTCCGAGATTTTTGTATAGCCCTTTCTCTGTAGCTGCGTCAATAGAGGGGAAGATTATGTCTAATGTTAAAAACATTTTGCCTTGTTTTTATTATAAAAAAGTGGTGTGTTTTGCGAATTCGATTAATTTCAAAGTATGTAGAGGCTTCTTGAGGCGTGTTTGATAAGAGTAAGATATTGATGTTAAATCTTCATATCCCAAATGTCTTGAGACCGTGATATGGTACAATTTTGAGATGGATTCAATTGCTTGAGTGTCTTTATTTGGGAGGTGTTATCGTGCGATTGAAGGTTTTAGGTGCTGCGGGCGAGGTGACCGGATCTAACTATATGCTGGAGGTTGGCGACAAACGAGTTATGATAGATTGTGGTCTTCACCAGGGACGGGATGACGAAAAACGGAATCGGGAGCCCTTTCATTTTGATCCGACCAGCGTTGATGCCGTGCTTTTAACGCATGCCCACATCGACCATACTGGCCGAGTCCCTCTCCTGGTCAAGCAAGGATACAAGGGCAAAGTATATGGCTCTCTTCCAGCCGTGGAGCTCACGGAGGTTTTGTGGCGGGATTCGGCCCACCTTATGGCCGAGGAAGCTAGATGGCGGTCCAAGAAAAACGCCCGAAAGGGCCTGCCTCCAGTGGAACCTCTCTTCGACGATGACGACGTGACATCCGCCCTGAAAATGTTAACCCCCGTTTCGTATGACGATAAAATCCAGGTTGTTCCAGGTCTGGAGGTCCGATTCCGTGATGCTGGTCACATTATGGGGAGTGCCATTTTGGAGATATGGCTCACCCAGGGAGATGCATCGGTGAAGATCGTTTTCAGCGGTGATCTTGGTCCCCAGAAAACGGTGATGGAGCGAACGCCCGCAGCTATCACCGAGGCTGACTATGTTGTGATTGAGTCTACTTATGGGGATCGGGAACACAAGACTAACGACGAGAGTCGAGAGGAATTTCAGACTCTCATGAAGCAGATCCTTGCTAAAAAATCCAAGGTCTATATCCCCACGTTTGTCGTTGATCGAGGCCAGAGGGTTATCTACGAACTCATGCTCCTTCAGGATCAGGGACTTGCTCAGGATGTGCCGATCTATTTCGATTCCCCCATGGGCGTGAAGGCTACTAAGATTTATGAGGAGCATCTTGATCTCTGTTCCAGCGAAATTCAGGCCTATCGACATCAGGGCAAGCATCCTTTTTCTCCGGAACGACTAACGTATGTCTCGTCTGTGGAGGATTCTCAGGCCATCAACGACGTAGATCACGCGATAATTTTGGCAGGCAGCGGCATGTGTAACGGCGGTCGGATCGTCCATCACCTGAAGCATGGAATATGGAACCCAGAGAACCACGTTGTCTTTGTGGGATATCAGGCCGTCGGCACCTTAGGACGGCGGATCGTCGAGGGGCAAAAGCAGCTTCGTATTGCAGGGGAAGACGTGATGGTTCGGGCCCAGATCCATACTATCAACGGTTTCTCGGCTCACGCTGATCGCAGGGATCTTCTGGCGTGGGCGTCTAATTTTGCCGATGCGTCACCGTCTTTTTTCGTCACTCATGGTGAGCCTAAATCGTCTGAGGCTTTGGCTAAAAGCCTCAGAGAGAAGGGCTTTCAGGCTGTGGTCCCGGTGGTTGATCAGGAGTTTGAGCTGTCGCCTAACGTCTCAGAGCGGGAAGCAAAGATCGTTGTTGCCACGCCTCAAAGCCATGTTTCGGCCTATGTGGAGGTTGCCAGATCTCTGAGCGAGATCGCCGCCATAACTGAGCGGCTCAGCGAATCGGCAGCCTCTATGGGGGACCCTGAGCAGGCTTTGCCTCTTTTGAATTCGGCGAAGGTCCTTCTGGAGACCGTCACGAACCGATCCAGGTGTTGATAGGGAGTTTTGCCTCGTGAGCTCCGTAAGACGATCAAGCTTTTTTCTCGTCTTTGTTGTCGTGCTTCTGGGGAGTATGGCCTTGATCGTGGCGGCTCGATGGGCTTTGCCGGAGGATCTCCATCGGGTGGAAAACGCCTTGCCTGCGCTGGTTGTACGCAGGCCATATGGGGTTTTTATCGGGCAGGGAGCTGTTTGGAACGGAGCGGTATTCCAGCTGCTCATTAATGATCTTGATAAAAGGGGTATAGGGCTGAGCAGCGTAGGTCCTCTTCTCAGGGTGATCCCTCTGGCCGAAAGGGCTGCCTGCATGGTCACGGTATCGTCCTCTCAGGTAGAGGTATGTGCTGCTTTTCGGTTTTGTGAGTCGGTTCAATGGGCTCTGTCTGACGGTTTTCTCTCAGCGCCGTTTCGTGAACTGTGGGGAGACGTCGTGTCTGTGCGCTTTTATAATGAAGGGCGGCAGTATTTCGCCCTTTCCGGTGCTGCTTTTGAGAAATCTCTCTATGCTACGCTGGATGGCGATCTGGTTTTGCTGGCATCGTCACGTGATCTGTTGTCTTTGATGCTCGACACCCTTTATCATCGGAAGGAGATTTTCTCGCCTGTATGGATGCTGGAACCCTTGTGGGATTCGCATCTGGAGGTTCGAGATACAGACGGTGGTTTTCACGGTGCGTGGTGTTTGTCGAACGATGAGGGGGTCTTTGAATGGTATGTTCAGGGAATTGACCACCTCAAGAGTTTTTGGGCTCCTCGCCGATGGGACGATTTTCTTCCCGAAGTGTCTCGTCCTCTGTCCTCAATGATCGGGATTGCTCAGCCTCACCGGATGGTGGTGACCATCGGCGGTCAGGCCAGGCTTCTCTCGGCTCCCTTTCCAGGGATGAGCGTTACGGTTTGGGGCGACGGTCCCGTTCGGGATGGTATTCATGATCTGTGGCAGGATATCGTCTCCTCAGGGATGGCTGGGAGTTGTGATGTCGATCTGGGGGGAGATATTGAGGTGCCATTCCCGATGGTCGTTCGTTTGGAGCCGAACAGGTCATTTATTGCCTTGGGGCGATCCGAGGTCATGGATTCATTGATGCCCCGGGAGCTGGACGATGTTATTCCTGGTCCTTGGAGGTTGAGTCTTCTCTGGGGGCACGTGGAAGGGGCACTTTGTGCCAAGGCTCTGGAGGGGATGATCAAGTCAGAGGGAATTGTCTTTCCGTCGGTTTGGGGGCAATCACCCTTCGCCTATCGATCGTCTTTGATCGCTTTAACTCGATGGCTTCGATCAGTGGGAACTCTCTCGTTCGTGGTTCCCGAGATCGATAGAGGAATTCTTTTGTGGAAAGAACCATGACGGCCGTATAACCGTCCGTGTTTGGAGGCTTCTGTATATGAGCGAAAATGGGTTTACGATTCTTGAGGAACGGGGATATATCGAGTGGAGCAGCCATCCCCAGGAAATGGAGGCCCTGTTTCAGGAGGGGCGAGTCACGGCTTATGTGGGGTTTGATCCCACGGCGGACAGTCTTCATGTCGGGCACCTTGTTCCCCTGATGGGTTTGGCCTGGCTTCAGCGTCTGGGGCATAGGCCTATTCTTCTGGCCGGTGGTGGGACGGGCATGATCGGCGATCCCTCGGGGAAGAGTAAGGAACGAAACCTTCTGTCCATTGAGCAGATTCGCTCCAACGTGGAGGCTGTTAAGGAGCAGCTTGCCCACTTTGTGAGCTTCGATTCGGGGGAGACTGGGGCGATTTTGGTCAACAACTACGACTGGTTGAGTTCCATATCCTTTCTCGACTTTCTGCGAGATGTGGGAAAGCATTTTACTGTAAATTATATGGTGGCCAAGGAACATGTTCGTTCGAGGCTGACCAACCCGGATAAGAGCATTTCCTTTACCGAGTTTTCTTATACTCTGCTTCAGGCGTACGATTTTCTCCATCTTCACCGGACGTACGGGTGTCGACTTCAGATGGGAGGGAACGATCAGCAGGGGAACATCGTGTCGGGGTTGGACCTGATCCGGAAGACGGATGGGGCTCAGGTGTACGGCACTACCAATCCGCTGTTGCTCACCTCTTCGGGGACAAAATTTGGCAAAACTGAAGAGGGAGCGGTATGGCTCGATCCCAAGAGGACATCGCCGTACCGGTTCTATCAGTTTTGGGTGAACACCGAAGACGTTCAGGTTGAAACGCTGCTTAAGCTCTTCACTTTTATGCCCTTAGACGAGATTGCTCGTATTATGGAGCTCCACAGGGAGGCTCCCGAACGTCGAGAGGCCCAGAAAGCTTTGGCTTTCGCCGTTACAGCCTTGCTTCACGGACGAGGAGCTGCCCAAACCTCTCGACGAGCCAGCGATATTCTCTTCGGTGGAGGCTTTGATCCTGTGGATCTTTCTTCCGATATGATGGAGATTCTGGCCTCGGAGGCACCTTTTTCTCGGGTGTCCATTCCATCAGCGTTGCCCGATCTCATGGTGGCAGCTCAGGCGGCCAGTAGCAAAGGCGAGGCTCGACGACTGGTGTGCGGTGGTGGCGTTTCGTTGAATGGGCGGCGTATCGACGACGACCGTCTGGAGGTCGATTCTTCCTGGCTGTTGGAGTCTGGGTATCTCTTTTTGAAGGTAGGGAAGCGGCGGTTTTTCGTCGTTCAGGCTGAGAACCTGTAGTTTTACAAATTCTCCCGAAAAGGAGGTCGTGCCGATGCGGTCGAATGGGTGGGTGTGGTTTCTTTCAGAGTCTCTTCGTTACTGGGAAATTTTATCAATTGGTCTCACTGCTCGTCAGTTGGGGGCCGATGGTCTGCGACTGACGGTCATCTCCGGGAGCGGTTTTTTCCCGAGCTCGCTTGTGGACGTCGTCTCTTGGAAGAGCCTGAGTGGCTTCCGCCGTGCCCGTATCGCTTCGACCTATGGTCAGCTTTGGCATCTTTGGGGACAGCAGCCTCGATGGTGGCCTTTGGTTCGTGCTCGCTCCTTAACGGTACACTCTCTGAAAGGGGGCAACGAATCCTGGCAGGGCCATCCTGCCGAGTTTTCAAGTGTTTCTGAGGCGGCTGAGGATGTCAACGTCTGGCGTCCTGCCTTCGAGAGGGATTTGGCCTGGGGGCGTCCTGAGGACGATCAGGGAGAACCTATGGCGCTTGTTGTTTTTCCCAGCTCGACGGCCCGCCCGGATAGATCTGTCATGGATTTTTTATCACGAGACTTTCCCTGGCCTCTCGTTAAGCTCTCAGATCAAGCGGGAGCCCTCTTCGGGGCCGTGGGCGTCGTGAGCGAGACCGAGGCGGTTCGCTTTCTCTCCAATAGAGGACGGCTTCTGGTCCTTCCAGGAGTCGATGTGTCCACGGCTATCCTGGCTGCCTTTGCCTCGTTATATGGAGTTCCTACCGTGTCACCTTGGTCACCTCTGTTGGACGATCTTTTGGGGCCTGATGGGTATATTCCCCTCAGGAGAAACGAGCTTCCCAAACCGTTGGAGGTGATCGGTGATTTGGGTCGTCAGGCGGCTATCCAGGGACGTCACAGGATTCATGATCGTTGCTCGTCTCGGGAGTCTGCTGAAACTCTTCAGAATATCTACCGGACTTTGTCGGAGGGGCGCCGATGAGCCTACGGGTTCGGTTCGTCGAAGTTCTTCGGCGGATTCTGGCCCATCCAGGCTGGCGTGGTTGGGTTCTGTTTTGGGTTCTTCGAGGGCTGGTGGGGCTTGTTTCTCCCAGATCGGATATCTCTTTGGACAATCTGGCTCGGGCGTATCCCCAAAAAAGTCCGCATTGGCATCGACGGATTCTGAACGCGATGTACGACCACTTCAGCTGGATGGCTGTAGAATACCTGGCTTTGATCGACGATCCGTCACAGGCTCTCCGGTGGGTTCGTCGGGTTCGAGGGCGAGAGTTTTTGGACTCCTTGCTTCGACGGGGCGAGGGCTGTGTGATTTTGGCTGGCCACGGTGGGAATTGGGAGCTTCTCTCCGCATGGTTGTGTCAAAGTGGGTATCCTCTGTACGCAGCGGTTCGGGATCCGAATCTCTGCGATTTTGCCGAGCTCATGGAGCGATACCGCAGGACTGTGGGACTTCGGACCCTTCGAAGGGAACGTCAGGGAGTGAGGGAGATGTTCCGGCTTCCCAGAGAAGGTGGTTTCCTGGGATTGGTCGCCGATCAGGATGGGGGCCCCCTCGGAGTTCCGGTCCGTTTCTTTGGACGATGGTGTTCCATGCCTGGTGGTCCGGCGTCGATTGCGGCGGTCGCTCGGGTTCCTGTGGTCCCTCTGTCCATTCAAAGGCTTGCTCCGTTTGTTCACGAGGTGACTATTGAAGAGCCTCTGTATCCGCTTGAGGGGGTAAGCCGAAAAAAACAGATGACGATCCTTTCTCAGCGACTGAGTTCCGTTTTGGAGGACATGGTTCGTCGCAAGCCTGATGAATGGCTCTGGATGCATCGACGATGGAAAACTAAACTTTTCCCTTCGGTGACCGATGTTTGAAGTCCTACAGTGAAGGTGGTATTCTATAAGCCTAGGGAGGTGAGGGCGGTATGATCGTCTATGAACTGATGACAAACGGAGACGCGGTCAGATTGCCCGGTCTGCCTTTCTTCGAAAGTGTCCCCGGGGTTGATGAGCCTCGGGTTGTTTTGTTGATGCCCTATAATCGTCTTCTCGTGGGGTTCTGTTACGGAGGAGCATACGAACGTTGGCTGTGGGGAAAACCAGGCGATATCGATAGCTGGCAGGAGGCGTTCATATACGATAGATTGCCGAGCACTTTCGACACTGGAGATGTGGTCATCTCGGTAAGCAGCGAGGTAACGAGTCGTCTTCGGTCTCATCTGTTGTCCGAACTACCTCCGCCGGGAAATCACGGCGATACCATGTTCGTCTTGAGAGACCTTTTGGGAGCGGCTTTCCCCATGGACCAAGACGATCTTTGGGATGACGAAGAGGGAGTCTTGGCCTCTTTGTTTAACTTAGGGGAGTTCCGTTACCTCTATTGGGGTGTCCGCAAAGCGCTTTCTTTAGGCGATCACTCCATGGTCGGTCGGGTGAAGATATGGGCTCGGCGGGGTGTCGACGTGTTTCGAGATATTGCTGAACCTCCTAAGATGTGGATGTCTGTAGGAGAACTTCCAGGTAACAAAGGGCTGGCAGAGCTGGAATCCCTGCTTTTCAAACCTGAGCAGCTTCGGCGAATGAATCTGGAAAAGAGTGGTTCCGTTGTCTTTCGGGGCGATACAGGATATCTGGTCCGTTTTGAGGGACAGCGCCCTTTCGGTGAGATTGCCGTAACGGTGTGGATGTACTTTCCCACGCCTATCTGGGAGGAGATGAAGGATCGCCGGGGACTTCGAGCTCAAGAGATCGTGATCCTTTCATGGGGATATCTGGACGCTTTGGAAGCTACCAGGGAGCTGGAGCGATACGGACGTCCTCAGTCTTTGGAGGAAATTATACAGGTTAAAAGCTAATCGGTCAGGGAGTTTTCTGAACATAAAACTCAATCTCAAGGGAATCTCTGAAAACGCAGAAACTCGCCTCAGGTCGTTTCGACGGAGCCCATTTGAGGTTCGTGTTTTTGACCTGCTATCGTGAAGTATCATCACCTGGGGCGACATCCTGTCGCCCCAAGCTGAGAGGGCATGGGAGGTGCCCCTCGATGCGACGGTACGGAGCAGGTAGGTCCAAAGTTACGTTTGGGCGAGACAGGGCACTGAGGGAACGACCTGATGCAGGTTTTTAGAGGTGCCCTAGAGAGATTGAAGAGTATTCAGGCAGAGATCCTTTGTTTTTTCTTTAAAATGAGCTCTAAACGGCCTTAGAGGGAGCTATTCACGCTTAAAGGGGGGCTAGCGGTTTTTGTTTCATCCCTTTTATGCGGTACAATGGCGCTAGAGGGGAAGGGCATCCGATCTCCTCTTTTGGTCTGAGTATCGGTAACGTGTTTCAGCTCTATTTCAGCGATACTCGAGGTAGTTGGAAAACAACGAGAGTAAGGGTTGATGCCATTGATGGAATCGAAGTACGAACGATACTCCGACCGTTTTCCATCAGCTCAGAGAGGAGTGAGGTACATCGAAACGTCGAATACCCCACAATTGCATAGGACCGTTTTGATGCTGTCGTCGGATGACGAGGGCAATTAGGGAAGGCTTATTCCCTTGTATATGATTATCATAAGCGAGGAGGGCTCGTGAGCCCCCCTCGCTGTTTTTGGAGATGGGGATGGTGGTATAATCGATCGATCATGCCCTTTTTGAGGGGTGTAAAAGGGGGATTCCCGTGGACCAGTCGTATATGCGACGAGCCGAGGAGCTTCATCGATCTCGTATCGTGGTAGACGCTCATTTCGATCTTCTCATGGAGGTGTTGGCCAAGAGAGAAGCTGGGCGCCGGAACGTCATGGAGGACGATATCCTGCCAGCTATGAGGGAGGCTGGTTTAGACCTGGTGGTCTCGTCCATCTTTATCGAAGACCAATTCCTTCCAGAGATGGCCTTACGTCGGGCTCTGGATCAGATCGCAGCTTTTCACCAGGAGCTGGATGAATGTGGTCATCTGGTAAGCCTGTGTCGTTCCTGGGGCGATGTGGAGAGAGCTCGGGCGCAGGGGAAATTAGCGGTGATTCTCTCCTTTGAGGGGGTTGAGCCCCTGGGCAACGATCTTCGGCTTCTGCGCGTATTCTACGAGCTGGGGGTACGGGGGATCGGTCTGGTCTGGAGTCGTCGTAATTTCGCAGGGGACGGGTGTTTTTTTGTTCCTCGGCGTGAGGGACAAAAGGGGGGACTCACCGATTTCGGCGTTGCTCTTCTGGATGAGGCCCGAGACCTGAACATGTTTATCGACGTCAGTCATCTGAACGACGAGGGTTTCTGGGACGTGACCAGATTCTGGGATGGTCCCTTTGTGGCTTCTCACTCCAATTGCCGGGCTCTTGCGGGAAGTATGCGAAACCTGACCGACGATCAGATCATGGCGTTGGCAGATCATGGCGGCGTCATGGGGATGAACTGCTGTAGTTCCTTCGTGGTTGATCAGGGCTTCGGAGTTGCATCACCGGCGAGACTGGCGGACCATGTGGATCACATTCGAGATCTGGTGGGGCTTGAACACGTGGGGTTCGGCTTCGATTTCTGTGACTGGATCCGACAGAGCAGAGGTGACACGAGTACGACCTGTGACTGTGTTCCCGGCTATGGCGGGGCAGTCGCTTTCACCGCTGAACTCCTCTTCAGAGGATACGCAGATGAGCAGGCAGCGGCGATCATTGGTGGTAACTGGGCTCGGGTCTACGGGGCGTTATTGCCATAGGTTAGAGAGAGGCCCCCGTTTCCGGGAGCCATCTCGTAGCAGTCAGTAGGTCCACTGAAAATCCGGGAGCCCTGCATCGACGATACGCTGCCGAATATCCTCGGCGATGATCGCGAGATCCTCGGGGGTTTTGCCCTCGCATCTTGTGGCCAGAACCGGTTGGGTGTTGGATGCCCGGATCAGTCCCCAGCCCTTTCCGTCGGGGTAGACAATGCGGAGGCCATCCACGGTGATGGCCTGGTATTTCTCAAGGGCCTTGGCTGTGATCCCTTTCATGACTTGGAATTTCTGATCGTCGGGACAGTCAACCCGGATTTCTTCAGTGTGGTAGTACACTGGCATGTCTGACAGCATTTCTGATAGGGAACGGTCGCTGTTGGACAGGATGCGGAGCAGACGTCCGGCGGCATAGAACGAGTCGTCGTAGCCGTAGTACTCGTCGGCAAAGAAGATATGCCCCGAGTACTCCCCCGAGAATAGGGCACCACGGCGTTTCATCTCGGCCTTGATAAGGGAGTGTCCGGCCTTGTAATAGTAGGGTTCTCCACCCAGTCGGCGAACTTCGTCCTCAAGCGCTTGGGAGCACTTCACCTCGATTATGGCAATGGCTCCCGGATGTTTAGGAAGGATCTCTCGCCAGAAGAAGGCCATGAGCATGTCCCCCCAGATGATCTCTCCTTTGTCGTCCACTACTCCGATTCGGTCGGCATCTCCGTCGAAACCGACGCCCACGTCAGCACCATGTTCCCGAACAGCCTTGATGAGGTCCTGCATGTTGGCCCGTTTCTGAGGATCGGGATGGTGGTTGGGAAAGGCTCCGTCGGGCTCACAGTAGAGAGGGATCACCTCACATCCCAGACGCTCCAGGAACTGAACGATCCTGAGGGCTGCCGTCCCATTGGCGGCATCGGCGGCCACCTTGAGTCTTTTTGGTCCCAGAACTATTTTTTCTTGGAGCATGTCGAGGTAAGAATCCCAAAGGTCCTCTCGGCGGACTGAACCGGGCTTGGATGCCATGTCCATGTCGTCGGCCTCAACCATCCTGCGGATGACCTGGATTTCCTCTCCGTAGAGTGTCGATTTCCCGAAGGCCAGTTTGAGGCCGTTCATGTCCTTGGGATTGTGGCTGCCGGTGATCATGACGGCACCGTCCAGGTTGTGATGAAACAGGCTCCAGTACAGCAGGGGACTGGTTACGGTCCCGATATCCAGTACGTCGATTTCCGTCTCGTTCAGCCCTTGGATCACGTCTTTTCTAATCCGTTCTGTGGAGAACCGGACATCGCCTCCCACGGAAGCTCGGACCACCCCTTTACGCCGAAGGTAGGTGCCGTATGCTCGGGCGATGGCCAGGACGTTGGCCGACGACAGATCGGTATCTGCTACACCTCGGATATCGTATTCCCTGAAAATAGTGGTGGGGATCCTCATAGGACGCTCACTCCTTTGTGATCGTACAAATATTTTCCATTCCTGTTCAAGTATACGTCAAAAGCAACCGTTCCGTCGATAAACAGTCCGAAAACGTGGGATGGCGTAGAGAGAAGAGGGAGGGGGGAACAAAAATGTGGAATGGTGCGCTGGTGGTACTGCCTTTGGGGATTGTCATGGTTGTGGGGTGGTGGCTTCGCCGTTTTCAGGTGCTTTCATCCAAAGGTGTGGAAGAGATGAACCGTACCCTGTATTGGGTGGTCCTGCCAGCCATCTTGTTTCGGGCGACGGTAACGGTTGATCCGATTCATTTTACAAATTTCGCTTTTATGGCTGCCCTCTACGGCCCTTTCCTTATCCTTCCCGTCTTTGCCTGGGGGTTGGCCCGACTGAGAGGCTTCCCGAGAGAACGATTGGCTGTCTCGGTCCTCGTGTCGGTTCGGGGAAACAACGTTTTTCTGGGCTTGCCGGTCATTACCGTGGCTTTGGGGGAAGCTGGGCTTGTCTGGTATGCTGTCTACATGGCTTTGGCTCTCGTGGTCTATCAGCTCATCTCCATCGTATCGGTACAGATCGCTCTTTCGGGCAGTGTGTCGCTCCGAACCCTGACTGGCGCACTGAAAAAACTGATGATTAATCCCCTGGTTCTGGCCTGTGTGGCGGGAGTCATCGGTGCTTTTATCGGCTTTCGACTCCCAAGCTGGCTGGACCAGAGCTTGTGCATCCTTGGGCACACAGGCAGTGGTGTGGCTCTGGTCGGTTTAGGGGCCTCCCTGAAACTGGGAAACCTCCTGTCCTCTCTGGGCCGGGTCTGGAACGACCTTTTGGTTCGCTTGATCCTCTCCCCCCTTCTTACCTGGGGGGCCTTGAGCCTTTTCTCTCTGGATCCCATGTTGGTGCGGACTTCGGTGCTCATGGCCGCTATGCCGGCGGCGGTGGACAATTTTGTTCTGGCCCAGGGGATGGGCATGGATCACGAGGCTGCTGGAGAGATTATCGTCGCGTCCACAGTCTGGTTTGTTGCGACCACTGCTTTCTGGCTTTACCTTTTAGGGCTCTAGCCTTTGTGTATCTGAGGACATGGTACGATACGAGGAGTGTGTTGAGGGGGAGCGGGTGTCCTGTGAGATTGCAGCAAGATCGGTATATTCTTCTGGTCCTTTCTTTTTCCTTATTCTGCTGTATGTTGGGAGTCGGGGTCATCAGTCCTATACTGCCACTGTATGCCGTTCAACTCGGTGCTGGAGGGGGTCTTCTCGGGTTGGTCCTGGGGATTTTTTCCCTGTCTCGATTGGGCTGTTCGCTGGTCGCCGGAGGGTTGGCCGACCGATTGGAGCGAAAGTACCTGATCCTCTTTGGTCTGTCGGTGTACACTCTGTCCTCTGTGGCGTATCTGGCGGTCACCTCCGTGTGGCACATGGTGGCCATTCGGTTTTTCAACGGTATGGGATCGGCCTTCGTCATTCCCGTGGCTATGTCCATCGGCTCGGATGTCTCGAAAAAAGGGGGAGAGGGAAAATTTTTCGGTTTCCTTCAGATGGCGTTGTTCGCTGGCATCGGCACGGGCCCCCTGATCAGCGGGCTGATGGCCGACTGGCTTGGATTGCAGGCACCCTTTTTAGTTATGACGTCGTTGACGTTGATGGCTCTCGTAGGGGTCGCCTGGGGGCTGCCGACGGGGTTGCCCGTGAGTTCTTCGTCTCACGTCGGGTCGATGAAAGTTTACAGGGCCTTGTTGAGAGACCCCGTACTTTGTCGGGTGTACGTCTATCAGTTTTCCTCAGCTCTGGGGCGGGGATCCATGCTTATGTTTTTGCCCCTTATCGCATCCGAAGCTCACCTGACCTTTTTCAAGATCGGCGTTGTTCTGTCAATCGTGTCTCTGACGACGGGGTTCTTGCAGCGATTCACCGGCCTTTTAGCTGATCGAATGCCGAAAAACCGACTGGTTTGGGTGGGGGGAACTATCACGTCGGGTATCCTCTTCATGATGCCCGCCTTTCGCTCGTTCCCGTCCCTCTTGCTTGGAGCGTTGATCTTTGGCCTGGGGGCTGCCACCAGCTCTCCGTCCATCATATCAATGGCAGCCATTCGGGGACGTGTCTTCGGGACCGGTCGAACCATGGGAATGTTCAACATCGCTTTCGGACTGGGGATGACTCTGGGGCCTTTGTTGGCAGGATACATTCGGGAGGTGGGTATTCTTTCATCTCCCTTTGTCCCTATCGGGGGTATCCTCTTGGGATGTACCTCGTTGTTTATTTTTGACCATCCCTTTAGGGGGCTGGACGACCTGGTGGAGGAGGGCGGCCCATGCGTATGAGAACCGAGCGGGAAGAGATCGTGCGTTATGGCATGAAGCTGCTGGAAGAAGGTCTGACCACCGGAACAGGCGGAAATCTGAGTGTCTTTCATCGGGCCTCGGGAATCGTGGCCTTGAGCCCTTCGGGAATTCCCTACAGAGAGACGCAACCCGAGGATGTTGTCCTTATGACCTCTGAGGGCGACTTTGTGGATAGGGCCCATCGAATCCCCACCAGCGAGTGGGAGCTTCATCTGACTTTGTACAGGAAGCGTCCTGACATCTCGGCGGTGGTCCACTGCCACTCGGACTACGCTACGGCCGTCTCCTGTCTGGGTGTGGACTTGCCTGCGGTGAACTACATGGTGGCAGTCGTAGGGGATAAAGTACCCCTGACCCCCTTCGGTGTGTACGGGACGAGGGATCTGGCTGAGAAGGTCGCCGACAACATCGGCGGTTACGACGGAGCCCTTATGGCCAATCACGGTCAGGTGGCTCTGGGGCAAACTCTCAAGGCGGCATTCACCGTGGCCCTCAACGTGGAGTACGTGGCCAGGCTCTATATTTTGGCGAAAAGCGTGGGAGAGCCGAGCCTCCTTTCCAGGGATGACATAAAGAGAACCCGAGAGCGGTTTCGGTCCTACGGTCAGGAGCGGCAGTAAGCTCGACTGTTCGTAGAACGGAATGGCACGGATTCGTAGGAGAATCCGTGCCATTCCGTTCTGTGCCGTTGTTCTCCATTGAGGTCGGCCTTCGTGGAACTAGTCTCCGATGATTGTGAGCGACTTGTCGTAGCTGTTCAGGACCTCACATCCCGAGTCGGTGACCAGAACCAGATCCTCGATGCGGACGCCGAACTCCCCGGGGATGTAGATCCCCGGCTCGACGGAGAAGATCATACCTTCCTCCAGAACATCGGTGTTTGCCGCCGACACGTCGCCGTGCTCGTGGACGTCGATGCCGATGGAATGCCCCGTCCTGTGGGTGAAATACTGGCCGAACCCAGCAGTGCTGATGTGCTCTCGGGCGGCGTTGTCCACGTCGCAGAATCGGACGCCTGGCTTAACCGTGTCGATCCCCTTCTGGTTGGCCTCCCGTACCAGGGCGTACACGTCCTTCGCCTTCTGGGAAACCTTTTTATAGAAGACGGTCCTGGTCATGTCGGAGCAGTAGGAATCCTTAACACAGCCGATGTCTATGATGACGCTGTCTCCCTCGGAGACCATGGAACCGTCGATCTCGTGGTGCGGGTCGGCACAGTTTTTCCCGTACCCGATGATGGGGTTGAAGGAAAAACCCTCGGTCCCCAGATCCTCGTAGATGGTGGCCAGCTTTTGCCCCATCTCCTTCTCGGAGAATTGCCCCGTTCCCACCATAGGGATCATCATCCCCATGGACTGATCGTTGAGCACAGAGGCTTTTCGCATACGCGCTCTTTCTGCCTCGTCCTTCCTCATGCGAACGGCGTCCACCACGGACGATCCGTTGACGTACGTGGCGGCAGACTTCAGCTCCTGAAGCCTGAGCAGAAACCTGGAGGGCCAGACCTTGTCGATGCCGATCGTGTCCTTTTCTCCCACCAGCAAGGCAATCTTCTCCACGGGGTCCTGGGTGTCGTCGTACCACACGATATCCAGCCCGAGGTCGTCATGGAGGGGGAAAAGTTCGTTGTTGACAAGCTTATGCTCGCCCTTGGAGTTCAAGTAGAGCACCAACAGCCGTTCGCCGGTGTGCATCCACTTTCCCGTCAGATAGAACACACTGCTTGGATCGGACACCAGAATGGAGGAAACTCCCTTTTGCTTCATGTGGTCCAGGATCTTGTTTGTCCGTTGTTCGTTCATCGTGGGTCGTCTCCTTTGGGGTGAGATTGGTGGGCCTATCCTTTGGTAGAACACATATTTGGGGTTCAATCCATGAAGGCCGGCAACCTGATAATTCGAAAATAGCGAAAGTACGATTCTCTACTGTATGGAAGTGATGAACTTCCCCTATAACGTCACTCGACTCTCGTGCCTGATACTACGACCATGGACTTTGTGCTCCATGTCAAAATAACGTCAATTACCCTGCGAATCAAGGGGGATCTCTAAAAATACAGCTCTTTGATTCTAGAGCAGAGATCCGTACCACAAGAAACCCCGTGCGTAAAAGCAAGAAACCTGTCCAACTTTTCAACGTCCTGTAGTTTTTCCATCTTTAGATGTGCCTCAGGCAATCATGGCAGCTAGACAGATCTCTTACAGCTCTTTTGTACCTGTTCCCGATCCCCTTTCTATGAGAAGTTTGTCTGGTACTTTTTATGTGTCAAGATTGCAAAGAATTGGAATTCGAGGAGATGCCCTTTTATGATAGTACTCATTGAATGGTAAGGCACCGGGTGTGTCGGTGTTTGCTATGGCTTTGTTTTACAACGTGCAGAGCAATGGCAAATGTACTCGTATCGTTTTTTTAGGTATAATAGAATCAAAAATATGGTCAAATATGATTAAAACAAGGACTAATTGCCCCCATGTAGTGGTTTTGTTCAAAAAATCGTTTCATTGAAGTCAGTGCCCCTGCCAGTAAGCCTACCGTTATCTATAACTATACGAACGATAGTGATCGAACTGTTTATAAAAATGTATTGAGCGAAATAGGCAAGGTTGGGATCAATCCTTATTTTAATGCTGTGGTTGATGTCTCACTAAAATATCCTGCCCAAAAACATGTCATACAAACGATTCTTGCAGTGAATGAGACGAAGCCTGTGTGGTTTACAGAGGTATGGTTGATGCCTAGCATCATAAATATGAAAAAAAGATTCCAAATGCTAAAAAAGAAAACGGTTGCTGGAGGTGTATCTTGAGAATATCTTGGGTTTTGTTGATAAGAATAATCATAGAATACATCTCGCCGTTCTTTACGGAACACTTTTTTCTTAATTCCTCGGATAGATTGTCAATTGATAAAGCTTTGAAAAATGGAGCAAGGATTCAAGCGCTCCATATATACAAGAATTTTATCGCGACCCATTAGACAGATGAAGTACTGGAAACAACAGAATGACCGATATTATTCAACATAAATAAGCTCGATGTTTATCGTGGAATTTGTGTTCATCTTGTGCTGAAGAATAGGAAGAAGTAGCTAAAGGAGGCTGAAAATAATGAATACAACAAAAGGGACAAAAGAGCAAAAACCAATGCCCTGGGTCGCTTTTCAGGTTATGAGAATGGTCATGAATATAAGGATTAATTTTAGGAATATTGAAGGAGAGATTAATTTTGCAGGCATTGAAAAGGGGCTCTTTATCCTTGATTTCGGATGTGGTCTTGGGTTTAATACCATTCCAGCTGCGAAAGCGGTGGGTGAAGAAGGACGGGTTTTTGCCCTTGATCTAAGCGAGCAAGCTATAAAAATCGTTGAGAAGAAGGTCTATAAGAATGGGTTAAATAACGTTCAGGTCATCCAGTCTGGCTGCGATACGGGGCTGGAAGATAAGAGTATTGATTTAGTTTATCTGCATAACACTTTGCCTTTTATTGAGGAAAAACAGAGGGTCCTGGGTGAAATAACCCGGGTGATCAAAACGGGAGGAAGGTTGTCCTATATGAGCCGTGCCGGCTCCAGAATTTATGGGAAAAACCCTATAAGCGAATCAAAGCTCAAGGGGATTTTGAGCTCTGATTTTACTTTGAAAATGGAAAAGGAGGGGCATTTGGTTTTTGAACGGACCTCCTGATTGATGGTTTAATTCGTGTAATTTAAAACAACAGGGGTGTTGATAGATCAAGTACGATCGAATGAACGTTCACAAATGTATCAAATTGTCCCCCAGCATATGGTATGTGTGGGGGTGAAGAAGCATACCTGTACACTCTGCCTGTGATCCGAAACTGGTAAAACTACAGGGCGTTCTAAAGTAGGATAGGTCTCTTGTCTTTATTTCAAAGGGGTTCTTATGAGGTGGATGCCTCTTCTACAGCCAAAAAGTTGCATTTTTAGGGGAACCTCTAGTCGTTTTCCCCTCCTTCTGGTTGCTGTTGCTCCTGAAATTTAATAATATTGCTACTTGTCGTAGAGTCTGTAGCATGATATGATTTGTTTATCACATCTAACAAAAGGGGGTTTATGCGTTGAAACGATCTGCTTGGGTTGTCTGTGCTGTTTGGGCCTGTGTGCTGCTCCTCTCGTCGGTCTCTGTGGCTGCCGAGAAGGTCTCGGTAAATCCCGTGGACGGTAAACCATTCCGTACGGTCTATCCAACCATGGTGATGATCGTAGGGACGTACTGCGAGAACGGCAAAGCTGATATGTCTCTCATCGATCTGGGGGGGCCCCTGAGCAGCAAACCCCATCGAGTTGGGGTAGGGATCAGAAATACGAGAGCTACATACGCTAATATCATGGCGAAACGGGCCTTCACGGTGAACCTGCCCTCCAAAAATTTTGCCTCTGAGGCCGACTATGTTGGGCACCATAGCATGAAGAAGGAGCCTAATCTGGATAAGTTCGCCGTTACGGGATTGACCCCTGTTCGAGCTGAGACGGTGGATGCTCCGGTGGTGAAGGAATATCCCGTCACCATGGAATGTGAGCTTGAACGTTCTCTGGATTTAGGTTCTCATACCCTGTTCATTGGGCTGGTGAAGAAAATATCAATAAACAAGGATGTGCTTAACCCCGAGACCGGTCGGATCGCTCCGGAGAAGTTTAATCCCTTACTTTACAACCGTAATGCAAGGCAATATTATTCCCTGAGTGAGCCTTTGGGTGCGCCAGGGGAGGTCGCTGACCGAAAGTTCAAGTAGACGACTGTTCCGTAACTCAGTGGGAACCCGCCAGATCTGTGGTGGGTTCCTTTTCTGTACCTAAGCGTCGTTTCACCTGTGGCACCCGGCTGGTTTTTCGAGTAGAATGATTGGCAATGTCGGGTTTTCCCGGCGATCTATGTATGGAGAGGACGGGACGAAACTCGATATGGATAACATTCGATATGCTCAGATAAACGGTGTGGAACTTCGCGATCTGAAGGAGCTTGACAGCAGTGACTGCCTGTATAAGGGAACCCTATACTTGGATCAAAAAGAAATCGGTACCCTTCAGGAAGATCGAGACGGGGGACCTATTGTCTTAGATGTACTTCCATGGTATCACGATGTTCTCAAGTCTCGGATCACCGACTACATAAACGCTATGGAATTAGAGGAAGGGGAAGACGACCCCGATCGGGACGTGTTCTTCCTGGACCTGATCGATATGCAGTTGTTTTACGATATGTACCGGGAGGGTGTCGCTGAAGGGTATATGTGCCTGGTGGTGGACATCTCCGGTGATGATATGGAACTCTACAGCGTGGAGACCGAGGACGATGTAGAGGCTCTGGTCAGGGAGAAGGAGATGACGGACTTCGAGGTCTTCGCCTCACCCAAGGATTTCATCGTATCCTGCTAAAAGTACCTTGAGAGGCAAAAAACGAGGCGCCTGACGTTACTTGAAAAACCTCAAAGGGACTGCCCATGATCACTACTCTGGAACGAGTCGATTGTCTTCTCCTTGACGACGATGTGACGGAGGCCCTGCGTCGCTGGGCTCTGTCGTTTGGACCGCAGCTGGATCGGGCCCGGATGATGGTTCGCTCTCTCGCTCATGGGGTGCTTTTGTGGGGTGTTGTCGATCCCGGTGAGCTTGTCTGGACTGGAAGTTGGGGGCCTGACGTGTTGTACCTGGTTCTGGGGGCTGGTACGGTGGGACGAGCGTTGTCTCAAGCGGTCGAGGAGGAAGGACCCTGGCTCAAGTCCATGGCCACGGCTGCTTTGGGTAAGGGGCAGGAACGGTTTTTCCGTCGAGTGGAGGAATGGGCACGGGGTAAACGGCTTCCCGTCGGTTCCTTCTATGCACCGGGATCCGCCGGCGCTCTCCCCCTGACGTTGAATGTTGCGGTGGGACAGTTGCTTCGCCTCGCCGAGATCGACATGATCGTCCATGACGATGGAAGACTGGAGCCGACATATTCCTGGGTGGGTATGGTCCCTTTAGGAAAGGGGAGCGACAGGGTCTCTTTCCTTTGCAGCGAGTGTTCCTATGCTCCTTCATGTCCTCTGCGACGGGACGATCCATAAACATGCTTGATCAAGACGCGACGGCGAGCCCTTTAGGGCCTTGCCGTCGCGTTTATATATGAGGCCTTGCTGGGGTGCCGAAGCTTCTCAGGAGCGAAGCCATCGGGCGACGTCAACCGCTCCATAGGTGATGATGAGATCGGCTCCGGCTCGTCTCAGAGCCAGATGGGCTTCGGTCATTGATCTGTGAGAGTCGAGGGCGCCGGCTCTGGCGGCGTGGCAAAGCATCATGTATTCGCCGCTGACCATGTAGGCAGCTATGGGCAGAAGGGTATCCCCTCGCAAGCGAGCGATTACGTCCATGTACAAAAGGGACGGCTTGACCATGAGGATGTCCGCGCCTTCGGCCTCGTCCTGAAAGGCCTCTCTCAGTGCTTCCCGTCCGTTGGAGGGGGTCATCTGATAGCTTGAGCGGTCGCCGTGTCCAGGAGCACTGTGGGCAGCCTCCCGGAAAGGACCGTAGAAAGCCGAGTGAAACTTGGCCGAGTAGCCCATGATGGCTACGTTGGAGAACCTTGTTTGGTCCAGAGCTTGTCGGATAGCACCGACCTGGCCGTCCATCATGGCTGAGGGGGCTACCATATGAGCTCCGGCTCTGGCGTGACTGATCGCGGTTTCCTCCAGGCGGCGAAGGGAGCTGTCGTTGTCGATGCTCCCGTCATCCCTCAGAAGGCCGCAGTGCCCGTGATCAGTGTATTGGCAAAGACAGACGTCGGTGGCGATGAGAATCGAGGTACCGTATCGCTTGGCCAGATGCGCGACGGCTCTCTGCACAGGACCTTCGTCGTCGCTGGCCGAGCTTCCCCAGGGATCCTTGGCGTCGGGAAGGCCGAAGAGGAGGAAACGATGGATTCCGGCCTCAATAGCGGGAGCCACCACCTCGTCCAGACGATCAACGCTCAGGTGGTCCACACCGTCGAGGGACGATATGGGACGACGAATGCCCTGTCCTTCCACGACGAACAGAGGGAGCATCATGTGTTCGGGACGCAGGTCCGTCTCCCGAATGGACTCAGCCAGAAGGCGGTGTTCCCGAAGGCGTCGGAGCCGACTCGTTGGATAAGTGCATCGAAGCTCGCTCATGATAGGGGGATCCTTCCGGCCTGTCGATAGCTTCCCTTGAATTCCCATGGTTTGTGGAGTTCCGTGTCTCTCATGACCTCATTCCTCTCTCGTTTGTTCTCTGACGTGGCTTGATCAGATCTTCTTTATTTCGCTGTATGAGCACCTTAAGCCCCTCCCAGGAGGGGGTGTCCATGACGAGGGGCTCCCTCTTCAATATGTCTCGAACCGCCTGAGCACACGCCTCGCCCCAAGCGATGAAGGCAACTTCGTTGCCTGTTGGGGCGAATCGCCGGTCCCATGCCTCTACCAGGGCGGCACTTCCGAAGATGACGGCGTGCAGGGGACATTCGTCCCAGCACAGGGGGTAGAGATCCTCCCCTGGAAGAGATGCGTCGTTCATCTCGTAGGCCGAAATTTCGATCACCCGGGTGCCCGCTTTTGCCGCCGCCTCTGGAGGGAGACGGGATGCTCGTTTGTTTCTGAAAAAACACACGGTCTCGCCGGGGTGAAGCGTCTCGCTCAGGGCCTGGGCCAGGCCGTGGGATGTGGATGTCTCAGCTTCCATATCCGGCTGAAGCCCGAGGTCTCGGAGAGACTGGGATGTCCCGGGGCCGATGGAGGCTATTCGCCCCCGGATAGATCGTGGATCAACAGCCTGCGGTATGAGCCTCGCACCTCTTGGGCTGGTGAAGACGAGCCAGTCCGATTCGGTGAGGGTGTCTTGATCCCAGTTTTCCCGAAGCTCTCGAATCTTCAGGAGAGGGAGGCTGTAGCAGTCGGCACCCAGGTTTTCAAGAGCACGAGCGGTCTCCCATGCCTGGGGAGCCGGGCGGACGACCGCCAGTTGAAGCCCTTGAAAAGGTCCCGTTTCGGGATAAAGCCTCAGATCGGTAACGGCCCCAATAGCGAGCATGCTTGGGCTTGGGATGGACGAGTGTCCCAGGTCTTCCAGCGAACAGTCTGTTCTGCTCTGTCGTCCCCATCCGCCCCAATGGACAGCCGAGCACGATGTCTCTGGAGGTACCCCTTTTCGAAGAAGCCCCTCGGCTACGGCATGTGCTGCCGAGGCCCCCATGTAGATGGCTCTGGTCCCTCCCACCGCAGCGATTCTGCTCCACAGGTCGTCGTCAGGGGCGCCGTTGCGGCGGTGCCCCGTCGTCACCGTTGCCGTCTCGGCGGTTCCCCGATGGGTCAGGGGTACTCCGGCTGAACCCAAGGCGGCCACCGCGGCGCTGACCCCGGGAACATACCGCCAGGGGATGCCGTGTTCCTGAAGGAGCAGGGCTTCCTCACCACCCCGTCCGAAGACGAATGGATCTCCTCCCTTGAGTCGAACTACAGTTGTCCCGGAATGTCCCAGGTCCACCAGAAGCCGTCCGATAACCTCCTGGTCCGTGGAGTGGCGGCCCTTTCGTTTACCCACGTAGTGGAGTTGGACTTTCGATTGGGTCCATTGAAGGATGTCGGGGTGAATAAGCCTGTCGTAGATCACGTGATCGGCTTTGCCCAAAAGCTGGACGGCCTCGGCCGTCAGCCATCGGGGGCCGCCGCAGCCGGCACCGGTGAGGTACACCGTCATGGACGGCGCTCCAACATGACTGATGCCTCGGGATGGCGTCGGATTTCCTCAGCCATGGCCCGGCCCATATCCCGGGCTTGAGCGTCGTCGTTCACCGACCACCGTCGCTCGAACACGAATCCCTTTCCATCGGGTGTCAGGGTCTGAGCCCTCAGGATCATTGATGGTCCCTCCCAGGAGGCGCATGCGGCAAAAGGCACGTGACAGCCGACCTGAAGATCCTTGAGGAGTTCCCGTTCTGCCAGGGCGACGAGCCAGGTCGGCCTATGGTTGATGGCCGCGGCTTGTCGAGCCAGCAGCGTTCCTTGTCGCGCCTCCACGGCGATGATGCCCTGACAGGGGGCCGGGAGAAACGGCAAGGTGCAGGTGTTCTCCGGGGTGATCCCCAATCGGTTCAATCCGGCCTGGGCCAGGATGAGGGCGTCTACCTCGCCTGATTCCAGCCTGGCTAACCTGGTATGTACGTTGCCCCGAACCAAGGTACACCGAAGGTCAGGCCTGATTGCGGCCAGTTGAGCGGCTCGTCGGATGCTGGACGTTCCCACGAGCGCACCCTCAGGAAGGCCATCCAGACCTTCCGGTTGCTTTGAGATGAGCAGATCAGCCGACGAACTTCGAGGAAGAACCGCTACAAGTTCCAGCCCCTCAGGCAACACCGACGGGACGTCTTTCAGGCTGTGGACGGCACCGTCGCCCCGTCCCTCGAGTAGAGCCTCCTCCAGACACTTTACGAAGGCCCCGAACCCGCCAAAGGTGGAGAGATGGCGGGTTAAATCTCTGTCGCCGCAGGTCGTTAGCGTCTTTATCTCCACGGGAACTCCCTGTTGCTGAAATGCTTGGGCGACCTCCAATGTCTGAGCTTTGGCCAGAGCGCTCTTTCTGCTGAAAAGAACCGGTCGTTTTCTGCTTCCTGCCAACCAGCTTTGAAGATTCATCTTGAGATCTGCGGAGCTCAGGGGAGCCGTACCAAAACTGCCTACCCCAATGAGGTTCTCCTCAGTACGGAATTGCGCGACGAGAGACCAGTTGCCTAGATCTCCGGCACCACTGCAGTCCATGAGACAACAGGAACCTTCGGCCATTTTAAGGAGTTTCTCTGTCTCCTCCCGAGGAACTGCCAGGACCGCCAGGCGATGTCGCTGGAAGTCCTCAGGCTGGGCGCATCGTTGGTGCCAGGTAATCTGTTTTCGAGATACCAGGCTCAGGAGGCCCATTGTGGCATGAGGCGAGACCAGGGTGACGTCGAACTGAGCGCTGAGCAATGTGCGGATTTTTCGCTCGCCGACGTCTCCACCACCGACGACCAACACAGGTCCAAGAGTTGCGTCCATAGCGACCATCAAGGAGTATTTACGGTTCATAAGGGTCCCTCCAGGCAAGGTGTTGTCTCTCTGAGTACCGAGAGCAGGGCTTTGTCAGCTTGGGTACGAAGGCCTTACGGCAACGTCCCCTCTCGACGATGGAGCAGGAGAATGGACAGATAGGACGCACACGGAGATGTGGCGTCGAAGCCCGTAACGATATTTTCCGAAGACCACCCGGCCCGATCAATCCGGGTGACCGATCCCCATGGACCGGTCTCAGCGAGGAGACGAGGCAGGGTGTCCCCCAGTGGCGAAAGCTTGTACAGAGCTGCGGCGTCTGATGCCATAAGGGACTGAACCAGGTCATCGTAGGAGGCCGTTCCGGGCAGGATCGAAAGTCGCTCTTCGCCCATGGCTAAAAAGCGTGCGACTCGAGCGGCGGCCAGAGAATGAGCTGAGATCCCGGGTATCAGGCGGAGCTCCATAGCTGGGGCCACTGTTCGCCATTGCCGGTAGAGCCATGCGACGGTGGAGTAGAGAGTTGCGTCGCCGATGACTGGGATGGCGATAGTCTCAGCCTCTTCCCAGAGGGAGCGTAGCGCCTCGATCTGTCGCCGGATTGCTGGATCCCGCTCGTCCTCCCGTCCCTTCATGGGAAAGACCACAGGTGTCCATTCACGTGATAGGTGCCGCTTCACGATGTTCCCCGCCACGCTCTCGGCTCCCTCTTTCGCCAGAGGAAGAAGAACGAGGTCGGCCTCTTTCAGAGCCCGGATGGCTCCCACGGTTACGAGGTCGGGGTCGCCGGGGCCCACCCCGATACCCAATAAAACCTGTCTCATGTCCTCGTCCTTTCGCTGTCGTATCCTCTAGTGTCCACCAGAAGTCCGTTTCGATACATCGTGTCGGTTCCCGGGAGGAGGATAAGGGTTCGCATGTCCACGGCCTCAGCGGAGAGGTCTTTCAGGTCCATGGAGACGATGGATTCATCGGGACGACCAGCGTCCCGAATCAGCCAGACGGTCTGTCCCTCTCTGCCCTCGTAAGCTTTTTTCACTCGGTTGAGCTTGGCCTCCAGAGCTCGACGAACCGGGTTGTACAGAGCCACCGTCAACCCGGTGGAGACGGCCCCATCCAGGGCTCGCTCGATGGCCTTCCATGGCTGAAGATAGTCCGACAGGGACAGGAGGATGAGGCCGTTGGCGTATGGTGCTCCCAGAGTCGCCCCGGCCACCTGTGCTGCCGAGAGGCCGGGAACCACGGTCACGGCGGTTGATCCAGACATGTTGCGGGTCAGTCCCGCCATGCCGAAGAGGATGGGGTCCCCTCCCGATACGAGAGCCACTCGATAGCCCCGGTCGGCGAGGTCAAGAGCCGATCGAACCCGAGCTTCTTCCTGTCCCATATCGTAGCGCTCCACCCGCTTTCCACGGAGCCATTCCGACGGCACCTGGTCGACGTAGAGATGATACCCCACCACGACATCGGCGTCCTGAATCGTCTCTTTGGCCTGAGCTGTGAGGTATCGTCGGCCGCCGGGCCCCAGCCCCACAACGGTCAGGTGTCCCGGAATCCTGGCTGGATATCTGGCCAGAGCTACGGTCACCCCATCGCTCGCGACGCGGGGGCCAAGAAGAGATCCCGCCGATGCGGCGCAGGGTTCGGCCACTCCTGGAAGCCCCAGATGTCGTTGAGACGCTGAGGGCGTGAAGGGGCCCTCCATGGTTCGAATCTCGTCGTCGTCCACGACGAGGAGCGGAACGTTCAGTTCCTGAGCGAGGGCAGAGAGGCCCGACTCGTCGGCCTTCAGGGCGATGGTCCTGATCTCCCTGAGCCCCTGAATGAGGAATCCCTGAGCGCTCAGCGCCGTCTCCAGGATCTCTCGAATGGTTTGAAGAGGCGTTCCACGCCGGCAGCCGATCCCGGCGACGAGGGACGGCGGTATAAGCTGAACCTGGTGGGGAGAGAGGTCTCTCTGTCGGGGTGAGACCACGACATCGGCCGTATCGGGGTTGTCTCCCGGAACGTAGCGCTCAGGGAAGGGAGGTGTGACCTCGTCAGGGTCGATCCAGAAACTCAGGTCTCGCCCATCCAGAAGAGCTCCGTTCGTCGCGATCAAGGCTTTTCGACCGATCAGACTCCAGCCCCATCGGTGGCACAGGAGGTCCGGTGCCCCGGCGTAGATCCTGTCGGTGGATGTAGTCAGGATGAGATCGGCATCCAGAGTTGCCGCGAGTCGTCGGGCGAGGTCGGTCCCTCCGCCCAGGTGAGCGCCCGTGATGGGGATGACCATGGAGCCATCCTCGGTGATGACCAGCACCGCCGGGTCACTGGCCTTATCCCGAAGGAGCGGGGCCACCACTCGAACGGCCACGCCGATAGATCCTACGAGGACGATAGCCTCAGACGAAGGCCACGCCTGGGCTACAGCTGAGCGAAGCCCCTCCTTGGGGGGACGTATCAGTTGGCCGTTGAGTGCCTGAGCTGCTACTTGTCCGGTCTGCTCGCCTCTGGAGGAGACCACGAAGACGGAGACTGTCACGATTTTGCCTTCCTGAAGCGATGGGAGAAGGAGCTGTCATACAGGAGGCTGGTTGTACCTTCGGGGTTCAGGCATCGGCCCACGACCATGAGGGCGTGGCGGTCGATACCCCGATCCTCCATAGCATGGGCGAGGCCACGAAGATCGGATCGGAGCACAACTTGATCGGGCCAGGTTGCCCGATAAACACAGGCCGCAGGGGTCTCAGGGGAGAGGCCCCCGTCCATAAGGTCCTGGGTTACCCTTCCCGCCTGTTTCGAGCTGAGAAAGAGGACCATCGTGGCCTCATGAGCTGCCAGAGCCGGCAGGGTCTCAGACTGAGGAACTGGGGTTCGACCGGTTCGTCTGGTGCAGATCAGAGTCTGAGTCTCGCCGGGAACGGTGTACTGAATTCCCAGCACGGATGCGGCAGCCTGAAGGCTACTCACTCCCGGAACGAATCGAACCCTCAGTCCCTCCCGTTCGAGAAGAGCTTTTTGCTCGGCAACGGCTCCGTACAGACTGGGATCTCCCGTGTGAAGCCGGACCACCGTTTTACCGTTTCTGGCCGCATCGACCATGGTCTGTACCTGCTCATCCAGATTCAGGGGTGCTGAGTCCACTGTTTTGCACTCAGGCCGGCAAAATCGAAGGATTTCGGGGTTTACTAAACTACCGGCGTAGAGCACCAGGTCGGCATGCTCCAGAAGTTCCTTGCCTCGGATGGTGATCAGGTCGGGGGCACCTGGTCCAGCACCGACGACGTACACTGTAGGCCTGACGTCTGGTTTTGTCATGGAATGAGTCTCCTTTCTCGTCGAGAGGTCATTGTCGTCCCCGATCTCCCCAGATCAGAAAGGTCGGATTCATCGCTCGAAGCATCCAACCGGCGTTGGTCTTGTGTCCCACTGAGGGGGCCACCTGCCACATGGAGGGGGATAGCCCCAGAGCATCCATGGTCTCCATAGCCTGCACAGCGGTAGTGGGCATGTTGGCCGTGATGAGAAGCCGTCCTCCCGGAGCCAGTCCGTGAGCTGTGGCTGTCAATACAGCCGGCAGATCCCCGCCGTGGCCGCCGATCACGGCTCGGGTGAGGAGAGGAATCCCTTCTAAGGCTTGTGGAGCGTGCCCTTCGATCAGGGTCACAGCTTCGTCCAGGCCAAGGGCCTTCAGGTTTCTCCTGGCTGCGGCGATGGCGTCGGGGGAGGGGTCCATAGAGTACACGTGTCCGAAACGAACGTGTCGGGCCAGCTCTGCCGTAATACCCCCCGTGCCTGTGCCCACCTCACCCACCACCTGGCCTGTCAGAGGTTGCAAGAGAGCTGTGACCAACGCTCGGATAGGCATCTTGGTCAGAGGAACGCCCTGAACTCGGACGAAGGATTCCTCGGGAAATGGGCCGATCATCTCAGGGCCTCCAGGATCGTCACGGTCAGAGATGGCCAGAATACCGATGCCTGAGCGAGGGACGAAAGAGTCCAGCTCTGGATTTGTTCGTCGTCCAGTCCCAGGTTTGACAGGGTCCAGCACGGCCTGTCCTGGCTCCCCATGTCCAGCAAGGCCTGAGCCGCCGATGCCGGGGTGTTGGCGCCTCCGGTGAGGATACCTGCCGGTCGATGAGACTGATCGGCAGCCTTCCGGAGCTCCTCAATGGAACGCCCATGGACACTGAGAAACAACGCTTCCTGCCAGGGGAGACCCAGCCTGGCGAAGGCCAGAGGGATCGAACCCAGGCCGGGGATCATCTCCACCTCGTCTCGGGGCAGCGAAGCTGCCAGGGTGGTCCCCAGGCTGTAGAAACAGGGGTCTCCCGATACGAGGATCGCCATTCGGACCCCGGGACGACGCGTTCGAGCGAGATCCACGGCCTGGATGTAGGTCCCCGATACGGGGATTGTGCTCTTGTCGGGCATGTCACGAAACATCTCGAGCAGACGGGGAGCCCCTACCAGCACGTGAGCTTCCTGTATAGCTCTCAGGGCTACCGGCAGAAGGTAGTCCCGGGAACCGGGCCCCACCCCTACGATGTACACTTTGTCCATACACTCGCCTCCGTGAGATTTTCCGGCCAGGTCCCCAGGATGTTCCCGGCCAGGTCGGTCAGAGCTGTCGCGATATCCACACGGCCTTCCAGGAGATCTCGGGATCGCTCGGCCGCACGTCGGGCGATGTGGCCGAACGCCTCCTCCAGCCCGTCCCGCTGGAGGATCGCCACCGCTGCCTCGGCCAGCTTGAGGTCCAGAATTTCCCGGACGGTTCCGGCCGAGGCACCGCAGGCTCCCGCCCAGGCAGCCACGGTCTCAAGCCTGGCGTCCCCGGATCGGTAGTTTGTGTCGAACAGGCCGGCTGCTACCTTTGTCAGCTTTCCTATGTGCCCCAGGAGGACGACCTTGGAGATATCCTCCTTGAGACACCGTTTCAGGGTGTAGCCGACCTTGTCGCCTGTCTTGACGATTCGTCCCTTCGGAACGGAGAATCGCTCGGTCAGGATTTTCTCCCCGATGTAGCCCAGTGGGAGGAAGAGAGCTCCATCGCCGATCTCCTGTCGAGCTACCCGGACGTACAGATCGATCGATGCCTCCCATGCCGCTGTGGACTTGGGTTCTACTATACCGGTGGTCCCGATCACAGAGATACCTCCTTCGATGCCCAGCCGGGGATTCCAGGTTTTCTGGGCGAGTTCTTCTCCATCGGGGATGAAGACCTCCACCTCGAGCCCTCGCCCCGGCGGAGTCAGGGGCTTCAGATCCCGGGCGATCATCCGCCGGGGGGTGGGGTTGATGGCGGCTTCCCCTGGAGGCATGGGGAGCCCCGGCTTGGTGACGGTTCCCACACCCAGGCCCCCGATGATGTGAATTCCCGGCTCATCCACAATTCGGACGGTACAGCAGAAACGATGCCCGTCTGTGACATCGGGGTCGTCGCCGGATTGCTTCACCACGCAGCACGAAGCCCACCCGTCACCGAGTTTCACGTCGATCAGGGGAAGCTCCAGGTCCATGCCGTTGGGAAGCTCCAGGGGAACGGACGCCATAGACTTGCCCGAGACCGCCATGATAGCCGCTCCTTTTGCGGCCCCGTGGACCGAGGTTCCTGAGGTGAAGCCTCGCTGAAGTCCTCCGATCGAGCCCAGAGCCTTCAGTGGATCGATCATGATTTCAAGGCCAACTTGACCAGGGCATTGACGATAGAGGCGGCGACGGGACTTCCTCCCTTGGGCCCCGGAGCTGTGATGGACGGGTAGTCCAGGTCAATGAGCTCCTGATGGGATTCGGCTGCTCCCACGAAACCGATGGGCATGCCGATGACAAGGGCAGGGTGAGCCTCTTCGGCCCTGATCCTGTCGATCACCTCAAAGAGGGCTGTCGGGGCGTTTCCTATGGCGATTATCGCCCCGTCCATGTAGGACACGGCTTTTCTCATAGCCATCTGGGATCGTGTGGCGTTTTCAGTGCTCTTGGCCATCTCGGTCACGTCGGGGTCGTTGAGAAAGGTGAGAACCTCGCTACCCAGAGACTGGATTCCCTGTTTCCGGATCCCAGCTCGGACCATCTCCACGTCGGTAATGACAGGAGATCCGTTTCTCAATGCCGTCAACCCCGACTCGATGGCTCTGGGGTGGATATACAGGCTGAGGCCAAACTCCACGTCGGCCGTGGCATGGGCCACCCTGGTCACGATGGCCTTCTCCTGTTCGGTTCCGTGGAAGGGGCCCATTTTCTCGTGCAGGATCCTGAAGCTTTTGGCTTCGATCTCCGATGGCGTCATAAATCGTCGCATCATGATCGTCTCCTCCTGTCTCTCATCGTTGAGTTTTCAAAGAAAGGGCAGGCCTGGTACCCTGTGTGTCAATTCCTGGCTGCCCTTGTGTTGCGCCACGAGAGGGCCGCTTCGAGGAATCGCTTCGGAATAGATGGATCGCTGGCGAAGTGGATGTGCAGGTAGCTGGCCAGGACGTTGGCCGTAGCCAGTCCTTCCTCGGTGACGCCGTCCCCTTTGATCAGTCGCAGAGCTGCTTGATGCGGGGGGCCTTCGTAGGCTGACCAGTGGAAAACGTGACCTTTGATCCTGGTACCGGCCGGTCCGAGGATCGTATCGACCAGAGTTTGTCCGTCACAATATCCCAGGGCACGGCGTTTTTTCCCCAGGGTCATCCGACCGGGGAAGAACCCAACCATGGAGTGTTCATGCCCGTCCTGCGTCTCAATTCGGTCCACGAGGTACATCAATCCGCCGCATTCGGCGTAGATCGGCATTCCTTGACGGGCTTTGTCCAGGATATCGGCCCTCATACATCGGTTCGCCTCGAGTTCGGGTGCCCCGAGCTCGGGATAGCCACCGCCTAGGTACAGACAGTCGGCCTCCTGTGGAAGGTGACTGTCAGTCAGGGGACTGAACGGAACGATCCGTGCTCCCTGATATTCCAGCAAGTCCAGGTTGTCCTGATAGTAAAAATGGAACGCTCGGTCCATGGCCACAGCTACGGTGACGGTCGGTTTTTTTGGCGCTTCGGCAAAAAGCCTCGTCGTGTAGGGAGGCAGATCGGGTACGTCTGTTGCCAGGGCCATAAGAGCATCGAGGTGTATATGTCGCTCAACCAGATCGACCAGTCGGTCGAGGGAGGCGGCGAAGTCGTCCTGTTCCCAGGCTGAAACCAGGCCGAGATGGCGTTCCGGTACTGCTACCAGGGGTTCTCTTGGGATGTACCCCAACACGGTTGTCGAACTGGCTGAATCGATTGCCTGAGTGATCATCTCGGCATGACGGGGGCTTCCGATCCGGTTCAGGATCACTCCAGCCACGGGGACTGACGGGTCAAAAGTGGCAAATCCGTGGACGACGGCGGCGGCGCTTCGGGCCATGGCCCGGGCGTCCAGAACGAGAACCACCGGTGTTTGAGACATACGAGCGAGGCTGGCCGCACTTCCCCGATCGTCAAGGCCGGATGCACCGTCGAAGAGCCCCATGACGCCCTCAATCAATGTTAGATCGGCTCCTCGGGTACCTCGATCTATCAGCTCCAATACGGCATCCTGGGTCAGAAGCCTGGAATCCAGGTTGCGGCAGGGGCGTCCTGATGCGATGCTGTGGTATCCTGGGTCGATGTAGTCCGGTCCCGTCTTGAATGTTTGAACCGAGGTCCCTAGGCGACTCAGGGCGGCGGCTAGGCCCATGAGGACGGTCGTTTTCCCCGAACCGCTGTGGGTTCCCGCCACGATCAGCCGAGGCAGGCTCATCGTTCGATTCCCACTCGGGCGAGTACGCCGTCTCGGTAGTGGTGCTGTATGGCCCGCATCTCCGTGACCACGTCAGCTGCGCCCATCACGGATGGCGGAGCCCCTCGTCCCGTGAGAATGAGCTCCACTGATTCGGGCTTACGGTGTATAAGGTCCAGGACCTGCCCCTCCGAGAGCAGCCCCTTGGACAGGGCGACTAAAATTTCGTCGGCCACGACAAGGTCATACCCCTGGTACAGGGCATCGGAGAGTCTGAGCATTCCAGCTTGGGCCATGTGTCGATCCCTCTCGGTCATGGGGCTGCCGATTTGCCTCTGGGCTCCGTAGAGCTCGGTGACGACCCGAGGGGCGAAGATCTGCAACGCGTCGATCTCCCCAGAATTCCGGCTCTTGAGAAACTGGCCGACATACACCGAAAATCCCGCTCCCAGGGCGCGCAATGCCTGACCTATTGCGGCGGTGGTCTTGCCTTTTCCATCTCCTGTGTTGACTGTTATGTAGCCTCGTTCCACCGGGCGTTTCGCTCCTTTCCCTGGACGGTCTTCTCCTGTACACTTTCAGTGTGTGTTGATCGTCCTTTGTGTTATTGTACCCTTTTTGTGAAAGGAATGAGCGACACGACACGAGGGGTGCATGTGTTCGTGAGAGAAAAGAGGGCGTAAGGGGTGAGATGAACCATGGATGTGGCCGGGCTGCATCGGCTGTGCACGAAGGATCGACGAGGCGACTACGTATTAGAACGGGAGACGGCCCTTCAAAAATTGGAGGGCCTTCCTGGGTGGCCGTCTCTGGATGAGATCCTGGACAGGATGAGACGGTGGTGTTTGTCCATGGGGATCAAACGGGACGGTGATAGTTTTTCTTTTCAGGACGTCCATGGTGCTGTCCCCTTCACTGGTTCAGCGACCCGGTTTGGTGACGAGCTCAGCGTCCTCCTGGTGGTTCTCGGTCAAGGACGACAGCGGTATCGGATTCTGGGGCTCTGGGGTGAGTATCGCTGGTCCGTCTGTTATCAGGAGCCATTTTTGGCCGAGTGGCGAAGCTATCCCAGTGGTGAGCGGTGGTGGGGTATCCCGAATCGAGACTGGTGCGATGAGCGGGAGGCTCGGTCTCGATACGATTGGCTGTGTCGCCGTCGCCAAATTCATCGAGTCCGCTTGCTGTACGACGGCAAGGTCGTGGATGAGCATCTGTCGGGGAATCGATGATGGATGGACGGACGGAGGAAAACATGGGTGCATTGATGCTTCAGGGAACATCGTCGGACGTGGGCAAGAGCGTTCTTGCCACCGGTTTGTGTCGGATCTTTTTCAGACGGGGCCTGTCCGTGGCACCGTTCAAGGCTCAGAATATGGCGCTGAACTCCTATGTTACCCTGGATGGTGGCGAGATGGGGCGAGCTCAGGTCGATCAGGCTCGGGCTGCGGGGATCGAGCCTGCCGTGGAGATGAACCCGGTACTCCTGAAACCCGAGGGACATTCCCGATCTCAGGTCGTGGTTATGGGACATCCTGAGTATCGGATGTCGGCTCTTGACTACCATGTCAGGAAAGACCGGCTTTGGGGCGTTGTGACTCAGGCTCTGGAGGAACTTCGTCGGTGCTACGATCTCCTGATCGTTGAAGGGGCCGGAAGTCCTGCTGAGATTAACCTGAAGGCCAACGATATCGTGAACATGAGAGTAGCCGTCCACCTGAACGCTCCCGTCCTTCTCGTTGGGGATATCGATAGGGGAGGAGTTTTCGCCTCCCTTTACGGAACCCTGGCTCTCCTGCCCGAATCGGAGCGTGAGCTGGTAAAGGGATTCCTCATCAATAAGTTTCGAGGGGACATCTCCCTTGTTACCTCGGGACTGCATATGCTCAGGGACCTCACCGACAGACCCACCTTGGGGGTCATCCCCTATCTTGAGAACCTGGGCGTGGCCCAGGAAGACTCGGTTTTTCTCGAGGGCCATAATCGACTCTCCAGAGGACGATTTGATCTCGTGGCTATCCGATATCCTCGAATATCCAACTACGACGATCTGGATGCACTGGCTATGGAACCCGATGTGGGTATTCGGTTTGTGGATCGTCCCCAAGATCTGGGGGAGCCGAGCGCCATCATCCTTCCGGGATCGAAGAGTACCGTTGCCGATCTCCTCTGGATGCGTAAAACTGGGCTGGAACGTGCTATTTTGGAGCGTGCGGGGGCCGGAACGCCTCTTGTGGGAATCTGCGGCGGCTTTCAGATGATGGGGCGGAGTATCCGGGATGAGACCGGTGCGGAGAGCTCCCTTCAAAACGTATCTGGTATGGGACTTCTGGAGGGGGATACCGATTTTGCTCCGGTTAAACGGACCGTTCGAGTTCGAGGGGTAGTGGCTGCCGATTGCGGTGACCTGAAAGAAATTCGGGGCAGCCAGGTGGAGGGATACGAGATCCACATGGGACAGACCAGATCATCGTCTCCTCTGCTGCTTTTGGAGGAAGGGAGGCCCGATGGGGCCTGTTCGCCCGACGGTCGGCGGTGGGGAACCTACGTCCACGGCCTTTTTGACCTGCCCGAGTTCAGGAGGGGCTGGCTTCGGTCCCTGGGGTGGACTCCTGCGGGGGAAGCCCTGTCACTGAGGGAGTATCGGGAACGGGCTTTTGACCGATTAGCTGACTATATGGAGGCGCACATGGACATGACGGCGCTGGAGAGGATCCTGGGCCTGTGAGGTCGTTTGCCGTTTTTGAGATGGGAGATATCGTGGTCGGGGTTTTGCATCTGGAGGTGCCGTCATGATGGTTTCCGTTGTGATTCTGGCTCTGGCGGTCGTGTGGGATCTGTGTCTCGGTGAGCCTCCGTCAGGAGTTCATCCCGTCTGCTGGATGGGCCGGTGGATCGACTGTCTGTGGTCTCGTCGTCCCCCGACCGGACTCTCTTTGCTTATCTACGGCGGAGGAATCGTCCTTTCGGGGGGGGGGGCTTGTTGGGCTCTGGGGAACGCTGTGTCCCAACTGCCTCTGATCCTGTTCGTTCCCCTGTCTGCCTGGTTGCTCAAGGGAAGCGCCTCTGCCTCGGCGTTGTGGGAGGCCGGTCGGTCCGTTCGGAACGCCCTGAAGCGAGATCTGAGGCGGGCCCGTCGGGAACTCGGAACCCATCTGGTGAGTCGGGACACTCGCCTTCTCTCCAGGTCGGAGGTGGCCGGTGCTGCCGTGGAGTCACTGACGGAGAATCTGGCCGACGGGTGGGTCGCCCCTCTGATGGCCTACGCTCTGTTTGGTTTGTCGGGTGCCTTGGTCTACCGGTTCGTGAACACCTGCGACTCCATGCTGGGGTATCGTTATGGTGACTTCGAGCTTGGTGGCAAGGCTGCCGCTCGGTTGGATGACCTGCTGAGCTATCTGCCGTCACGAGTGGCCTCGGCGTTGCTTCTGCTTGGGGCTGCCTCGGAGGGGTTAAACTGGCGTCGGGGATTGAGAACTGTCCTGTCGCAGCATCGTCGTACCGCCAGCCCCAACGCCGGATGGCCCATGGCGGCCATGGCGGGGGCCCTTGGTGTCACCCTGTCCAAACGGGGTGTCTATAGATTGTGCGGCGGCCCCCATCAGCCTGGTATCGATCATCTTTCCAGTACAATGGCGGTTTTGACTCGGGCTCAGGGTATGATGGTCGTCCTGGCTGCGCTTCTGGTGCTGGCGTCATGAGGCCCCGTCCTGTCCCGTCGGTTCTTGACCTGGCTCCCGTGATTCACGGCGGTCTGAACTACGGCGAATTGTCGGCCCGGGGGCTCTCTCCCCAGGACGTGCTCGACTTCAGCGTCTCGGTCAATCCCATGCCACCCCACGTGGCTGTTTTGAAAGCCGCTCGAGAGGCTGATACGAGTCGTTATCCCGACCGATCCTGTGGGGCTCTTAGGGCCGCTCTGTCCGACCTGACTGGTGTGGATCCCTCGTCGATACTCGTTACCAACGGAGCCTCTCAGGCTATCTGGCTGACGGCCTCGGTTTTCCTCTGTCCGGGACGAAAGACCGCGATCGTGAGTCCGGCCTACGGCGAGTACGCCCAGGCCTCCGTGGTCAGAGGTGCCGTCGTGGAGCTCTGGAACGCGCGGTCCGTCATGATGGATCAGGCTTCCCTTCCCGCCTTTTTTGGGAAAAAAATGACGAAGGAGGTGCCCGACCTCCTCTGGATATGCTCGCCCAACAACCCCACAGGATACGTGATGGATCGGGACCAGGTGGAAGCCCTCCTGAACGTGGTTCGGGAGGCTCCCACGCTGATCGTGGTGGACGAGGCATACCGAAATTTCCTGGCGGCTCCGTCGGACCTGACGCCTCTTCTCGCCTCGGGGCAACTCCTTCTCCTTCGCTCCATGACCAAGGATTATGGCCTGCCCGGCGTTCGTCTGGGGTATGTTTTGGGAGCGTCGGATGCCGTCGCCGCGATGGAGACCGTCCAGCCCGATTGGAGCGTAAGCGCTCAGGCCCAGGCCGTGGGCTTGGCTCTCCTTCGTCATGGCGACCATTACCGAGCTCAGTGGGCAGAGCTGCGCTGTGAGCGAGCCCGTCTTGTCAGGGAGCTGATGGACCGGGGCGTGACCGTGTGTCCAGGTGAGGCTAATTTCATCCTCTGTCGTCATCCCGAGAGCGCCCGTCTCATAGAAAACCTTCGAGATCGAGGCATCATGCTCCGTGACTGTCGCTCGTTCGGTCTGGACGGCTGGTTTCGGATCGGGGTGAAGGCTCGAGAGGACAATGAACGGCTGTTGGCCGAAATAGATCGTTTCTTGAATCGAGAGGAGTGAGGTCCATGTCCCGCGGCGAGATCACCCTGGTCCTGGGAGGGGCCAGAAGCGGCAAGAGCCGGTATGCCCAGGAGCTTGTGTCCGAAATGGAGACAGACCACCCCGGAGCGGTGGTCTACGTCGCTACCGCCGGAATACTGGACGAGGAAATGGCCCATCGGGTGGCTCTCCATCGGGCCGATCGTCCCAGCCGGTGGACGACGCTGGAGGCCCAGGATCATGTCGCTGAGAGACTTCGGGAGCTTGAACCTCGAAGCTTGGTCCTTCTGGACTGCCTCACCATGATGATCTCAAACTCCATGCTGAGCCGGTCGGTGGACTGGGAAAAACTCTCCCGGACCGACAGAAAGATCGAGGAGAAGGCCGTCTTGGCTGAGGTGGATCGACTCGTGGGGACCATTCAAGAACGAGCGCTGAGGGCGGTTGTAGTGTCTAACCAGGTGGGGCAGGGTATCGTTCCAATCTCGGCCCTGGGACGGGCGTTTCGGGATATCTCTGGATGGGCCAACCAGCATCTTGCCCGAGATGCCCATAGAGTGTACCTGCTCACAGCCGGAATACCTCAGCTCATCAAGGGAGGACGGTGATGGACCGTTTTTTTCTGATCCTGTCCTACATGACCTGTCTCCCCGTTCCGCTGAAGCGGATCATGACCGAGGAGGACCTGGGGCACGGAACCCGATGGTTTCCCGTGGCCGGTGCCGTGATCGGAGCCGGGCTTTGTCTCGTCGTTATACTGGCGGAGTCTCTTTGGACACCAGTTGTGGCGGGAATCGCGGCGGTTTCCTTCTGGGCGTTTATCACTCGGGGGCTTCATCTGGACGGTGTTGCCGACATCTTTGATGCCTTGGGGGGCGGTGCAACCAGGGATCGAGCACTGGAAATCCTCAAGGACAGCCGGATCGGGGCCTTTGGGGCCATAGCCCTGTTCTGCCTTTTAGGGATCAAATGGGCCGTGATTGTGTCCTTGAATCGGGAAGCTCTGGCGTGGCTTTTTGTCGCCCCCATCGTCGCTCGCTGGTCCGTGGTTTTGGCGATTTTTTGGTTCCCTCCGGCCCGGCCTGACGGCATGGGACGGCGATTCACCGCTGCCTGTGGTCGTCTTGAGGTGCTTGTGGCTTCAACTCTCGCCGCCGCCTTTGTCTTTCCCCTTATGGGCTTAAACGGCCTTATCCCCTTTGGGGTATCGGCCCTCGGGATGGCTCTTGTGGGGTGGCGGCTGAACGCCGTTCTGGGAGGGCTCACGGGTGACTGCTATGGATGTATTGGCGAGTTGGTTGAGGTGGCGGTTCTTCTCGTGGGGATCGCTATATGATCGCTCAAAAACAAATGTGGGACGTCTGGGAGAGGGGGCGCTCAGAAATTTAACGGCTATGGGTGAAAGTGCTTGATCACGATCCCTCGTATCTTGGAAAAGGGGATCTTCCCTATTTGTTCTGAGCTGATCCCTGATGGGTTGATACTCTCTGCCCACAAAACCCCGGTGGGCCTGTGGACGCGGACAATTCTCTTGAGGATCGTTCCGTATGAAGAGCTTTCAAAGACGCCTATGCGGTTTTTCTGCAACAGGAAGAAGCAAAAAGGGTATTTCAGTATCATCACGTAGTCTTGAGACGAGATAGAGGGGGACATGCTGTCCCCCTCTATCTTTATCAGCTCTATCATTACACCTTTCGATACACGATATCCAGCCCGGGAGCGTACGGAGCTTTTGCGACAACGGTCTCCTCTCCCTTTATCTTCCAGAAGATCTCTGCAAAACGATTGAGCTCCGCCACAAGCTTGAGAGCACTGTCTCTATCTACTTTCTGTCTGCATGTGGAGCCCAGCATCATGATGGAGTGGGTGAGCTCGTGGAGCTCAGGGAACTTCTCAATATGAGCAGGCTTGATAAAGTCTCCCCATATGATGCGAATCTCGTGCTTCGCTTTCTCAGCATGTTCCTCTTTTATGGCAATGTAGCGAGACATAGAATTAGCGTGCTGGGCGGTCCCTTTGTTTTCGTCGTTTTCATGCTCCAGAAGCAGGTCCGTCATACGGACGACAGTTAAAGCGGCGATTTGCGCTGTGATAGGGTCGTAGATACCACAGGGGATATCGCAATGTGCCTTGGCGGTGGAGAAGGGGAAACGGCTATCTAAAGCCTTGATAAGATTATACACAATAACATCTCCTTTTTATTTTAAATAAAATCTTTATAAAATAATATAGCATATTTTCTCCTCAAAAACAAGAAGTATGCTCGAAGTTGTTACGTAACATAAATAGGATAGCATGGTAACTTCCATTCCTGGGTCCAAGTAGAGAGGCTTTTTCTACCTGTATGCCGAAAAAAACCGAGGTAGACGACAAAGATGTGTATGAGCGGTACACTATGAAGACGAAGCAGAAATTCAGTCTTTACCACCGTAGAGTGTGCTCTGGTCGGAGATATGGCTAGGGGAAGCAGGCTGACGGGGAACACGGTGAGCACAGCTATAGGTTTCATAAACGAACAGATAGTGCCGCTATCGTCGATCATCTGCTCGGAATTTGTCGTCTATGCCAAGCTTTTGTTAGCGGTTACAACCTGGACTGGACCATAGTCTTTTCTCTGATAATTTTGCTCTCTAATTAGCAAGAAACTTTGTGCTATGTGTTCAATGGTTGTGAGGGATTGATGAGACTTGTCAATGATACAACTCTGGTCTCAAAAGCAAAATACGGGGGATAGTGTAGTGCCGTTAGACGTGGTGACTTATCGAAGTGTTGCCTCTATCGAAAGAGAAATACACCGACTGATCGGGAGGGGAGATCGGCCTGTGGCTTTTATCGTGCCGGGATCGGCCGATCGGGAGTGGCTTAAGGACATGCTGGTTGATCAATCTGCCATGGGATTTGAACCCTTTCGGATCTGGCGGTGGGACGATCTGTATCGGGAGATGTGCGCCGCTGTCGGATGTTCCGGGCTGGTCCAGATCGATCCGCCTGACCACTGGTTGGCTTTGTCGGCTCTGACCGGGAAAGTGGTACGAGATGAGGGTGACCGCCTTCCTCCAGGAGTAAGGCAAGCGGGGTTTATCCATACTCTGGGGGTGATAGTTCGAGAGCTTATCCGTGAGGAGGTTCTACCGGAGGCTCTCACGGATTGGCGAGACGGGGATGACGTTCGGGGGCTCGATGATCCTGTCGAGCTTCTGGCTCACCTGTACCGTGGGTATCGGGATTTGCTCGCGGAACGAGGGCTTATGGACAGCGCTGGGGTCTCAAGCGAGATCACTGCCTTGCTGAAAGGCCACAGCCAAGCTGCTCGGTGGCTGAGATCCCGCCTGACGGTTCTCGTCGGTTTCTACAGTTTTACCCACTCTCAGCTCGCTATGGTCCGAGCCATGGTGGGCTGTGGCGTCGAGGTCGTTCTTTTCTCCCCCGAGGCTGGGATGGACCGGGAGTACGGTGCTCCGGCACAGCTTGAGGGTGCCATGATGCGCCGTCTGACCGACGGAGTTCCTGGAGCTTTCCGATTTGTGGGTGGCGATGGTCGTCATGAACTGGAGACCGTGGTTCGGAACCTGGTTTTGTGGTCCAACAGTATGGGGCCCTTGGTCGATTTGGGCGTCTTTCCGGGATGGGCAAATCTGGGGATGGTCGTCCAGAGACCATCTGTGGATCTTGCTGTGGAGGTGCTGGCTCGATATGGTGTGCCTTTTCACCGGTCTCAGGGCCGATCAGTGATCGAGACTGCCCTGTGGACCACGGTACGCCGTATCTGGGAGTGCCACCGGGACGGATGGCAGCCCGAGCCCACGGCCGAGCTTTTGTGTTTGCCATGGATCGCTCCGGGAGGGGACGAGCGAGCCTTTGTCATGGCCTCGCCCAGAGGACTCAAGGCCTGGCGCCGATGCCTGAAGGATGATCCAGTATGCCTGAATGCTCTGGAATCTCTGGTGGCCTTTGCTGAGACCCTGTCCAGGGGTGGAACGGCCCGGGAACTGCTGGAGGCTTTAGAACGGCTCGTGAACGGAGATTTAAAATGGCAGCATACTCTGTCTTGTCAGGTTTCGGAACGTCCCGATCTGGACAGGGTTGTTCTGGAGATGGGCTCCGCCATTCGGGAGCTGGAGAGGAAACTGGTTCGTATCGTTCAGGTCCAGGCCGATCTGGGCGAAGCCGGTTCCGTGAGGCTTCAGGGAAGCGATGTCATGGCTTTTCTGTCCGCCTGGGCTGAAAGTGCCGTGGTCTGGCCCGAGCCCCGTCGTCGGGGGGCTCTCAGCCTCTATGGGGGTACCCCTCCGGTATTGGCTCATCACCCCGTATGGGTTTTCTGTCAGGTTACGGCCCGCTCCTGGCCTGGGGCACTGACTGAATCGCCGCTTTTGGGAGAGAGAGAGAAGGAACTGCTCCACGAGACTAATCTTCGGGGAGGTGAGCTGGATCATACTCACCTGCCTCTTTTGTCGGAACGGCGGGCCCAGCGAGAGGTCCTCTTCCGCCGCCTTTTGGCCTGCGGTGACCAAGCCGTGATCGTCTCCCGGCCGTCGGTGGATGCTTTTGGGCGTCCCCTTGCCGAGAGTGTCTTTCTCCATAGGGCCCTGGAGGACCGGTGGATCGTAAATAAAGGTGTCCAGGATCGTTCTTCCGGTCAGGTGCTCCCTCGGTGGACCGAGCCAGCGGTCTGCCCGGCGGAGATTCAGGAGCCGCCTGCGGGAATGGTCCGCCGGCGGCCGGATCGCATCATTCCCCAGACTCCTTTCAGGGCTGTCGTCGGAACCCTGCGCTTGAGCTCTCTGGACGAGTTTGGAGCCTGTCCCTTTCGATATCGCTGTTCTCAGGTATGGGGCCTTCGAGAGCCTGATCGTCCGGGATATAACCCGCTTCTGGCAGGAACGGCGCTCCATCGACTGTGGGAGGAGCTGTGGACCGCCTATCTTGCATGTCCGGGGGACGGTCTTGTTCAAAGGGTTCCCGAGCTGTGGGAGGTCGTCCTGGAGAGGTCGTACAGGAGTCTGCTGAAGGCCCCTGATCTGTCTCGTAGGCGAGATGCTCTGCTGGCTGACGTTATCGAGACCGTGCGTTTTGTGGAGGGACTTGAGGACAACGGACTTCGGGAACACCGAGTGGCGTCTTTTTGCGAAATGGCCCTGCCCGATCTGGTGATCGACGGCGTGACCTGTGCCGGGGTGGCTGACCGGGTGGACCTCATGGATGACGGTTCGGTGCTCCTGTGGGATTATAAGCTGAGATCCGCGACGGGGTATGGGCGATCCATGCAGCTGGCGGCCTACGGGCTTTCCCTGAACCTCGGTCGGGATCGGCTTCCCTTCTCGTTTTCCCGCGTTGGGGGGTATGGTTTTATCGGGCATCGTGACCACACGGTGGTGGGGGCCGCCCAGGGAGATCTGAAGTCCCTCGTTGGCCTGTCGCCCAAGAGCCGAGTTGATCCGGTTGAGCGAATCAACTCGGCCCGGGAGCTCGTTGAGGCCGCTGTTCGGGCCATGAACTCCGGTCTGTTTCCCCCCAACTACGACAACGATGGAACCTGTCGAGGATGTCCCTACGTGGGGTTGTGCAGGCGATCGGAGCTCCACGGCGGAAAAGAGGATGAGGAGGATGACGGCCATGACCGTTCATGACGGGGACCTGGCGGCGCTCAGGGAGATTCTCGAATCTGTGACCCTGCCGGCCCAGAGGAAGGCCGTCGTAGCTCAGGATCCATTGGTCGTGGTTGGGGCCGGGGCGGGGACGGGAAAGACCTGGACCCTCGCCTGGCGGTTTGTCTGGGCCGTTATTACGGGTCGTGCCAGGGTCCAGGAGATCCTTACCCTCACATTCACCGAGAAGGCTGCCACCGAGATGCAGGGGCGGATTCGCTCTCTCATGGAGTCTCTGTTGGGAATGACAGAACTGCCCCGGTCGATTGTCCCCCTTCTGAAAGACGGCCTGGAGCACCTGGACGAAGGGTATATCTCGACAATCCACGCTTTTGCCTCCCGAGTTATAGGGGAGTCCGGCCTCTCTCTGGACATGGATCCGGCCAGCCGGGTGGCCTCGTCCCCCGAGGAGGACATTTTCTGGGAACGGATGACCGACGTTTTAGACCGATTGGACTTCTTCTGGATTGGACAGATGCTGGCTGGCGACGAGAGAGCTTGGGCTCTGGACCTGATGAATCGACCGACCGTAGCCGATCTCTTGGGTGGATACAGTCCCAAGGCTGTGACCGAGTTCGCTCGAGGGCTTATGGGACTCTGCTCCAGTAGGGGAGAGGGACCCCATGACCTGGTGGAGTGGGCCGAGAATCTGGATGAACGCCACGAGGCCATCACCGCCGCCGTGCTCTCGACTGCCATTCAGGGATGGAGGGAGCTTCACGAGTTGTGGCTTGGCTCTGGGGGGATTTTGAGCGGTCTGACCCTGGATGGTACTCAGTTTGCTGGGAGACTGGCTCTTCTGCAAGATCGCTGGAGCGGCGACCTTGCAGAGGATCAATACGTGTCTTGTATCCAGGAACTTCGGGAGGCTATCAAAGGAGCGAGGGGCAAGCTGGCCGATGTCGTGGGGTGCCTGCTTCCCGAGGGGACGGTCAAGGCTCACCGGGAAAGGCTCCTGAAGCAGGCGTTTTTGGAGCGGCTGGCGACGGACGGCTGGTCTCCCGTCGAGATGGAGTCAACAGGGCTTCTCCTTGGCCTGACGGCCCTGTGTTGGTTTTGCTGGGAGAGACGCAAAGCTGACCGAAATCTTATGGCGTTCGACGATATGATTCTCCGGGCCGGGGAGGCGTTGGCGGCAAATCGGGACTACGTCCGTCGGTTCAAAGAGGTTTTGGTGGACGAGTTCCAGGACACTAACGGCCTTCAGGATCGGCTTATCCGATCGATTACCTCAGATGGTCAGGCGAAAGTGTTCCTGGTGGGGGACCTGAAGCAGTCTATCTATCGATTTCGCCACGCCGATCTCTCTCTGTTCGGTCGGTACATCGAAAGGGCGAAGAACGGGGAGGGGCGATATATCTCCCTGGACGTGAGCTTCAGGATGGCCGATGGGCTTCTTGAGGAGATCAACCGCCTGTTCGGTTCTATCTGGCGGCGAGGGTTGGGAGCCTCGCTGCCCCATGGGTACGAGCCTTTGAGGGCCCCAAAGGAGCAAACGTGGTACGGTGAACGACAGAACGTGACGGTTCCCGCCTGGGAGAGCGTTTTGTACGTTCCTTCTCAGGAGGAGGGGACGACGGCCGAGGAAAAGAGGCTTCGGGCTGCTTCGTTGCTGGCTGCTCGTCTGAGTGCCATGGTCGGGCTCCTTACCGTCTGGGACAAGGCCCGGGGTGAGATTCGCCCCGTTCAATGGGGGGATATTGCCGTTCTGGTACGAAGCCGAACCACGTTTCCCTCGATTCAAAAGGTCCTGGGCGAGTTCTGGGGGATCCCCCTTCACATGGAGAAGAACACCGGATACTACGCCAGGACCGAGGTGCGGGACTGTGTTGCCCTTCTGCGCTCCTTGGCCGACCCTGGGGATCATCTGGCCCTGGCTGGGTTTCTGTGCTCACCCTTCTCGGGAATTCCACTGCCTCAAGCCTTGGGTTTGCTGGAGGATTCGAGAAATTCCGATCTTCCCGATCTCCTGGCTCGTCGGTATCCCGATGTGGCGTGTTCTCTCGAGCGATGGCGGCGGACTGGACGCATTCTGGGCGCCTCCAGGGTGATGGAAGGCCTGATCTCTCAGGCTCCCCTTCTGGAGGGGATCGCCGAGTGGAAGCGCTCTGGAGTGGCCGCTAACCTCCGAAGGACCGTGGACATGCTGCGGGAATACGAGGCGTCCATGGGAGGAACCCTCTCCGGTGCCTCGTCGTGGCTGGGCGATGCTCTGAGACGACGAGCCAAGGGGGATGAGGCGGAGGCGGTAAGTGACGATAACGTGGTTCGGGTGATGACGGTCCACGCTGCCAAAGGACTTGAGTTCCCCGTCGTTGTCCTGGCTGGGTGCGACTCCGTGAGCCGCAATCGAGGCAGGACCGTTCAGCCCTCGGCCTATCTGGGAGCTGCCTTATCCAGGGATATGAGAGGAGAAGAGACCCTGGGTCGTCAGGTTCACGGCTTTCTGGAAGAACGGGCGGAGATGGAGGAGGCTCAGCGTCTCTTCTACGTTGCCTGCACCAGGGCACGGGACTGCCTCATACTAAATGGTGTCGACGACCCCGTCGAGGGATCCTGGTTATCCATGGTTGAGGAGCTGAATCGACCTCCAGCGGCAGAAATACCGGGGGGAGTGGGCCCTTGTAGGGACCGTCCTTCTCTTCCTGATCAAGGGCCGATTGTCGGGATGCCCGTAGCTGCCCGTGGGTTGGATCGGATCAGCGCAACGTCCTGGTCCCTCTATCGCTACTGTCCTTACGGATGGCGGCTTCGATTCCGTCAGGGAATTGAACTTGTCTGGGAACAGCCCGACGGCGACGGTGATGGAGGTCCCGACATGGGGAGCCTGGCACACTGGCTTTTGGCCCGGTGGGATTTTTCGGACGATGGTCTGGAGAGACTCATGGCCCTGAACCGATCTGCTCTGCCTTCGGAGCTTCAGCCCCTCTGGGGCGATGGAGCCAGCCGAAACGTGGTTCGAGACTGGTTGAGAGCCCTCACGACCAGTCGGGAGGGACAGGAGCTTCGTCCACTTTGGGAGAGTCGCTCTCTTAAAAGGGAGGTCCCCTTCCGGGTGAGCCTTCCAGGCGGTCCTCTGCTGGTGGGAGCCGTGGACGTCATGTGGCTGACCGATGGTGGCTGGGTCGTTCGAGATTACAAGAGTACCGCCGAGGGAGGAGCTCCCGAGGGGTTATACGAGGACCAGCTGCGTTTTTACGGTCTGGCCGTGTGGCTGGCCTCCGGACGGAATGTTGCCTCCATGGCTCTTTGGCATCTCAGGAACAAGTGTCGTCTGGATGTCGTGACCCTGGGTCCCTACAGGAGTTGGGATCATCTGTCCGAGACCGTGACTGTCGATGCTCTTGCTGCGGCCTCCGGTCCTTGGGAGCCTCGACTTGATCGGTGTGATCGGTGTCCCTTCGCCGGACAGTGTGATCGGGGGAGGAGATAGGACGATGGAAGGCCGCTATCTCTCTGGTGTATTTGGTATCGAATAAAAATAATTGCCTGTCTGTTTTTGAGGCGTAAGATGTTTTAGGTGTAAGGGGGTGGTGTTCATAGTTGACGTGTTGAAAAAATACTGGGGAAAGGCTGATGGTTTTTCATGGCATTCTCTGGTAGCTCATTCTTTAGATGTTGCGATGGTCGGGAAACGGTGGCTGGAACTGAGTTCATCCATGAGTCGGTGTGTGCTCTGCGGTTCTCAGGAGGCTGTTGAGTGGATTCTCTATTTTCTCTATCTTCACGATCTGGGCAAGGCTGATCTCCGTTTTCAGCTCAAAAGGAAGGATCTCATGAATCACATCTGGTCATACGACGAAATGATCGGTGTAGAAAAAGTCGTCCAAGATGGGCCATACTCTCACGGAGCTGCTGGTCTTCGTCTGTTCGATAATGATCGAAAGATGGGAGATTTTGCCGATTCCCTTCATTCCTGGATGAAGGCTGTTTGTGCTCATCATGGTGCTATGCCGGAGGAAAGGGTTCGGGTTGCACGGTATGGCACTCCTGAATGGGAGGAGCGTGATTGTTGTGCTCGTTCCCAGATGATAACCTTGGGGAAGGATCTCTTTTTAGACGGTATCTCTTCGGATTTTCCTCCTGAAAAAGAGCCACCAGATACCCTGTATGGCTTTTGTTCCGTCTGTGATTGGATTGGCTCCAATAGCCTGTGGTTCCCCCATGATCATGACAACCTGGACGAGCCGTCAGTCGGCGGTATTGAGAACTATATGGGGGACCGACTAAACAGAGCAGAGTATGCTTTGAGAGAATGTGGTTTGATCAGTATGAAATCAGGCATCCACGGTATGGCCGGACTGTATCATGATTGGACTCCAAGAGGGATCCAGACGTTTCAGGTATCGCCGCCAGAGGCATCGGCTCCTTTATTAGCCGTTATGGAAGCTCCGACCGGTTCAGGTAAGACTGAGGCCGCTTTGAGTTTGGCTTCTCAGTGGTTGGCTGAGGATCGAGCCGATTCAATTATTTTTGCTCTCCCAACTCAGGCCACGGCCAACGCGATGTTCGATCGGCTTCAACGTGTAGCGACACGCCTTTTTCCAGAGTCTCCAAACGTGATTTTGGCGCATGGGAGATCACGTTTTAATCGTGGTTTCCAGGGCCTTGTTGATCGAGGAGCGAACAGACGCTCATCAGACGATGGTTTGGCTCAGTGTTCTCGATGGCTGGCTTCCGGTAAAAAAAAGGCGCTGCTCGGACAGGTGGGAATTTGCACGTTGGATCAGGTTCTCTTGAGCGTGCTCCCCGTGAGGCATGGATTTGTTCGCTCTTTGGGTATCGCCCGAAGTGTGCTGATCGTTGATGAAGTTCATGCGTACGACAGCTACATGAACGGCCTTATGGACGAGGTCTTGAGCGCTCAGAGAAAGGCTGGGGGGTGCGTCATTTTGCTCTCGGCTACTTTACAGTCCCAGAGGTTACAAAGCCTGATCCGTCTTTGGAACGGCGGAGACGTGCACTTTTCTGCTTCGGCACCCTACCCGCTGGTGACATTTGCCCAGTCGACTTCCACGTATTACCTTGAGCCCGATGACCGACCTCCCAAAAAGACTGTGCGGGTTGAAACCGTCTCGTCTGCTGATGCTCTACCCGATCAAGCTATTCTCGAACGTATCTGTCAGGAAGCTAAAGGCGGCAAGGTCGTGGCCGTGATATGCAATGTAGTTGATCATGCCCAAAAAATATGGGGCCAAATTAAGAGGATGGTTCCAGAGTCCGTTTTGCTTGACATCTTTCATGCTCGATATGCTTTTGAGGATCGTGCATCTATCGAATCCCATGTTATGCGGCGGTATGGCCCTGAACGAGAGGCTGCTCAGGGGGCTATCCTAGTGGCTACGCAAGTTGTCGAGCAGAGCCTGGATCTGGACTTTGATCTTATGATTACCCAGCTATCTCCTGTAGATCTTCTCTTTCAGCGTATTGGCCGGCTCCATCGCCACGAGAAACTGCACCAGGGAGACGAGCTTCCCTCGGTTATCGTTCTCGCTCCTGAAGGTGATGAGTTTGGTCTCCACGGGGTGGTATATAAAAACGATGCATTGCTGTGGCGGACGAGAGCTTTGTTGCAAAATGTTTCGTCTATCACGTTTCCCGATGCGTACAGAACGTGGATTGAGGCCGTGTACGGTGATGGTCTTAGCGGAGAGCCAAAAGATATTACCCGGGAACATGAAGAATGGCAGCTTGATCAGGAGGGACGTTCGTTGGCAGCTCACGGAATCGCACAATCGGCGGTGGACCTGTCCGATACCGATCCAAGGGTTGCTTTGATGACCAGAGATGGAGAGATGGCTGTCACTGTCCTGCCCTATGATGGGAAGACCGATACTCTGTTGGATAAAGAGAGAACTCCACTGGCAAGCGTAGCCGAAAATCCCTCCTCTTTTGAAGTCGTGCACCTTCAGACGATATCAGTCCCGTCTGGGTGGGGGAAACTTTTGAACGGTCTTAAGAAAGAAGAGGGGATTTTCTTCTTACCTGTGGTTTACGGCGAAGAAGGGTGGAGTGTCGATAGCCCTATGAGCTTACGCTACACGGCTGAGGCCGGTCTTGAAAGGGTGTGAGTGCAGTTATGAATTTGTTGAGAGATCGATGGATCCCCGTCACCGATGGTGTAGACGTCTCTCAAATTTCCCTTGAGGAACTTCTTTGCACCGATCGAAGCTACAGGGTTTCTCACCGAAGGGACGATATGGAGATGGCGGCGCTGCAGCTTGTTATCTGTCTGACTCAGACAATCTTGACTCCAAAAGACGACGATGAGTTGATCGAACGTTTGATGACCCCTATGGAGAAAAATGTGTATCGTCTGGCCGCCGACGAAAAGGCGGACTGGTTTGACCTGGAGCACGAGCGAACTCCCTTTATGCAGGACAGAAGAGTTCTGGACTACATGAAAGGTAAAAATAAGAGCCTGGATGACGAGAAGACTGGCATCGCAAAACTCTTTCCCGGCCTTCCTGAAGGTAAGGGGTCTGGGTGTCTCTTCAACGGGACGGACGACATTCGATGCCTGTGTCCTTCCTGTGTCGCTTTGGCTCTCTTTAACCAGGCGACGGGAGCACCCTCTTTTGGGGGTGGCTTTAAAGACCCGCTGAGAAAAGCTACCCCTATAACGACGCTGGTGTACGATAACGATATAAGACGGATGATATGGAAGAACGTCCTACCAGAAGACTTTATTTCAAAACGCTTCCCTGATCCTTCGAAGAGTTCAAACATCCCAAACTGGGTGGAACAAGTTCAGGAGAAGGCTAGGATCTATACAGCCCAGATCGGTTTTATTCGTGGCTTGTTCTGGCAACCTGCCAGCGTTTTTGTCGAGTGGTCGGATGGGGTGAATCGATGTGATGGATGTGGCTGTACTTCGGAGCGTATGGCTTTGTCGTTTTGGAAGAGAAAATTCACGTATGATTTGGATGGAGATACATGGCCCCATCCCCATGGCGCAAGGCGCCTGAACAACAAAGGAGAGTTTGTCTCCGTTACATTTAGTGGAACAATTCCTTTATGGGCTCGTTTCTCCGATATTTTCCGTCTGGACAGTGAGGATCATCAGCCTGCGTTTGTTCTGGAACACTACAGAGATATTGTCCCGGGGAAAAGGCTGACGCTCAGCGTAGGCGGCTACTCCAATAAACAGGCCTCAATCCTTGAGAGACACCACCACACAATATCCGTTGGAGCTGGATGGCCCGATCATATCGACGATATCGATGCCCGTGTGGCTATGGGGCTTGAGTACGGTGATGTCTTGGAGAAAAAAGCATTTGGCTTCGGTAAGAATATCTCTGGAGAGGGCGGAGGACTCAAGCAACAGGCCAGGATGGCGTTTTTTCAGAGAACAGAGGCGCTTATGCATGCAGCGTTGCAGAGAACTGAGTGGGATCAGGAGGTCGAATTTCGCCGTGATGTAGCACAAAAGTTGAAAATGATCTGTGAAGACGTCATGGAGGAGATCGCTCGCCCCTATACAAACAGCCCTCAAGGTATAAGGGCGTATGTCACCGCCAAAAGGACATTGCGTGCGACTTTGGATAAACTAGGTGCTTCTTTCGTGCCAAACTGAGAAAAAGAACGAGAAAGGAGGACGTTAATTTGAATAGAGCGCATGATTTTGCAGCTATAAAACTCGATTTTGAGACTTTTTCTCCGGGAGAAAAGGCCGACATTCGTCGAACAGCGCTTCCCGAAGATCTCCGGGTTCGAGGGGCCTTCTACCGTCTTTTGCCAGAGGGGGAGCGTCCGACGCCTCAGTGGCAGAGGGTGATCTTTTTCCTCCCCTGGGCGGAACACGATCCCGATGCGCCACCTTTAGGAGCTCAACTTGCGACTTCGGAGAAGAGTATCTCCGAAATTCGTATTTTTCAGCTTTTGCGTTCTGAAAATCCCCAAGATCTTCTGCATCTTAGGCGGCTATTACAACACATAAAAACGACTCTTGATTGGGGAGCTTTCGGTGAACGACTCTGGTTTTGGGGAGAATCTGTCAAGAGCCGTATCGTTGAGGAGTATTTTAGTTTTTCTCGCAGCAAAAAATAAATCGTCATATTGAAGGAGGCCTTTTTGATGGAAAACAGGTATCTGAACCTTCACGTACTCATCTCTCACAGCCCGTCGTGTCTCAACAGAGACGACATGAACATGCAAAAGTCGGCCCGGTTTGGCGGAGTTCGTCGAGTGCGCGTCTCCAGCCAGTGTCTGAAACGAGCCATTCGGAAAAGTGATCGGTATGGGGAGTTGATGGGAGAGTCGTCCACGAGGACACGATCGGACGAGGCTCTTCTTAAGCACTTGCGCAATCTCTTGCGGTTTGAAAGTTTCTCTGATGATGAGCTTAATTTGGTGATCAAAAGGTCGGGCATGCAAAATAATGTTGTGACACCGTGGATGATGGATGAAATAGAGACAATCGTTAAGGCGATTCACTCTGTCTGCCTTGAAAAGGGGATCACCGCAGTGGATTTGGGAGAGGTGGTCGAGAAGGCCTCTGCAAAGGAAAAAACAGGCAACAAAGCCTTGGATATCGCTATGGACAAAGCTGTTGAAGAGGTGCGCAAAACAGGAATCTCCTGTGCCGATATCGCTCTTGCCGGGAGAATGTGTGCATCGGGGATTTTGCCGTCAATTGAAGGAGCTCTGTCCCTTTCTCATTCTATTACGACCCATGCCATGGAAGCCGAGATCGACTGGTTTACAGCTATGGATGATCTGACTCAGGAGACAGAGGAGACGGGAGCAGGCCATTTGAATACTCAGGAATTTGGTTCAGGTGTGTTTTACCGATACGCTTCCATCAATCTGGAGCAGTTGAGCCAGAATTTGGGAGGTGACATGGAACGAACTCTCAGGATCGCCGGGGATTTTGCCGAGCTTTTAGCGACAGTGGTCCCTACCGGGAAACAGAGAAGCTTTGCCTCATATGTCTTGGCTGATCTGGTCTTTGCTGTTCGGTCAAATATGCCGATAGCTCTTCACAATGCTTTTGAAAAACCTGTTTCAGGAAAGAAAATAGAGGGGCTTATGGGGCCATCGATCAAAGCTTTGGGGCAGTATTGGAATTTGATTTACAGTGGATATGGCCTTAAAGATCGGTCTGCGGTATTTTCTCTGAGAGAAGAGACCGATCTTCGGGAGCGAGTAGATACTTTACAAGACTTGCTGGCCTGGATAAAGAAGTAACTCATCATGTCTCGATATCTGATCGTTCGCCTCCAGGGGCTTTTTCAGGCTTGGGGGAGGCACACGTTTGAGACCTATCGTCCCACAGAAGTCTTTCCCACACGATCCGGGATCACCGGTCTTCTGGGAGCGTGCCTGGGACTGAAGCGAACAGACTTCGAAGCTCTGCGTGCGTTGGATCTTTCCTATTCCTATGGCGTCAGGGTTGACGGTGAGCGAGAGGTTTTTATCGGGATATCCGATGATGGTACGCCCCAAAAGGAATGGAGGGGCTATACGTTGAGCAAACTCAATGACTTCCATACCGCTCAAAACGTCCGAACCGTCGGTGGCAGCAATCCCAAAGAAACAGAGATCACCCATCGTGAGTACCTGGAGGATCTCTGTTGTACCGTGGCGATTGCGCAGAGGGCTGAAAATGAGTATGGGCTGGATCGACTACGGGAAGCTCTTCAAAACCCGTGCTTTACTCCTTTTCTTGGTCGTCGCAGCTGCCCCTTGGCTCGCCCTCTCTTAGAGGATGATATTGATGCGGCCTCTCTGAATCACGCTCTTTTGTTGATCCCCCCAGGTTTTGGAACGATTTACAGCGAAGAACCCATGAGAGACGATTCTGTCATGATGCGGGTTCGGGATGTCCCTGTTTTCGGACGGTATCGGCAGTTCGAGACGCGGTATGTGTATGTCTCCAACGTTACGAAAGAGGAGGCTCACCATGTATCTCAGTGAATGGCGCATCCCATGGTCCTGGGACAAAAACCTGTATGAGCTTCATCGGATTCTGTGGAAGGCCTTCCCCGGTCGCCCAGCAGAGCAACGCTCCTTTGTCTTTCGATGGGAGCGACGTCAGCGGGCACTTTCGGTGATGATGCTTTCAACCGTTGCTCCCGAGATGTTTCAGGGAATGACCTGTGTTCGTTCGTCGTCTTTTGTACCGAACCTTTCACAGGGAACCTACGGTTTTATCCTGAGGGCTAATCCGATCAAGCGTCTCTCAAAAGCTCGAAACAGGGTTCCTCTGGTGGGTGAAGAGGCTTTAAAGGGATGGCTGTTGCGTAAAACTGAGAACGCCTGTCAAATGAAGGATATCCGTATTCAAGGGCGGGATACGGTCTATTTCAGGAAGGGAGCTGTCCCCGGCAAACTCGTTACGGTCGACTATGAAGGCGTCTTTCATCTGAAAGACAAAGCTGCCCTGTTAAAGTTGATGACCCATGGCATAGGGCCAGCCAAAGCCTTTGGTTGCGGCATGTTTTTAATTAGACGGGTTTGAGCCGTGACCTTTGTTTCACCTCTTCCCAAGCTGTCGCCGATTCCCATAAAAGATCGTGCGAGTATGGCTTTCGTGGAACGTGGCCTTGTGGATGTCAGGGACGGAACGTTCGTTGTCGTGGATGAACGTGGTCTCAGAACCCACATCCCTGTGGGGGGAGTCTGTTGTATCATGCTTGAACCGGGAGCACGGATATCTCACGCTGCGGTGGTGCTTGCCGCCAGAGTTGGAACGTTGTTGCTCTGGATTGGAGAGGCAGGAGTACGGTTATATGCTGCAGGTCAGCCTGGGGGTGCTCGATCTGATCGTCTCTTATACCAAGCCTCTTTGGCGTTGGATCCTGTTGCCCGGCTTCGAGTTGTTCGAAAGATGTACGAGCTTCGCTTTGGCGCTTCGTGCAATCCTAACCATTCAGTTGAACAACTTAGAGGCGTTGAAGGTGCGAGAGTGAAGGCCTTGTACGGGCAGTTGGCAAAAAAATGCGGAGTTCACTGGACTGGAAGACGCTACGATCCCAAAAATGCTTCAGCTGCTGATACGACTAATCGATGTCTCAGCTCTGCTACAGCGTGTCTTTACGGTGTTTCTGAGGCTGCGATACTGGCAGCAGGGTATTCTCCCGCCATAGGTTTTATCCATACGGGTAAACCCAGATCGTTTGTATTCGATTTGGCCGATGTGTTTAAATTTGAAACTGTGATTCCCGTGGCTTTCCGAATTGCAGGAGAGCGGCCTGATGATCCCGAAGGAAAGGTCAGACGAGCTTGTCGTGATGTTTTTCGACAGACAAAACTTTTGAAGAGGCTCGTTCCCGCTATCGACGAGATGTTGTCTGCAGGCGGTCTCTCAATGCCAGAGGCTCCTGAGGATGCTTTGGGGCCGGCTTTTAAGGAGGAGAAGGGGCTTGGCGACGTTGGTCATCGTGGTTGAAAATGCTCCTGATCGACTTCGGGGACGTTTGGGGGTGTGGCTTCTGGAAATTCGGACTGGTGTATACGTAGGGCAATACTCAAGGCGAATACGAGAATACATATGGGGAAACATTGTTCGCGGTATAGGCAGGGGCAATGCTGTATTGGCTTGGAGTGCTCCAACGGAGAGTGGTTTTGAGTTCCTCTCGATAGGAGAAAACAGGCGAGAGCCTGTCGACTGTGATGGACTTTTGCTGAGTAGATACAGCCCGGAAAGAAACTCATTTTCAAGTCTTTAGCGAACGAAAAAGTGTGTTCCCCACACACGTGGGGATGAACCGAGCTCTTAAATCTGCTAAATCACACATAGTCTGTGTTCCCCACACACGTGGGGATGAACCGCTACACCCCCATCAGCAGCGTCAGAATAATAGGTGTTCCCCACACACGTGGGGATGAACCGCAGGATGAGTACGACGGGTTGACGGCGAAGCTGTGTTCCCCACACACGTGGGGATGAACCGCGAGACTTCAAGGCGCAAATGTCCGGCAAATGGTGTTCCCCACACACGTGGGGATGAACCGAAACAAAGACAGGTGGTTACGTGTTCGATCTGGTGTTCCCCACACACGTGGGGATGAACCGCCGAAACGCCATGTCGGCCCCCTGATGAGCCGGTGTTCCCCACGAACGTGGGGGTGAACCGTTTCCTGCGATATCGCAGATACTCTTTCAAAACCTCTCGGCTCTTATCTACCAGAGGGACATTTCTGACGTTCCCCGTCTTGCCTTCAGAGACCCGGATGTCGCTTTCGATCCTGATTCGCCCCCCCCTCCCCATCAGGACATCTCCCACACACAAAGAGAGGATGTCCCCTATTTGCAAAGCTAAGTTGATACCGAAAACGAACAAGGCGTGATCTCTGAGACACGCCTCTTTGCTGGCCCTTGGTGAACGGCCTAGAATCGCTCGTTTGACCCTGTTAATCTGACGATGCCCACGGAAGGGACTCATGTTTTTCAAATCGACACCCCTTTCTTGCGAAACAGTTCTTGACAAATATAATTTACACGTGTTATTCTTGTAATAGAAAGAAGAGGCGGGGCTTTTATAGCCTCGCATGCGGAAAGGAGATACGCATGAATAGACCGGAGAAATACCGTTATCCCGCGATATTGGGGTATGATGCTCCCACGAAAAAGTATTACGTCCTCTGGCCGGACCTCCCCGGATGCACCACAACCGGCAGCGACGAAGACGAAGCACTTGAGAACGCCAGAGAAGCCATGTCTCTGCATTTATGGGGCATGGAAGATGACGGAGATGATATTCCCTCTCCTACTCCAATCCAGAGTCTTGATCTCAGTGAATACGAAGAGGAAGGGGGAACCTTTGTCGTTATACTGGTTGAGGTATGGATGCCTTCTTTCCGGGAACGTATGGAGACGAAGGCTGTCAACAGGACAGTAACCCTCCCCGGATGGATGGATCGAGAGGCAAAACAAGCTTCTTTGAACTATTCGCAGATTTTACAGGACGGCATAATGACCCGGCTCAAAGTCAGTCGAGCCGTTGTGAGACAAAAAGAGAAGAACCTGGAGATGTCTTTAAAATAACCCTGACAACTCAACCCCTCGAGTAGTCGAGGGGCTAACTTGCAGGAGTGGTATGGAGAGTGGTGGCAGGATAGTCAGGGGAACCAGACCACGCTATCATCGTACCCCACAATTCGGAAACATCAACAACGTTATAGGGCACGCTTACGACGTGGGATCTCTCGAGTGTTCCCCACGAATGTGGGGATGAACCGCTACAGTAGGGCGTCGGATAGAGGAAATCGCAAAAGAAAAAAGGGGGGGTTGCGATGATTGGCCCCACTCCTGCGTGCTTTCGCTGCAAAAGGTTTTCTGGTGAAGAACGGTTCGACACAGAAAACCGTAGAACGTTTTACTTTTGTGAGGCGTTTCCAGATGGGGAAGGCATTCCCGAGATAGTCTGGTGTGCAGGAGACAGGCATACGAGGCCCATCGAGGGAGATGGAGGTCTGCGGTTTATCCCCAAGGACGACAAGTAAAGGGGGCAGTCGTTGAGATCCTCAGGGGGGTGGAGTAGATGAGCGACAGCGTGGCTCAAGCGAGAAAGGCTATCCGTAGGTACAACGCAAGGTTCCCTGACGGTTTCCCCTCGTTCCCGCTGATGATCTCCAGTAGTCCCAAGGAGATCATCGCCATCGTTGAGGAATGCCTGGAGAAAGGGAAGGACGTTGAGGAACTGGGCTACTACACCCCTCCCGATATTGATGATTTTGACTAGCGACCTCCGTACCACACTGAAGACGACACCTTGAAGGTGCCGTCTTTTTTATTGTCCGAAAAAACTTGATGCCGTTCCACTCCCTGAGAGTGGGGCGGTTTTTTTGTAGGTTGACACACACAGAGAGGAGATGAGTGCCAGAACTGACGCTGACAACGGCTCAGGAGGTCACCCTGATGGGGGAGCTGTGGTACAACGCTCTGCCCATGGGGAGGTTCCACGATCCACGGT
>PDWJ01000511.1_pt1 | contig 56721 bp, 55 predicted proteins | sample 1430881 | NCBI WGS metagenome assembly PDWJ01 (sample SAMN01162460, study PRJNA174530) | Oral metagenome, whole genome shotgun sequencing project. | biome: Marine environment; feature: Marine mammal; material: Swab sample of the gingival sulcus; isolation source: swab sample of gingival sulcus...
GATGGACACCCTTGCCGTCCGGCTAACAATTCCCCCTGTCGGGCTTGTAGAGGACTTGCACCTCCAAGTGAGTGCGCCCTGCCGGGCGCACACAAAAAAGAAGGGCTGCCTTAAAAAAGCAGCCCTTCCTGTTTATTTTTTAGTTATATTACCGGCCTATTCTCCGAGAAGTCCCAAAGAAATACGGATGGTACGTGATGTCTCTGATCCAGCGGGCATAGGACCTATGTCCCAGCTGTAGGCGGCAGCAGGATCTGTACTTCCCGCGGGCTCACCGATATTCATTTCAGATGTATTATCTTCAAAGACATTATCATGTTCATAACCGAACTGACCTGCCCAGAAGGTTGAAACAGACTGTTCTGCCCACTCAGGGTTACGGCAATACAGTCCAAATTCGTAATTGCCCTCGGCCATTTCAAAACCATAGGCTGTTTTAATCGGCCTTCTATTATCATTGCCATTGATCTGAATATCAAAGGAGGCACCAATCTGGACATCATTAACAGTAGAGGCGCCATTATTCTTTACCTTATGAATAATCTCGGCATAAGGCATACCATCAACATAATAAACCTTTACTTCAACACCGAACTGAAGATCCGCAAGATCACCGGTGCCTGAAACATTCTGAAGATCACCATTGTTATAACCTGCAGCAAGATCTACCCATGCTTCACCATCTCCGGATTTCACCTTATAGTGCCATCCTCCGGATTTATAAGTAAGTCCGCACCAGTCAGCCTCTCCAGCTTTTTTCCCAACAATATCCAGGCCGCCATTATTTTGAGGCACACCATGACCTGCTTCCAGCGAAGAGCCAAAGCGGAAGGCTATATTGTTGTTGTCTGTGGGTTTTATAACAGTATAGTTGTTAGTCACACCATGTACGGTAAGACTTTGAACACTTTGATCGTTACTGGCATCAACCAGCTCCGGAACATTAATATGCAAGGTGTAGGTTTGATTATCTACAGCTCCTGACTGCGGTGTTACAACAATCGGAACAGTAATAACCTGTGCGTCAGCATAACTCTCTATTGTAAGCTCCCTGGTGCTAGGATTCCATTCCGCATCGTCGGTATCAAAAGAACCTGCAGCAGTTATTGAGCCAACATTCACAAAAGGAACAGCCAGAGGATCGGTTGTAACCGGATATACCCGAATGGAGCGGCCGTAACCAAGACTTACATTAGCAGTAACATCATATACATAGGTACCGCTGTCAAACGGAGAAGGATTAAGAATCCTGTCTCTTGTATCAGGGCCTGTGCCATGCTCTACAGAGAGGCTGCTGAGGGTATTCACACGCGGCTTGGATATGGTTACCTCACCCCTATAGGTTCTTGTACCTGATCCATCTACAACCTCCGCAAGAACAACATATGGGGTTTCACTTGTTTCGGGATCAGTCAAAACCGTAGAGACATATCCCTTATCAGGTATGGTTCTTGAAAAACCTGTATCTGAATTTGAAACTTTAAGAGTAATGTCTGAATCTGCATGAATAGCGTCTGCAAAGAAGGTAACAGAGGCCGGATTTTCTATTGTTTTGATATAAGTATGTCCATCATTTGAATAATCCAGATCCCTGTCAAAACCGCTAAAGGTTCCGTTTGCACCAAAAGCCTTTAATCGGGTTTCGGTAACTGCGGGTTTAACAATAACAATGGTATAGGTTTCTACCGGTCCGGTGCCATTTTGTGTAGTCAAAGTAACCTCTGTGGTTCCTGCCGGAAGGGCATCAGCACCTGTACCGCCAAAAACTGCAGAGCTGTTTCCAGCATTAAAAGAAGTATTAACAGGTGGAGGAGAACCAATTACTGTTCCATCTACCTCATGAGTTTTCTCTGCACTACAGCCTATAATTACAGCGCTGTCATGCACGAAGCGGTCTATAACCAAATCAAGCTGATCTGTGTCAGCATTTACATAAATGGTCTGGTTCTGACTCACACTTGCAGGATAAGGATTAGCATTTAGAAAACCCTGTGTTATATGCATCTGCCTTATCTTTCCGTTTGTATTAAGGGGTTTGTTGAATTTAAGGGTGAATGTATCTGCAGCTAAACCGTCTTTAGCAGTTACTGTAAAGGTTACTGTAGTTGCTCCGTCAGGCAGCCCTGCTACTGAGAACATTCCGCCTGCACCGGAATTAACCGTTGCAGCTGTATCTGAAGAGGCAGTTACTGTTGCACCTTCATTAAATGTAATAACAGTAACATCAGCATCTGTTGTTTCCTGTTTCAGAAGATAGGTTCCATGCTCAGTTGTTATTGAAGATGTGTGAGGAGAAAAATATGCTGAGTCGAAAAAGGAATCACCAACCACAGTCATGGTTTTATTAATTTCTGTAAGGTCGTTTGAAACCTGACCATCAACATCAACAATAAAACTGTGAAGATCCGTTGAATTTTCCGGAGCCTTGACAATATTTATAAAGTGATCATTAACAGTTATGCCATCTTTAGCATGAACTTCCATCTTTACTCTGGTTGTACCATCCTGAAGGCCTGTAATCAGTCCTGTGTTCGGATCTATTGTTGCTCCGGCATGATCTTCGCTTTCAATTGAGTAAACAACAGTAGCATACTTATGCCCTGTTACCGGATTTACATCCAGTTGAGTAATATCTTTGCTATCGTAAGAAGAAAGCTTTACTGTATAGTCACCGCCATCCATCAATGCCGGCTCTATGGCAGGGCTCAGTGCGCCGACACCATTGGAAAAACCTTCTGCCGGGTCAAACTCCATTCCCTTAAGGGTTGTCAAATCGTCGCTTGGACGGAAAACATTCAAAACATATGTTCTTGAGGGCTTTCCGGGCTCTGTTACAGTAATTGAAACCTTGTAATAACCTTCTCCGAGATTATCAACCCTAAAAGGTTCGTTGGTTCCACTAGCGACCCCTACACCATCTTTATCTTCTATTGCCCAGCGTACAGTGGCGCCGTCATAGGTCTGCAGATCAATATCAAGATAATCTGCATCCTCATCCGCATCAATCCTGTATTCACTATGTAGGGGATCAAAAGGACGATCCTGTGTTAATTGTGTAATAGCAGCTTGATCAGGATTATCATTACCCGGAGTTATATCAAGAATCTCTATAGCCGAGCTAAGAGTATCAGTTCTGTTCAAATCAATGGTATAGCTTGTGCTGTACTGAGGATCATCAGCTGTTATGGTTGCAATCGCCCTGACCTTTCCGTACAGGTATCCGCCGGGATCATTCGCACTGGTCAACATAACAACACTTCCGTCATCTGTCATCTCAACAGATTCCGGATAAATCCTAACCGGATTAGGCAAAATATTTCCAGCCTCATCTTCTATTCGCCAGAATTCCCAGGTTACAACCGCATTGGGATCTTCAGGACGGCAAACAAATTTTATCGGTGAATCTTCTGTTCCCAATCCATTAACTGTATATTCCTTTGTATCAGGATCAAAATTTATCCTGTTTTCAAGATGGTTCGGATCATTGGGGGTTTGAACAACAAGCCCGGCATCAAGATTAAGGCCTCCTGTTCCCTGATTAGAGGAAATCTTATCGTTTCCTGTCTTCAAATTTGAATCCTTGATTGTTCTGAAAAGATCGGAACAACCGGCAAGCATTACCGCGGCCGCCAGGATTACCATTATTATTGTTTTTCTCATAAATTAAACTCCTGTAAATACCTGCATCCATGCAGGTTTAAACGGTGCAGTTTGAAGAAAATCTTCAAACTGCTAAATTGTAAAACAGCCTCCCTGCTGTTTTATAATCACTGCTTAGTCCTGTTCTACCAGGACAAATTCTACACGGCGGTTTTTCCACCACTGTGTTCTGTTTTCGCGTGAAGCCAGCGGCTGACTACCGCCCTTACCTACAGCGGTCATTCTGTTTCGGGCAACACCTCTGTTACTCAACTCAGTTACAATTTTTTCTGCTCTTTCAGTAGAAAGAGGAATAAGTTCATTGATATCCTCCTCTTCTGTTCCACTGACGTTGTTGGCATGTCCTTCAACTATTATTTCATAGGTAGTAAACTTATTAAGATGCTTTGATAAGATATCAAATGTATCTTCATTTACCTCTCTCTGAGCCTGGGTAATTTTCTCAAAAGAAGCATTATTAGGATCAAAGAAGATTGAGTTTACACGAATACGTAATGTTCCGTCAGGCTGCCTTTCAACCAGAAGACCTGTTTCTATTTCGGACTCTGATCTGAAAACCTCTCCATTCTCAAGAAGGGCATTCAGAACCGCAGTATATGTTGTCAAAGAAAGAATAACGTCATCTGCATTATCTCCGGAACCGTCCCATTTCAGAACACCAGGCATCTTTCCTGTGCCTTCAAATGTCTTGAAGGTATTACCTGCCGGATCAAAGATTGCAAACCTCCAGGAATTGACATCTTCAGGAGCAATATCACCTGTATCGAGATTAAAAACTATCTCATCATTAATACCGTCTCCATCAGGAGTAAAGTCTTCTTCAGCAGTTTCAAGTTCAACTACTTCAGGAACAACCAGTTGCTGCTTAGCCTCTTTCTTAACAGGTTTTTTCTTAACAGGTTTTTCTTTGAAAAAAGATGCCGGATAAGATCTTACACCAATAAGAAGGGCAGGAAAACCGGCTGTACCGCTTTCATCAACAAATACTGTATACTCTGCTCCCACATAGGGAATAAACTGATCTGTAAAAATGTCGAAAGCAACATGAAAACCAAGATTATAATAGAGTGCAATTCCGTCATCATCACCGAATTTCAGATGCCTAAGATTACCTTCCTTTTCAGCCCGTTCAGATGGATAATAATCTGATTCGATAAAATTTACTCCAAAGCCCACATTCGGAACCAGTTCAAGCCAGTCAGGAAGAGAATTAATTGTTCGACTGCTCAAAACTCTGGAGAGATGAACTCCAATAGATAGATTCTGGAAATTCTGCATCCGTTTAAAAGGACCTGCACCCTCTCCAAAGGTGGACCATGCACCATAGGCGCCCATAAGCCAACCGCTCCAATTATACCCAAGCTCAGCGGCAAGACCGTAGCCCAAGGGTGTAACTGAATTCAAATCGCCGAGCCCGAGAAAAGTAAGGGGAAGCTGAAGCTTCGCCGGCTCTATTGATACATAAAAGTTTTCTACTCCGAAAGGATCATCGGGAAGAAACTTACCGTTATCCGCTTCGGCCATAATGGGAGATATACCTGCAAGTATTGTAAACAATACTCCCAATGCAAGAATCTTCCCTGCATTTCCGAATGCACTAGTTAACATCTTTTGAATTTTCATTGTTACCTGCCAAAATAATAAATTTTTACTGAATATCCGAAGTTATAAAAAACGGAAAAGACGGCCCAAATATCTATTTAAATCAGGCACATCATTACAGAATACATAGAATATAAAGAATAGCATATACCAAATTCTGATTTTTTAAATATTTTTTTAAAAATTTGACTTATTTAGTAATAAAAACCCACTTTTCTAATGCCTAAAACGCGAAACGGCCATCCTCAACAGCCAACTTTCCATGGGATATTATAAGTCTTATACTTTCTCCGCTGCACAGCTTATCAATATTGGAATAGGGGTTCTCAGTAAGAACAAGCAGATCCGCGGCCTTGCCCTTTGTAATAGTTCCCAGCCGGTGCCCCATACCGAGGGCTTCAGCTGATATTAAAGTAGCCGACTTTATTGCGTCAGGAACACTCATTCCGAGTTTAACAAGTGTTTTTAGTTCACGAGCGCTGAACTCACCGTATTCGGTAAGCGGTTCATATACGGTATCGGAACCAAGGGCTATCTTAACACCCTTTTCTCTGGCCAGGTTGAAACTTCTGATTGTATTATCAACAATGGCCTGCTGTGATTCTTCGTCTGCTTCATCATCCAGGGTTCTGTGAAGAAAAACCTCGGGTCTTATTATCTGATCAGCATCATCGCCTGTAGCCATCATCTCGGTAAACCAGTTAACAAGCAGGCCCAGCGTGGGAACAAGGATCTTTCCCTCCGCAGCCATACGTTCGGCCAGCTCTTCATCAAGATCTTCACCATGCTCAATGGTATCAGCTCCCGCATCAAGGGACATCCTTATAGCCTTCCGGTTTTCAGCATGGACACATACCATGGTTCCCTTCACCATATGGGCTTCATCACAGATGGCCCTCATTTCATCAAATGTATAATGAACATCTATATTACGGTCATGCTCCCAATTGTCACCGCCGCTTGCCCAGAATTTTATCTGATCAGCCCCTTCACGCAGAATCCGCCTTACCCATTTGCGGCACTCAACCTCACCGTCGGCCATCACTCCCCAATAATGCTGCTCTTTTACATATTCCTCGGTATACTGAAAGATATCAGCGTGCCCCCCTGTACGGTTAAGACCGGGGCCGCATGCGATTATTCTCGGTCCTGGAAGTATTCCTTCACCAAAGATGCGCTTTAGATACAAGCCGTTCCATGATATATCTCTAACTGAGGTAAAACCCCTTTTAAGTATCTTCTGCGCCTCATAAACTGATCTCATTGCCCTTACCATCTTGGGTTCGGCAAGAACCTCTGTCTCTCCATAGACAAAATCACCCCTGCCTCCGGCCAGATGCACATGCGCATCGATCAGACCGGGCATTATAAAATGTCCGCTCATATCTATTTCGGCAAAACCATCTATTGGCAAAAAACTCCCCATTTCTCCGAATGAGAATATATTCCCATCCGATACAGCCAGGTACATATCCTTTTGAACCTTGCCGTCCGAACCTTCAATAATATTGAGATTCTTTATAATATATTTTTCAGGTAATTCCATAATGCCTCCAAGCATTAAATTGATTTTGAAATCAAAGCCTTACAGGTTTGGCTTACCATCTCAAGAGGAACCCGCCAGAAACGGTCGGTTTTCCGCTCATAAAATTCCGCATTTCCGTCCTGAAGGCTCTTGGTCGAGACAACTATACGGTACGGAATTCCCAAGAGGTCAAAATCCTTGAATTTTACACCGACAGATTCATATCTGTCATCAAATAGACAGTTTGACCCCAGCTCTTCCGCAAGAGAATCAACAACCTTTCTAACCTTAAAAGACTTCCCTATACCCATAAGAAAAAAACTATAGGGGGCAAGCTTTGGCGGCCATATAATTCCGCGTTCATCATGGTTTGCCTCAACAATCGCGGTAAGAAGCCGGCTCATTCCTATACCGTATGAACCCATATAAGGATTTGATACATCCCCGCTGTCTTCGGTATAGGATAAACCAATTGATTTGGAATAAAAATCTCCCAGCTTAAATATATTACCAATCTCAATTGCAGCAATTCTTTCAAGCTTCTTTCCGCATCTGATACAGGTATCATCTTCATGCACTATCGTTATATCACCAACGATATTACTTTCAAAGTCACGGCCAAAATTAGCATTTTTTATATGCCTGTCCGGCTTATCAGCACCTACAATCAGATTGTCAGACTCTGCAACAAGATCATCTACAACAAGCTTATAGCCGGTTATATTATTTGAGGGAAACAGATAACCCGGCACCAACCCCTCAGACTCGACCTCTTCTGCTGAAGCTTGACCAATAACCGGCTCTTCAATCAAACGCGAAAGCTTTTCAAGACTTATTTCATAATCTCCGCGGCATACAACAAGAGCAAAACCCCTTATTGTTTTATACAGAGTTGTAAATGCTATTGACGAAAGGGGTACACCCAGATAATCAGAAAGGAGATACTTATCATTGCAGCCAGGGGTTTCAATCTCCTCGGCCGGTAAGGGCATGCCGGGCAGCTTCTGTTTATGCCCGACCGCCACCTCAAGGTTGGCATTATAACCGCAGGAGGGACAGCTGATCAGGTAATTATCGCCCCACGGGCAGGGCATCAAAAATTCATAGGCTCTGTCACCTGATAACGATCCTACCGCGGATTCGGCTGCTATAGTCTTGATTCCGCAGCGCTCAAAGATAGCCTTATAGGCTCTGAAAACCTTGGGGAAAAAATTGTTCAGATCAGAGTATGAACGGTGAAAAGAGTAGGCGTCGTTCATTGTAAACTCTTTGGCCCGGAACAGGCCGCAGCAGATCTTTTCTTCATCACGGAATTTGGTTTTAAACTGATAAAGAAACCTTGGAAAATCGCGGTAACTGTTTATAGACAAACGCGCAAGCTGGGTTATCAATTCAAGATGGCTTGAAGAGAGTACCAGTTCATGTCCCGCCCGATCCTGAAAGCGAATCAATTCTGTACCTATAATTTTGTCACGTCCGGTTTTTTTCCACAAATTCTTCGGAACAACAAGAGGCAGATCCATCTCCTGCCCGCCTAGAGCTTCAAGTTCTTCTCTTATAATAGCCTCAATACGGGACATAACCCGCATTCCCATCGGCATAAGAGCAAAAAGCCCTGCTCCCAAATTCCTCACAAAACCTCCGCGGAGAAGGAGCGAATAGCTTATCGATTTTGAAGTCTTGGGGTTATTTCTTAATGTATTGTTGCCAAATACCTGCGAATATTTCATAGTCTAAGATATTTTAATCCATATCTTTTTAAATTATAACATTTTTTTGAAATAAAGTTCAAATATCAAGCCTAATAAGCCGTTTAGCGGTCATTTATCCTCAAGTATCCTTGACATTCTATACTATTACATAGATCCTTTATTGATAGGAGAAAAGAAAAAATGAGTACAATTGAATACATTGAAGGACGTGAAATACTTGATTCAAGGGGAAACCCCACAGTAGAGGTAGAGGTTCTTCTTTCAGACGGTTCAATGGGAAGGGCGGCGGTTCCGTCAGGCGCCTCAACCGGCGAACATGAGGCTGTTGAGCTTAGAGACGGAGATAAGAGCCGCTTTATGGGAAAGGGTGTTCTGAAGGCTGTAGCAAACGTTAACGACAAGATTGCTCCGGAGCTTACAGGATACGATGCTCTTGAGCAGGTTGAGGTTGACCAGCTGATGATTGAACTTGACGGAACAGAGAATAAATCCAATCTTGGTGCTAACGCAATGCTGGGTGTTTCAATGGCAACCGCCCGTGCGGCAGCAGACTCTCTTCAGATTCCGCTATACAAATATCTCGGCGGCTATCACACAGTAACTCTTCCTGTTCCGATGGCCAACATCATAAACGGCGGCTCGCACGCTGACAACTCAGTTGACTTTCAGGAATTTATGGTAATGCCTGTTGGAGCAGACAGCTGCCGCGGCGGAATCAGAATGATTGCAGAGGTTTTTCATAACCTCAAAGCCATACTGAAAGACAAGGGCTACAGCACTGCGGTTGGTGATGAGGGCGGCTTTGCGCCAAACCTTAAATCAAATGAAGAGGCTTGTGAGGTTATTCTTTCAGCAATCGAAAAAGCCGGACTGAAACCCGGGGATGACATGATGATTGCGCTTGACCCGGCAATGAGTGAGCTCTACCATAAAGACACAGGAAAATATAAGCTTGAATGGTCTACCGGCGCAGAATACACATCAGCAGAAATGGCCGACTACTGGACGGATTGGGCAAAGAAGTACCCAATCATCTCAATAGAAGACGGAATTGATGAAAACGATTGGTCAGGCTGGAAGATCCTTACCGATAAACTAGGTGATAAGGTTCAGCTTGTAGGCGATGATCTCTTTGTAACCAACACAAAGAGACTTTCAAAGGGTATTGCGGAAGGTGTTGCAAACTCAATCCTTATTAAGGTAAACCAGATTGGAACACTTACCGAAACATTCGAAGCCGTTGAGATGGCTAAAAAGGCAAACTATACAGCCGTTATCTCACATAGATCAGGAGAAACAGAAGATTCCTTTATCGCGGATCTTGTAGTAGCTCTTGAGACAGGACAGATTAAGACCGGCTCAATGTCAAGATCAGACAGAATTGCAAAATATAATCAGCTTATGAGAATTGAGGACGAACTTGAGGGTATTTCAAAATATCCGGGAAAGGACGCCTTCTACTCGATAAAACGCTAAGTAACCACGGTTCAAAACCCGCGGATCGCTTCCGGTTTGCGGGTTTTTAATAATCCCGATCTTCCGCCTCTACGGCATCAAACAGCTTTTCAAGCGAAAGCTCAAATCCATCAAGGACCAAACTCTTAAGTGTTTCTTCACGGTTTATGCTGACAGGCTTTTCAAAAGTATTCCTGCTGCGGATAAATTTCATCACCTCACCCAAATCAGGATTGATGATCCAGTACTCTATGACACCCGAACGTTCATAAAGCAGCCGTTTTTCAGTAAGATCTCTATAGGCGGTTGAATTAGAAAGTATTTCAATTACAAGATCAGGAGCACCATTGCAATTATTCTTTCCAAGCTTGGATTTATCACATACAACGATTATATCAGGCTGGACAACAGAATCTTCCTCAAGAATAACATCAACAGGAGCAGCCAAAACTTCGCATGGTTTATCGTCCAAAAAACTATCGATTTTACGCATAATAAAACGGGAAATTCTTTGATGCTTAATACTTGGGGCAGGACTCATATTGTAGGCAATTCCGCTTATTATTTCCCAGCGCTCTTCATCTGGCCAGGAGAGATAATCCCGGTAATTGTATTTACCCTCTTTTTTCGCGCTTGTGCCATTAACATAACCTGACATAAATTTATTATACTCCCAGCTATGCCTGTTAGCAATCCCCGAAAATTGATTTCACAAAATCTTCTTAATACTCCACCGAGAAGCGGCTGAATGTATTTTGGGGTACCGCCCTGTAATGATTTATGCTGCTTATACGGCTGTATTCAGGCCCGCCTGCTTCAAGCCAGTCAAGCAGGGCTGCAATCCGCTCGGCACTGCCCTCAACGTAGATCTCAACGCTTCCATCACGCTCATTACGCACCCAGCCTACAAGACCGAGGCGTGAAGCCTTGCGATGAGTCGAGTAGCGGAAGCCTACCCCCTGAACCCGACCGGCCACGTTTATTCTTAATGCCTCAATCATACTCTTCATACTCCAGTCCGGACATATGGCGCTTTATGCCGGCATAGCTGAAACCCCGCCGCAGCAGGTGGTTTACAACCCTTTGGGGTTCAGAGCCGCGGGTGCGCAGATATTTTTCAAGACAGCGGGTAAGCGCGTCATCAAGCAAATCTTCCGTAAGAAGTCTGTTTAATGCGTCAGCCGCGATATAACCCGGAACCCCCTTACGGGCAAGTCCTGCGGCAAGACAGCTGCGGCCCTCGGGGTGCTTTTTCAGGCGCGAATTGATCCACATTTCGGCAAATCTGCGGTCATCAACATAGCCCCGTTCACGGCACAGCTCAACGGCCGCCCGGGCTGTATCCTGATCGTAGCCTTTTTTGCGCAGCTTCAGGATCAGCTCATTTGATGAATGCTCACGAAGGGCGAGATACTCCACAGCCTTGTCGCGGGCCGCGTAGATAGCAGACCGTATCTGCAGTTCCTCAGCCTGCGCCTGCGTGAAAAGCTTCCCGATCCGGACTGAAAACTCAAGAGCCGCCTCCGGATGCAGGGCAATGACTGCTCCGTCATCAAATACGGCCGCGGTTATATTACCCTGGGGAGTCCGCTTAATATCTGTTACTTCGAGATCCATAATTCATTTTAGCATAAAAAAAGAGGAGCACAACCGCCCCCCTTTTGTATTTGATGTATCGCTGTATCCGTTGTATCGCTGTATCAGCAGTACCGCAGGATAGGCGGCGATATAAACGGGATTAACGTTTTGAGAACTGGAATTTTCTCCTGGCTCCTCTCTGACCGTATTTCTTTCTCTCAACCATTCTCGGGTCACGGGTAAGAAAGCCGTTTGCCTTGAGTGCTGCTGTGTTTGAAGCATCATGCTTCTGAAGAGCTCTCGCGATTGCGTGTCGGCATGCACCGGCCTGACCTGTTATTCCGCCGCCCTTTACGTTGATAAGGATATCAAACTTGGCAAGGTTGTCGGTAACATCAAGGGGCTGCTTAACGATAAAAACGTTAGTCGGGTTTGTAAAGTACTGCTCTACATCCCTTCCGTTAACTGTAATCTTTCCGCTGCCGCTTCTAAGGTATACCCTTGCAACAGAGGTTTTTCTTCGTCCTGTTCCTAAAGCAAGATTTTCTGCCACTATTCTTCTCCTGACCTATTCAAGTACTTCCGGTTTCTGTGCCGCATGCGGATGTTCCGCGCCTGCATAAACCTTGAGGTTTTTGAAAAGCTTCCTTCCCATAGGGCCCTTGGGGAGCATTCCCCTTACAGCTGCCTCTATCGGAAATGTCGGTTTGCTGGCGATCTTGTCGCTGAACTTTTCAACCTTTAATCCGCCCGGATAACCGGTATGTCTGTAATAAAGCTTATCGTTTGCCTTATTACCGCTGACTTCTACTTTGCCTGCGTTAATGATGATAACGTAGTCGCCCACCTCGTGGTAGGGAACAAACTCAGGCTTGTGTTTGCCTCTGAGCAGCTCAACAGCTTTGACAGCGACCCTCCCAAGTCTCTGACCTTCCGCGTCAATAATCCACCATTTGCGCTCTACATCCTTTGGTTTAATGTAAATCGTATTCATTTATCTGCCTTTAATATTTGCTAATAATCAAAAACTTCGGAATATTTAGGGGAGGTTCCGGCTCCTATAAAAATTCCGGTAACGGGTGACATAGATAATTTCATATTTAGGTAATATTGTCAAGGCAGCGGCTGGGAGAGTGTTGAAACTCAAAAAGGCCTCGTTAAAGTTAAATTTGAGCTATCAAAAAACCAAGCGGGAATATTCAATCTTGTACGAATAAAAAGAGTTAAAAGGTGCAATAATTATTCCTAAACTCTTGAATTCATTTCTTGACAACGGTAAAATATATACGAATAAAAACTGTAAAAAGGGGCAATAATTATTCGCAAACAAGGGGCGATGATATGATTATAGAGAGAAAACAATACCTGGATGAACTTATTAAGAAAAAAGACAATGGAAGAATAAAGATAATTACTGGGGTACGAAGATGCGGAAAATCATATTTGTTGTTTCAATTATACAAAAACTATTTGCTGCAAATTGGAGTTGAAAAAGAACAGATTGTTGAAATTGCGTTGGATGATATAGAAAATATTAAATACAGAGATCCATTTGCGTTAAATGAGTATATAAAAAGTAAAATAGACAGTGAAAAAAAATACTATATTTTTATTGACGAAATTCAATTTTCAGAATCGGTAAAAAACCCATACATCCATGATTCTGATGAAAAAATTACCTTTGTAGATACCTTGCTTTCCCTTATGAAACGAAAAAATCTTGATATTTATGTTACAGGAAGTAATTCAAAAATGTTGTCTAAAGATATTCTGACACAGTTTAGAGACAGAGGAGATGAAATTCATATTTATCCATTATCATTTGCAGAGATATATCAATGTTATGAAGATAAAAACAAAGCCTGGGAAGATTATGTTGTTTGTGGGGGAATGCCATTTTTATTAGAACTGGAAACTTTCAATGAAAAAAGCAGGTATTTGAAAGATTTATTTGAAGAAACATATATTAAGGACATCATAGAAAGAAACAAAATAAAAAATAGTGAAGAAATCTTGGGGGTGTTGATTGATTTTGTTTCGTCAGCAGTAGGTTCTCTTACAAATCCACTGAAATTGTCAAATAGATACTTATCCGAAAAAAAGATCAGCATTTCAAATAATACTATCTCAAAATATCTATCATACTTTGAAGAAGCGTATGTTTTATATGCTGTAAAAAGATATGATATTAAAGGTGCAAAATATTTTTCAACACCGCTTAAATATTATTTTGCGGACATAGGCTTAAGAAATGCCAGATTGAATTTTAGGCAAGTTGAAGAAACACATATCATGGAAAATATTATTTATAACGATTTGATAAGAAGAGGATTTAATGTTGATGTAGGAGTAGTTGAATATATTCATAACATGGCAGGGAAAAAAACAAGAACCCAATTGGAAGTGGATTTTGTGGTTAACAGAGGTAACCTTAGATATTATATTCAATCCGCTTTTGCTATAAGCAGTGAGGAGAAAAAAGAACAGGAAAAAAATTCATTAAAACGAATACATGACTCCTTTAAAAAAATCATTATTGTAAGAGATAATATAATACCAAGATACGATGAGTATGGAATCTATTATATTGGTATTAAGGACTTTTTATTGGCGGAAGATTTATTGAGCCTGTAACCACCCGGTAAAATAAAAGATGGACAATGCCGCTTCGTGAATGGAAACCGGCGATGAACCGCTTTCAGATTGAATATGGAGAACGGTTCATCGATGAATAAAAAGGGCAGTTACACAAAATTTTTTACAGGCTCGGTAAAATTAATTCAGATGCAGTCTTTTTTTATTCTCTCCGGCTTGATTTTTTTTATAAGACGCTTAAAACTAAAGCATTCATCAATTACTTTTGAGATTTCTACTGGTGCAGATTTAAGGATGTCTATTATTAAATTCTTTTTTGAGAATTTTTTTCTTAACTTTGCGTATTTCCTGATTTTAATGTTACTCTTACTTCCGTATTACATGCTATCTAACAGTATGAGAGATATGATTATTGATTTTATAGCCTTTTACGTAATTTTTCTATGTTCATACTTGATAAGTATCATTTCTTTTGTTTTAAAAGAAAATAAAATTATTTTCTTTATTATATCGCTATTAATATATAGTGCTTTTATAGGAATAAATATTCTACTAAAATTTTTTCAGCTTATTGATCCGTTTATTTTTCTTTTAATTAATATTTTGATTACAACACTTGTTTTATTTTATATCATTAAAACACCCGAAATATTTATCCAGAATTATTTTTTAGCTCTGCTAAAAAAAGGATTTTCTTTTATACCATCTTTCAGTAAAAGTAATGTAAAGTTCAAGGTTTATCTCATGACTTTCATATTTAAACTGCGTTCGCTTCCTCTCGTAACTATAGCTGTTATTATTTTCATGACATGGATCTATTCGATTATTTTTAACATTGAATCACGTATTGATGCAGTCTTATATATAGCGTATTTTAGTATATGTTTTCTTCTTGGCCATATCTTTATGGAAAACATCGAAGATTTTAATTTTAAATATTTTAAAACAACATCTGTTTCTTTTTTTAAACTATCATCTATTTTTATTATTTCACATCTATTTATTGTCATAGGTTTATTTCTTATTTTTCTTATTGCAGGAATATTATTCGACATAAATCCATTTACAATAGCAGCATGTTTTGCTGCTGGTATTTTTACCACAATTTCGGCATGGCTTATTTCATTCTTTTTTATGGGAAAAAGGCTTCTCTCTGAATTTTATTATACTTTTTTATGTGTGGCAGCTATTGTGCTTAATTTAACATTACCAAAAATTTATTTTATCTTTGTGGTATTAATACCGGTATTATTTTATGGAAAAGCAAAGTTTAATTTTGACGATTACACGACTGACCAGGAGCTTTGAATGATTGAATTTATAGATGTTACTAAAACTTATAGTACAGGAAAAGGTGTATTTAACTTGAATTTTGTACTAGATAAAGGTATTACTGCTTTTCTTGGAAAGAATGGCGCCGGCAAAACCACAACCATAAATTTACTTATGGGATTTTTACAACCTGCCAGCGGAAGTATATTGATAGACGGCTATAATCTTTGGGAAATGGATAATTTAAATAGAGCCAAGCAAAATACAGGGTTCATACCAAACGAAGATTATTTTTTTGATTATTTAACGGGCAGAGAGAATCTGGAATATCTTGGCATTCTCAAAAAAAATAATAAAAATGCTTATGAATCACTTAAAAATTATATGGACCTATTTGATATTTCCTCATTTATTGATGATGCTTTTTGTACATACTCAACGGGCATGAAAAAGAAAATTCAGCTGATAGGAGCGCTAATTGGAGATCCCAATGTTCTTATATTTGATGAACCAAATAATGGGTTGGACATCATTTCAAATATTCACCTGACTGAATTACTTGATGAGCTAAAAAGAAATGGGAAAACAGTTTTTTTGTCAAGCCATATCCTGGAAGTAGTACAAACTGTGGCAGACAGTATTCTAATTATACACGATGGTAAAATTGAAAAAGAAATCGTAAGACCTTTTGAAGATCTAAGTTCCCAATATTTATCTGTTGCAGAAAAAAATAAAAAATAGTCTGTATTTTTGTGAATAAATTTAGCTTATTGGTAGTGGAACCTCTTTCAAAAGTCGGTTACTTTTGAAATTTCTTCACTGTCCTTTTTATTCATTATCACCGAATCTTGCGTCACCCCTATCCTCCACCTATCACGACTCGAATAAAATCTAATGTGTTGATATTATGCAATTATATATTGCATAATGCAACTTATCGTGTTATATCTAAAAGAGGAATAAGATGGAGAATATACGATGGCAACAGCAGTAAGAATTAATGATGATTTGGTTAAGGAAGCCAGGATATTCAGTAAAATAGATAAACGATCTTTAACCGGTCAAATTGAGCATTGGGCCCGGATCGGAAAATGTGCTGAAGAAAACCCCGATTTAACCTACGACCTCATAAAAGAGATCCTTATCGGTATTTATGAATTGGAGTCCGGCGAAGCAACTGAATATAAATTTGGTTAGTAAAAATGAAAATTTTTCAATCCCGGTCTTTTTCTAAAAAAGTTAAAAAATTTTCCAGGCAGGAAAAAGATATCCTTGATGAAGAAATAAGAAGTATTATTGAAAAACCAACTATCGGCACAGAAAAAAAGGGCGATCTAAGAGGAGTTTTTGTCCATAAGTTCAAAATAGGAACAATACAGTATCTGCTTTCTTATCGTTTTGTATGTGATGATCTTGAATTAATAATGATCGGCCCACATGAAAACTATTATAGGGATTTAAAAAATTATCTAAAATCAGAATAATAAAACAGTGATAATAGAAGAAATTGACTCTGTAAAAATAAATGTGTAACAGGCTAGTCTTATACGAAACTGACCATTACCTGCTTATCAAAAACCTGAGCAACCTTTTCTATTGTTGAAAGCCTCATACTTGAAGAGTGATTTTCTAATCTGGATATGGCACTCTTTGTGGTTGACAATTTCTTTGCTAATTCATCCTGTGTCATTCCTGATTCAATACGCATTAATCTAATCTCTTCACCAATCTTCAAACTTATAAATTCACGTTCGACTTCTTGCTTAAAGCCCGGGTATTCTGCTTCTTTTTTATCAAGATATTTTTCCAAATCGCTCATTTCTGCCTCCTGATATGATCTTCATTTTCAATCAGTTTAAAGACAGAAAAAATTTTTATAAGAGTCTTTTTGGGTAAAGTATCCAAAAAGATTTCTGTAGGACAATCTCCATTACTTCGTTTGTAAAAAATAACTTGCCTCACCATGCTTAAAGGTTAGCATTATAGTGAACTTTTTTCAATAGAAAGCCTCATACTTGAAGAGTGATTTTCTAATCTGGATATGGCACTCTTTGCGGCAAACTGGCGTAAAACCTATTCCGCCTTTTCTTCAGCGTCTTTTTTAGCTTCTATTGTATCCTTCAAATTAGCCGCCCCGACCATAACAAAGATCACACCGATAAAAACTGCAGCAATCGGAACAAGCCCCTTAACAACAAAGAGAACATCTCTCCACCAGCCAAGTCCGGGAGAGGGAAGAACTGCAAAAACCGCAAATGCCGCAAGTATTATACCTATAATTATTGCTTTCATGGATTTAAAATAATCAATTTGGTTAATTTGGACAATACTTGCCTCAGCGGATTTTTATTTGTATTTTTTGAGCATGGAAATAATCCTGGACAAGAAACTATGCGTCGGCTGCGGGCTATGCGAAGAAAACATGCCGGAAATCTTTGAGATCGGCGACTACACTGCTGAACTGAAAAAAAGCAGCGTGGAAGAAGAGCTGCGCGCAAAAATTGCAGAAATAATTGAAGACTGTCCGGCAGATGCTATTACCATTTCCTGAAGGTACGTCTTACCATGATAATAAAAGCAATTATGAAGAATACATAAGGAAGGTTCTCAAGGATTGTATCTATACCAAGATAGCCATTTATAAGGACAATATCTTCCTCAACTATTCCGAAAAGGCCGAAGGTTTCATACATAATCTGGCCGTAACGGAAGATTGTTCCAACAACAATAAACATCCAGGCCGAATCTCTTGTTCTCGACCATAGAATAATAGCAAGAAATGCCGCACCGGCCCCTATAACAAGCCGGCTGATAATAAAGACCAGACTTTGAGTATCCATAACTAACAGAACGCTCCTTCTATTTCCTTTATCGGCTTAATCTCTCCGCTTGTAAACAAATAAGCGGCACAGGAGGGTATCTTCGGCTCAGGTGAAATAAGAATGCCGCACTTTAGAAAGGCATCAAACAGTTCTTTGTACCGCCCGCTGTCTAATGTAGAATACAGCCATGGTCCGCGGCGCTCCCAAAGGGGTGAATCAAAGGCCGCCCAAACATCTGGATCAAACTTTTGCCTGAATGCCGCAAGCTCCGCAGCGGCGCGGGCCAGACCGCTTACAAGCCATGCCGGAACAGGGGCTGCCGCGGGGAGTTTTTCAACAGCGGGCTTTGCCGCGCATATCAGCCGCGCTATCCCGCTTCCCGGCAGCGGAAGCAGCAGCTCAAAGGCTTCGCTTTCAGGCAGCTGCGATATTGTGCCGTCATTATCAAAGGGCCTCACCTGCGGAAAGGTCTCTGAGCCGCCAGCATAAATAAGCGAGCAGCCGTAGATAAAAGGATAAACTGACCTAAGCTGCTTCAAGAGCCGGGCGTTCCAAACTCCGGGATAGGGCGCAGAAAGCCCCTTCTCCATTGCGTTCTTCATCATCAGAACACAGCGGCCGGGTTTATGCCCAAGAAGGGCCCTGCCGCCGTCCAGATATAGATCCAGATAACGTCTGCCGTTAAAATCGTACAGGTGAAAATCACGCATACGCCTGATTGGGGGTATTAAATTATCAAGCCCGCTTAAGGGCTCAGTTCCATTCATCATTTCCGAATATCTCCAAATGCGAGTCAAACTCAGGCAGAAACCTGCCGCTTCGGCCGCTCTCAAACTGAACTATAACATAAAGATGATCGCCCGCGGTACCGCTTTTGGCTATCACACCGCTGCCGTAATCTTCATGAAAAACAGCTGTACCGGGTTTGTATTTCATATCCGCGCCGATTGAAACATCACGGCTTGAACCGCCGTAACCTGACGCATCGAAGATCTCGGCATGCTCTTCAGGAATCTCCGATAGAAACATCGATGGACCGAAGAATTGGGTACGGCCCCAGATACGGCGGCTTCGGCATGATGTCAGATAAAGCTCATTGCGTGCACGGGTAATGCTTACATAGAAGATTCGGCGTTCTTCTTCAATCTCTTCGGGGGTTTCTTCTCTGCCCGACGGAAAAAGCCCTTCCTCCATTCCGGTTATTATAACACGGTCAAACTCAAGCCCCTTGGTGTTGTGCATTGTTATGAGAGTTACGGCATTATCATCACCAGGTTCTGCTCCGCCGCCAAGATCGCTTCCGTTACTTCTGCTGACTGCCTCGCGATCAAGTTCTATCTCCTCAAGAAAGAGCGCAAGCCCCTCACGGCCGTCACCGAAGCCCATGGCGGCAGAGACAAGCTCATTAAGGTTGTTTTCCTTTGCCGAAGCTGTCATTTCATCCTTTTTGGTATAGTGCGCAATAAGGCCTGACTGCTCAACAAGCTCGGCAATAAACTCGGCCAGCGGCATCTTATCGATATTCTCTTCCATGAAGGTGTACAGCTTTTTGAACGAGGAAAACCCGGCAGAAGCCTTAGCCGATAATTTAACCTTCCCGCCGGCCTCAATAAGACTGCAGCCCTGTTTTTCAGCCTCTGCTATTATTTTTTGCACCGTTACCTTTCCAAGTGAACGTGAGGGCTTGTTGATTATCCGGACAAAGGCAACAGCGTCATCAGGATTAAGCAGCAGCGACAGAAGGGCAATAGAATCCTTGATTTCTTCCCGCTCCAAAAAGCGCAATGCCCCGACTATACGGTATGGGATATTCAGGCGGGAAAAACAAGTCTCAAAGCTCATCGACTGAGCGTTTGTCCGGTAGAGGATTGCCGTACCCTTTAGATTACCATCTTCAAGGAGGCCGGCGCAGAAGTCAGCCTCGGCCGCCTGATTTTCCAGATACACTATTTTAGCCTTACTGCCCTCATCCCGCTGTGTCCAGAGGGTTTTTCCAAGGCGGCTTGAATTATTTTCAACTACACTTGAGGCAATCCCGAGTATCGGGGCGGTAGAGCGGTAGTTCTGCTCCAGTTTAATTATCTTTGTATCAGGAAAATAATCAGGAAACGAGAGTATGTTTTTTACCTCTGCGCCTCTAAACTTGTATATTGACTGATCATCATCACCCACAACACAGATTGAATTATCTTCTCCGGCAAGCTGTTTCAGAAGTTCAAACTGGGCAACATTTGAGTCCTGATACTCATCAACCATTACGATCTTAAACCGCTGTCTTATTCTTTGCCTCAACTCTTCATTCGATTTAAGCAGTTCAACAGGCCGAACAATAAGCCCTCCAAAATCAAGATTACCTACTGCCCGCAGCTTCTGTTCATATAGTTTATAAACCTCCGGAAAATCAGGAACGGTTGTTATACGGCCAAGATCATCTTCAGGACCAAGATAATAATCCTTGGCACGGCTTATCCAGTTTGCATAGGGGGCCAGTTTTTTCTTTGTCTTATCAGGAAAGATTGTCTGAAGCAGACTGATAGAATCATCATCATCGTAGATAGAAAAACTCTGCTTTAAATCCGCTGTTAGGTGGACATTCATCCTCATAAGCCAGGCTCCGAATGAATGAAAGGTCCGGATCATCACCCCGCCGCCTGAACCGGGAACCATAGCCTCAACCCGACCGCGCATCTCGCCGGCAGCCTTGTTTGTAAAGGTTACAGCAAGAATCGAACGTGGGTTGACCTTCATTTGATCAATCAGCCACGCAATCCTTGTTGTGATAACACGGGTTTTTCCCGAACCCGCACCTGCCAGAATAAGCAGAGAGCGCCCATTGTAGGTTGCGGCTTCACGCTGAACTGGATTAAGACTGTTTAGATAATCGGTCATAGCTTAGATTATCAGGAATATCGATGAAACAAAAGTAGCAGAAATAACAAAGATCCGGTAAGGCTTTTCCGGAAAAAGCTTTACCAGTTTTAAACCTGCAAACCCGCCCAGAGCTATTGCCGGGATCATTATAAGATCAAATTTCAGGATTTCAAAACTGATTGTCTTCCATACAAATATATGCAGAGGAAGCTTAAGCACATTCAATAACCAGAAAAACCAGGCCCTGGTTGATACAAACTCATCCTTACCGAGATCAAGTGAAATAAAATAGGTTGCAATTATCGGGCCTGCCGCATTTCCTATCATTGACGCAAAACCGCCAAGAAGACCTATAACGGCATTGTTGTACCATTTGCTTTTTACCTTAAACTCATGGCCGCTGATTTGCTTGTACAACATAAAAATCAAAACAATAAAAATACTGACGGCAATCAGGATCTTGAATATTCTGTCAGGAACAGATCCCCCTACCAGCAAACCAAAAGTTATTCCGCAAAGGGTCCATGGAAGAAGCCCCATCAGCTCCCTCCATCGTATATTTCTGCGGTAAGAAACAGCGGCTACAATATCAGCAATAATCAGAATCGGAAGAATAAAGCCTGTAGACGCACGTCCGCCGAATATTGAGGCAGTAACCGGAATTGAAATCAGGGAAATGCTTACAAGGCCGGCCTTATTTGCGCCAATAAGACCGGCGGATAAAAGTAACAGGGCCCACTGCAGAGAGGAGAGCCCTGAAGAAGAAATTAATTCAAGCATATCATAATACTGTCTTTTCAGAACAGAACTGTCAACCTAAAATATCAAGACCCAAATATAGTAAATCAGACTTCAAGCGTTTTTTTCTTAAACCTGTTCCAGGACAAGGGCTTGGGATCAACAATGGGTTCGTGACCTTGAATCAGCTGGCTCATAAGTAAACCTGCAACAGGGGCTATACCTATTCCATCACCTTCAGCTCCCGCATTTATATAATAACCGGGAACCTCTTCAACAGGAGAAATAATAGAAATATGATCCTCACAATAGGGTCTTAATCCGCAGTAGGTTCTTATTACATGAAGCTTCTCAAGTGCCGGAATAAACCTTTTAGCCCTGTTAAGAATGACCTGAGCAACATTTATATCAGTGCTGACGTCATAACCTTTAAAGGCACGGGAACCTCCTATCAGGGTTGTTCCTGCGGCTGTAGGTTCATGTGAAAAGGCAATTCCATATTTTTCCTGAATACTGTCAGGATTATCAGCCAATTCAGGATGAAATTTATTTACAACGTAAAAAGCCTCAAAGCAATGTGTTGAAAGAAGCGGGGCTGTGGGTTCAATTACACATAATTGCCCTTTTCTGGGTTTAATTGGAATATCAATATCAACCATCTTACCAATTAATGGAGCCCATGAACCGGCACAATTCACAACTGCCGCTGTCGGGATTTCACTTCTTTCAGTTAAAACCGATACAACCCTGCCCTTTTCTCGTTTTATACCGGTAACATCTTCATGAAGTCTTACCTCAAGACCGTATCTCTCGCGGGCTGTTTTTGTAAACGCAATACAAACATTCATGGACTGGACTGCACCGTCTACGGGAGACTCAAGCGCACCAATAAGCCCCGGTCCCAACAGGGGTTCTCTCTTATATAATTCATCAGCCTCAAGATAACGGCCCGGTAATCCGTTCCGCATATGCTTTTCAAGACGATCCTGCATAAATGTCCGCTCTTTATCTGTTTCTATTAAAACAAGCATACCGTATTGACGATATTCAATGTCAAACATAAGTTCATGAACCAGCCTGTGATAGAGCCCCCTTGCCATATTGGCAAGATTCGCATCAAAACCGGGAGCATGATCAAGAGAACATGTTTCAGCATCACATGCTCCGGAAGCACCAGCTGCCAGATCACCTCTGTCTATTAGTGTAACCTTAAGACCTGACTTGGCTAAATAATAAGCCGTGGCTGTACCCATAACACCGGCACCTATAACAACTACATCTTTAATCTTTTTCATTTCGGTTCCTCATCATAGAGTATACGTCAATGGCCCTTACCGGAGGCCTCTTCTTGTCAGGCAGAATTGTTTCCGGTGCCGCTCCTGTTTTTTGAGATATTATTTTTTGAATTTGTTTCTCACAGGATTTACCCTGACATAGCCCCATGCCGGCGCGGGTTCTTATCTTCACTCCCCTAACATCAATTGCTCCATCTTCTATCGCATCGTAAACATCCTGCACTGTAACCTCTTCACATCGGCAGACTATTGCATCTTCCGGGCGGGTTTTTTCTATGGTTTCTACTGCTGGCGCGGAAACCGGCATATTATCAACATGTTCATAACTTGATGATTTTCTATTTTTTATACTGCGGACTATATTACCCATACCCCTGGGTACGGAAAGATACACCACATTGGTTTTATCCATCGATTTGGCTGTTATAATTCTTTCAACAATGCCCTCACAAACAACCTCTCCGGCCCTGTTGACAGCAGGAACTGTCTGACCCTTTTCAGGCAGGGGCAGATATTCATAAGGAAACCCTACAAGATCTCTTTTTTTTTCATAATTCTCTTCAACAACAAAGATGGCCTGACCCGGACATACCGCTATACATACACCGCATCCATTACATTGATCAGAAATATATACAGGCAGGTTTGTTATCGGACTTCCGACCTTTATTGCGTTTTTATTACATATTGTTTCACATGGATTACAAGGGATTTCCTGATAGCATTCTATTATCACATATTTACCCTTTGCGCGTCTTTGTTCTGAAGGAAAATTAGAATTACCTGTAATTTCTTCCAAGTCTGGGTATCCGCAAATTTCTACCGGCATAGCATACTCCTTTGAGCAAGAATGCTCTCCTTAATTTTGGCGCGTTCAGATCCAAAGGGTCCTTTACGTAGAGAAGCAAGCCTTTCCCTTATATCTGTTTTTAATTTTTCCGCTTCTGAATAATCCAATAAACCTATTTTTTGTACAGAAGCAACCCCGGCAAGACGGCCCTCGTCAATAGCAGTACTGGCCTCTTCAATTCCCGCAATATCTCCAGCGACATAGAGACCATTTACAGAGGTTTCCATGTTTTCATCATGAAGAGGAATGAATCCGCCAAGTTTACTGAAATATGTTTGACTTGCTCCGGCCATCCATGCAAGCTCTGCAAGCGGAGTAAGACCAACAGCCAGACAAACTGTATCAGCTTCTATTTCGATCTCGGTACCCGGAACAGGTTTAAAATTTTCTACCTGTGCAAGAACAACAGACTCAACCTCCTTTTCTCCCCTGGCTTCAAGAATTGTATGAGAGAGATAAAAAGGAACTCCTTCACGCCTCACCTTACCGGCATGCACAGCATAACCGCCTATTCTTGGCATCGCTTCAACTATTCCCGCAACATCAGCTCCAGCCTGCATCAGCTGATATGATACAATCAGTCCAACATTTCCTGATCCAAGCATTATAATCTTTTTCCCCGGCAGAACCCGGTTTATATTAATCATGGTTTGTGCAGCACCCGCGCCCATTACACCCGGCTTATCCCAACCCTTAAAAAACAGACTGTTTTCCATAGCGCCTGTTCCAAGGATGATCGATTCAGCCCTGATCTCTTCAATACCTTCAGGGGTACAAACATGAACACCTTTCTCCATGATATTGAAGGCAACTGAATTGAGCATTACATTCACACCTAAAGCTTCAGCCTCGGCACACATATCCTCACCGATCTTTATGCCCCTTGTTCCGGCTCTATGTTCATGAGAGCCAAAAAATTTATGAATCTGTTTAAAAAGCTGTCCTCCCGGTTTATGATTTTCATCAATTAAATAAACTGAAGCCCCGGTCTTTGCCGCTTCTATTGATGCAGCAAGACCTGCAGGACCGGCACCTACTATTACTACATCACACTTTACCATCAGCCTTACTCCATTCACCGACACCTGTTTGGGTATTAACAGTCATACCATCCCTGACTTTAGTAACACATGTTCTAACATTAGGCACACCATCAACCTCCATAACACAGTCTGTACATCTGCCTATCCCGCAGAAAAGTCCGCGCGGTTTACTGTCTTTCCTTGTAAAACGGTTTATTCGTATTCCCCTGGACAGCAATGCGCTGATAATCATCTCTCCTTCATAGGCCTCAACAGGTTTACCGTCTACAATTAAGGTTACTGTATTTTTAGTCTCAATATTACCTATAATTGGATGCTCTATAATTCTGTTGTTCATTTACAACTCCTAATAAAACGTATCCTGCTTAAATAATAACGGCTTCCCATTACCGAATTTGGATTTAACAACTTTAGCACCAATAACTAAATGATCTCCCAGCTTAATATCAGAACAATATTCACAGATCATCCATGCCGCACAATTTGAAATAACAGGCAGCCCGTCTTCCAGAATAAAAGATTGAAAATTTGCAAATTTATCTTTTTCCCGTCCTGATGTATATCCGAAAATTTTACCTATCTTCTCCTGACTTTCTGTAAGTACACTTACTGAAAATTTTCCTGTTTCAATGATGATGTCCTTTGTATACCTATTCTCATCAAAAGAAACCGTTAAATATGGAGGCTTAAATGACGCAGGCATAACAAGAGAGGCTGTCATTGCATTCAAACGCTCCCCATCTGAAGCACCAATTATAAATACTCCACTTTTAAAAACCTTTAAGAATTCCATCCTTACCGCCTACATAAATCCATCATAAGTTCTGGGAAAAACAGCAGTATTAACCAGGTGTGCTAATGAAATAAAATCAAAAACCGGTAAACCGGTAGCTTTACTGACAGCATTTGCTGCCGGAGGAAGATCACTGCATTCAAAGACAAAAGCCCCAATATCAGGATTATTTTTCTTTAGATTTACCGCAACCTCAATAATTTCATTAATAAATATTTCAGTATCAACCTCCTGCTTATCATTCATAATTACATACTGGAAGTGCTCACTGTCATCCATTCCTCCATATACAACAGGAAGCTCCTTTGTAATTCCCATATCTTCAAGAAATGGGCCCGATTGAAGATTTTTTGCACCAGCAGTTATTACACCTACCTTTTTGTTCTCTCCAATCATTTTTGATACCATAGGAACCATCAGAAGGGGAGAAGCAAAGAGCGGAACAGAAAGCTCTTTGGAAGCCCTTTTTTGATAAACCGCAAAAAAACCGCATCCGCTTGTAATTGCTTTTACGCCCTCTGCTTCAAGCTCTTTTGCTGCCTTTAGATAAATTTTATATCTCTCATCATCAGGGCCCTGTTCATCACACCACCAGTCGGTGGGCATATCCATCACCTTGAACCTTACCGGAAAATCATAGCTGCAGGCATTTGCAACATTGCCGGGAATTGCCGGATACCTGACATCCAAAACAAGAATTCCCAAGGCATTACCATAAAAATTTTTCCCACCTTTAATAATAGCCATCAGCGTCTCCTTTAAAACCGCATGAATACGGTTATGCAATCGGTAGTTTGAAGTTTTACTTCAAACTGCAAAATGATAAAAAGCATGGAAGCCTTTTATCATTCCTCCTTTAAATCAAGCCTGCATTTTCAAGGGCTTTTCTTATGAATTTTGATTCTTCTTCATCAACAGCTATAGTCGGCATTCTGGGATCACTGCTGACCAAACCAAGAATTCGGGCAGCTTCTTTTATCGGTGCAGGAAAATTTTCTGCGGCAAGAATAGCCTCCCCCAAACCAAGAAGACTAAAATGTATCTTTTGTGCGGTAACAAGATCGCCCTTATCAACTGCATCCATCATTTCAGTTATTTTCGCAGGAGCCAGATTTCCAAGCGCAAGGATATGAGCTTCAGCACCAAGACAAAGAGCAAGAAATACCTTATCATCAGCTCCGCATAATACAGAAAAATCATCAGGGGTTACCTGAATAGCCTTTGTATAATAGCTTAAGTCTCCGCTGGACTCCTTCATTCCTATTATATTATCTATTCCGGAAAGAACTGAAAGAGTTTCGAGATCTATTTCACAGCCTGTGTGTTCCGGAAGATTATAAAGAAGAATGGGAATTCCTGTTTCAGCAACCGCTTTATAATGCTTAATTAAACCGGCTTTGTTTGGTATGCAGTTAAACGGTGTAATAACCAGAGCAACGTCCGCACCTGCTTCTTTAGCATCAATAGTCTGCTGTACAGCAACCTTGGTAGTGGGAGCACCTGTTCCTGCTATTACCAGAAAATCTTTTGGACAATATTCCCTTGCGGTCTTTATAACCGCTTTGCGCTCTTCACGATCCAGATTTATCGCTTCTCCAGTAGATCCGTTAACACATACACCTGAACATCCGGAATCAATTAAATACTGAAGATTTTTTTTTAATCCATCAAAATTAACCTTATCATCGCCCGTAAAGGGGAGAATACTTGCGGGATATAATCCCTTCAACTTAATATTAGTCATAATCACACTCCAAAACTATAAATTAAATAATTAGTCTCTGTCTTTGCGGCAGTCCTAATCGGCTGCTCCTTCATTTAAATTTTCTTCCAAATCATCTTTTTTTTCAGCTTTTATTGAATAAGCAACCAGATAAATACTTGCTGCAATTATCGCAAGAACAAAAATCAGCATTATTATGGCTCCGACACTCATATAATTCCTCCTATAAAACCGCATGGATGCGGTTATTCGAACCTGTAGTTTGAAGTTTTGCTTCAAACTACAAAATTAAAAACGGCAGGGATGCCGTTTTTAATTCATCCTAATTATCCGATCCAGCTTGATATCATGACAAAAAGCATCAATGGAACGGCAACAAATGTGACAAGAAAGTCAAACCATCTTCCAAGCTTTACATCACTGGTAGGATTTAAAAATTCGGTTCTAATCTTTTTAACCCCGTAAACCCAGCTGAATAAAACCCCACCTATTATGGCAAACATTAAAAAGCCGTAATTTCCGGCAAACATATTCCAGAAATCGAGCAATGCGTTATTGTAGATGGCAGGAATTGAACCTATTAGTGTAAAAATCGTAAATACAATAACAACCTTTCTTCGATCCCAATTAAAGGCATCCGAGAATGTTGTAACCGGTGTTTCAAGCTGTGCAACAGCCGATGTTATTGCAGCAAAGAAGATAGCAAGAAAAACGAAAAAACCGACAATAGCACCACCGGGAATAGACGCAAGAAATGTAGGAATTATGACAAATATCAGCTGACTTCCGGCTTCAGGGTTCAAGCCAAGAGCTATACATGCGGGAATAAGGGCAAGACTTGCAACAAGGGCAACAGTACTGTCAAGCATGGTCATTGTAACAATACTGGCTGTTACATCAGAATTTTTCTTAAGATGGCTTCCATAAACAAGAATACATCCTGGACCTACACCAAGCGAAAAAAGGACCTGGGCAAGTGCTGATTTCCATACTACGGGATCTCCCATTGCGGACCATTTTGGCGCAAGAAGAAATTCATATCCCTTTCCAATACCAGGAAGGGTAAAAGAATAAATAATCAGAATAAGAAAACCAACCAGCATACCCGGTACCATAATTTTACTTACACGTTCAATACCTTTATTAATACCTTTGTATACTATGAATGATACAGCTGCGCAGATTATAAGAAATAGAATCAGAACTAAATTCTTATTGGCCATTAGCTGAGCATAAATTTGCTCGGGCGGTACTGATGCCCAAAGTTGGGCAACACAAACATACATAAAATACAAAGATACTCCGATAACCGCAAGAAAAAAGAAATTCATTGTGGAATAGATAACTGCTGCAGCTCCTCCGACCACTATACCGGCCTTCCTGCTCCTTAAAGCAACACCGAATGAATCGATAGTACCCTTTCCTATTCCTTTTCCAAATCCCGCTTCAACAATCGCAAGCGGAATACCAATAACAAACAGAATGACCATATAGGTTAGTAAAAAAGCCCCGCCGCCATTTTGTCCCAGCATTGATGGGAATCTCCAAACATTACCAAGACCAACAGCCATTGCAGCCAGAGACATGATCGCTCCATAGCGTCCGCTCCAACTTTCCCGTTTGTTATTCTCAACTACGTTTTTTCCCATAAAAACTCCTCCTCTAACTTCTAATATGTAACTTCAAATAATATTTTTACCTCCTTTTGTATACCTCTCATATTCTTTTAGTATACCACTAGTATATCTGAAGTCAAGTTTTTTATCTTCACAAGACCTATTTTTTTCAGTAAATTATGTGAATGAGCAGAAAGCCACAACAAAAGAAATCATTAAAAGAAATAGCGTATGACAGGATATCAGATTTCATACTTACCCAGGAACTTAAACCCGGGGATCCAATGCCCACCGAGCAGCAACTGACAAAGATCGCTCAAACAAGCCGAACACCTATAAGAGAAGCACTAGCAATGCTTGAAAAAGAGGGGGTTCTGGAAATTATTCCCAGAAAAGGAACATTTATAACTCAAATCAGTTTTAAGGATGTTCAGGAATTATTTCAAGTTAGAGAAGCAATAGAGGGAACAGCAGCAAGACTGGCTGCAAGGAATATTGATCAAGAAAAATTGACTGAAATTGAGACATTATTAAAAAAAGCTCTCTTGGAAAATGATCTTGATACAAAACGTAAGCTATTTGATGAAAGTGATGAAAAACTCCATAATTTTGTGCTTCAGCAAAGCGGTAACAAGAGACTCTTATCTGTAAGCAAATCGTATTCAACGATACTAAAGATGGAAATAAGAGTTTCTAACGCCTTACCCGGAATAGTAGAAAAATTCCATAAAGATCATGAAGCAATAATAGATGCGTTAAGAAAAAATGATCAGGAAGCAGCTGAAAGATCAATGCGGAAACATATTATCCATGTCTACAAAAATATATTGACGGCTTACGAACATAATATGTAGAAGTAATTTATACCTAATTATGAATTTCCGCATTCAGAAAGAGTTTTACCCCTTGTTCTGAACCTTTGCCCAGGTATCCCTCAACCCCACTGTACGGTTAAATACAGGTTTTTCCGGTGTTGAATCAGGGTCTGTGCAAAAGTATCCCTGGCGCAGAAACTGTATGCTGCTGAAGGGTTTTTCTTCCGCAAGGGCGGGCTCTACCCAGCAGTTTGTCAAAACCTCCAGCGAACCCGGGTCAATATCGTCAAGGAAGTTTCCGGTTTCAGCACCAGGTGCTTCGGCCTTAAACAGATGTCCGTACTGCCTTACCTCAGCCTTTACAGCATGGGGAACTGAAACCCAGTGGCTGGTGCCCTTTACCTTGCGGCCGTCATCGGTCCAGCCGCCGCGGGAGTCCGGATCATATGTGCAGTGTACCTCAAGAATTTCACCGGTGGCCTCATCCTTTTTATAATCAACACAGGTAACATAATAGGCATGCTTCAGGCGTATTTCTTTTCCAGGGGCAAGCCTGAAGTACTTTTTATTAGGGGCTTCTTCTCTAAAGTCATCCGCCTCAATCCAAAGCTCCCGGGAGAATGGGATTCTTCTTGTTCCGCCATCAGGATCTTCAGGATTATTCTCGCCGTCAAACCATTCCTCTTTGCCCTCGGGGTAGTTGTCTATTATAAGCTTAAGGGGTTTAACAACAGCCATTCGCCTTAATGCCCGTTTGTTTAAGTCCTCACGCAGACAGTGCTCAAGCAGTGCTATATCAACTGTGGACTCAACCTTTGAGATACCTATTCTTGAGCAGAACTCGCGTATTGACTCGGGTGTATAACCGCGGCGTCTCATTCCGCTTAGTGTAGGCATCCGCGGATCATCCCAGCCATTAACATGGTTTTCTTTTACAAGCTGCATAAGCTTACGCTTACTCATAACGGTATAGTTTATATTAAGCCTTGCAAACTCAATCTGCTGAGGGTGGTGAATATCACCTATCTGATCGATAAACCAGTCGTAAAGCGGGCGGTGATCCTCAAATTCAAGGGTGCAGAGGGAATGTGTAATTCCTTCTATTGAGTCTTCCAGACCATGCGCCCAGTCATACATGGGATAAATGCACCAATTATTGCCCTGGCGGGGATGCTCCGCCCTTACAATACGGTACATAACCGGATCGCGCATATTGAGGTTACCCGATGTCAGATCTATTTTGGCCCTAAGGGTTTTTGATCCGTCTTCAAACTCCCCGTTTTTCATTCTTTCAAAGAGATCCAGATTTTCTTCAACACTTCGGTCTCTATAGGGGCTTGGTTTTCCGGGACTGGTTAAGGTTCCGCGGTATTCGCGGATTTCTTCCGCATCAAGATCATCGACATAGGCCTTGCCGTCGGATATAAGCCGTCTTGCCCATTCATACATCTTATCAAAGTAATCAGATGCGTAGAGGGCTTCTCCTCCCCAGTCAAAGCCGAGCCAGGCTACATCATTCTGGATTGAATCTATATATTCCTGCTCTTCCTTCGCAGGGTTTGTATCATCAAAACGGAGGTTGCATTTTCCGTTATAATCCTGCGCAATACCAAAACTGAGGCAGATCGCCTTTGCATGACCGATATGCAGATAACCATTAGGCTCCGGCGGAAATCTTGTAACTACTCCGGTGCGTTTTCCTGACTCAAGATCCGAGTCTATAATATCGCGAATAAAATTCGACGGGGCTTTTTTTTCATCATTGGACATTGGTTGTTCTCCAGAAAATAAAAATTCAGTCAAAAGAAAAACTTCAAAACGACTTAGAGTCCTTCAAAAGCAGCCGGCTTTTAAAAGAACCCAAGAAGGATAGCATTAATATCAAAGTCTGTGGAGAGGCAGAAGCCTTGCCTCAAGATCAATTCCGTTTATCCCAATTATTTCAGCCTCAACCATTTGGCCCGGTGCCAGCTCATTCTTATCAGCATGAAGAACAACAAGACCGTCAACCTCAGGGGCATGCATCCAGCCGCGGCAGAGCCAGAGATCCTCCTGCTCGACAGCCTCCTCAACAAGAAGCCTCTGTCTGCTGCCGACAAAACGGGCAAGCCTCTTTGAGCTTATTTCTGTTTGAAGGTCCTGCAGCCTTTCCAGATCCTTTTCGGCTGTTTTGGCCCGCTTTTTAAGCTTACGGGGTTTCTCAAGCTCATAGGCAGAGGTATCCTCTTCGGGCGAATAAACAAAAAAACCGGCCCAGTCAAGATTTGCCGCGGAGATAAAGCGTTCAAGCTCTTCAACATCATCCCTCCGCTCTCCGGGAAACCCCAGCATAAATGTCGTTCGGATAACGGCCTCGGAAAGCTTTGCGCGTATTGTTTCAAGAAGCTCAAGATATATCTCTGAATCCCCCCTGCGGTTCATAGCCGAGAGAACAGGCTTTGATGCGTGCTGAAAGGGTATATCAAAATACGGAATAATCCGGCCGTTGGAAGAAGCGCATATATCGAGAATTTCAACCGGGAATTTATCCGGATGAATGTACAGCATCCGCACCATAAAATCGCCCGGCAGTTCCTTTATTTCACCAAGCAGCTGCGGAAGAAGACAGCGCCGCTCGTGAGTTCCGCAGAGGTCCTCACCATATGAACCAAGATCCTGAGCTATGAGATTTATCTCCTTAATTCCGCAATCGGCGGTAAGATGTTTAATCTCTTCTATTATGCTTGCCGGTCTGCGGCTTCGGTTTCTTCCCCTGATTAAAGGGATCGCGCAGAAACTGCAGTTGTTGTTGCAGCCTTCAGACAGTTTGACATAGGCTGATGAGGCCCTCGATAAAAGAACCTTGCGGTTTATTGAAAGCCCGTCTTCGAACCCCTCTGTTTCGGGAACAAAAACCCGGGAGTCTTCATCATCTGTAAGCCTTTCTGCAAACTCGGCAACCCTGGACACAGCATAATTGCCGAAAATTCCGTCAAGATCAGGCATTGATTCTGCCAGATCATCCGCGTATCGCTGAGACAGGCAGCCGGCAGCAACAAGTTTTGTATCGGGAAAGGCGTCTCTGAATCCTATCAGTACATCAACAGATTCTTTTTTTGCCGGCTCAATAAATCCGCAGGTGTTAACAATTATCAGCTCGGCCAGATCTGGAGCTGCCGATTTTTCCCAACCGGCTTCATCAAGCGCGGCAATCATTATTTCAGCATCTATCTGATTTTTTGCGCAGCCGAGATTCTCTATGTAATAGGTTTTTGTAGAAAACATTATTCCTGATTTAATAAACAGGGATCAGTTTAAGCTCGTATTTTGAGTTTTCTTTATTATAAATCCATTTAATAATCCGGGAAGAAACCTCACCTGAGCCGCCAAGACTTATATCAACACCATTAACCTTAGCCGCAAGTGCGCCGGCATTGGAGGCCCATATTCTGACAGATGAATCAGCATCAAGTCTGAAGGTTTCTCCCTTGCGGAAATAACGTTCTTCACGGGTGCCGTCTTTGGTTTCATACCTGAAAAGGCAGTATCCCCGGAAAATTATATTCAGGGTAAACGATTCAGGAGACGAGCCATCCCTGATTACAATCTCTGCAACCGCCCTTGAAGGCGCGCCCGGCCGGCCTGTATCATCAGAGACCTCATCCGCGGCCGGCTCCAAGGGCTCAGCTGCTTCAGCTTCGGGAATTATGGTAGATGAATCAGTCATGGCAGAGCCTGAAGACTGAACAAAGCGGTCAACATGAAGAACTAGAGAGCCGGTATCTTTGTTACTGCTTCTTAAAAGAACCCTGATATCTGCTGACGAATCGCCGTCCAGATCAACAACAGCCTCTTCACCATCCTTCATTTCAAACTCACCCTGGGGATGAATAAATTTAACCTTATCGGAAATTTCCGCAATAAAGAGCTGATAATTTTTATCTTTCTCTTTTACGATTAAAGCATCTCCTGCCTTAAACCTTTTTTCAATAACCTCATCCGAGAATTCATATTTATTCTTAACATTAAGCTTCACGGTTTTTGCTGGTTCCGGTTTTTTCTGATTATTTTCAGGCTCAACCTTAATCTCAGTACTTACTTCAGCATCGGCTTTATGCTTGGGATAGATGTAAAAATATCCGACACCGGCTAATATAAGAACAAGAACCAAAATAATAATTATAAATAATAGACCTGGCCCCTTTTTTCGGGTATCAAGGAGTTCCTGCATGGGAGCGGGCTGCTCCTGAATCTTCATATTTCTATAAAGATTGACCATCTCGGCAGGATCAATGCCTAGATATTCTGAATAGTTTCTTAAGAACCCTAGAAGATATGTTTCGCCCGGAAAGACATCAAAATCCTCTGCTTCAAGAGCAATCAGATAGCTTTTTGCGATATTGGTTTCACGTGCAATATGCTCTATTGAAAAACCAAGAGAATCCCTTGCTGATATAAGTTTCTGGCCTATCGATTCCATTTAATCATCCTTCAGGTTCAAAGAGAAAGTTTTTTATTTCGTATGCGGAAGCAGGAACCTCATAGTCAAACCTTACATCCGGAATGTTCTGATTTATATCAATGCCGACAAAATCAAACTGAACGTCTTCCATCTCGGGAGTCAGGGCCTTCATCCTTCTAATCAGATTGTCAGCACCTATAGACATCTCAATTTGTCTGAAGCCCTGTTCGGTGGTACGCCATTCAAGCTTAAGCTTGGTAACAAGTTCATCCGAACCTTCATCAAGCGGAACAGGATCAGGTCCGTCAAGATAACCGATACTATATCCCTTTTCAAGCAGATCAAGCCCCTGAGCACTTGCCATTGCCGCAAGTGTTGAATCATTGTGGCGCTTAAGTTTCTGAGTCATTACAACAACCTGAGAAGGAAGATAGATTAATAAATCCTCGCCTGTTACACATATAACCTGCTTATCCGGCTCAGTAAAATCTATTCTTAGAAGGTTCGGGCTTTTATAGTAGATGACTCCTTTTGAAACAACAGCTTCATCGCCTGAGCCCTGGGTTATGGTTAAGTCAGCCTGGTAGTCAAAAACCTCTCCATAATAATCCGAGATTCTTTCAAAATAGCTGACTGCGGTAACCAGAGACTGAGAATAGACTGCGGCAAACGGCAGAATAAAAAGTAATATACTGAAAATAATTATTCGTCTGATTCTTTTCAAATTTCCACTTCATTCCAAAGATGATATTAGATTCAATATTACTTATGAAAACTTATTTGGTCAAGTCAGCTTTGCGTCAGAAGCCGTTTTCATGAAAAAGGTACCTCATCCAGTCTTCAGACAGCTTTAATGAAGCCCCGCAGTCCTTACAGCTCATCCGGCCCTCTGAAATCTCATCTTTTGCGCAGCCTATACAATAAACCTTTCCGCATTCAGGGCATTTTCCTGCGGGCATATCATCAGGCGGCTCTCCGACAAGTTTCAGCCCCGGCTGTTCACTAATTCTCTTCGGAATGATCCACTCCCTGCTGCAGCTGCTGCAGCTGTAAACATCCATACGCTTTTTGAAAACTGTTTCCTTGAGGGTTATGAGCCTTTCGCCGGATTCATCACCGCTGAAGGACTCAAGCAGCCTGTCAGCGTCATTCAAACGTTCGCGCGAAATATACAGAGAGGCAAGATTACAGACAGCATCCTCAAAACCGGGCTTAACCTCTAAAGCCTTCTCGAAGGCGGCTGCAGCCCTGTTGTACTCGCCCTTAAGCTGAGCAAGGTTTCCCATAAGATTGAAGGCCTCCGCGGTTTCTGCAATCTCAAGAGATCTGATAAGCAGCTCCTCTCCCCTGCTGAACAAATCACTTTCAATACATGCCGCAGCCAGATTAAGTATTATATCAGGGTTATCATGATCCAGCTTATATGCGGCCTCATAGCTGCTCATTGCCGCGGAAGGATTATTCTGTCTTGAAAGAATATTGCCCCGCTGGTTAAGCAGTACCGGATTTTCATAATTCAGCATATCAAGAGATTCTGATATTTTTCCATCCAGAAACAGGGCTTCAGAAAGATTAACCTTGATTTCATCTGATTCAGGCTCTCCGGAAAGCGCTTCGCGAAAGGCCTCAACAGCTGACGGGAAATCACCCTCCCGAAGCGATGACAGACCCGCAAGGTTAAGAACCCAGGGGTCAGAGGGCGCAAGATTAAGGGCTGTTTTTAAGCCTTCCTTATAATCACCATCATTTAAAAAATGATATTCAGCCTTCTTAAAATGATAGAGGTAATAATCCGGTTCCATTTCAACAGCTTGTTTAAATGAGCCAACCGCTTTTTCATGATCTCCATTCCGGGCGGCAATAAGGGCAGTCAGGTAATAGGCGGTACTGTCCGCAAGATTTTCATTTATTAAGGCGTCAAAAATCTTCCCGGCCTCATCAAAATCCTCATTGGCAAACAAAAGTTTGGCCCTGAGACTTCTTGTTTCCGCATTCTTTTCATCCAGCTTTTCAAGAAAGGGCAGAATCCCGTCGAGTTCATCATAATCTCCGCGGCGGAAGTAGTCAGTAGCGGCCCTGCCGTAGGCTGAGGCAGCCTCTTCAATACATCCGGCTTTTTCCAGTGCACGGGCAGCGTTAAGAACATACAGGCTCTGTTCAGGCTCAAGCCGGACGGCATTCTGATAGGCCTCTGCCGCGGCCGCCCAGTTGCCGAGAGCAAACTCGGCATTACCCAGGAGGTTTGCCGCGGCATGATTTTCCAAAAGAAGTTCTTTGCGGGCAGCCAGAATATCACGAACCTTCAGGTTGTTATTCTGCAGATAATAAACCCCGGCCAGCCTTAGAAAATAAAGATCATCCTGCTTTTCTTCGGCTATTTGACCGAGAAAGTCTACTGCCTCATCATACATCTCCAAATTTACACAGCAGTCGGCTGCCATGGTAAGGGCTCTCTCATCAGCATTGCCGCCGCCTATCACCCTTTTAAGATCAATCAGGGCGGCAGGATAGTAACCGCTCTTAAGCCTGCTCTCGGCAAGTTCAAGCCTTGCCTCAACAGTAACCTCTTTTGAATAAAGCCTGGCCGCAGCCTTCTCAAGTTCCGCAGGCCTCGATTCAACCTCTATCCGCTGAAGAACAAAGCCCGCATTATCCTTCTCATCGTAATTCTGGCCGGCAAAGGAGATTCCCCCGGCGGAAAGACCCTCATCAGAGGCAGAACCAATCCACTGTCCGTTAAGATAAAGGCTTATATTGGAACCGTCGGCAAGGATGGACACAGAAAACCTCTGATTACTGAATTCAGGACAACGCGTCCAGTCTATAATTACCTGGGGTGTTCCGTTAAGCACAGAATCAAGCCGGAAATATCCCCGGCTGGAAACAAGAAAATAATAGTAACTGATATCATCTGTACGGCGGAACAGAAAGCCGGCTGAAGAATAACCATTATCATTATCTATTCCCAGATCCGCTGAAAGAAGAAAGTTGTCATATCTGTAAAGACCGTCATCGGTCCAGGCAAAGAGATTTTTCCGATCAAGCCTAAGACAGAGTCTGCCCCTGCCAATAGAAGAAGAATAATCACCGCATGATTCAGCCTCAAAACGATGCTCCTGAAAGAAAGAGAACCCGGTATGCCATTTCTCATATACAATGTCAGTTGGATCCGCAGATTGTTTTTTTCCAAAAAGCCTCATATTAATTAAGTATATTCCTCATTTTGACCTTGTTTCAAGGCCTTTATATACCCTATAGTTTTATTATGGATAATATCAAGGTTATATCACTCGGGGGCTCAATTATTGCTCCGGACAAAGTTGACACTGGTTTTCTGAAAGCCTTCCACAAGGCAATTCTGGATTATCTTGAAAAAGACAGCTGCAGAAAACTGATTTTTGTTACTGGAGGGGGCGGTCCGGCACGCGCATATCAGACAGCCTACCGTGAGATCACAAATGAGGCGGACAGCGGCCTGCAGGACTGGATTGGAATTGCCGCTACAAGGCTTAACGGGCAGCTTGTTAAGGGAATATTCGGTGATCTATGCAAAAATGAGGTTGTAACAGACCCTACAGCACCGGAAAGCTTTGATGGAAGGATAATGGTAGCGGCAGGCTGGAAGCCGGGCTGGTCAACAGACTTTGATGCTGTTATTCTGGCAGAACAATTTGGTGCCGATACTGTTATAAACCTTTCAAATATCTCAAAGGTTTACTCGGCAGACCCGAAAATTGATAAAAATGCGGTTCCTCTTGACAGAATGAGCTGGGATCAACTAAAGGCCCTTGTAGGCGACAGCTGGGTACCGGGTAAAAATGTACCATTTGATCCGGTTGCAACAAAAAAGGCCTCCGATCTTAAACTGAAGGTAATTACAGCTGCCGGCGCGGATATTGAAAATATGAAAAATATTCTTGAGGGAAGAGCCTTCGAAGGAACCCTCATCGGGCCTGAGTAAAAGCACATTGGTTCAACATCCGGTGCGAATTTTTTATTCGCACCGGATAATTGTTTACAGAAGAAGTAATTACAAGAATATTCAAATTTATTTATAGAATTTCTTTCGCAATACAGACTAAATTATGCAATTAAACAAAACACTACATAAAAGATAAATATTTATATAATAAGGATTTATTAAGCAAACGCAGGGTCTGAAAAACTTGGCATGGTAAATGCTTATACAATAGTAAACAGAACTAAAATGAGGGAAAAGATTATGAACCTGAACAATCCAATTACAAGACGGATAATTTTTAACAGAATGGCAAACGGCTTTTCAGGAAAAAGAAGGGACCTGGAAAGACTGGTTGAATACTCTAACAAGTATCTTGACGCGGACGACACCCTTTCATATTTTATAAGCGGGATGGAGAAATCTCTCAAAGAAGACTCTAACTTTCATAAAATATTCCTGAGGGTCGGTAAAGAACTCAGCACAAAATACAAGAAAAAGATTCTTACAAACCTGATCTATAACCACTTTTACAAGGGTGCGGCAATCAGAAATGAAATAAGAAAGAACCCTACCGAAAAATGGATGCCCAACTTTGTTGTAATCAGCCCCACAATGCGCTGTAATCTCAGATGCACAGGCTGTTATTCAGGCCTGTATCTTAAAGACGGAGAACTATCCGAATCAGAACTTGACAGCATCTTTACACAGCTTAAAGAAAACGGATCATATTTCGTTGTTATTTCGGGCGGAGAGCCATGGGTATTGAAAGATATTCTGCTTAGGCTTTTCAAAAAGCATAATGATATGTTCTTCCTCACCTATACCAACGGAACCCTCCTGGATAAGGAAACCTGCAAAAAACTCGCAAAACTCGGTAATGTAGCTGCAGCAATTTCAGTTGAGGGCTGGGAAAAAGAAACCGATGCAAGGCGCGGTAAGGGCATGTGGAAAAAGATCCACTCAGCAATGGCAAACCTCCGTGAGCAGGGTGTTCTTTTCGGTATTTCAGTCACTGTTACAAGGCATAACTTTGACGTAATTACTGATAATAAGCTTATTGAGCACTTTCTTGATCTCGGCGCGGTTTTTGGCTGGTTCTTCCAGTTTATGCCGGTAGGAAAGGATCCTATCCTTGATCTAATGCCGACTCCCGAACAGCGTGTAGCAACAGGCAAAAAGGTAACCGAATTCAGACGTGACTATCCAATGTTCCTTGCTGATTTCTGGAACGATGGAGAAATTGTAGGCGGATGTCTTGCAGGAGGACGACAGTATCTGCACATTCTTAATTCAGGTAACGTCGAAGCATGTGTATTTGCCCACTTTGGTGTAGATAATATCAGAGACAAGAAACTAATCGACATATTCAACAGCCCCTTCTTTAAAGAGATAAGAAGATCATTCCCATACAATGACAAGGCCAACCTCAGAAGACCATGTATGATAATCGATAATCCGGAAATTCTTAGAAACGCGGTTCATAAACATGTTGCAAAAGAAGCTCACGCCGGCTCTGAGGACCTTATAAACGAACCTGAGGTAATGCAGCATATTGATAACTACTCCGCAAAGGTAAAAGAGCTTGTAGATCCGGGCTGGGAAAAGGATGTTGCAACTCCGGGTTTCAGATGGTACAAAGCCGAACCAAGATACGATAAACTATGGGAATTCAAAACTGAAGAAGAGATTGAGGCAACTGTTGATAATCAACCCGTAGAGGAAGCCAAGATCGAGGTTGAGTTTGAAAAAGAAACCCAACCACTTGAGGTTGAAGCTAAGACTGAAGTTGAAGCCAAGACTGAAAAAGAAGCCCAGCCGGTTGAGGTTTAAATCCCTGACAGGCTGAAATAATTATTGCTTTTTAATATTATATTTTTTCATTAAATTCTGTAGGTAGCGGCGGTCGATTCCGGCCGCTGCTGCTGTTTTTGAAACATTCCAGTTATTTTTGGTCAAAGCAGAAATAATAAACCGTTTTTCTACCTTTGAAACCGTCTCATTCTTCAGGATCTTCTTCATTTCCTTAAGTTCTTCATATGTAGAAGGGATTCCAACATTATTACTTGTTTCACGAAGAATCTCAGCGGGGAGGTTTTCAACACCTATATGGTCTGATTCCGACAATAAGGCCATTTGTGTTACAACATTCCTAAGCTCACGTACATTTCCGGGCCAGCTGTAATACGACAGGGCATCATATACATTATCATCAACGGCCCCATCCTTCATGCTCCAGGCCCCGCCCAGGTCTTCAAAGAACCTGCGTGCTATAAGGGCAGCATCACCAGCCCGTTCCCGCAAAGGCGGTATTCTGACAGGAACCACAGCCAAACGGTAATAAAGATCCGCACGGAACCGCCCCTCGTCTACAGCGGTTTTAAGATCACAATTGGTTGCGGCAATAACCCTGAGATCAACTGAGATAAGCTTGTTATCACCAAGGGGGTAAAAACTCTCATCTTCCAGAACCCTTAAAAGCTTTGCCTGCAGCGATTCGGACAGATCTCCAATTTCATCAAGAAAGAGCGTACCACCGTCAGAAAGCTTTATTTTACCCTCATAGTTATCAGCGGCACCGGTAAAAGCACCCTTTCGGTAGCCGAATAATTCGCCCTCAAGCAGCTCTGCCGGAATTGCCGCGCAATTAATCTTTACAAGCTTGCCTTTTCTTCCGCTTGCCTTATGAACAAGCTCGGAAACAATCTCTTTTCCCGTGCCGGTTTCTCCAAGAACAAGAACAGGAACCTTCCTGGCTGCAACCCTTGCGGCAAGGTTAAGCTGCTCAATAGTTGCCGGATCACCGGTTATAAAGCCAGAATCACTTGAAAACAAAGGAGCCTCATCAGAGATACTGGCACGGAAGGTTTTTACACGATTTATGACTGACTCAATCTGCTTAACAGACACTGGCTTTGTCAGATAGTCATAGGCCCCAAGCTTTAGAGCACCAACAGCCTGATTAATACTGCCGTAGGCAGTCATTATAACAACTGGAACATCGGGAGACGCCAGCTTAACGGCCTTTAATATATCAATCCCGCTCTTTCCGGGCAGACGGACATCGGTAATAACCATCAGCGTATCTTCCGGTATGTAATGTTCAAGAAATTCTTCTGCTGATCCCCATCCTTCAATAGGGAATTTATCCCTTAGATTAAACAAAAAAAGATCAAGCAGACGGGCTTCGTCTTCTACTATTATTATTTTTTTTTCTATACCAGTCATAGTATCTACCTATGAGGAATTATCGCATATATTCATCAGCTGAAGGAAGCAGAATTTGGAAAATGGTTTCATTTTCTGAATCAATCAGACTTATTTTTCCAGAGGCTTCTTCGATCAACCTTTGGGTTATTGAAAGCCCCAGCCCGGTTCCGGTTTTTTTCGTGGTAAAAAACGGATCAAAAATTTTAGATCTGAGCTCCTCCGGAATAACTGAACCCTGATTCGCAAAAAACATCTGAACACGTCCATCCTCATCGTATCCGGCCTCAATTCTAAGGGTATCCCCCTCAGACATAGCGTCTATCGCATTGAGAATAAGATTTAGACAAACCTGCATCAAGACTTCATGATCAATTACAGCATTTACCGCAGAATGATCTCTGTCAAAATCCAGAACAATATTCTTCTTTCTCAGCTTTGCAGCAACAAGATCAACCGCCCTTCTAATAACCTGCAAGACATTTACAGGCCGGGGCTTGACCTCGGCATTTACCGAGATGGACATAATCCTGTTCATCAGATTCGACATTCTTGAGGTTTCATCCTGTATATAAGAAGCAAATCTTTTAACCTCTTCAGGAACAAGCTCTCTTAAAACCATTGTTTCAGCAGAGGCAGAAATTATAGACAGCGGGTTACGAATTTCATGGGCAATTCCGCTGAAAATTTCGTTAAGAACGGCCATTTTTTCAATTGCGGCCTGCTTTTTCTCAAGAGAAATAGCCTGTTCATGAGTATTACAGCGGGCTATTACAACAGGAACCCCCGAAAGGAAGATATCAAGCTCTTCGATCTCGGCAGGATACCATGCCCGGGCAGGGCCCGGCTCTCCGAACAGGCACATACCAATCAGTTCATGTTTTTCAAAAAGCGGAGCTATAAGAACAATACGCCTCTCATACAGCTTTTCAAGCTCTTCACCCTCATGCCAGGCAAGGGCTATCTGCTGGATATTCATTATCCGCCTGTAGTTTTCAAGCTTTCCGGCAAGCTCTCCGGTACAGGCAAAAGAGAGCTCTCCTATACCGCCAGTGCCGGAAAAATCACCGCTCTGCTGATTTTTTATTATTAAATGGAATTCCTTCATACCGAGAGTTCCGCAAAATATTTCTGTCAAAAAGTCATTTAGTTCGGCAATATTAATTATACCTACAAGCTTATGGGCATTATCCTTCAGCATTCGGTGAAAATCTCCTGAAACCGGAGACGGAAACCTGTACAGCCTGGCTTCAAAAGTCCTTATCAAGGGCTGCATACCCAACAGAAAGAGCAGAATTTCAGCGATAAGTAAAACTGTCAAATCAAGACCCAAGGCATTTGATAAATATACATTAAGATCTGATAAAACATAATTGAATAAAAACAATATAATTATAACAGAAACAGGATATGAAAACAGAGTTCTGATGGCGGCCTTCTTGTCTACATAACCGAACGACAACAACAGTAAAATAAAATAAATGGTATAAAAGGTAGACACTACAAGATATATATTTATACCCTTATGCAGCGGCAGAAAGATAAAATAAGCAAAGATAATTGATAATGATGTCGGAATAAAACCTGCGATTACCATAATTATATTCCGTTTTTCCTGCTTCATAAAATTCTGCCGGTATGATTTAATAAATCTGAATATGGTAACAGCCAGCAATATAAGTGAAAAAATAAAAACCAGGACATATATTAAGAAGAAAAAAGGATTTATCTTGAAAAAAGAAACAATTTTCATGATATCTGACCATCTTATGGTTTGGGGTTTTAACAGATATGAAAAAAACAGTGCCGCCTCAAGACCTATAGTCAAAAAATAAATAAACATTACCAATCTCTTTCTACGTTTATTCATCATGTTTCGCGGATAGTAGAGTGAAAAGTGATAGAAAATCGGAAAGAAAATCAATCCGCTCAGAAAAGCCATATTAAGACCGATATCAAGAACAAGGAGGCTTCCCATAGTCCGCAATAAAAGCATCTCAATATTTGTCAACATAATAGGAAGTATCAACAAACTGAGAAATCTATTTATGGTTCCTGAAGGGTTGTAAAAATAGATCATATATATCAGGGCAAAATCAAAGATAAATAAAATGATCAGATATATATTCTCAAACATATCTGATTTTACTACCTCAATACGAGTTTGACCAGTATTTATGGCTATGGTAATCTGTAAATATGAACCTGATATTATTTGAGCCGGAAGAAATAGAGCCTGAAAATATAATCTTTCTTCAGTCGGATGATCCCAGAAGTTTTCATCTGAAAAAAATCCTTAAGGCTGAAAAAGGCTCTTCTTTCAGGGCCGGAATAATAAACGGTCCAAGGGGGTCTGCTTCTATATGCTCGATATCAGAAGCCGGGGTAGAGATATCATTCAGCCCTGAGGCGGAAACAGGGGCTCTATACCCTATTACGCTTATTCTTGGCCTATCAAGACCTCCTACAATAAAAAAAATCCTTAAAGAGGCAACAGCCCTCGGGGCAGGCAGGTTTATTCTCTGCGGAACCGAAAACGGAGAACGCAGCTACATTCAAAGCAGCGCGCTGAAACCCGGAAAAATAAGAGAACTGCTTATTGAAGGGGCTCAACAGGCCTACTGTACAATGCTTCCCGAGGTTGAAATATGCGGACACATAAGCAGTGCTGTTAAAATGATAAACTCTCCAAATCAGGCAGAAGCCCTCCTTGCGCTGGATAACTGCGAGCCGGAAATATCATTAGCCCGCTTTTGGCAGAATGAAAAAACCACAGAAATAACCTCTGCTGTACTTGCCGTAGGCTCAGAGCGCGGCTGGAATGATAACGAACGCCGAAGGCTGAGAGAGGCCGGTTTCAGGCTCTGCGGGATAGGCAGCAGGGTGCTTAGAACAGAAACAGCATCTATAACAGGAACAGCAGTCTGCCTTGCAGGACTTGGGTTTATATAGTTTTTGCCTGCGGGCTGATAATCTGCCGGTTAATTAATATAACCAGCCTTCCAATGCCATACAGGCCTGGAATACTTATCTGGAAAGGGGTTTTGTCTGGAAAAATCAGGTATCCATTCAGAAGAGGCGGCCTCGGGTTCCTGTAAAAATCCCTCCTCAATTCCATAATCTTCGAGCCATGAAAGTATTTGTTCATAGTCATGATCAGACATTATATAATCAGATCCTGCAATAATTCTGCCGGCATCATTAACAGGTGTATACTGAACCATAACCGAGAGCATTGCCGTATCTTTAAGGTTTTCCGAATACCATTCAAGAACCCTCCGGGTTGATGCAAGTTCACCGGGCATAACCAGATGGCGGACAATAATACCCCGTTTCATAACATGATCTTCAATCAGTATTCCGCCGCGGCTCTTAACCTGAGCAGCCATTTCTTTTATTGACCCGGCAGCGGCCTTTGGATAGTCAGGTGCTCCAAACAGTCTGTCAGCAACAGCAGTATCAAGCGTTTTAATATCAGGAAGCCAGATGTCAATTGTTTCTTTGAGCATATTAACGGTTGAAACATTCTCATATCCTGAGCTGTTCCACATAACGGGTATTACCAGTCCATTATTGCGGGCATCAGCTGCGGCTGCGGCAGCAGAAGGCGCAAACTGTGCTGCTGTTACAAGGTTTATATTCGCAGCCCCGGCAGCCTGCATACGTATAAATAAATCAGCAAGCTCATCTACAGACAGCACTGAACCCATTAAGTCACAGCTAATCTGGATATTCTGGCAAAAACCGCAGCCGAGGCTGCAGCCTGAAAAAAAGACAGCCCCTGAACCATCAGCCCCGAGCAGCGGCGGCTCTTCACCTCGATGGAGAACGGCAGAGGCTATAAGAACTTCTGATGAAACACCGCAGAACCCCTGTCCGCCGTTAAGCCTGTCCACATTACAGGCTCTGGGACAGAGGGTACAGCTTTTATAATCTTCTAAGGCTGGATGAATTTTCATAGTTGCATAAGTCGTTATTTTATTGTATTTTCATTTAGTCGACTTTTAGTCAATCTGCCGGCGTGGTGAAATTGGTAGACACAGCAGACTCAAAATCTGCCGGGGGCAACCCTGTATCGGTTCAAGTCCGATCGCCGGTAAGATCAATTCTCAAGAATAATAATCTCTACCCTTCGGTTTTTCCTCATTCCCTCTTCAGTTGAGTTGTCTGCCACAGGCTTCTCTGCCCCAGAACCCTTTGTTATAAGCTGCTCAGGCTGGCGGCTTCCATTTTTTAACAGATATGCGGCCACAGCATCAGCCCGCTGTTCCGAGAGTTTCTTTCTGCCTGACTTTGTGCCGGCCAGAGCTGTATGACCTTCAACAAGGATATCTCGGTCAGAGTATTCTCTAAGGATTTCGATTATCTGATCCAGCTTATCAAGCTCAGATTGAAGAAGCCTGAATGAGTCAGGCGCAAACTGAATATTGCTCAGCGTGATCTTTACACCCTCTTCGCTGGCTGTTACATCAGTATCCTTCAGGCCCTGATCCTTAATAATCTTCTGTATATCATCAACAACAGCCTTCTTATCCATCTTGGGGCTTTCAAGAATATGCGCATTGGATATTCCGCGGTATTCAACCCTTTCTCCCGATGAAAGCTCAAAAATAAACTCAAAAGACTCCTCATAGGCATGGGGCCTTCCGGCCTTGGTATCCCAGTATACAACCTGATCAGAGCTTGCGGTTACTCTGACCGGATACATGGTGCTGCCATAGGGAATTTCTGAAGGCCGGAAAAAGATATTATATTTAACCGAAATTTTATCAAAAATATATCCGTCATACTCGCCCTTACCCAAATATGTATAGTTTGCATATATTGGAATGTGGTAAGCATCTCTAATTCCGAAGTTTTTTCTAAAATCATGAACCTCCTCACCCTTAAATGACCAACTATCGCCGGGCTGAAGATCTCTGTCCGGAAAAACGGGAATATCACGGACAACAGGCATAAAATACTCAGGCGCGATATCATACTGCCCCCTTTCGTCACGGCGGAAAACTGAATTATACTCAGTAGTAAGCTGATAACCGCCGGTAGTTCCAGCCTTTCTCTCTGAGGTCTGGAAAACAGCCTCAATTTCACCACTTCCATCATCGGACACAGCGGTTACATGAACAGCAATCTTATTAAGAATATCCGCCCTATGTGAGAAAACTCCGTTAACATAGACATATTCGTCAACTCTGGATAAAATTCTGTATTTATCATCTGCCTGATAACTGAACTTGAAAGTTTCAGAATATAACGTTAAAATAGATATAAGTGCGAAAGAGATGGTTAAAATAGTTCTTTTTCTCATAATCAATCCTTTATTAAGGTAAAAAATCAGTATTGTTGCAGCAATGAATCAGAAAACGACTTATACTCATTTTGATGAAAAAATCCTTTCCTTAATGAAAAATGCTGGTTTTAATACTCTAACCCCGCTCCAGAAAAAGGTTTTTCCTGTTTTTTTCCAGAAAAAAGACATTATTGCCGGAACAAAGAGTGCAGCAGGCAAAAGAAGTTCTTATATAGTTCCTATCATTGTAAGCCTTGGTGAACATTCTACTAATACGCGGAGCCTTATAATTGTCTCAGACCCCGAGACTTCCGGCAAGGCATGCAGTGAATTATCCCGCTACACCAAAAGCTCCTTATTAAATTTAACATTTGCCGAACTAGTATCAGATTCAATGATTAAAAAAGAACTAAAAGCAATATCAGAATGCCCTGATATAGTTATCGGTACCCCATCAAGGATTATTGACCATATCCGCCGTGAAAATATTAATTTATCATTTATTGAGACGGTCGTTATTGATACGCACTTAAACCTGGAAGAAACCGGCTTTAATCAGGATCTGGTTTTTATTTTTTCAAAGATGCCCGAAAGGCATCAAAATATTTTTTATACTGACAACATTGATTCAGTCAGTCTTATTGAACCCATGACAAAAAATCCGGTTATCATAGACATGGGCGAAGATCATTTACAGGAGAACTCACTTATGAAAAGCAAAGAAGAAATGGTAAACTACGCGGAAGTAGAAAACAGCATCAAGAGCTTCATTAAAACCATCGTTGAAAACGAAGACCCCGATCAACTGAATATTTATAAGAAATTATTCAAAAAATATACTCCCCTGTCAAAGAGAGGATACCTGAGCGCATACCTTCTTAAAGAGGCTTGTGAGGGCTCAATGCCTAAACGCTCATATCAGAAAAAACAGATAGATCCGGACAAAACAACACTCTTTATAAGCATAGGTAAAAACAGAAGGGTCTTTCCCAAGGATCTTGCAAGACTTTTCCAGTCAAGGCTTGATCTTGAACCCTCAGATATCGGAGCAATAAAGGTTCTTGAAAGCTACTCATTCATGGATATTTCAAAAGAACATGCTGAAAGGGCAATAGAACTTCTTAACGAAGAAGAATTTAAGGGCCGTAAGCTTACTGTTAACCATGCCAGAAAAAGAAACGGTTTCTGATCCGGAAAATCAGATTACCCACACCAGAAAAAAATAGATAATAGCAATATTTATTATAAACCCAATGCTTATTGAAGCCGCGGCGAGAAGCTCCATCAGCTTCGCGCGGCTTATGTAGCTGCGTATTTTTTCAGAGCCTTCACAATTACTTGATTTTAGTTTCAGGATTAATAAGTCGCGTTCTCCCCGGAGATATCTTCCGGCCTTCCAGAACTTTCGATATAAGAAATAAAAAACTATACCGGGAGGAAAAAACGGAATAACCGGCAGCAAACTAAGAATACCGGTCTTAATTGAAAAATCACCTAAATCAGGCCGGTTATATGCTATAAAAGCAATAACAAACAGAAAGAATGAGCCTGCCATCAATGCAAAAGGGGTAAGATGATTCCAGTACTCATTAATCTGACGGCCGTTCCATATTGATCTTTGCAGAATACTGTCTCTGCTTCCATCATAGATAATCACCAAAAGAGGGTTTTCTTCGGAATGGCGGAATACAGGAGTTCCGTTTTCAACATGAATCTCTCCTGAAATAAAAAACCCTGTTCCCTGTGCCAGCGAATAAACACTTTCCCAACGAATGAAACTGGGCATTTCAAGGGCAAGTCCTGGTTTGTTCTCGTCAGTTTGGTCTTCATTACCGACAGCGGGACTTGCAGGAAGCAGATAGAGATCTATTCCATTCATTTCAGCCCTTACGGTTACCTTTCCGTTATTAAGCCATATAGTGCTGTCTTCCTGTATTGCCTGTAATTCTCCTGTAAATCTAAAAACATCTGACAGGCCATTTAATTTTCGGTCAGGAACAGAATATGTAACATCCCGGCATATACTTGCATCAATAATTCTTCTTCTGAAAATCCGCCATTTCTTTCTGACAGAAAAGGCTCCCGCCAATGGGATTATCGCATAAAAGAAAACGGCAATTAATAATACGGAGATTAGATTAAACATTATCAGGCGAAGATATTAAGCGATAATGCGCTGGCAGAGAGATTTTTACTGTAAGGATTGTTCTTGCCAAGCTCAGCATGCAGTTCAGCTCTATAGTCTTCAATCATTTTTGTTATATCATTTTCGGAGGATCCTTCAAGATTTACACTTGAAACACCGCCTTTCAATAGCTTCAACCGATCTATGAGATTATCAAGATGCCTCAGCTGGGCAAGAGAAAATGCCGGCTGATTAGTCATTGAGCCTATCCCTTTTATATGCTTAAAATGTGCATATATACGGTTACTGTTAACAGGAAGGGCTATCCTGCTGTTGCTTATCTCGGCTCTTATAAGCTGAGGCACACTCAAAGTTTGTTTGGAAATACCTTGAATATCCATACCTGTTAAATTTATCGGTTTAACAGGACCAGAGTTTAAGATCATATAACTAAAGATTAACGATTTTTTCTTTCGTCGTTAGATTTGCACTCAATGCACATCAAGGCATAGGGTATAGCTTTAAGCCGTTCTTTGGGAATCTTCTTATTACACCTCATACACAGCCCATAACGTTCATTTTCAATACGTGATATAGCCGAATCTATCAGTCTCAGCCTTTTGACATCATTAGAGCTAAGCGTTTCAAGCGTATTTCTGTCAATATCATCTGCGGCTATATCTGCCAGGTCTTTGGGCTGCTTTGCTTTGACTATAGCGTTGAAATCATCGCTCTCAGACATGAGACTATGCATTATTTCTTCTTTTTGCTTAATCAGCTCTGCTCTCATCTCTTCAACAAATGCTTTGTCCATAAAAACCTCGTTTTTACCTTTATTTGTTTTTACCTTTATTCACGCCGAAATATCCATGAAAAAGACAAAAAAGTCAACAGGTTGACAAAGGATTCTTATTTACTTACTATGGTTTTACTTTATTTTGGAGGGAATGTGGCTAAAGAAGAGGCTATTGAAGTAGAAGGAATCGTAAAAGAGGCCCTGCCTAGTACAATGTTCAGGGTAGAGCTTCAAAACGGGCATGTTATACTTGCCCACTTGTCAGGAAAGATGCGCAAGCATTATATCAGAATTGTTCCGGGTGACAAGGTAAGAGTTGCCCTCTCACCCTACGATCTTACCCGCGGCAGAATCATTTACAGAGAGCGGTAGCGCTCTGCCTATAAACCCTGTTTAATCAAAACCCAAACAGCACCGCTTCCCCCGTCCCTTCTATCGGCTGTACCGAATTCTCCCGCTATAGGGCTTCTTTCAAGTATTTTTATTACCTCCCCTTTTAAAACAGGCCGGCCCTCGGAATGGTAACCCTTTCCGTGAATTACAAGAACCTTATTCAAACCCCGGCGTTTTGAATCGAGTAAAAACGCCTCAAGTTCAGCACGGGCCTCTTCAGCTGTGCAGCCGTGCAAATCCAGACTTCGCTGGACAGACAGCTTTAACAGCCGTTTTCTGCTCAAAGGCGGAGCTGAAGGTTTTTCGTTGTCAGCATCCTTGTCAACAGGGGGATACTTATCAAGCCAGTCTTCCATTCCCATCAGCGCGGCTCCTCAAAATTTTCCAGCCGGTCTTTAAGTACAGCCGTCTTATCAATCCATCCCTGTATGCCGAAACCGGTTTCAACTAAAAGGAATCCGTTTGATTCATCCAGAATTTTTACTGCTTCACCTTCTTCAATAGTCAACCAAAGATCAGCAGCCTCACGCGGTATTTTTTTCAAGAATATTTCATCTCCAAAGACTATGCCGGTAAGATTCTTTCGGTTATGATCAGTATAAATAATCATAAAAACAGAGAATAAAAGCAGCAGCCCAAAAAGGATAAGCAAAACAGAGGCCCCGCCGCTTGGTTTGTACCTTGATATAACCAACAGCAGAAAAACTCCATTCACGGCGGCTGCAAGCAGATAAAAGAATATATCAGGATGAACCCTGGACGAAGGCCTTACGGAATTAATAAACCCATTCTCTGACTCTATCCAGGCAAGCATCTCTCTTGACATACTGTTCAAAGGATCGATATATATTGCCGTTCTAAGATAATGCAGACAGTCTTTAAGATTTCCTTCATGATATTTATCTACAGATTGATTATACAGAACAGCGGCTGCAGGCCCTGTCTCTGGCTCCTCTTCCTGACCTATAAGCACCTGACTTACCGAAAAGATTGCAACCATGATAATAACGGCCAGTATGGCTGATAAAACAGGCCTTCGGCCCTTCATTATTACTACCAGTATCCAAAAAACAGCTGCGGGCAGAAGCCAGATATACATAAACGGCGTTTTATAGCGGTTTTTCCATACAGATTCAGCAGCCCCCGAAAGATCTACCTTCTCAAACGTAAAAAGGTTCTCTTTTTCAACAGCTTCTTCAGAAGCTGATTCTTTTACATTTATAGAAAATTTGCGGCCGGGAGATGTAAGAATTGATCCGCTCTGCTTTTCAAAATACTCGAATTCAGGAACACTTATAAAAGCCTTACCCGCTTCTTCAGCATTAAAAATCCATTCAACAGTTCTCCGGCCCGAATACCCGTAAATGCTCTGTGTATAATCTTTGATTTCATTGGATGAAATAAGTATACAGTTTTCGGCTGAAGGCTCAGGCATTTTAAGGTAATTGAGATTTCCGTCACCCGAAACAGTGCATCTTAAAACTATATCACCGCCGGATTCAACTGAATTCTTATCTATATAACTTTCAGTAGAAAAAGAACCTACAGCACCGCTTTCAAGAGATTGAGGCAGCCGTTTAACTGTAAGAAAAAGATTATCTGTCCAGCCGGTAACACCTTTGTAATCAACCCCGGCCGCAGGAATTTTTATCTTACCGGCGGCAGGAATCGTGTATATGTATGTTGCTGCCGGAACATCGTATAAAGTAATATTGCCTGTTGTTTCCGATCTTATTTCTCCAAGACCTGATACCATCTCAAAAAAACCTTCGCGGGGAGGAGACACCCTGACCCTGTCAAAAATGGAGACAACCTCCTGATTCTTGACTGTGAGATAGATCGGAACAGCCTCACCGGCATAGATTTCGTCAAAACCGGCCTGCCATTCTACCTTGATGGGCATATACAGGTTTCTTTTCTTATATACACCAACCCTCAACAGCTGAGGCTCAGTTTTAAGCTCTTGCTGGCCGACAATAACGGTTAATGAAGGAATGATTACTCTGCCAGACTGCCATGCCTTGAATTTTGCTGTAATTCGTATCTTGCGCTTGAAATCCTTTTCAGAACCTGGATCTGAATCAACAAAACTCCTGATGTATGGCCCGCTCCACAACTGAATAGATTCAGGTAATTCATCAAGTGAAAAATCAACTTCGGAAGAATTATTATAATCAACGATGATGGTAATGGTAAATAAATCTCCGCGGCCGACCGGGTTAGGGGTAATTTCAACACTTTCAATGACGGGATCTGTCTCATTTGTTATTTCAAGTCTTTTTTCTTCAGCAAATAAAAAATTAGCAGAAAAAGAAAAAATTACGGCGATTAATAACACAAAACTCTTTTTTATCACCAGTCATTCACTCCGGTTTGGATATTTTCTTCGGTTGAAGCCTTCCAGGAACTTGCATCTTTTTGTTTGATAAACTGAAGCACCCGCTGAATTTTATCAGGTATTTCATTCTTTTTGGAAGCTTCAGCCCCTGAAGAGGCTGCTTCCGCTGCATTTGCCGATGCCTTCATTCTTCTGAGGCTGTATTCAAGATTAATCTTTGCGTTTCTGCTTTCGGAATTTATCTCCAAAGCCTTCTTAAATGAAGAAAAAGCATCCTCATACCTTCCTCTTTCAAATTCAAGAACACCCTTATTATACATGGTTCTGAACAGCAGCTCAGGATCACCGGTAAAAGAGGCTGTCTTCCATTCATCAAGGGCCGCCTCACCCTCACCAAGAGCATAGTAAACGTTTGCAAGATTATAGCTTATATAATCTACATGGGTTCCTTTATCAAGGGCTCCCAGATATTCAGTATTAGCAGACTGATAATCTCCCGCAACAAAGGCGTTGTTGCCCTTCCAAACCGAATAATAGACAGTGGGATTTGAGCATGAACTGAAAAACAGTAAGGCTGCTGCCAAAACTAAAAGTATTTTTTCCATTTTACAACCTTTATGAGTTTTGAAGCCATAAGACCGAGAATTGAAATTATCAGAAAAAATCTGTAGTTTTCTTTTACCACAATCCTGTAACCGCTTCCCCCATCTTCAACGGTACCTGAGGCAAGACGTATCAGGTTAGGCAGCAGCGCAGAGTCGGTTGCCGCATAGTATTTTCCATTGGTAGTTTCCGAAATATAGCGCAGACCGGCCTCATCAAGACGTGAGATTACAATATCACCAGAAGAGTCCTTAAGGTACGAGCCGTCCGAAACCATGAGCCTTGCCCCCTCGGAAGATCCGGTACCTACAGTATATATTGAAACATCTTCATCTACAGCGTCGGCCAGAACATCATCTATTTCTCCGGAGAGGGCCTCGCCGTCAGAGATCAGGATAATGTACTTCTTACGCTCTTCGGAATCGGGAAATGCTGATAATGCTGTTTCAATTCCATTCTGCAAATTTGAACCAGGGCTTGTCATCAAATCCGTGCTGAGAAAATCAAGAAAACTGTAGATGATCTCGGTGTCTTCTGTAGAAGGCACCATCTTTATTCCGCGGCCTTTAAAAACAACTATACCAAAGCGGCCCCCGGGGGTATTCTCACAGACACTCCGGATAATCCTTGCGGCCGAATCAAGCCTTGTCGGAGCTAAATCCTCAGCCATCATACTTTTGGATATATCAACAGCAAAAACAATATCTGTTCCGGCAGGCTCGTAACTTACAGGAACCTCCTTACCGGGAAACCCGACAAGAGACAACACTGCAAAGATAATAAAAACAACAAATCCCAGCGAGGAAAAGAAGCTTTTTACCGTATAAAGATCATAGAAATCCTTCGGCCGCCAATATCCTGCCGAACCAAGCAGACCCCTCCGGCCTGAAAAATAGTTCATTATAATAATTATTATGACAGGGGCCAGCACGGCAAGAAGCCAGAAAAACTCCGGACGCTGAGGCATTAGAGAACCTCCCTGAAAAAAAGTTTCCGAACAATAAAATCTGATAGAATAAGTATCATTGCAAGAACGATAAACTGACGGTAGGCAGGTTGTGTTGAAGTCTTAATCTTTACCCTCTGCTCTACAGTTTCAAGAGCATCAATAGCCTCTATAATACCGTTCAGTGCATTTACTGTCGGCGCGTAAAAGTACTTTCCGTTAGTTTTTTCAGCTATATCTACAAGCAGTCCCTCATCAAAATCGCTCATAAACTGGCCGGTTATGATCTTTTCTGTTTCAGGTTCCTTATATTCAATGGCAACCACACCCTTGGAGCCCATGCCTATTGTGTAGATTCTTATTCCCATTCCTTCAGCTATATCGGCAGCTGATTCAGGAACAATCTCGCCTGAATTATTTTCTCCATCGGTAATTAAAATTATAGCCTTCTCTTCAGCTGTTGATTCCTGAAGATGCAGTGCCGCAATGGCAATTCCGAGACCTACAGCTGTTCCGTTACCCAGATCCATAAGCTCAAGATTATCAAGCTCATCAAGAAACCCGTTTTTGTCCAATGTCGGAGGGATTCTAAGCGCGGCTTCTTCAGCAAAGGTAACAAGACCTACCGGATCATGTTCGCGGGCATTCACAAACTTTCTGATAACATCCTTTGCAGCGTCAAAGCGGTTGGTCGGCGGAAAGTCCATGGCAGCCATGCTCGGAGATTCATCAAGAACAAAAACTATATCAATACCTCTTGAAAGATATACTTTTTCTCTCTCAACACGGGATGGTCCTGCTGATGCGATTATAAGAAGAACCGCTCCGGCCCAAAACGAAAAATTTGAGAGAAATAGTATAAAACGGAGAAAATAACTGCCGGGCTTAAACCCGGTACTGTTCCATATTGATGTTGAGGCGGGAATAACACCTCCCCGGCCTCGGTATATATGACAAAAATATACCGAGGGAAGGATCAGAGTCACAAACAACAAAAATGCCGGCCGTTCAAATATCCACATTTTCCACTTTCTCCACAAAACCGCGCACTGCAAGAAGGTCCTCTTCACGCCTGCTGGCCAGAACCCTGCGGCCGCCGAATTTAACCTTATCAGCCAGTTCAAAGATCTTTATCAAATTATAATAACCCGCAATAGATCTAAAATCTTTAGAAATCATTCTTGCACTCTCTTTAGCTGTTGCAGCCTTGTAATCTATACTTCCACGGGCAGTCAGGTATATACGTAATTCATCCACAAGTATTGTATAAAAATCCTTTCCTTTTTTATCATTAATACTTTTTTCAAGATCGGCAAGGGCTTTCTGAAGCCTCCGGTAGGGGCGGCGTTTACGAATTTCAAGAATATAGGCTCGAAAAACCTTTTTAAGTTTGTTCCAGAAAAAAATAAAGAAAATCGGAAGCAAAAACAGGACACCTATTATAGCCGCTGCGTAATAATTTGTTCCGGGAAGATCTATCTGTTCGGCAGGCGGCGCAAAGGGTGTTGCACCTTCATCGAGAACCGATTTAGTTTGTATTCTTATATCACGAAGATGAATATCGCCGAACTGCATTACAGGAAGGGTTCTTATGCCCGGAGCAAACGGACGAAGATAGATCCTTAGCTCGTATTCACCATCTCCTGGAAAAACCTCAGCATTTTCAATACGGACCCAATATGAGGAAGGAAAGCTTTCAGGCTTTTCCACCTTTACCCCGTAGTCAGGTCTTATAACAACACGCATTTCAACAAGATCACCTACATAAAAATCCTGAGGAAGAAAAATAATCTTGTCACTGGTGTAGTTTTTTCCGGCATAAATATCAAAGAGAAAACATAAAAGAAGAACAGCCGCAAAAAGAAATTTCCTCACCTTCGTTTACGCCTCCTGAAAAATGTAAGAAGCGCCTTAGCAGGGTCCTCTTCGGTATCAATTGTTAACGTATTAATACCCCTTCTCAGGCATTCTCTCTGCCAGAAAATATGTTCTGTATGCCAGAAGTCTTCAAAATTCTTTCTATAAGACGATGAAAAACCAAATGATGGTGTAATTTTACCGGACTCGGTATCACGCAGCTCCATAAGTCCCGATGGAGGCAGTTTTTTATCAGAGGGGTCGGTTATCTTTATTGCTATAAGATCGTGTTTTCTTCCGAGCATTGAAAGCTGCCGGTACGAAGGTTTTGTTCTGAAATCCGAAACTATAATACAGATTCCGCGCCGCTTCATGGACTGCTCAACACAGGCTATAGCAAGTGACATATCGGAACCCTTTCCCTCCGGCTCTATAGAAGCCATGTCCTGAACAAGGCGCATAAGGTGGTTTCGGCCCTTCATCGGAGGCACCCATTTCTCTATTCTGTCTGAAAAGAAAACAGCCCCTACACGATCATTATTATGAACCGCCGAATGAGCCAGAAGCGCGGAAACAATGGCAGCGGTATCGGCCTTACGGAAGGTTCCGCTTCCAACCTGAAGCGATGCAGAAACATCTACCATTAACAAAAGCGCCATCTCGCGTTCTTCACGGAAGGTCTTAACATAGGGCTCACCCATTCTTGATGTAACATTCCAATCAATTGATCTTATATCATCACCATCGGAATATTCACGAACCTCATCAAACTCAAGACCCGGCCCCCTGAAAACAGAGCGGT
>PDWJ01000512.1_pt1 | contig 56577 bp, 50 predicted proteins | sample 1430881 | NCBI WGS metagenome assembly PDWJ01 (sample SAMN01162460, study PRJNA174530) | Oral metagenome, whole genome shotgun sequencing project. | biome: Marine environment; feature: Marine mammal; material: Swab sample of the gingival sulcus; isolation source: swab sample of gingival sulcus...
ACCTCCTGATAGAAAATCTGTCAGCTAAACCTTTAAACCCTATGAAAAATCTTTAAACTATATGGAAAATCTGTAAACTCCTGTGGAAAATCCGTAAACCTTACCTCCAGCCTCGGGGGTATGCTTCCAATCCCCTGGTTTTCAAGCCCACCTATAGCACCGATACTCGTGCCACACGCCGCTTGCCCACCTGGTAAACATGGCGGCTACCAGCGGCTAATCCAAGTGCACGATCCTCTATGCGATTACCATCAATTTTTACTGCACCTTGCTTAATAAGCCGTATTGCTTCAGATGTACTGGCAACCAAACCTGCTTCCTTCAATAAATTAGCAATCGGTAACTGGCCATCACAAGACAAGACTTGCACCTCAGCTAAATCATCCGGTAGTACACCCTTTTGAAAGCGCTCGATAAAAGCGGCTAAAGCACGTTTTCCAGAATCAACGCCATGGAAACGGGCGACAAGCTCTTCGGCAAGTTTAAATTTGATATCCCTTGGATTGAGCCCCTCATCAGTGACCTGTCGTTTCCATGCCATAATATCTCTAGAAGATCGAAAACTAAGCAACTCGAAGTAGCGCCACATTAAATCATCAGAAATTGACATTAGTTTACCGAACATTTCGTTCGGTTCGTCACGAACACCAATATAATTGTCCAACGACTTGGACATCTTTTGCATGCCATCCAAACCTTCCAGAATCGGCATAGTTAAAACGATTTGCGGTTGTTGACCATAATGTTTCTGCAACTCCCGACCAACCAGCAAGTTGAATTTTTGGTCGGTACCGCCCAGTTCTATATCCGCTCGCATGGCTACTGAATCGTAACCTTGCATGAGGGGATATAAAAATTCGTGAATAGCAATGGGCTGTCCATTGCTGTATCGTTTGCTAAAATCATCCCGCTCCAACATGCGAGCAACGGTATGCTTTGCTGACAGATGGATAAAATCTACTGGCGACATCTGATTAAACCAGCTCGAATTAAACAGGATCTCAGTACGCGCAGGATCAAGTATCTTGAATACTTGATCCTGATAAGTCTCGGCGTTAACCAGGATTTGATCACGTGTTAATGGTTTGCGCGTCACATTTTTACCCGTTGGATCACCGATCATTCCAGTAAAATCGCCAATCAAAAACATGACGTGATGACCAAGATCCTGGAACTGACGCAATTTGTTGATGAGTACGGTATGCCCTAAATGCAGGTCAGGTGCAGTTGGATCAAAACCGGCTTTAACCCTTAGAGGCTGACCTGTCTTTAACCGATCAATCAATTCTTCTTCAAGCAGTAAGTCCACCACCCCACGTTTGAGTTGCTCCAATGATTTTTCAAGCGAGTACATACATTCATTTTCCTTAAAAATGAAAATTTACCAAACAAAAACACAGATAACCCGCACGTGACAACCCCTAACAGCTATGGTTGCCACGTGCGGGAGAATTCTAGTTCTACTTTGAGGGATGGTATCCGTCTTGGCGACTATTAATATCGCACAACGGCATAAAGAGAAAAATCAGGCAGAAAACGAAGAACCACAACCACAGGTTGTCACCGCATTGGGGTTGCGAATCACAAACTGGGCGCCTTCCAATCCTTCGGTATAATCAATCTCGGCACCGGTAAGATACTGAAAACTCATAGGATCAATAAGTAATTGTACGCCGTGATTCTCTACTACGGTATCACCTTCAGTAACCGACTCGTCAAAGGTGAAACCGTATTGAAAACCTGAGCACCCGCCACCAGAAACAAAAACACGTAGCTTTAAATCAGGGTTGGCCTCTTCTTCCAGAAGATCCTTAACCTTCAGTGCCGCAGCATCAGTGAATAACAGTGGACTTTCGGCAGGGTTAAATGTCTCAACACTTGCATTCATAACGCTATTCCTCTCAGCTATTTTGAAAAAATTGTCTAATTGTTGACCTCTTGAGTCAAGATATATTCTGTTACAACCCGTTTCGCTAAACACATCAAGGCAACAATGCAATTCCTTCAAGTCCAGTGGTTTCGGGTAAATCAAACATTAGATTCATGTTCTGTACCGCTTGTCCTGCGGCACCTTTGACCAGATTATCGATCACCGACAATACCAGTACGGTCTTACCCTCTTGTGGTCGATGCACAGCAAGCCGACATGTATTTGCGCCACGAACGCTGCGGGTTTCAGGATGAGATTTTGCCGGTAATACGTCAACGAATGCTTCATTTGCATAACGGTGCTCAAACAATGTTTGCAAGTCTACATCAAGCGTGGTCAAGGTAGCGTACAATGTGGCATGGATACCACGAACCATCGGCGCTAGATGTGGCACAAAGACCAGCTCCACTGAATCACCTGAGGCTGCTGACAAACCCTGCTGAATTTCGGGCAAATGACGGTGTCCGGACACGCTATAGGCCTTAAAATTCTCACTCGCCTCGCATAACAGCATCCCTGTATCTGCCTTACGCCCAGCACCACTAACCCCTGATTTGGCATCCGCAATCAACGAGCAGGGATCAATAATATCGGCCTCAATCAATGGCAAAAAACCTAGTTGTACCGCTGTCGGGTAACAGCCTGGATTGGCAACCAGGCATGCATCGCGAATTGCATCGCGGTTCACTTCAGGTAAACCATAAACCGCTTCGGCTAATAAATCTGCACAGGCATGTGGCATGCCATACCATTGTTCCCAGGCATCAGCACTACGCAGGCGAAAGTCGGCCGCCAAGTCGATTACTTTTACGCCTGCGTCTAACAGCGATGGTACACTCTTCATCGCAGTACCGTTCGGTGTGGCATAAAACACGACCTCACAATTTTGCAATACCGACTTGTCCGGCTCTACAAAAGCCAAATCGACCCGGCCACGCAGATTAGGAAAAAGATCACTAACCTTTACGCCTTTCTCGCCTCGTGAGGTGATAGCGGTCAACTCGACCATCGGGTGCGCTGCCAGCAACCGTAGCAACTCAACACCCGTGTAACCGGTACCACCTACTATCCCTACCTTGATCATTTCTATACCTACCCATCAATAACCCAAACATATTTATCATAACGGCATTCACTTTCAGCAGGAAACAGTTTGGTTCAGGCATAATCAAATACACCAATAGCTTTAAAATGACGGTCGTTGCTTATCTTGAAATCACAGTGGATAACCACGCCGACACCCTAACCAAACCTTTATCGGAGATAAAACCCTGTGAAACTTAATCGGGAAACCATTATCGCAAGCATTGCTGTGCTCGCCATTCTGATCTGCATAACAGCCTGGTTGATGCCAAGTGGTCTGAGTCAAGCCCCATCAGTGGCAGGAAAAACACTTGATAATCGTACGTTGACACTAAAACAATTGCGCGGCAAACCAGTGCTAATAACCTTTTGGGCAACATCATGTCCATCTTGCATCAAGGAAATACCTCACCTCATCAAGCTTTACCGGGAATTCAGGCCCAAGGGATTGGAGATTATTGGAGTCGCCATGGCTTACGATCCTCCACAGCAAGTACGCGCTACGGTTAAACAGCGGCAAATTCCCTACCCAATTATTCTGGATAAGGATGCACACATCGCACAAGCATTCGACAATGTACGATTGACACCCACTTCAGTCCTGGTGTCACCGAAGGGTCGAATTATTCATTATCAGCTTGGGCCACTCGATATGTCCAGGCTGCGTAATGCAATTGCAGACATGCTATAGCACCCTAAATGTTACATCAGCAAATTGTGTGGCGCTTTAGATTAATTGAAATGGGCATCGGCCTGTTGCAAATGCTCGCAGGCTTGATCAAGATCAGCATGACAACGCATTACCCAAGCATCGCCCCAAAAAAAATTACAGCTGGTTTCCGCCCGAAGAACTCGCCAATGTGCCTCTTCCAGCAAACGGGATAACTCTGGATTCTGTGAGCCAATGTTGGCCGCATTTTGCAGGGCCACTTGCACTGCCTGGCTGATTTCATTCACACGAGTCAACGCTTTTCGCTGTGCTGGCGTTCCCGTCCACTGAACAAAATGATCACCATGACCCGGGGTGTTCCAGGTGCCTGACCCGACTGTCACCTCACCGCTTGCACCGAAACGGTCAAGATAATCCTTAATAAAAATGGGCTGAATGGCTTGGTGATCGGCATTCGCCTGTCCTATCAGTGGTTTGTAGAAAACATCCCAGAAATTACTATCAGGCGTAGCGCCACGAAAACAGGCACAGTTTTGACCATCAGTACCGGTTGTTACCAATGGTGGAAAATCACAACCCCTGGTACGTTTTTGAACTTCTTGTTCAAATTGCCCAAATGTCATACCTTTTTCCTGGGCACTGGATAAGTCGTGATCTCGCACAACCACAATGATTTCTTGATCGCCAAATCGAGCGATGTGTGGCTGATAAAGCAACGCTTCTTGCTTCATTGCTGTCACCGGCTTGACATGCTCACTATCGACCATCACAAATGAATATCCACACCGCCGTAACAAGGGAATCATCTCCATACAAAATCCCATATCGGGTGGATAAAATCCCTGAAAATCGCTATTGACAAATTGGCGGCGGGCAATAGTTTTCCATCGCTCCAACTGCGTATCCCAATCGGCTGGAGGAATTAACGGCATTACCGGGTGATAGTAGGCACCACCCAGAATATCAATGATGTTGGTATTGTGCAGATGCCAAAGCAAGAGATTGCAATCGACTATCCCATAAGCACGACTTTGAAAATCCGACTGCATCAAAGTCTCTAGCAACGTACCAGACAGGGCCAGGTTAACACGACCCACATCTTGATAATCCAGCAATGAACGAGGGATACGATCCATGGCCAGCAAGATTTCCCTTGCTTCCCATTCATCGTGTACTAACAAATGATCCAGATTGCCATGAGGCTGGTGCAAGCTCAACACCAAAGCATGATAGCGTGTATTTGCCATGACGCTGCTCCCCCTTAAATAACAGCCATCGTGTTTCATTTTAAACTGCATAAAACACACTATGACCGTTGATTTCTCATATAGTCACTTAGATAACCGATACAGCGAACCCTCTCAGACCATTAAAAGTCATGCTCAACAATTGACTCAGCACGCCGACAAAGCTCCCGGCCATAATCTGTCCACAATCCTTGTCCCCAATAACGATAACAACTGGTCTGTGAACTCATTAAATAGAATAGTGCATTACGGTAACGCGGGTCTGCTGTAGAAACACCGGGCTCCAATACTTTCTCGTGGAACCTTGAGCTGGCTTTTTCCATGGGGCCAAGCACGTTGTCATAGCCTTGTACCCAAGAAATATTATTTGTCCAGCTTCCTCCATCCATGTGAAAACGATCATCTTCCTGTTTCAGTTCGGCAATAACCTGCTCCAGTTTTTCTGCGCCATCACCCGGCGTAAAGCGATCCCAAATTTGCTTCTGGAATAATGGCTGAAGTGTTGGCAGGTCTGATGGCTGAATACCCGAAGCAAACAGATGTTCAAGATATTCTGTTCCATTCATGATAGGTGAATCTGATCCTGAAGCTTCGTTGATCGTTTCAAAGAACTTGCCAGGAAACTCGTTCATCATTACCCCACCGTTTTCACCATCCGCAATTTGCGTGACCAATGGTGGTACTGATTGTCCAGACAAGTCCCAGCGTGACAAACTTTTGGCTTCATAGTAGGGCTGCATTTGTGCCACTAGCTTGGTATCACTACCCTGTGTTTTGACCAGAGCAATCATACTGACCGTTTCACCTTTGGAATTGGTACACACCAGACGATGTGGCAAATGCTTGCGCTCTGGTGCCCAGCCATTTTCTGGTTGCTCAACCGTATGCTCTTGCACCAGCAGCCACTGATAGCCGCAATCCACCAACGTCTTGATATACTCATAAGCAATATCAGGATGGCTAGGCAGCGCCATTTCTGATGGTGAGAACCCACGAACCCTTGCTAGCGCGTCCAATCCGAAAATTGCTGCAAAGTGATGCTGCCACGCCTTAACGTGCAGCCGAAAATCCTGCACTGGTGTCGAAGGCGCCACCGCATGGCCCCATGGGCAGCCCAACCACTCGACACCTCGACGAAAATCATGGTTGCACGTTACATTCTTGAGTGCATCGAACACATCATCGAGACCCATATCCCGCAAGCCATGGAACAATGTGCCGGAGTACTCCAGCATGACTCGCGGCTCCTTGCCTTCACTAATCAACTGTGGAACAAATTCACCGATTCGTTTATAGCACCAATGGAAAACCGGCGCATTGTAATTATCACCAATCCCTTGATTATCCATCATATATTTCAGGTTGCTAATAACACTCGCAGTCTGTAAATCGCCACCACCGGCAGGAATCAGCGGTTGATGCATATGCAATGCTATCGCACAGGCACTGCGGATACGCCCGAAGTCGATCCGACTTTCCGGTAGAAAAACCGGCTGCTCACGGGTCGTTTGCAGCGTATCCTCAATCAAGGATTCCGAGCCACAAATATTTGGCAAACCATCAATATATTCAGAAAGTTGGGTCATTGCGTGGTGTTCTCCCAGCAAGTTTTCAAGAGCAAGGCGAGATCGGGTGTCCTGCCTTGAATGTAGGGCAATGGACACAAAATAATGATTTACTTGCAACGGATGTGTTCATAAATATTCATATAATCCTGTCCAGGCCGACACCATGAATAATCACAACTCATCCCGTGCATCATCAGTTGGCGGAAATCATTGGGGAAGTCAAACCACAAACGAATCGCACGATACATCGCTGACTCGATTCCAGCATGATCCGGTTGATGAAACACAAAGCCATTGCGCTCTTCCCACGGCTTTTCAGAATAATCTTTATCAAATACAGTGTCTTTAAGCCCACCAACGGCTCGCACAATAGGTACAGTACCGTATTTGAGCGAGATCATCTGGGTCAAGCCACAAGGCTCAAACAGACTCGGCATAACAATCATATCTGCACCAGCGTAGATCAGGTGCGATAACTCCTCATCGAAACCCAGTTCCAGGTGACAATCAGCACTGTCGTTCAGGTGGCGTTTCAGATTCCAGAAGTGATGATTGATATGCGGATCAGGGCTAGAACCTAACAATACGAATTGTGCGTGCTGACGCAGTGCATAAAAAAGCGCATGGTGAATAAGATCAACACCTTTTTGGCTATCTAGCCGCCCAACATACGCAATGACGGGCTTGTATTCCTTACTCAACCACAAACGATCACACAATGCTTCCTTGTTTTTATACTTGTCATCAAGTGTCTCGATACCATAGTGAGCGGGTATATGTGGATCAATCTCTGGATTCCAGACCTCGTAATCAATCCCGTTAAGAACCCCGCCAAACTTGCTTCCATGCACATTCAGTGTATGACCGAGCCCGCCACCCTGATCGGTATAACGCGCCTCGTGTGCATGAGTTGGTGATACTGTCGTGACAAAATTGGAATAAACAACACCCCCTTTCATCAGGTTGACTGCCGTGTGATTCAGATCATCGCGCAAACGGTCCGTATTGAAATAATGCGCAATATCTGTCAGGCCAGTCGCCCGCAAGGGAGAGTCGCCGGTTAATCCCTGATGCTTAAAGTTATGAATGGTATAGCAAATCCGCTGCCGATCCAAACCGCCTCTTGCATATTGCTCAAACAGCAATACCGGAACCAAACCGGTTTGCCAATCATGGCAATGAATAATATCAGGACGACGATTATCCTGAAGCAGAAACTCTAGCGCGGCCTTACTAAAAAATGCAAAGCGGCTGATATCGTCAGAGAAGCCGTAAAAATGCCCACGGTTAAAGAAATTATCTTGAGAATGTGGCTCAATGAGAAAGCACTTGCGGCCATGAGCAAAACCGAACCATACCGAACAGTGAATTGCACCGTCATACCAGGGAACCCATAAATCCGGCATGGTAATTTGTAGACCCCAAATCTGATCATAGCGCATGCAATCATATTTTGGCAGGACAAGATGAACTTCGTTGCCTCGAATTTCCAATTCACGACTCAGGCCAAAAATCACATCAGCCAATCCGCCGACCTTCGCTACAGGCGCACATTCGGAGGCAATCTGCACAATGTACATAAATTTTCGTCCTTAACTTTTTATTTAAGCCCGGGCGCGACAAGCCAATCCGTCATCGCCCCAAAAAACCCAGCACAGCAACGCTTCCCTATTATTTATGATGATCACGGCTAGCAACCATGACAAAAGCCTGGCCCGGTCGCAGATCATACGAAAATGGTTTTGGAATATATTCCAGGGGATATTCTGGTGATACATCCTGCAAAGGAGCACCTGCCTGAATATAAGTGCCCAGATTATCTGCATAGAAATACTGATGGTTCCATGGATCCTTGTTCAGAATAATCAGGGCCTCTTCTTGGGTTTTGGCCGATGCTTTCCACATCAGCAAAATATTGGGGTTCTGGTAAGGTAAAAGGGTGGTTGGGCACTCTTCCTGAAAAATGACATACTGGCGTTTGACGGTATTAACGGCAGTAATAAATTCGCGCAGATCAATATTCGGCTGCTCCCAATCATTGGGTCGGGTCTCAACGACATGTAGCCGACGGCGAAATCCAAACTCGAACCCCATGGGAATCATCGAACCTGCGGAAAATAATGCAGCAAACAGGTAGCGCTGCTTCATGGCTTCCACATTACCATCGACTTCCTGAAACAGTCGTTCAGTATCATGACTTTCGGGGAAGCTAATAGACAGCGTAGTCTCGCGCACAAGCTGATACTGTTCCATCAACCAGGCACCGTGAAAATCCCACCATTTCGAGCTGTTGAATACATAATCAAAACCCGCTAGCGCCGTTTGTTTGGTCTGATCGGCAGTACAACCCAAAGTTTCGGCAGTGAACAATGTGTCAGGATATTTTTGCCGTACTTCCTTAATCAGCCGACTCCAGGTATGCCCAGGAATCTGATAGGCGGCATCGCAACGAAACCCCTTGAATCCAAGATCCAGCAAGTACTGGACAATTTTGTAAAAGTACTGGTAGAGACCTTCCTGATCGGAGGTGCCCTCGTGATTGAATAACGCTAGATCACCCCAGACAACCTTGTGGCCATCTTCCATACAAAATGGATGAGCAATACTACCATCCTCTTCATGGACAAACCATTCTGGGTGTTGGTGGGTGAGATCAGCATCGAAGGCACAGTGATTAATGACCAAATCAACCATCACCTTAAGGCCGAGCGAGTCAGCCGTCGACAAAGCGGCCTTAAGCTGTTTTTCAGGGGAAAGCCTGGCTTCTGCATCAACAATCAATGGATTCAGTTGAAAGTAGTCCACAATGGAATACAAGCTGCCTGAGTAGCCCGGCTTCTGAACAGAATTGACGAACACCCAGTCAAATCCCATATCAGCGGCCCTTTTAAAATGGGGTTCCCAGTTTTCACAATGACCCGCCAGCAACGGAAAAAGGTTGTAGATCAGCATTAACAGCTCCCCTGAAATTCTCTCAATTTAATGTTTTACTTAAAGTTGTCGTGCACTCAATGGTAAGCTCCGGCGACCTCAGAGACCTTAAATCTTTAAAGGGAATCGTATCATGAAACCCTTGGATAACAGCAGTACGGTTCCTCATCGTGCTTATCGCATCCATAACAGCAAATGCACTGTTACGATACAATGGGTCAAAATATTAAAGCTTATAATTGCGCTTGCAAATAAACCGGCAAGCTACGACCAATCAAGCCTGGTTGTGTTTCCAGCCAGCCAATATGGGTTTCCTCGTTTGCAAAAATGCTGGCTAACGGATCGCGAGTCACAGTATCACCACAGTTTTCACAATAGGCAGCGGCTTCGTGGTATGGTGGGTGGGCAGCATGCTCCAGTTTGAGATCACCGCGAAAAATCTCATCGACATTTTCGCCGGTATACAGCTTGCCCAAATCCTGAGAATTGGGTAGCCCTTCCAGATCAAGAGTACGCTGTATCAATTGATCTGCATGTTTCATCTCATCGATGGATGATGCCCCACATTCATATTGTCCCGGCGTATTGATCCCCCCGCTTTCCAACATGCATGTATGGAGAACATACTGGTTGATAGCACCCAATTCATTCTTTAGTACCTTATTCAGATCCTCAATGACCTTAGCACTATCTTTCATCGAGGTCGGAAAATTCATAGATCAATTGCAAACCACGCATCCCGTTCTGGAGGCGTGTCTACTGGTTTAGTCTGTTCAGGCCGGGTTTCCACAGAGGGCCTGGGTGCTTCCTCAGGTGTGCTGTTTAATTCAGCCAGACACGTATCAAGGTACTGATTAACATCATTAATACATTTGCCACATTCGTTGCCAATACCAAAACGAATATTGAGATCACCCATGGTACGAGCACCCTCATCCACCATGTGCCGAATTTCGCGGTCGGTCACCGACTTGCAAATACATAAAAACATTGCGATATTCCTTGCTTGAACAGTTTGGTTGTTTGGCTTGCTAATGCAAAGACTGTCTATGATTTTTTTGGTTGCAAAATATCAATGGGCTCCTTATGTTTTCATAATGCAACCTGTCTCGAAAATGCGATCATTTACCACACGTATAGCGCAAATTATCACTGTAAACTGGAACAATTTATAGTGATAAGTTGCGCGTTAAAACAGATGGATATAGCGGAACCCATTAATCAAATTTAATGGGTTCCGCTATATCCCCTCTTACTCATCGTTTCATCGACCGCTTAACTCTTTAGTGCATCCATGGCAACCAATACAGTACATTTCCCCAAATCGCATTGCAGCATCAACAATGCGATCAACGAATCGTATTATTCGAAATAGAAAACGGGCGCGACCTATTGTCTACGCCCGCCATATCCAACCAATTATAGCCGTATTCAAACCACGTTAAACTTTCATCGTTTTTATTCCACTTTTACGGTACCCACTGACCCGCGCCCAAACTGCCAGGGTTTATACATATCCTCAATATAAACCGCAGGTTGCTGGTAAATACCCGGCGTCACTGCTCGCACGAGATATGCCAGGGTGAACGACTGTTTCTTGCTATCTTCGCCAAGATTCAGGGCGGCAACAAAACGATCATCGCGGAATTCGGTATGCACCGTACTCGTCAGCGTCGGTAACCACGCAAAATCTTCACCTGAAGCCCCTCGTACCAACCGAACGTTTTCGATTTCCAACCCCGCTGGCAGCAAATCCACCACCAGCGCTTGCTGCTGCGTCCTACTTTGTGTCTGGCCGGTAATCACAGCCACCAACAACTGATTTTGGCGCAGTTGCGCGGGATCAACCGGCTTGCCTGTACGCGTGTAATATTGACGGCTAATATTAAATCCTTTCTGCTCAGGTGGACGGGCGGCAACAGGCACACCACTGAGACTTAGCGTATACCAGACAGGTTGCTTACCCTGATTGATAACCGTCAGGCCCCTGGTCAATTGCTCTACATTGAGCGACCGGTAAAATGGATCGGCCTTAACCGGCTGACCCTCTACTGTCAATTGCAGCGATCCTGATTGCTTTTGCAGTGCATGAGCCGCCAGCAACAACCATACCTGTTCCTGAGTACTGGTATAGCGGCGTGTATTAAAATCGGTAACAACCTGATCGGCCAATGGCGGTATACGTGCTGGCAGCATGCCAGCTTCAGTCTGCAACGCCAGCAAAGCCGCCCGATCGCGCAGCTCACTGCCGTAATCATGTACCACCGCAGTCCGATCGGAACGGTTTAGCGCAGCATTGAATGCTTCCTTGGCGCGCTGCACTTCACCATAACGCGCCAATGACGCTCCGAGCTGTGCCTGCGCTAATGCGGTAGGTAATTTTTGCAAGTAATTATCATGTAGATAGCGCAAGTTACCGATAGACGCTTTCTGCACGCTGGCCAGCACATAGAGGCTATACGTATACCAGCCAAGTTGCTTTTCCTTAAACGCATCGCCAGCGACCTGCCCCTGTAGATAGCGAAGTCCGGACTGATAGGCTGTTTCTGGAACCAGATAGTTCTCATTGCGAGCACGAACCAGAAAATCCATAGCATAGGCAGATAGCCAGTTATCGACACTGTCACCCGGATTCCATAGCCCAAAACCACCACTTGCATCTTGCAGGCTCAGAATATTCTGGATGGCCTGCTGCACCCGCGCCCGCAATCCTGTCTCTGTAGCCTTGTGCGACCACACTTGAGCAACCGCATTAAAATACAATAGTGGCAATGCACGGCTAACCGTTTGCTCCAAACAACCATAAGGATAGCGATCCAGTCTCGCCAACAATTCAGGCACATTCAAATCAGGACGACTAGATATGCTTAATCGTGCGTGTGAGGTATCCGGAAAATAATCAGCCAGTAGCTCATGGCCGAGATGCAGCGGCTCAGCGGGATGCAACCGGCGGGCAACGCGGGTACTGATCACCGGTTGTACCGGACGCACCGCAATCTCTGATTCCCGTACTAACTGAAAATCACCTGGCCCGGCTAGATGCAGACGAACCTTTCCACTGCCTGGTTGCAACCCACGCAGGGTGAATGTGTGGCTTTTCTGACGCTGCCCGGTGGAATCCGTCATCTTAAAGGATAGTTCGGCTGTATCACTAATCGCTACTGCACCCTCGGCAACGAGACGAAGTTGATAATCACCTGTTGGTGCTGTCAGGTTTTGCACAGTTACTGTGATATGGCTTTCATCTTTCGGAGCCAGAAAACGGGGTAAATATACCCGCGCTACCAATGGATCACGCACGAATAGTTCCGCTTCAGCAGAACCAACCCGCTGTTGGTCCCAGGCGACCGCCATGAGTCTGAGTTGACCATTAAAATCAGGTAATTCCAGCGGAATCTGTGCCTGACCCTTGCCATCTAGCGCCACAGGCCCGGAAAATAGCGCTACGGTTTTTACCGTCCGTACCCCGGAAGGATTTAAGTGTCGACGGCCTGCACCGCCACCGACCTTGAGCGCCCCTGGCCGACCGCCGATCTCGATCAACTGACCGTAAATATCACGCAACTGCATTGCAAGCTGCCGCTTGCCCAGAAAATACTCAACCGGATTTGGTGTGGCAAAATCGGTTAATTGCAAAATACCTTCATCAACTGCTGCCAGCGTTAGATAGGCCGGCTGACTGGCATCAATACCGGTTACAGTAACCGGCACATTTACCTTCTGACGTGGTTTCCATTCCCTGGGAATATCCAGAGCAATGTTCAGGCGACGCTGTGCCGGATCAAGCCCCGCCCAGGCGACCCCAACAGCACGTCCGGGCCCACGCTGCGCCTTATGATCGGCTGGCCGAAAGGCAGTCGCCGCAATATAAACGCCGGGTCCCCATTCAGCGGCAATCGGCAAAGTGACCGTCATGCCGTCTGCCGGTACGCTCATGGCTTTACTCAACCACAATCGATCGCCCATCACATTCAGCACCACTTCACCAGCGAACGGCGCACGGATAAACACCCTGGCGGTATCACCGGCTTGATAATGCGGTTTATCCAGTGTGACTTTCATTTGATCAGGGGTATCGCCGACCCCCGATTTTTCAAACCAGCCAACGGTAAAACGCACGCTGGATGCTACACCGGTTTGCGGGTCAACTATCTCCAGCCGATAATGTCCCCAATCCAGCCCATTCTGACGAATCGTGGCCACCTGACCGGAGGTGAGGCTCAAGGTCTGGCTGGACACCGGTGCACGATCACGAATGATCTGCTTGTAATTCCAGCGACTGTTGTTGTGATACCAGTAATATTGGTATTCCTCGCGTATCCAGTCGACGCGAAGATCGCGTCCGGCATAGCGCTGACCGGATGGATCGAGCGCAATGACATCAAAGCCGGCTTCCTGTCCGCTCTGGATACCACCACTAAAATGAGGCTTGATACCAATCGCAAAGGGTTGTATCCGATAAGGCAAATCCAAATGCCGATGGACCGGGCGACCACCGGGTTCAAACAGCGAGACACGCAATCGTGCTAATAACGGCCGGGTCGTATCGGGTGTTTCATTCACCATCAACACCGTTTGCGCCTGACCTTGGGCATCTGTCCCTGCCAACGCCACCGGAAAGCGCTTAGCCGTCCATTCGTCCTGTATCAATCCGAAATGATAATCAGCATACTGAGGATAGGGCTTAGGATCCTCACGCAATACCACTTCAGCTTCGGCTTTCAAATTCGCCGCCGGTGCGCCATAAAGGAATCGACCATGAATAGCCAGGGTTGTCGGTACATTTGGTTTCAGCGTTTTCGTGGCGGCCTTCAGCTCCAGTTTCAACCGTTGCGGCACAAAATCTTCGACCTGAAAAGACATCTGCCCAAATGACTTGCCCTTAGGATCGGTATAGGCTTTTACTGTCCATGTTCCGGTACGGGCATTGCGAGGTAACGGCAAGCGGGCATGATAGCCACCGATAACTGCTGTTTTAGGCTGCAATCGTGCAGCTTCCACCGTGTCGGGACGAAATACTTTCAAGGTCAACGGCGCATTTGGCAAGGCATTCGCTCGGTTATCACGTAACAATGCCATTAGTTCTACGGTTTCACCGGGCCGATAAACACCACGTTCGGTATATAAAAACACATCTACAGCACCGGGAGCCATGCGACCTTCAACCCCGCGATCGCTCAGATCAAATGCCGGCCTGGTTAAATCAATAACGTTGTAATCATCGTTGGCAAAAGCCATTAATGCTGCCGGTTCACGCCCTCCTTCACCACGCAGCAGACCAGGATCGAGGCGGGCATAACCCTTTTCGTCTGTAGCGACCTCACCTAGCTCACTGTTATTGCGCGCATAAAGCTTTAACCGGATATCAGCAAGTGGCTGCGCTGTCGCGAGTGAACGTGCAAACACATGTAGACCATCAGCACCACGCATGGTAAATAATCCAATATCGGAAACCACCAACCACTGGGTAGCACGGTTGGTATATCGACCCGGTGTTTTATCAGCTCGTTCGGCGGCAACAATATAGATCCCGGGCCGTGGATCGGACAGTATCGTACTGATTGGAATAGCTGTCGTTATTTCCTGATTACGGCTGCCGGTGGCCAATGTCAGGATACCCTCCCAAACCTGCTCACCGGAGCGCGTCGCGATCTGCTGAAGATCGTGACCATCAAGTACCCTGGTAATACGATGCTTTTCGATTTCCCGCATTAGGTTACGGTCGTTAATCCGTAGCACTCGCAGTCGCGCTGTCTCCAGATTGACACTGATCAAAGGCAAATGCCGAGCGCCGATTCTGGGCAAAACATAGGTTGTACCTCGAAATCCCAATGTGGGTTCACGATCTTCAACCTTGGCGGTAAAGTTTTGCTTGACCCGCGTTTTTTCACCGGTGGCCGAAGGGATACCGGCCCGCACGGTAAGCGTATAGTGTTGTCCGTGGCTGATTCCTTCCACACACAATTGCTGCCCCCGCACCGTTATCGCAAACTGAATAGCCGGTTGAATTTGAATATAATCTTCATAATGCAATTGTTGGCGGCTTTTTGCGAGTGAGCCAGAAAATTTCAAGCACACTTTTGGTGTAGCACTGTTTGACTCAACCTCAACACCCGTGATTCGAAAGGCATGAGCCTTGTCCAGTTGCTGGTAGCGTTTGGCAATCTTTGGGTGATCTTCCAGTGCCAGTCCTTCACGGTATGCCGCCATTGCCTTTTTGGGCGAGCCGCCTTGATCGTACAACTGACCAAGCCAAAGTAAGGCTCTAGCACGCTCATGAGGTGATTTTGCCAGATCAAGCACCTTCCACGCAGCTTGCCGACTTCGCTGGCGGGCATGGTATCGGGTTTGCCATCCGGTTTTATTTTGACTCGCCAGCATATGCCATGCACGACTGAGGCTAAGCCAGAGCGCTGCCGTAGCATCACCTGATGCAATCGCTGTTTCATAGCTCTCGATGGCAGCAGACCAGTTTTTTTGCCGGCTTTGCTGCTTCGCACGCTGGCCTGGCAACGCCGTTGACTTACCGGACACACTACGCTTGTTGGTAATAAGCTGCTGGTATTGAGCTGCCTCGACAGCTAATACCGCATCCTCAAGTGCATGAGCCGCCAGTGGCTGCAACAACCCCAAACATACCCATAATATGTGCCATTTCTTCAGGCAAACCGGTAGCAAGGCCGGCTTGCCTTTGGCACTTTGCATAACGTGCCCTTGTCCAAAAACAACACAGCTGCGAGCTACTATCGAGAAACAATGGAAAAGTAAACAACGCATCATGAATTCTCCTGCAAGAGGCAGAAAAGTGGTATAGCGAGGTACACCACGCATTGATGGTGATCCAAGATGCAAGATTGCATACAACCTTGCTTGAGAATAGTGGGTTCTAGCACGATTGGCTAATAGATCGATCATGTTATAGCGCAAACGCTATAAGCCGGAACAATTTATAGTGATAATTTTCACGTTAAAACAGATAGATATAGCGGAACCAATGAATCAGATTTAATGGGTTCCGCTATATTTTAAAAATAAGGAAATCACTCCACCTGGATATTCATGCGGTCACAATGGATTATTTAGGTGGAATAAGAATGATAAGTTATGAAAAAATATAAAGGACAATTCATTACAACATATTGGTTAGTACCGTGATTGATTCGGAGGGTTATCGGCCTAACGTTGGCATCATCTTATGTAATGCTGAAGGGCGTCTATTCTGGGCGAAGCGGATCGGGCAAGCGTCTTGGCAGTTTCCTCAAGGCGGCATTAAACGGGATGAATCACCCAAGCAGGCCATGTTTCGTGAGCTGGATGAAGAAATCGGCTTGCAGCCTAATCATATTCGTGTGATCGGCTGCACCCGCGGCTGGTTACGCTATCGCTTGCCCAAACGTCTTATTCGACGAGGAAAAAAACCTGCCTGTATCGGCCAAAAGCAAATCTGGTTCTTATTGAGAATGCTCGATTGCGAAGATGCTGTTCGTCTGGATGTGACTGAGCATCCAGAATTTGATTGCTGGCAATGGGTGGATTATTGGTATCCATTACGGGCTGTTGTGCCCTTTAAACGGCATGTCTATCTTCGCGCTTTGCATGAACTGGCGCCACTGATGCAGAAAAAGGTCTTATCTACATCCACCGGGAAACAATTTTTACCGGTAAGGGCGACCGACCGATGTAGCGCCCATTCGATACAGTCGCCATTAAATCAGCGTGATCGACGGGTCTTATCGGCAGATCAAACCCCAAAAAAACAAGATCAATCATCAACCAGGACAAAGACAGTCGTTGTTTTACCGCTACAACGGCTGGATACAGGGCAGAACTCCGTTATCACACGTATGGTCATCTCGGCGCGACGAGTGAATACTCCAGATCAGCGGGTAGAGCGGCCTATTGTCAGATCAGCGTCAAAAGAGACGCTGCCAACGCATCCAGACTCACTGTCACGTGTCTAATCCGATAAGAGTCATTACACTTACTGCTATTTCCTGTTTCAAAGCTGTTCTTGCCTTATCCGGCGCTATCTGGAATTTCGTCCATCACTATAATTTCACCAAATCCTTACCTTTGCAGGGCTACCAAAAAAGCCAGCCTATCCAATAGCATTCATAAGTTTAGGTAGTGCCCGCACACTGTTTTTTCCGTGTTGGCGCCAGCAACATCTTGAAAATACGCTCACGACCCCCATATGGTTCGAATAAAATGCCCTGGTCGTTTTTATTGATTGTTTAATTGAGGTATCCCATGCCTATTTACGAGTACCGTTGCCAATCGTGCCAACACAAAATGGAAGTTATGCAAAAACTGAGTGATCCTGAGCTAACTGATTGCCCATCTTGCCATCAGCCGCAATTGAAAAAGCTGATTTCAGTGGTTGGGTTTCGTTTCAAGGGTAGCGGGTGGTACGAAACTGATTTTAAACAGGGGCAAAAAAAGAATATTGCCCAATCTGACAGTGCGCCAAGCAGCGACAGCAAATCCAGTGATTCAAATAACAGCAAGAGCGACAGCAGCAGTTCAAGTACCTCAATTGGCTCAAACGGCTCAAGCAACTCAAGCAACTCAAACACTTCATCATCCACAGCCACAACCTGAGTAGTTTTCAGCTCACCGCTATTAACTGAAGTATGGTTCCACGCATTCGGCATATTGGTTGCTGGTTGATCCTGTTAGCACTCTCAATGAGCACATTGCTGGTGCTGGACTATCAGTTTCCACTATCAATAAGCCGAGCGCGGCATATATCTACCGTAGTCGTCGATGATCGTGGCCACATTCTGCGCGGTTTCAGTGTAAAACCAGGCTTTTGGCGATTGCCGGTAAAACCCAAAGACGTTGATCCACGCTATTTGCAGATGTTGCTGGCTTACGAAGATCAACGTTTTATGATACATCCCGGCATCGATCCACTGGCCGCCATACGTGCGCTGAAGCAATGGTTATGGCATGGCAAGGTGATTTCAGGCGCTTCAACCCTGACCATGCAAACTGCCAGGTTGTTGGAACCACATCAGCGTGATTTACCGGGCAAATTGGTTGAAATGCTACGTGCATTGCAACTGGAGTGGCGTTATAGCAAAGATACGATTCTAGAATTTTATTTAACGCTAGCACCTTACGGCGGCAATCTGGAAGGTGTACGCGCAGCCTCGCTGGCATGGTTTGGCAAAGAGCCGACTCGATTGACAGCAGCAGAAGCTGCACTACTGGTGGTTTTACCGCAAGCACCCTCACGTTTACGTCCCGACCGCTTTCCCGCACGGGCGCGAGCCGCACGGGATAAGGTGCTCTCGCGGATGGTGCAACTCAAGGTACTCAGTACGCACCAGGCCAGGGAAGCCCGTCAAGAACCTGTACCAGCCCAGCGGCGAGCCTTGCCGTTTTTAGCACCCCATCTTGCCGGGCGATTACATGCCAATCAACCCAAAACCGCACAGCACCATAGTTTTATCAAGCGCAATTTGCAGCAAACGCTGGAAACACTGGTGCGGCAACAACAAAGCGTGCTGGAATCACATAGCAGCATCGCACTATTGGTGGTTGCCAATGCCAGCCAGCAGGTTTGGGCTTACATCGGTTCCAGTGATTTCTTCAGCCTTCCCCGCAATGGATATGTGGATATGGTGCGTGCTATTCGCTCACCCGGTTCCACGCTGAAACCACTGGTATACGGATTGGGCTTTGACGACCTGCTGATTCACCCAGAAACCCTGATTGACGACAAGCCTGCCCATTTCGGTGATTACAGCCCTACTAACTTCCGTAACACCTACGCCGGACAACTGACCGTGCGCGAGGCTTTGCAACAGTCACGGAATATTCCCGCCGTAGCTGTTCTGGAACAGGTCGGTCCGACACGAGTAGCCGCCAGACTGCGCCAGGCCGGTCTATCATTGCACTGGAATCAGACAAAGCCACAGCCAGGCTTGCCTTTGGTATTGGGTGGTGTCGGTACCACCCTGGAAGATCTGGTTACCTTGTATACCGGCATAGCGAACGGTGGCAAGGTCGCACCGCTGCGCTTTAGCACCACAGACCGCCCATCATCGGGACAGCGTGTATTATCACACGTAGCCTGTTGGTATCTCGCTGACATTCTGCGAGGTGCGCCTGTATCGCAACGTATCGCACCTTCAAACAAAGTGGCAACATCACGTCTGATTGCCCACAAAACCGGCACATCCTATGGTTTCCGTGATGCCTGGGCGCTCGGTTTTGATACGGATTATACGGTCGGCGTCTGGGTCGGGCGACCGGATGGTTCACCGAATCCAGGGTATTACGGTTATAATACGGCTGCACCGCTATTATTTCGCATCTTTGATGTGTTACCTGCAACAGTCAACCCGCCCAGACCACCCCCCCCTGGCGTTTTACAGATCACGAACCGCTCCCAATTGCCAGAGCGCTTACGCTATTTTCACATTCGACCTGCGACGGACACGCCTCGGGCAACACCGCTTGATATCGTATTTCCGGTCGCGGGCACCAAAGTGGAACTCTCTGACAATAACGGCGTACTCGAGGTATTGCCATTGGTTGCCAACGGTGGTATCCGACCACTACGCTGGCTGGTCAATGGCATACCACTGACAATATCCCATCCGTGGCGACGACACACCTTTTGGCAACCCGACGGTCAGGGATTGGCACGCATTACCGTGCTGGATCATGCCGGGCAGATAACCAGCATCGATGTCTGGATCAGCCGGAAAAATCAGTAGTACCTGGCAACTTAACCGGTTTTATCACGCTCTGTTGCTGTCCGTGGGCGATAAGCCAGCCCCAGCAATACCATACCAACCACAATTAAAGGCACTGATAACAATTGCCCCATGGTCAACCAATTGAGCGCCACAAAGCCAAGATGAGCATCCGGTTGCCGTACAAACTCAACCATAAAACGAAAAACCCCATAGCTCACGGCAAAGACACCGGATACCGCCATGATCGGGCGCTGTTTACAGGAAAATAGCCAGATGATCAGAAAAAGCGCCACACCCTCTAACGCAGCCTCGTATAACTGTGAAGGATGGCGTGGCAACCCATCACCGGTTTGCGAGAACACCATGCCCCATGGCATATCGGTTGTGCGTCCCCATAACTCGCCATTGATGAAATTACCGATTCGTCCAAACAAAATACCGGGCGCTATCAGTGGCGCGATAAAATCAACAGTGACCCAGAACCTTTTATGATGTTTACGGGCAAATATCAGCATCGCTACCAATACGCCGATAAAGCCGCCATGAAAGGCCATGCCTCCTTCCCAGACGCGGAATATGACTAACGGGTCGTTCAAGAAATAATCTAAATTGTAAAACAGGATATAACCAATGCGCCCACCAAGAATGACACCCAGTGCGATGTAAAACACCAGATCATCAACCTGCTCAGCCGTCCAGCCAGACTGTGATCGGCTGGCACGATAGCGACCTAATGCCCAACCAGCCAAAAATCCCAACAGATACATCAATCCGTACCAGCGAATATGCAACGGCCCAAGACTGAACGCGATAGGGTCGAAATCAGGGTATACAAGCATGGAAAACTCCGTATCAGAAATTTATGGCACTATCTTGGTGAAGGGATACCCACTATTGTGACTGACCAAACGTGCACAAAGCAGCGTGTGCGGATTAACATGGCCGGTACCGATGGTTTTGCCATGACTGCTTTGAATGGTTACAGGCCGGCCCGGTGTAAAATTACGCATTGGAGTCACAGTGGTATCCATTTCATTACTGTAAACCCGCAAATGACCGGCACGAAGTTGGCGAGCCTCATTCTTGCGAAGGCGTAGCGGGACAAATTCGGGTGCTGCAAACGGTAATGTCGGCATAAGATAGAGCGATTCCAAAGCAAAAATCATCAAATCAGTACACAGCATCAGCCAAAAAACACTGGCTTTACCACACAAACAATCATGATTATCGTTGATAGTTTGACTCAAGCGGAAAGACTCAACCCATGCCCAAGATGCGTACCAGCTTTCAAGGTCTGGTTCGATTACTGGCGAAAAGCCTGTATCCGGAACCGGATGTTTTTATCCGTGAGTTGCTGCAAAACGCACACGACAGCATCCAGTTACGCCAAACCCACACACCAGAGCCAGCCGGTGACATTCGTATCGATAGCCACCACGATGATCGCAGCTTGCATTTTACCGATAACGGTAACGGCATGGATCAACGTGATATCAAAAACTTTCTCAGTGTCATCGGCAGTACAGGCACGGGGAGCCACGCCCGTAAACTAGCCGCCCGCGACGTTGCAGTCGCTACCATCGGTCAGTTCGGGATTGGTTTACTATCGGCGTTCGTGGTTGCAGAACGCATTGAAGTTCGTACCCGCAAATGGGGGTCAGCCCGTGCATGGCGCTGGGTTAATCACGGTGATGAAGAATACGACCTAACGGCTTTACCAGAAAATACACAACCGTTTGGTACCCAGGTTATCGTGACATTAGTGCCTGAGAAAACACTCTTTCTCGATGGTCAACAGATTCGCCAACAGGTACGCCGCCATGCTGATTTTCTGCCCTTTCCGATCCGGCTCAATGGCTTTGAAACCATCAACGCCCTTCATGCACCGTGGCACCAAACAGACTGGTGTAATCCAGCATTACGTGAGCATCTGCTGAGCGCTTTTTTTAGCCAGCATTATGCTGATCCACCGCTACTCGTGATTCCCATCGATTTGAGCCAGCCCCACACACAGGGAGGATTATATATTCCTGCTCGTTATTCACCGAGTGGGCAAGGTGGTGGCACTATAGACTTGTATCAGGCACGTATGTGTATTCGTAATAACGATGGTGAGCTGTTACCCACATGGGCACAATTTGTCCGCGGGGTCATTGATTGCAGCGATTTACAGCCAACCGCTGCCCGCGATAACGTCTTGCGAGATACAGTTTACTACACCTTGCGCGACACTCTGGGTCAATCCATTGTTACTGCGCTGATTAATCTTGCGACTTGTGACCGCCCCCGTTTTCAAAAAATCTGTGACTGGCATCACGATGCTATCAAGGGGATGGCATTACGACATACCGACTTTGGTGCGGCAGTGCTGGACTATTTACCGTTCGAGACCAATCAGGGCCAGTTGACTTTATCCGATTATTTCAGTCGGCAACCACCTATGGCAAGCCGCAAGCCGCTCTACTTTTTTAGCCATGAAGCCGATGCCAACCAGTTTTACGCCCTTTGCCAGGCGCAAAAGCGGTTGGCTATCAATGCAGGTCGCACTCCGGATGAACATTTGTTACGCTACTATGCTGAACAGCATAGTGATGAAGTGGAGCTTAAACCCCTCGATCGCCTGGATGATCCGGCATTCTACGAGTTACTTAATCAGCAGGAAGCGGCAACTTATGCGCACCTGGAACGAGCTGTGGAACGGGTATTGGCCGACATACAGGTCAGAGTGCGTACGCAAACGCGCCGTTTCCAGCCTGATACCCTGAGTGTAGTGTTGATTGCCGGGCAACGTGTTGCCGCTTTTGATGCGATGGAAAGCGCCTTGGAAAGGCCCTTTTTGCTGGACGGCTTAGATGAACTAGCCGGTGAGGTGCGCGATCGGTTACGCCGTCAACCCATGACACTGTTTTTGAATGCCGCGCACCCGTTGATTCAGCGCCTGGGTACACTTTCTGAACCCGATCATCCACAATATCGCCCCATTTTGACCGGTCTTTATCATAGTGCCTTGCTCAACGCCCAACACCGCTTAACACCTGCCGCTGCCCGCCGTTTTCATGCTGACTTGCAGACCCTGCTTGGCGAATATCTAGCGTTACAGCTTCAGCATGGATAGGGTGTTGCATCACCGATACGAGGTTGCGCGGCTGGCATTTTACGCAACTAACCTTGAACGGGCTTTGAACTGAACGCTGCAACTTATCATAATGCTATACCCTAATCAGGGTTACGCGGTACGCAGGATTAAAAATCCCGAAAAACAAATAGGCCAATGATCTAACGTATAATCATTGAGAGGCGTTACTTCTTCCGCCGACTTGATGCACCTATACAGGCCAGGCTAAAAACCTCGCGCACCAAATTCTCGCAATTTCACAACCATTTCTGACTGACTTATCATGCAAAACTTATATAACGTTAATGTTGTTGCCCAAGACGTGTTACCCACTCCAGAAAAGATCAAGCAGCAATTCCCGCTCAACGAAGCGACTGCACAGGCCGTGTTTCAAGCACGTGAAACCGTTAAGCGCATTCTTGACCGGAAAGATCCTCGCTTATTTGTGGTTGTTGGTCCCTGCTCTATCCACGATATCGAAGCAGCACGTGACTATGCACAGCGGCTAAAAGCGCTAGCGGAAGAAGTTAAAGAGACGCTGTTCATCATTATGCGGGTATATTTTGAAAAGCCGCGTACCACAGTCGGCTGGAAAGGTCTTATCAACGATCCCTACATGGATGACAGTTTTCGCATTGATGAGGGTCTGACGCTGGCTCGCAGTCTATTGCTGGAACTCACAGCGATGGGTCTACCCACCGGCACTGAGGCGCTGGACCCCATTATTCCGCAGTATCTTTCTGACGTACTCGTTTGGACGGCTATCGGTGCTCGTACTACCGAGTCACAGACTCATCGTGAGATAGCCAGCGGGCTTTCCACGCCGGTGGGTTTCAAAAATGGTACTAATGGTAGCCTGGAAGTGGCGATTAATGCCCTGCAATCGGCAGCTAACCCCCACAGTTTTCTAGGTATCAATCAATTTGGCCAATCGGCAGTGATCCGCACACGGGGCAATCATTATGGCCATATCGTACTGCGAGGCGGCGACCGCCGACCCAACTACGATTCCGTGTCGATTGCGCTGTGTGAAAAGGCACTACAGGCTAAGAAAATGCCTGCCAACATCGTTGTGGATTGTAGCCATGCCAACTCCTTTAAAAACCCCGCCATGCAGCCTCTGGTCATACGTGACTGTACTCATCAGATCGTAGAAGGTAATCAATCCATTGTCGGCTTGATGATTGAAAGCAATATTGGTTGGGGTAATCAGTCACTGACGGATGACCGTAGCCAGCTAAAATATGGTGTTTCCATCACGGATGCCTGTATTGATTGGGAAACCACTGAAACGACCCTGCGTGAGGCACATGCCAGGCTGAAAGACGTGCTACCGAATCGGCATACACAATAGAGCATTGAGATCAGTATGATAGTGCTAAACGATTTTCAGTTTATAGCCGATCCCGGAAACGCTGATAACATCAGTAGCAAGGCCAGATGACAGGAGATCGATCGAAGATGTGGTGCTCGAAGGATTGGCGCAAGCGGGTGTTGGATTTTGTGGCGAATGGCGGCAGCAAGGCGGAGGCTGCCAAACGGTTTCAGGTGGGAATCGCCAGTGTGTATCGGTGGTGGGGTGCGGTGGGTGGCCTGGCGTATCAGCGTCCGGGGCCACGCGGCCTGCGGCGTATTGATTGATTGGGATCGGAGCGAGCCCGCCACCTGGGAGTCTCGCGCAACGGCGCATGGTATGCCCCTGGGCAGTTAGGGATCAGCCGTAAAAAACACCCGGATATCGTGAGCGCGATCCTGGAAAACGGCTGGCTTATAAGCATTGGCACGACCGGGCACAGCAGCGGGGAAAAACATTTGTTTATGTGGATGAAAGCGGCTTTGAACCCACCGCCGGTCGCCGCTACCCGTACCCCCCAAGGGTCAACGGATCCAGGGCCGCGTCCCGGGCCACAAATGAACCCGAACTTCGCTGCTCGCAGCACGAATCGGTGCACACCTGGCATGTCCACTGCTTTTTGACGGTACCTGCAACATCACCGTATTCAATACCTGGCTCGAACAGCTGAACAGGATTTCGCCACCCTCAAAAAACGGTGTGAATATCAACCTGACCAAACCCTGGATGACCTGATTAAATACTATCGATAACTATGGGATAAGCTATAATCCCCGTCATATCAAGCGTGCCAGCATTGCCGCTTTCGATGCCGTCAGCAATAGCTTGCTGGAGCATGTTCAGTTGTTCTTCATCACTGAGGGCATCAAACATGGCTTTTTGTGCTTCCGTTGGCACAGGCATCTATGCGGGTCATTTTAGGTCGTTCCGGTGAGCTTCATAATAGCTTCTCAGTACGGCATTCATGCGCGTTTGATAGCCTTTTCCCTGCTGCTTGAACCAGCTGACAATATCGGCGTCAAACCGCACTGTTAAGCGTTCTTTCTTCTCAGGCAGTACGACGTTAGCGTTTTGCCAGAAGCTTGCGTCCAGTTCTGGAATATCGCTGTAATCAATTGATTCGTCAGAACGTTTAGCTAACCCCTTGAGTCGTTCGTTCGAGATTTTCAGGTCATCGAGTTGTTTTTTTGTAGTAGTCATCATATGCCTTTCTTTCTGATCGGTTCGCCAACCGTGCTGAAATAATACGGGTCACGTTTTGCCTGTCAGTGTGCACGACGACAACAACAACATGAGCCCCGATCAGACCAATGCTCATTTCTCGTTCTTCGCCGTAATCTTCATTATCATCAAAATGGGTCAATACCTCTCCCTTGAAGATCAAGGCGGCTTCCTCGAAGCTGATGCCGTGCTTTTTCTGATTGGCTTTATTTTTGTTTTCGTTCCATTCGAACAACATATTTTATATGTACATAATGTATGTATAATTGTCAAGAAAAAACGGAAGCTTGTATTTTGTTCTGAGATGCGGAAAAGTGAACAGATGGCGAGCGATCTGTTCACATATCAGCGTCCGGGGCCACGCGGCCTGCGGCGTATTGATTGATTGGGATCGGAGCGAGTCCGCCACCCGGGAGTCTCGCGCAACGGCGCGTGGTATGCCCCTGGGCAGTTAGGGATCAGCCGTAAAAAAACACCCGGATATCGTGGGCGCGATCCTGGAAAACGGCTGGCTTATAAGCATTGGCACGACCGGGCACAGCAGCGGGGAAAAGCATTTGTTTATGTGGATGAAAGCGGATTTGAACCCACCGCCGGTCGCCGCTACCCGTACGCCCCCAAGGGAGCACGGATCGGTGCACACCTGGCATGTCCACTGCTTCTTGACGGTACCTGCAACACCACCGTGTTCAATACCTGGCTCGAACAGCTGAACAGGATTTCGCCACCCTCAAAAAACGGTGTGAATATCAACCTGACCAACCCCTGGATGACCTGATTAAATACTATCGATAACTCCAGGATAAGCTATAAAAGCGAAGTTTGGCACTACATCACCACCTCAACTACAAGGCTTATCACCCATGCCGATTCGCCGTTGCCCCTGGTGCGGTACTGATTCTCTCTATAGGGATTACCATGATCATGAATGGGGCGTACCGGTTCATGATAATCGCCGCCTGTTTGAAATGTTGATTCTGGAAGGTACACAAGCAGGATTGAGCTGGTTGACCATTTTGCGCAAGCGCAACCATTATCGACATGCGTTCGATAGTTTTGATCCAGAACGTATTGCCCGTTATGAACAGCCGCAGATTGATCGATTACTGGCTGATACCGGTATTGTACGTAACCGCCGTAAAATTGAAGCAGCGATAAAAAATGCCCAAGGGTATTTGCAGCTTCAGGAACAGCAGGGTGCGTTCAATACGTTCCTGTGGCAATTTGTCGATTTTTCCCCCAAGCAAAACCAATGGCAATCAGTTACCGAAGTGCCGTCTCATACCCCTGAATCGGAGAACATGAGCCGCGCCTTGCGCCACTATGGTTTCAGTTTTGTCGGTCCGACCATTTGCTATGCTTTCATGCAAGCTGTCGGCATGGTCAACGATCATGTAATAGATTGCTTTCGCCATTCGGCATTATCCAGCCCGACAAGCCCACAAACAGCGATAGATACTATGGTGGGTACCGGTACCGTCCCAGAAATTCACGAATAGCCTCCCAAAAATCGTGGCGTACATGCAGATCATTGTGTCCCACACCGGTAAGCATCACCCACTCCTTAGGCCCTCCCCAGGCATCAAAGAGTTTTTGTGAACGCTCGGTGGTCACCACCTTGTCATCGGCTGCAATAATCATCCGTACGGGTGTGGTAATACCCGGAGCCCGTGCCGCTGAATTGAACAGATCACCCAACACCGCCCGCACCGGCAAAAATGGATAAAAATCACATGCTACCTCGGTAATACTGTCAAAAGGCGTAATCAGTAACACACCCTGTACCGAACGCTGACTGGCCAGATACGTGGCGACACCGCTACCGAGACTGCGTCCCAATATAATCACGCGGGCAGCATCTATACCGGACTGGGTGGTAAAGTGATCGTAAAGCTTGAGTGCATCCTGAAACAGTGCTTCCTGGCTCGGTGTGCCGGTACTCAAACCGTAACCACGATAATTCACCAACAACAGATCCCAACCGGTGAATACCTCGGCAAAATCGATCATCCATGAGACTTCATCAGCATTGCCGCCAAAATAGATCACCAGTGGACGTGGGCGCTGCCCGATACCGGGCACTCGCCAGCCATGCAATCGAAAACCATCTGCCGTGATGAGTGATACCTCTTTAATCTGCGGGTGACGTACCAGAATGGCTGCGCCCGCTGCTGGCGTCAGTGGCTGAGGGTAATACACCATCTTTTCAGCCGTGCCGGAAAATATCATCACTCCTGCCCCAACCATGACAAAAACAGCTAACAACACGGCAAGGCGATAGCGTAGACGAACGTTATCCACACTTACTGAGCGGTTGTCTTCTGCATCAATTTGGCATTGAAGCGGGTGGCTTCAATAACGAACCGCTGATGAGCGCCACGACAAATAGGCTCCACCTCATCATCAGCCTCCATAGCAAAAGTCAGCTTGCGGTCGGTTACGGTCATCCCCGACGGTGCGGACGCCGTGTGACCAAGATCAACGTGCGTACCCACGGATTGCTCATTTGGCCAGCCCAAATGCGGCTTAAGGGCCTGAATACAGGTCCACTCGATCAATTCCACCATAAAACCAGTGGCAAAGACTTCAGGCATGGTCTGAAACTCAGGAGACTCCGGATACAGATAAGGCACGACCTTATCAGGTGAGACAACAAACTGAAACTCGGTATACAAACCCGGTTGCACCGTCGTCTCGCGCATGATTATCAATCCTCTCTGGAGGGCGCGCTTCCACCCTGGTTCGGTGGAAGTGTTGCCAGATCACATGTTTCGGCGATATTTCCCGCCCACTTCAAAAAGTGCACCGGTAATCTGCCCCATTGAGCAGTAGCGCACAGCTTTTACCAGTACAGCGAACAGGTTCTTGCCTTCAATAGCCGCCTGCTTTAATCGCTCCAGCATGGCTTCACTGCGATCACTATTCCGCTCCCGGAATGCCTGCAAACGTTGTAACTGGCTTTGTTTTTCGTCCTCGGTAGAACGTGCCAGCTCGACCGTGACCTGTTCGTATGACGCATTGGGGTTCCGGAACGTGTTAACACCAATAATAGGCAAGTCGCCGCTATGTTTGAGTGTTTCGTAGTGCAACGATTCTTCCTGAATCTTGCCACGCTGATAGCCGGTTTCCATCGCGCCTAGCACACCACCGCGTTCACTGATACGCTCAAATTCCTGTAATACCGCTTCTTCTACCAGATCGGTCAGTTCCTCAAGGATAAATGAACCCTGGTTGGGATTTTCATTCTTTGCCAAACCCCACTCATGATTAACGATTAATTGGATGGCAAGCGCCCGCCGTACCGACTCTTCAGTGGGTGTGGTAATTGCCTCGTCGTAGGCATTGGTATGCAGGGAATTGCAGTTATCGTAAATAGCAATCAATGCTTGCAAGGTGGTACGGATATCATTGAAACCCATTTCCTGGGCATGTAGCGAGCGCCCTGAGGTCTGAACATGATATTTCAGTTTCTGGCTGCGCTCGTTGGCACCATACTTGTAACGCATGGCAATGGCCCAAATGCGCCGTGCAACTCGACCCATGACGCAGTATTCCGGATCCATGCCGTTGCTGAAAAAGAACGATAAATTGGGTGCGAAATCGTCTATGTGCATACCACGCGCCAAATACGTTTCGACATACGTGAAACCATTGGCAAGCGTAAATGCCAATTGCGAAATCGGGTTGGCTCCTGCTTCGGCGATATGATAGCCGGAAATGGATACAGAGTAGAAATTACGCACCTGATGATGAACAAAATATTCCTGAATATCGGCCATCATTTTCAATGCAAATTCAGTCGAGAAAATACAGGTGTTTTGACCCTGATCTTCTTTCAGAATATCTGCCTGTACCGTCCCGCGAACATTAGCCAGGACCCATGCCTTGATCTTTTCAATCTCATCATCCGTTGGCTGACGATGATTGTCACGCTCAAATTTTTCAATCTGCTGATCGAAAGCGGTGTTAAAAAACATCGCCAGAATCACGGGTGCCGGCCCATTAATCGTCATGGAAACCGAGGTGGTCGGGGCACACAGATCAAAACCGGAATACAGCACCTTTAGATCATCCAGCGTGGCAATTGATACGCCAGAATTACCAATCTTGCCGTAAATATCCGGTCGCTTGTCGGGATCACAACCGTACAGTGTCACTGAATCAAAAGCGGTGGATAATCGTGTGGCTTGAGCGTGTTCGGACAGTTTTTTGAAACGGCGATTGGTGCGGAAAGGATCGCCCTCACCCGCGAACATACGGGTCGGATCCTCGTTTTCACGCTTGAAGGCAAAAACACCCGCTGTGTAGGGAAAACTGCCCGGCAGGTTTTCACGCCTCATCCAGCGTAACAACTCGCCATGCTCGTCAAAATGGGGCAATGCCACTTTGGAAATGCGCATACCTGACAGTGAGCAGTGGGTCAGTTGGGTACGGATTTCCTTATCGCGTACTTTAACCACATATTCCTTACCGCTATAGCTTTCCTTGACCTGCGGCCACATATCGACCAATTTGTAGGCGTGCGGGTCAATATCCAGCTCAACCTGCTCTAGCAACGGCTCCAGGTCAGTCGTTGGTTTGCCTGCTGTTTCCAGCATTTTACTCACTGATTGCAACTGTTGGCGCTGGCGAATCAATTTGACCTGTTTATTTGTCTCTTGATGGTAGCCACGCACGGTTTCAGCGATTTCTGCCAAATAACGGGCGCGTGCTGCCGGTACAATCACAGCCTGACTGGTCGCTGACTTACCTTCCACCAGCGGCAAACGTCCAGAGGGCAAATCCATACCCTCTGTGCGCATTCTTGCTACCAATCCCTGATAAAGCGCGGTCACACCATCATCATTAAAATGCGCTGCAATCGTGCCATATACCGGCATATTTTCTGGTGACTCACTAAACATCTGCTTATTGCGCTGCACCTGTTTGCAAACATCACGCAATGCGTCTTTGGCACCCTTACGATCAAACTTGTTAATCGCCACGATATCAGCAAAATCCAGCATGTCGATTTTCTCAAGCTGCGAGGCCGCACCGAACTCAGGTGTCATCACGTACAGGGAATGATCGACCAATGGCACAATCGCTGCATCGCCCTGACCAATGCCAGAGGTTTCAACAATCAGCAGGTCAAAACCCGCCAGTTTGCAGGCAGCAAGAATATCGCCCAAGGTTTCTGGCACCTCGCTGCCAGTAGCGCGAGTGGCCAGGGAACGCATATACAGATTCGGGCCGGTCATGGCATTCATTCGGATACGATCACCCAACAACGCACCGCCAGTCTTGCGCCGTGATGGATCGACCGCAATAATGGCAATCCTCATCCGGTCATTCTGATCCAGCCGGAAACGCCGTACCAGTTCATCGGTCAGCGACGACTTGCCAGAGCCACCGGTACCGGTAATACCCAGGATCGGTACAGTACATGTTTTGGCTCCATCGAGGATTTGCTGACGCAGTGCTGGTGGGGCAACGTTATTTTCCAGCACAGTAATTAATCGGGACAGCGCCCGAAAATCACCTGCCTTGATGGCATCAAGCGTCTCGGGGGCGTACTGACCGGGATCGGCACGACACACGGTCAGGATATGCTCGATCATACCCTGCAAACCCATTGACTGGCCGTCTTCTGGTGAGAAAATACGGGTTACACCGTATTCATGCAATTCCTGGATTTCTTCCGGTACAATCACGCCACCGCCACCACCAAACACCTTTATATTGGCACCGCCGCGTTCCCGCAACAGATCAATCATGTATTTAAAAAACTCAACATGACCACCTTGATAGGAACTGACCGCAATGCCTTGTACATCTTCCTGCAAGGCGGCGGTTACAATTTCTTCTACCGAGCGATTGTGACCAAGGTGTATAACTTCCGCACCACCTGCCTGAATAATACGACGCATAATATTGATTGCTGCATCGTGGCCATCAAATAAACTGGTCGCTGTCACAAAACGAACTTTGTGATGTGATCGCGCTGAGTCGGCATCGGAGGAAGGTATATCAGAGTAAGGTGTATTATGAGAGCTAAGAACCGCAGACATGATCAAGTTTGCTCCTGAGTACTATTAGACATTGTGCATTCACGCTATAGCATGCGTCATACTCTTTAGTACCATGATAGAGCATAACCACACTGCCTCGAATCTATTTGGACATGCGTTCATCGACGTCACGAAAACGCCAACCTGTATAAATTTTAGAAGAGAATGCCATGAAACTACTGCTTACTTTCCTTATGGCTCTTGTCGCAATGCCCGCTTTGGGTGCTGTTTATCGATGCCCACAAGCAGATGGGATGACACGTTACCAGCAAAAACCCTGTGTTGATGGTAAGGAAATCAGTATCAAAAAGGGTCCTGAGCGGACAGAACCGCCTCCATCACCATCCCGGCCAAAACCGCTGCAACAGCAAGACAAGGCCACTGATGATGTACCGACCGATATTCCCGACCTTAATCTATCAAGGCGATGGGATCGGCTACCCTTTCAGCCAAAAAAATGCACTTCACTGGAAACAGCCATTCCACAGTCAACGTTGGCAGACACGCGTGGATACGCAGCCCCACACCTCATCCGGTTCCAGTATGTCGTCAGCTTGCGCCGGATGGAGCTTCTGAGCCAAAGGCACCAGGGCAGACGCTTCTTTTGAGTTAGCGACTGACCGTGTTACGCGCCCCACCGAATGGGTGTGTCAGACCGCGCAGGCTGCTCCGTTCCTGATAGGCACGCAGAATCGTCTCGCGCTGCTCCACCGTGTAGCGACTGGAACACACCCCGGCACGGTGGCGACGACCGCAGGCACAACGATGTCTATCGCAATTCCGACAACAGGAGAGGACATAAGCGAGCCTCTCCTTGAATTGCTGATAAATAAAAAGCATTGTTGCTGCCGCCAGTTATATCAGCGGTTCCTCAGAGACAATCAGACCATCTTCATCAGCGTAAAGCATATCGCCTGACCGGAAAGTGACATCTGCAAAATGTACTGGAAGATCGCGCTCACCAACACCTCGCTTGACACTTTTCAGCGGATGAACACCCAGCGCCTTAACACCAATACCGATATCGGCAATCGCGGCAGAATCACGAATACAACCGTTAACGACTACACCGGCCCAATCGTTCTCTTCTGCCAATTCTGCCAACTGGTCGCCCAACAAAGCACATCGCATTGAACCACCACCGTCCACAACCAGCACACGCCCCTCACCAGGTTCTTCCAGCATGGCACGAACCAGTGAGTTATCCTCAAACACTTTCAAGGTGACTATTGCACCAGAAAACATCACCTCGCCACCATAATCACCAAAAATCGGTTCGGCGACTTGTAGGCGATCAGAAAACTCGTCGCAAAGATCAGTTGTCTTGAATTCCATGGAAATGCCCCCCTCACAGGTCAGTAGGAATCATAGCTGCAAAGCAGTCTAGCATAGTTGCCTGATGACTTATCATCTGACAATCATCAGTCTGGCCCAGCGGATTCCACCGTATTAAAGCCCGCTTATCAATGAATACACCCAATATGTAACAGCGATTGACCGTTTCGGGTCCTGGCTCACTTGAAACCCGCATAACTGCCCATTGAGCAACAGGGCATTTTCACCTGCTCATTACAGTATAGCCCCGATAAATTGATAGAATTTTTGCCCGGATTAAACAGCGTTTCATCGTTAAATGCTATAAAAAATGCGACCTGTATTACAAAACATAAAGAGGGCCTACTCATGCCGGCAATCACACCTCAACACGCATTAAAGGTTTTACATGAGGCCGAGCTCCTGTGTACACAGGAGCAGATTGGAACTGCCCTGGATCAGCTCGCTGCGGCCATCACTATGCAACTGGGTGATCTCGATCCATTAGTGCTGATTGTGATGAATGGCGCATTTATTCCAGCGGCACAATTGCTCGCTCGATTAAATTTTCCATTGCAAGTCGGTTATCTGCACGCAACCCGATATCGTAGCGACACTCAGGGCAAACAGGTTGACTGGATTGCTCCACCACATCCAGCGGCCACAGATCGTACTGTGCTGGTTATCGATGATATTTTTGATGAAGGTGACACACTTAAAGCGATTCTGGAGGCCTTGCAACAACAAGGTGCCACAGCCGTTTACAGTGCTGTACTGGTTGATAAGCGTCACGACCGCAAAGTTGCCGGGCTAAATGTTGATTTTATCGGTTTGGAAACACCGGATCGCTACCTTTTCGGCTGTGGTATGGATTATAAGGAGTATTGGAGACAACTACCGGCGATCTACGCTGTGCGAGATTAACAATCCGACTCCACCGCTTTTCAGGTAAGCCGCTTTCCTTGGTTATCAAAAAGAGTATCTGCCATGACTTCGCCAACGATTGCCATTATTGGAGGCACTGGCCTCACAACACTGGATACACTGCAAGTTACCCATCAGCAGCCAATATCTACCCCCTATGGTGAACCCTCCGCACCTTTCACTTATGGTCAAATAGGCACACAACGGGTCGTATTTTTAGCACGGCATGGCCATAAGCACACTTACCCTCCGCATAAAATCAATTATCGCGCTAACCTTTGGGCGCTACACCGGATCGGGGTGAAACAGGTGATTGCGATAGCTGCGGTAGGCGGTATCCGTGCGGACATGGCTCCTGGCGTATTGGCTTTCCCCGACCAGCTGATTGATTATACCTGGGGACGACACAGCACATTCTTCGAGGATGATTTAACGGCTGTCACCCATATCGATTTCACCGAACCCTATAATCATGAATTGCGCGATCGGTTGATCAAGACAGCCGATACGCTGGAATTGGATACCCGTACATCCTGCACTTATGCCGTAACGCAAGGGCCGCGTCTGGAAACAGCGGCAGAAATACGGCGATTGGAGCGGGATGGCGGCGATATTGTCGGTATGACCGGAATGCCGGAAGCAGCGCTAGCCAGAGAGCTGGATTTACAGTATGCCACTTGTGCGGTCATCGCTAACTGGGCAGCCGGCAAGACCGCCGGTGAAATTACCATGGAAGACATTGAACGAAACTTGCAGGCAGGAATGGCGCGTGTCAAGCAGCTATTGACAACGTTTATCGCAGTCGATGGCAGAATCGACTAAGCGATGGATATAGCGGAACCAATTAAGTTTGATGAATTGGTTCCGCTATATCCATCTGTTTTAACGCGCAAATTATCACTATAGCTTGTTCCAGTTTATAGTGTTTGCGCTATATTAGGCACAACGTTTGACATCACCTGATCGTAAATCACGGATTTCCGTGGGTCGGCTGGCGCCACCGGTCACACCCGGGACTATATAGTCAATGAATTGACCCAGATGTCGGCGAACAGCCAAGGCATTGCGTGCTGGTGGATGGCCACTGCGGTTGGCACTGGTCGATATCAGCGGATAACCACATGCCTTGCACAACGCAACCACCGGCGGGTGTGCAGTAACACGAACAGCCAGGGTATCGTATTGACCACGCAGCCAAAGTGGTGTCGTTTTCCTTGCAGGAATCAGCCATGTGCAGGGGCCTGGCCATGTGGCTTCAAGCCGAGTGAGATCGGCTGGGGTTAAAGGCTGCAAAAAGGGCGCAAGCTGGGCAAAATCAGCAGCAATCAGAATCAACCCCTTGCGGATTGATCGTTGTTTCAGTGCCAACAACCGCTTAACCGCATTTTCGTTATAAGGGTCGCAGCCGAGACCGTAGACCGCTTCAGTGGGGTAGGCAATCAATCCACCCGCTGTTACACTCCGGGCGGCGGCACGAAGGTGCCAACCATCGGTAAACCTGTGCAGCATGCGTTTGTCAGGACACTTTGGCAGTACGGCGGCGACGGGTAGCAGGCTTTTTCTTTTCAGGCGCCTCGCGCAACAGTGTTTCACATTCTTCGAGGCTCATGCTGTCCGGATCGCGTGCTTTAGGCAAGCGAACATTTTTCTTGCCATCCGTAATATACGGCCCATACCGTCCATTGAGTATCTGGATTTTGCTATCTTCAAAAACATGTAGTGTTTTGCTAGCGACCAGTTTTTTATGCGCCTCGATCAGCTCCAGAGCCTGCTCACGGCTGATAATATAGGGATCGCCGTTTTTCAGCGAGACGTAGCTTTTACCATAACGGACATAGGGGCCAAAGCGACCAATACTAACCTGTATAGCCTCATCATCATCTGTCACACCCAAATCGCGCGGCAACTGAAATAACTCCAGAGCCTGCTCCAGGGTAATACTATCGAGTCGCTGGTGAGGCCGCAAACTCGCAAAACGCGGTTTTTCCGGATCGTCCTTGAGACCAATTTGTGCAAATGCGCCAAAGCGTCCCATACGTACTGAAACGGGTTTGCCGGTTTTGGGATCATGGCCCAGATCACGATCCTGCACCACATCTCGGCGTGATACATTCTCCTCAGTATCAATCACTTGCTGCTTAAAAGGCTCCCAAAATGCTCGCATCAAGGGCTGCCAGTCTTCCTCGCCACGAGAGACGGCATCGAGATTATCTTCCAGGCGTGCTGTAAATGCATAATCCACATAACGGGTGAAATAGCGGGTCAGAAAGCGATTGACAATCACGCCAATATCAGTGGGCTTGAAGCGACGGTTATCCAGCACGGCATACTCTCGCGCTAACAGGGTCGAAATGATCGCTGCATACGTTGAGGGTCGTCCGATCCCATATTCCTCCAGTGCCTTAACCAAACTGGCTTCGGAGTAGCGCGGCGGTGGTTCGGTAAAATGCTGTTCCGGTCGCAGCGCCAGCACATCGACAGACTCACCTTCCTGTAGCGGTGGCAACATCCGTCCTTCATCGTTTTGATCATCCTGATCATCAACACCCTCACGATAAACCGCCATAAACCCGGGGTCGGCAATGGTTGAGCCGGTGGCACGAAAGGTATTACCTTTACCACAGGCCAGATCTACAGCCACGGTATTCAGCGTAGCCGCTATCATCTGGCAAGCAATGGTGCGCTTCCAGATCAGTTCATACAGCGCATGCTGTTCTGGCTTGAGGTGGGCCTGAATCGAAGCTGGTGTGACAGCCACCGCTGTTGGACGAATGGCTTCGTGTGCTTCCTGGGCATTTTTTGCCTTGGTCTTAAATTGTCGCGGATTAGGCGGTAAATTTTGTGTGCCATAACGCTGGGTGATCAACGCCCGAATATCCTTGATGGCATCCTGCGACAGATTCACCGAGTCAGTACGCATGTAGGTGATCAAGCCCACAGCACCATTGCCGGTATCAATACCTTCATAGAGCTGCTGGGCAATACGCATGGTACGTTGTGCCGAAAAACCCAGTTTGCGTGATGCTTCCTGCTGCAAGGTCGATGTCGTAAAAGGTGCGGCAGGGTTACGCTTGCGTTGTTTGCGCTCGACTCGAACAACACGTAACGCACCGATCACATCATCCGATGCAGTATCACTTGCACACATCTGGTTTTTTGCAGATGCCAACAGTGCCTGCTCGACAGCATGTGCATGTTCACTATCGGCGATACTGAACTGGCCAAGTTTTTTACCCTCATATTCCATCAATCGAGCCACAAAAGCCTGCCCTGACTGGATGGCATCCGCTTCCAGTGTCCAATATTCTCTTGATTGAAAGCGTCCAATCTCGTCCTCACGTTCGACCACCATCCGTAGTGCCGGCGACTGCACACGACCGGCTGACAGTCCGGGACGAATTTTTTTCCATAACAGCGGTGACAGGTTGAAACCAACCAGATAATCAAGCGCCCGACGGGTTTGCTGGGCGTTAATCAGATCCGGTGATAAACCGCGAGGTTTGGCAATTGCATCCAAAATGGCGCGCTGGGTGACTTCGTAGAATGCGACCCGCTGTAACGGCTTATCCTCCAGCAAATCATGCTGTCGCAAAATTTCCGCCAGGTGCCAGGAAATGGCCTCGCCTTCACGATCAGGATCAGTTGCCAGATAGATGGCTTTGGCCTTAGCTGCCGCTTTGGTGATAGCGTCAATGTGCCGCACATTTTTTTCAATAATCTGGTACTTCATCGCGAAATCGTGGTCAGGATCAACCGCGCCTTCCTTGGGTACTAGGTCGCGCACATGGCCGTAAGAAGCCAGCACCTCAAAATCCTTTCCCAAATATTTCTTAATGGTTTTCGCTTTGGCAGGCGATTCCACAATAACCAGACTCTTGCTCATGACCGTGACTAATTCAGACGTTTAAGGCGAAATGCGAAAGTAATATGTACAGGTTTTCCAACCAGGGACAGAAGCGCCATTGACCGGAATCTCCAGCGTGGGCGGTACAATGGGGAAGAACAACACATCACATAACTGGCTAATGAAGGTAGCCGGGGGCTTCATCAAATACCATATCTTCCATCCAGGCATAGGCTTCTTCATGGCCTGGCTGGTTGAACAATACCATTAAAATGATCCATTTGAGCTGATGAAGATCAATTTCATCGGCATCCAGCGCCAGTACCCGATCAATAACCAATTCGCGGGTTTCCGAGTTTAGAACACCCCCTCGTTCCAGAAAAAGCAGAAGTCCTCGACACTCGACATTCAATCGAACCAGCTCCTGCTCCACATAAATGCGGTACGAGCCTGGATTGATCGGCAATGGAGCCGCTTGACGATCCATCAACCCATCTAGCCACTCAAAAGCCTGCTGGATCTCCTGGGAGGGGAAACCGGCAGCGAGCAACTCTGTCTGAATGGATTCGCGGTCAGGGTCGGTATCAGTGTCAGTATCATCATCAACATAATTCTGAAAAAGGTACATCAATACATCCAACACGTTTTCTTTCATTCCGGTGCTCGTCTCAGGGATAAAAAATCTCCACTCCAGTTTACAGTGGGGGTGTGGATGCGCCGCATAGCGACGATCACGGTTTCAAAGGCGAGGGCGACAATACATGCCGCCGGGAACGGCTGCCACAAAGCCTTTTAACTCCAGCATAAGCAGCATGGAGGAAACCTCTTCAGCCGTCAATCCACAACGCTCTACCAACAGATCAACCCCTGCGGGATCATTCCCCATCACTGATAGTAACTGCTGATATTCGTTGTCCAAAGATTCTATCTTTGGCGCCTCTGAGGATGGTGCCGGCGGCATTGTACATTCATCCGCCCCAACAGCCACTAATGAGCCTAATTCTTCAAGTACATCGGCAGCAGTTTCTACCAGTTTTGCCCCGTCGCGAATCAGCGCATGGCATCCTTTGGCCAGCGGGCTATAAATGGAACCTGGAATAGCAAAGACTTCCCGATTTTGTTCCAGCGCATAACGGGCCGTAATGAGTGATCCACTACGTGCGGCCGCTTCTACGACCAAAACCCCTAGCGCCAAACCGCTAATGAGTCGATTGCGTCGTGGGAAATTTTGTGCTGCGGGCACCGTGCCGGCAGGAAACTCCGAGACCAGCGCACCTCCCTTTGCAATGGCGTGTGCCAGATCACGATGTTGTGCAGGATAGACGCGATCCAGACCCGTCCCCATCACTGCCAGTGTATAACCACCACTCGACAGGGCACCTTGATGGGCAGATGCATCAATACCCAGCGCTAAACCACTGGTAATGACTAAACCCGCTTCAGCCAGATAGGCGGCGAAATGATGCGCGATTTCCCTGCCCGAAGGAGTCGGATTACGTGTACCCACGATGGCGATTTGGGGTCGCTGCAAACACTCAGGCTCACCATGAACAAACAGCAGGGGTGGTGAAGCCGCAATTTGCCGCAACAAGGGCGGGTAGCGGTCATCATCCCTATCGATCAGGTAATTATCCGGCTGTTCCAGCCAGCGTAAATCCTGTTCAATTTTTTGCCAGTCAGGTTTTTTCAGATAAGCGCGGGTTGCTTCCGGTAATTTCAGACATCCCCATTCGGCCGGATCACCCGAAAACACGCCTGCCGCTGAACCAAAATGCTCCACCAGCAGGGCATAACGTGCAGGGCCTATACCTGGTGCCCGCAGTAACGCGAGCTGCCCGGCATAAGGATGGGTTGAAAGCACAGCACTCCAATCTCAGGGTGTCATGACTCGATCATGGATATGGATAGGCCGTTCAGCCTGCATAACCAAAGCATAGCTCACCAGGTCGTGAACTTTGTAAATCATTAATAATCCGTTCTGTTCGCCCGGTAGCGCTATCTTTTTACCTGACACCGGATCCTTGACTGTCCGAGGTTTCGCATAACTGGCAACAACGTGACCAGGCTCAACACCTTCCTGATGACCCAAATTAAGAATCACACTGCTGAACTGGCTGATTTGGGTCACTTCGGGATCAAGTCGCGCGATAATGGCACCTTCAGTGTCAGGGGGCACGGGATGAGGATCAAAAGCCAGTAGTTCCTGGTTCCTTTCGACAGGCAGCAAACGATCACCGGGGTATATCGAAGACAGCGTATTTTCTAGGAAAAAGCTCGCAGGATCACCCTCTCGCTCTAAAACGGCCTCACCCATGTAAATGCCTGCGGTACCCAGCACTTCGTTAGAGCCCGGTTCCCGCAATGGCTTCCCTGGACGGTAAACCTGATAGCGTGGCGCATCAAAGAAAGCACCGCGAGCATAGACCCGATCCCGTGTGGAATAGGCAATCTTGTCATGCTCCTCGCCCACGATATAAGGCATTCTTGCCCACTCCTCATCATTGAGAACCTGAGCACGCGTCAGGAACGACTCCACAGCGGCACGCGGCACCGGCGGAATAGGCTGACTCAGCGCCTCAGTCCGCACTTCTGGCGATAATTTAATGAGTGGCACTTCGCCGTCATCACGCGCAGCAAGCTCCAGTTGCGGATTACCATCGGAACTATAACTAAAGCGAAGCACATCGCCCGGATAAATCCGGTTTGGATTACCAACCTGTGGGTTTTGTCGCCAGATTTGCCGCCATTGCCAGGGATTTTTTAAAAAGCGGGCCGCAATATTCCATAACGTATCACCGGGCATAACGGTATAGGTATCAGGGTGACCCTCCCGCATCTCAACCGGCGCAGGCGTAGGTGCCGGTGCAGGAATCACTGAACCATTGGCTGCCATCATCCTCGATATTGGAGGTGGCTCGCCGGCAATGGCGCCAGGAGATTTTGTATTGGTTTCAGGCGTTGAGGGGTTATGGTTACACGCGCTAATCAGAACCGCCATCGCCAGAGCGGTTCCGGGACGCCTTGAGGAACGCGAGATCATCATGGTTCTGCTCATCCTCCGAAGAAATAATGTATGAGAGTGTAGCGGAATACACTCTATCGTACCTAAAAGTATAGCCCCGACGGGGTAGTTTCTCGTATGATTTCCAAACAAACAGATAATTATTGAGTTCCGAGTTCCTTGACTGGGTATTTATGGAGTATCCATGGCACAATTAAGCATACTGCATTTCCCCGACCCGCGGTTGCGTAAACTTGCATTATCAGTAGAAACTGTTGATGAAAGCGTGCGCACCCTGGTAGATGACATGTTGGAAACCATGTACGTAGCGCCCGGTATTGGCTTGGCGGCAACCCAGGTCGACGTCCACAAGCGTGTCATTGTTATCGATATTTCTGAAGAAAAAAATCAACCACTGATACTAATCAACCCAACCTTGCTGGCACACGATGGCGGAATCGAGAGCACAGAAGGCTGTCTGTCAATTCCCGGTTTTTTTGAGAAGGTGCGTCGTGCTGAATCGGTACGGGTGAGTGCATTGGATCGTGAGGGTGAGCCGTTTGAACTGGATGCCAAAGGATTACTGGCCGTGTGTATTCAACATGAAATTGATCACCTGGATGGTAAATTGTTTATCGATCATATTTCGACCCTGAAACGCGACCGCATCCGCAAAAAGCTGGAAAAAAAATCGCGCCTTGAAACACGCCTGTATTCCTGAGTATGACGATGCACCTACCCCGCCTGGTGTTTGCCGGTACCCCGGAGTTTGCTGTCCCCAGCCTGCAAGCCTTGCTCGATGCGAATTATCCGGTGGTGGCTGTCTACACTCAACCTGATCGACCCGCTGGCCGTGGCCGGCAGTTACGCCCCAGTCCGGTAAAAGTACGGGCATTGGCTGCTGATATCCCTGTTTATCAACCCAAAACATTACGCGATCCTGCGGCTCAAGCCGAACTGGCGGCTTTAAAACCCGACCTATTGCTGGTTACGGCCTATGGGTTGATTCTTCCACCAGCGGTACTGGCTATTCCCCGATTAGGGTGTGTCAATGTCCATGCCTCATTACTGCCACGCTGGCGTGGTGCGGCACCCATCCAGCGCGCAATCCTGGCCGGAGATTCTGAAACCGGCATTTGCATTATGCAAATGGAAGCCGGTCTCGACACCGGACCGGTGCTTGCACGTGCCCGTTGCCCCATCCCGCGCGGTACTACAGGTGGTGAGTTACATGACCAGCTGGCTGCACTAGGCGCAGAAACACTGCGAACGATACTGCCTGACTTACTGGCAGATAATTTGCTGCCCGAACACCAGGATGATTGTCAAGCAACCTACGCACCCAAACTGGAAAAATCCGAAACAGAGCTGGATTGGCAGCAACCGGCACTGATATTGGAACGGCAGGTGCTAGCATTTAATCCCTTCCCGATTGCTCGAACCGTACTGGATAACCAGCCCCTGCGGATCTGGCGGGCACACGCTGAAGCTGAATCAACCACCGAGCCTGCAGGTACGGTGCTGCGTGATGACAAGGCAGGTATTGTCGTGGCTACCGGTGATGGTGTCTTACGATTGACAGAGTTGCAATTGCCCGGCGGCAAAGCCATGCCGATAGCCGCATTTATCAATGCCCACCGACTGTCAGGCCGGCAGCTTGGCAGGACATGAATACTCGTGCTATTGCGGCTCAAATCCTGGGGCAGGTGCTGGGTGAAGGAAAATCATTGGCAGAGGCTTTGCCATCGGGCCTGAACCGTAGCCCGTCGCGCGACCATGGCTTGCTCCAGGAATTGTGTTACGGTGTCTGCCGCTGGCATCCCCAGCTTCAGGCCCTGCTCAATCAGTTGCTGGTGCGACCATTGGCGCCCACTGAGCAAACTGTTCGTGCCTTGCTCCTGATCGGGCTTTACCAAATCTGGCACTTGCGCATACCGCAACATGCTGCTGTGGCAGAAACCGTTGCTGCTACGCGCCCGTTAAACAAATCATGGGCCACGAAACTGTGTAACGCGATTTTACGCAATAGTGTGCGGCGCCATGATGAACTGAATCATGCCATTAAAACTGACCAGGTTGCCCAGACCTCGCATCCGCGCTGGCTACTGGATCGATTACGCCAGGACTGGTCAGACGACTGGGAAACAATCGTTGCAGCCAATAATGCCTACCCTCCCCTGACATTACGGATCAATCAGCGCCATCTGGGCCGGGAGGCTTACCAGCAACACTTGGCAGCAACCGATCATCACAGTGTACCGGTTGCTGGCGTGCCTACAGCACTGACGCTAACCAAAGCCATTGATATTAAAAGGTTACCGAACTTTACTGAAGGCTGGGTATCGGTTCAGGATGCTGCCGCGCAATGGGCGGCACCCTTGCTGGATGCTGCACCACAAATGAATGTTCTGGATGCCTGTGCAGCGCCCGGAGGTAAAACCGGACATTTACTGGAACACACACCCGATCTGAACATGACTGCACTGGATTGCAGCGCAACCCGCCTGGAGCAGGTTCGTGATAACCTGTCGCGCTTGCGATTACAACAAACCGTTCGGCTGATAGCAGGTGACGCCAGACAACCTGAAGCATGGTGGGATGGTCACCTGTTTGACCGGATTCTGGTGGATGCGCCTTGCTCGGCAACTGGTGTCATTCGTCGTCATCCTGACATTAAGCTGTTACGGCGCGAAGCTGATATTGCCATTTTAGCCAAACAACAACGTGCTATTCTCGCCAGCTTGTGGCCATTGCTTAAACCTGGCGGGCGATTGCTTTATGTGACCTGCTCGGTGCTGCATACGGAAAATGAACAGGTCATTGCAACATTTCTTGCCGCGCACCCGGATGCTAAGGTAGATACCAAAGCACAAGGCATTATGGCCGATTACAGCCATACTATGCTGTATGGCCGTCAGATTTTGCCAGGTGAACATGGGATGGATGGGCTCTATTACGCTGATTTGGTAAAAAATGCGTCGGCAGGAGAAACCACTTGATAGCATCAGGTACGTTTAGGCTGATACCTGGCCTGGTACTGCTGTTAGGGTTGTTGAGCGCTACCACAGTCCGGGCAGCCGGTTTTGAGGTACGCAGTGCATCGACCTACCTAAGTGGCAACGTTTATCATTTAAACGCCGTTATTAAATACCGGTTCAGCAAGGCTGCTCTGGATGCGCTGAGCAACGGTGTTCCATTGGTCATAGAACTCAGGATGGGTGTTCGGCACCGCCGTTCCTTTATGTGGGATAAAACGATCTTTTCCCTGTCACAGCGCTTTGAATTGTCATATCACCCGTTAAGCCAGCAGTACCTGGTCACCAATCTTAACAGTGGTGAACGCCATGGCTTTCCTTCACTGGCCCTGGCATCAAAGTTCATGGGTGATCTTCATGATTTCCCGTTTCTCGACAAGGGGCTGCTGCCATCAGGCAAAGGCTTTATCGGTGCATTGCAAGCGCGACTTGATCTCGAATCGCTGCCCGCACCTCTGCGATTATTTGCCTATATCTCTGAGGATTGGCACTTGAGCAGTAAGTGGTACACATGGTTGCTCTGATTCGCCGACTTGCGCATGGTCAGGGGTTTTTGCCCGCATTACTGCTGTTGTTACTACTGCTCGTTATGCTGGTGTTGATGGGGAGAGCCACTACTGACTCGGCATTGTTTGAACGTTTGTACTTTTGGTTGTTGCTAGGGAGTGCAATTGGCCTGGGTGCACTGGCTATACTGATTATTTACAACCTGGTTGGACTGGTTGGCCTGTACCGCCGCAAGGTGCCTGGTGCACATCTTACCTTGCGGCTGGCAGGTATCTTTGCGGTGCTAGCCATTGTGCCAGTCGCATTAGTGTATGGGTTTTCGCTACATTTTTTACAACGCGGTATTGATAGCTGGTTTAATGTACAGGTTGATCGCGGCCTGGAAAATGCGCTGGAACTGAGCCGGACAGCTTTGGATTTGCGAATGCGTGCCACCCTGCGCCAGGTAACAAGGATTGCCAAAAGCGTTTCCGAGATGGAAAATAATCAATTGGCGCGCCGTCTGGATGATTTGCTGGATATCAGTGAAGCTTCTGAATTCACGCTGCTTGATCATGGCGGTCGTATCATCGCTACGGCTACGGCAAACCCGACCACGATCTTTCCGAATCCACCACCGGAAACTGTATTGTTACAAGTTCAACAAAATCAAAGCTATATTGGACTTGAGCCGGTTCAGGATACCGGATTCCAGATTCGGGTACTGGTACCTGTCACCACGATCATCAACAGAACGTTGCTTTTGCAAGCCCTGTTTCCCGTCACAAACCGTATGAGTCCACTGTCAGACGCGGTTGAGGAAGCTGTTGTCAGTTATAAGGAACTTATTTTTTTGCGAACACCGCTAAAGGCGAGTTTCACCTTAACATTGTCGCTGGCATTGCTATTGGCGGTACTGGCTGCGTTCTGGGCAGCGTTCTATACCGCCCGCCGATTGGTGCAGCCACTTCAGGCGCTGGCTGACGGAACCCAGGCGGTTGCTGCCGGCAACTTTGACAAGCAACTGACCCATGCTGGCAGTGATGAGCTTGGCTTTTTAGTGGAATCGTTTAATCAGATGATCCGCAACTTGGCGCAGGCGCAAGAGGCCGCGCAGCGCAGTCAGGAACTGGTAGAAGGCCAGCGCACCTATTTGGAAACCGTCCTGGCACGTCTATCTTCAGGCGTATTGACCATTGATTATGCCGGTCGATTGCAAACCTGCAACGCAGCGGCAAGCCAAATTCTGAGTATAGACTTGCAGCCACTGATCGGCGTTAGCAGCCAGCACATTATCATCGAGCAGCCTTTATTAAAAAATTTGATCGAAGCCATTAGCCCGCATTTGTCACAAATGGGCGACTGGCGGCAGGAAATAGTCTGGCTCACCGGCACAGGACGACGCATTTTGATGTGTCGGGGCAGTTCGCTACCCAACACGGTAGGCTTACGTGGCGGTCATGTTATCGTCTTTGATGACATTACCCATTTGGTACAGGCAGAACGCGATGCGGCCTGGGCTGAAGTGGCGCGACGATTGGCACACGAGATCAAAAACCCTCTGACACCGATACAACTGGCAGCCGAACGTATTCGCCGCAAATACCTGAAGCTGTTTGATCAGGACCAAGGGAGCGTACTGGATCGTGGTACCCACACCATCGTGCAGCAGGTGCAGGCCATGAAAGAGATGGTTGATGCCTTCAACGATTATGCTCGATCACCCCATCTACAGCTTGCCCCGCTGGATATCAACGCTTTTGTGACAGAAGTGCTTTACATTTACCGGGATTATCCTGCCGGTATTGAAATCAAACTGGAACTGGCTGAAGCGCTGTTCTGGGTGAATGCCGACAAGGGACGATTACGCCAACTACTACATAATCTTGTCAAAAACGCCATCGAGGCGGTACGTGATGTACCCGAATCAACATTGTGGATTGCAACACGCCATGTACATGCAATGGGTACTGATTGTGTCGAACTTAGCGTACGTGACAATGGCTCCGGTTTCCCCGATAGTGTCTTGAGTAATGCCTTTGAGCCTTATGTGACTACAAAATCCAAGGGAACCGGTCTAGGATTGGCCATTGTTAAAAAGATTGTTGAAGAGCACGGTGGCTCGATTCAGCTGGAATCGCAGGTAGAAGGCGGCGCACGCGTGATCGTTTGCTTGCCATTATGCCAAAGTCAAGATGCAGCAATTGTTCCTTCTGCACTACCGACCGAGCCATCAGAGGCTGATCAGGAGAATGGATGAGTGCACCCTACATTTTGGTTGTCGATGACGAACCAGATATTCGCGATCTGGTAAAGGAAATTCTTGAAGATGAGGGTTATGGTGTTGCGATAGCAGAACACGCAACGGCTGCCCGTGAAGCACGCCGTACCCGACGCCCCGATCTGATCTTGCTCGATATCTGGATGCCGGATACCGACGGCATTACGCTGCTCAAGGAGTGGAGTGAAGGTGAGCAGTTACCCTGCCCGGTGGTTATGATGTCCGGCCACGGTACGGTTGAAACTGCGGTGGAAGCCACCCGCCTGGGGGCTTACGATTTTATTGAGAAGCCACTGTCACTCGCCAAGCTGCTGCTGACTGTGGAGCGGGCGCTGGAAGCCGATCGGCTGACACGGGAAAACCAGAACCTGCGCCGTCAACAACGGATCGTATCTGAACCTATAGGTCGTAGTGACATCGTACAACGATTGCGAACCCAGGTTTTGCGGATTGCCCAGCATGATGCGCCGGTATTGCTTTTTGGTGAACCGGGTACCGGTAAAGAAGTCTATGCGCGTTTCCTGCACGCACACAGCCCACGCCGCGACGGGCCCTTTGTCGATGTTGGCGTCGGTTCCATCGCCCGTGAGAACGCCAGCCTGGAGCTGTTTGGCTCCGAACAGGATGACCGGATTCATTATGGTCGGCTGGAACAGGCCAGTGGCGGTACGCTGTTTCTTGATGAGCTGGCTGATATGGACCTTGAGGCACAAGCCAAGCTGGCAAGCGCATTAGAAAATGGCGTATTTTTACGGATTGGCGGCAAGGAAGCAGTACAGATTAATGTCCGTGTCGTTGCTGCCACCCACCGTGATCTGGAACAGGAAGTGTCAGCCGGTCATTTCCGTGAAGATTTGTACTATCAAATCAATGTAGTACCTATCAAGCTGCCACCCTTGCGCGAACATATTGAGGATGTTCCTGAATTACTGAATTACTATGTGGGGTACTTTGTCGATCAGGAAGCACTGGGTTACCGTCATTTTACTATGGCCGCTCAAAACCGACTGCGTAACTACAGCTGGCCGGGCAATATCCGGGAATTGAAAAATCTGGTGCAACGCCTACTGATCCTGGGTAGTGACGAGGAAATCTCCCTGGATGAGGTGGATGCTGCGGTGCGCGGTACAGCTTCGGCCAGATCACCCGACGTTGGCAGTATTCCCCTGAATTTGCCGCTACGGGAAGCGCGGGAACAGTTTGAGCGTAGCTATCTGATGCAACAATTCCGTGAGTGTGAGGGCAATGTGGCGCGACTGGCTGAACGGGTCGGTATGGAACGCACCAACCTCTATCGAAAGTTGCGTGCTTTAGGTATCGACCCCAAAAAAGCGTTGGAAGAATGAGTCAGCATACAAACGAACAATTCTCGTGAAAATTGTCCTTCTCGGCGCTGGTCAGGTCGGTGGCTCAGTTGCACATATCCTGGCTAGTGAAGCGAATGATATTACTGTTGTCGATACCGATGCCGAGCGCCTGCACGCTTTGCAGGACCATCTGGATATTCGTACTGTCTGTGGTTGTGCCTCCTATCCGGTGATATTAGAGCAAGCCGGTATTGCCGATGCGGATATGTTGATCGCGCTGACAAATAATGACGAAATCAACATGATTGCCTGTCAGGTCGCCCACACGCTATTTAGCACGCCGACCAAAATTGCCCGGATACGTTCCAGTAGCTACATCAACCATCAAGATCGGCTTTTTAATGATAATGCCTTGTCCATTAACGTGCTTATCAGCCCTGAGCAGCTTGTCACCGATTATATTCATCACATTATTGAGCATCCCGGTTCACTACAAGTGCTGGATTTTGCCAATAGCCAGGTGCGACTGGTCGGTGTTAAAGCCTATCAAGGCAGTAAGCTGGTGGGTTATGCACTGCATACGTTGCCAAACCATATCCCGCGCACTGAAATTCGGGTTGCCGCGATTTTCCGCAGAGGGCGTCCTATCCTGCCGGAGGGCAACACCATTATCGAGGCAGATGATGAGGTGTTTTTTGTCGCCGCCTACCACAATATCGGCAAAATTGTTGACACCCTGTCAGGCCGGAAAGAAGTCAAGTATCTGATGATTGCTGGCGGTGGCCACATCGGGGCGCGACTTGCCAAGGCGCTAGAACAGCAAAAGTCAAGAAAATACAGGATCAAGGTGATTGATCATAGCGCAGCTACATGCCGACGGTTATCTGAGCAGCTTGATCGTGCCATCGTGCTGCAGGGTGACGCATCTGATGAAAGTCTGCTGCGCCAGGAAACTATTGAAAATGTAGATATCTTTTGTGCCGTAACCCACGATGACAAAGCCAATATCTTGTCAGCCATGTTGGCAAAGCAGATGGGGGCTCGCAAGGTTATGGCGCTGATCAATCGTGTATCTTATGCAGAATTGGTCGAGTCCTCGGAAATTATCGACATTGCTATCTCACCTCAGCAGGCAACCATTGGCAGTCTGTTAACCCATGTGCGTCGTGGTGATGTGGCGCAGGTTCATTCACTACGGCGTGGTGCGGCTGAAGCAATTGAGGCGGTAGCGCGAGGTGATTACAAAACCTCCAAAGTGGTGGGACGGCGTCTTGATGAAATTCAGCTGCCGCCGGGCACCACGATTGGGGCGATTGCACGCGGTGATCAGGTCATTATCTGTCATCATGACACCGTGATCGAAGCTGATGATCACGTTATTATGTTTATGGTAGATAAAAAACGTGTCCTCGAAGTTGAGCGATTGTTTCATCCAGCAGCAACATTTCTTTAGATGCCAACAGCAGTGGCATCCGGAAAATGAAAAACCGTATGCTAAAATGCTTCCATTTCGTATCAAGGTTGGGAACACCCCATTACGTCAGAACGCAAAATTACCAGCGTTGACAGGATCGTGCACATGAGCGCATTTAACTTTGAACAAGCCCGTTACAACATGATTCAGCAGCAGATCCGGCCATGGGAAGTGCTGGATCCAAAGGTACTTGATACCCTCACTGCTATTCCTCGTGAGGACTTTGTACCGGAACGTTATCGCCATCTGGCGTTCGCTGACGTAGCCATCCCGCTGGCATGTGGTCAGACGATGCTAAAGCCTACGATTGAAGGTCGTCTATTGCAGGCGCTGGCGGTAAAACCCGATGATCATGTACTGGTCGTCGGTACAGGCAGTGGTTATATCACAGCCTGTCTAGCGCATCTGGCGACCAATGTAGTGAGTGTTGATATCGTCCCTGAACTGATTGAAGCCGCCAGGCTGAAGCTTAAGGCACATGGGATAAAAAACACCATTTTGCATGTGGGCGATGCCCTTCAGGGCTGGGGCGAGCATCAGTACGATGTGATTGCCATTACCGGATCAGTAGCAACCCTTTACGATGTATGGCGGCAAAGTCTTAAACCCGGTGGCCGCCTGTTTGTCGTGATAGGTCAGGCGCCAGTTATGGAAGCACAGTTGATTACCCGACTCAGCGAACAAGAATGGATTAATGAAGAGTTATTTGAAACATATCTGCCACCATTACATGGCGCTGAACCGGTTAAATCTTTCAAATTCTAAAGGTACTTCGGTAAAGATCGGCAACTATCATCCCGTGTCATTATCAAAAAATGATGCCGCGCTCCCTAGATATTTTACTGTATAGAGCACAGTTCTTGTGTTTTTCTGCTAACCGCACACATATATCTGGTATTCTCTGAACATCGCAAGGAGCCTATCCACCATGCCCAAGGCACGTTATCCTGTGTTGATCGGGATGGTCGCCTCACTGTTTAGCCATGTGGCGTGTACAGAAAATCTGTTGCAAGTCTACAGCCAATCGCTGGATAGTGATCCAGTACTGAAGGCGGCGGCAGCCCGTCGGCAGTCTTCCCAGGAAGCCAAGCCCCAAGCGCGGGCATTGTTACTGCCACGTATTCAAGCCTCAGTTGACCAGGGTTATACTTTTGGTGTTAACGGATCACCAATGCGTGATGATCCGTATGGTACACATGCCTATGTGATCAGCCTGAATCAACCGATTTATAACCGTGCCAATCACGTGCAACAACGGCTGGCAGATGCCACAGTCAAAAAAGCGGACGTAGACTTTCGCAATGCACAGAACGTATTAATTCTAAACGTTTCTGCTGGTTATTTTAATGTTTTAGCCTCTATTGACAGTTTGACGTTTGCAACCGCTGAAAAAAACGCCCTTGCTCGCCAGCTAGAACAGGCAAACCGGCGCTTCGAGGTCGGATTAGCGACCATCACCGATGTATATGACGCGCAAGCTCGCTTTGATAGTGCCGTATCGTCGGAGATCGGTGCAATCAATCGACTGGCAAACAGCCGCGAGGCACTACGGAAGCTTACGGGTATCGAATATTCGAAGTTGAATACCCTCAGCGAACGGATGCCATTGGCGATACCCAAGCCGCATGATCCCAAGATTTGGGTGCAAATGGCACTACAGTACAATCTTGCTTTACGCAGCGCCGGACTTAATGTTACACAAGCGAGAGAGAATATTGCATTACAGAAATCGGGTCATTATCCAACACTGGATTTCAATATCAGCCGCCGCGATATGCGCAGTAATGTCAGCAATCTCAACAGTAGCCAGCTCAGCGTGACGTTAAATATTCCACTATACAGCGGTGGCGCGGTATCTTCACGGGCCCGCCAGGCAGCGTATGATTACGAAGCCAGCCGACAAAATTTGGAAAACCTGCAACGTGATACCGTTCGTATCATACGAGACGCCTATCGGGGCTTGCAGACCTCGATTAGCCAGATCAAGGCACTCAACCAGACCCGCATATCCACACGTAGTGCGCTGAAAGCCAATCAGGCCGGCTATGAGGTCGGGACACGCACTATTGTTGATGTCTTGAATGCTGAACGAAACGTATTTGGTGCTGAGCGTGATTATGCGGCAGCACGTTATGCCTATATCGCCAGCTACTTAAATTTGAAGCAGGCTGCCGGACAACTGTCAGAAGAAGATCTCAACCTCATTAATAGCTGGCTCGGCCCATCACGATCGACCTTGCCTGATGTTGTGATTGCGACTGCGGATAACACCACGGCCAGGGGCAACGCTCAAGGTAATACCCAAAATGGCAAGAATGCCACCACCAGGGCCACCGTTAACGAGTAAAAACGCTGGCTGTTCCTGTCTACTACATACCGATGAGTGATCGTACGCCAACACAAATGGCAACATTACCGCGACGGCTGGCTGCAGTTCTATATGACAGTTTTTTACTGGCTGCTGTCCTGTTTGCCGCTGCTGGACTCGCACTGGCGCTGATGGTATTAATCAACGGTAGTGAATCGCTAAAAATTTATAATCCGTTGATGGGTAATCCCTTATTCTCCATTTATCTACTACTGGTCTGCTTTCTGTTTTACGGCGGATTCTGGATGCATGGCGGCCAGACACTCGGTATGCGCGCCTGGCGCTTGCGGGTACAACAACGCGATGGCCGGTCTATTCATTGGCAACAGGCATTGCTACGATTCCTAAGTGCCAGTTTATGGCTTATACCGATCATTGGGTTACCCGCATGTTCCACTTTCACGGCAGTTAACAGTCTGATTGTTGGGCTTGGATGCCTGACCCTAATACTGGCATTGCGGCTACCTGATCGCTTATCGGGTACTGAATTGGTGCTGCTACCTAAACTAAGGTCTGACCGGGAAAACCCGGATCGGTAGTGGCGATCTTCTAACCAACCAGTCAAAATAGCGTTGCACGATCTGATCCTGAAAAATGATTTAGCACTATTGCCTTGTACTGACATGCACTCTACCGTAAAGCGCTTGTTCCCTTACCAGGGTTACACTATCACCCTGGGTGTTAATGTCATCTCATTTTTCGTCAACGAAAGGACTTTAGCTGCCTGGAGATTGCCTCTCACCTTGCCTTTCCCGACAATAGCAATAGCGACTCGTTCTCAATAAGAGCCTAAGGGATATCACTGTAATGTATCGGCATCGCTACCTGGACGCTGACCCGCTGAACTTGCCTGTCGGCAAGATTGTCTGCATCGGTCGCAACTATCTTGAACACGCGCGTGAACTCAATAGCACCGTCCCTGATATGCCCATTCTATTCATGAAACCCAGCACGGCGCTGGTCGGACTTGATGAGGCAATCAAACTACCGGTGGGGCGTGGTTCTTGCCATCATGAAGTAGAATTAGCCGTACTGGTAGGGCAACGGCTGTGTCATGCCAGTGTTGAGAGTGCCCGCCAGGCGGCCATCGGCTATGGTATTGCGCTGGATTTAACGTTGCGTGACTTACAAAGTGAGTTGAAAAACAAAGGATACCCCTGGGAAACGGCCAAGGCTTTTGATGGTGCCTGTCCGTTATCACCGTTTCTTGAGCCAGAAAAACTGCCCACCCCCCAAGCCACCGATTTAACATTACAACTCAACGGTGAGTTACGCCAATACGGTAATACTGAGCAGATGATGATGGGTATTTTCGAACTTATGGCTTACATATCCACACAATTTACCCTGCTCGCAGGAGATGTTGTCTTGACTGGAACACCGGCTGGTGTCGGTGCTTTGGCCTCTGGTGATCAATTAACCCTGGGCTTGGGTGATTACCACTTTTATGCACGGATTGCTTGAATCCGATGAATGTGCTGATTATTTACACTCACCCCAATCCAAATAGCTTTAATCAAGCCATTCTGGATACAGCAAGTACCACCTTGCGTGAAGGTGGTCATACTATCCGTATTCACGACCTCTACCAAATGCAGTTTCACTGTGTGCTTGACGGTGAGGATCTGATGCGCAATCGGCAAGGTGATATACACACGGATATTCGCCGGGAACAGGGTGCCGTACGTTGGGCACAGGGGTTGATATTTATTTATCCGATCTGGTGGTTCGGAGCACCTGCTATCCTGAAAGGCTGGATTGATCGGGTATTTACACGAAAATTTGCTTTTGATTTCAACGCTAGCGGCATGCAAGGTTTACTGCATCACGAAAAGGCATTGATTATTAATACGCTGGGCGGTGACGAAGCAAGCTATCGCGAGAAACGCTGGCACGAATTACTGGTACGCCCAATGGCCGAAGGCATATTACACGCTTGTGGTGTTCGTAATATTAGCCACCAGGCATTCTACCAGGTACCTACCGTTTCACACGCTGAGCGACAAGCCATGCTGGATAAGGTGCGCGAACTAACGGCAGCATTTTGAATACAATCCCAACTTGCTCTTTCAAATACCATATGCTGCTTGGCATAATTTGCGTGCGACCCGCTACAAGCGCCAGCGGAGATCCTTTCATCCATTGCCATCGACACGGCTAAGGGAGCATAACAACAATGCGCGTCTTGCTGACCACCAACGAATATCCACCTCATGTTTACGGCGGTGCAGGTGTCCACGTCGAGTACCTGTCACGCGAACTGGCGAAGTTGACACCCATTGAGGTACGTACATTCCATAACCAAACGCATCATGACGGCCAATTGCATGTACGTGGCATCAAAATGGATACCACACATTTTGCCGGCTGCCCACAATCCTTTGTCTCACCGCTGAAAGCACTGAGTACTTGTCTGGCTTTTGTGGGTCAAGGGGTTGGTGATGACCTGGAAGACTGCGCTGAAATTATTCACTGTCATACCTGGTATGCCCACTTCAGTGGTATCCTCGCCAAAATCCTCTACAACATCCCGCTGGTTATTACTGTCCATTCACTAGAGCCGCTTCGTCCCTGGAAACGTGAACAACTTGGCCATGGCTATGATTTGTCACGCTGGATTGAGAAAACAGCATTAGAAATGGCCGATTCGGTCATCGCAGTATCGCGTAGCACGCGTGATGATATTTTGCACTTATTTGATATCGATCCTAATCGTGTTGTGGTAATCCCTAATGGTATTGATACCGATGAGTACCAGCAGATTGATCAGCCAGAAACGCTCAATAAGCTTGGTATCAATCCCAATCAGCCTTATGTGCTGTTTGTAGGTCGCATGACCCGACAAAAAGGACTTTACTATTTTTTACAGGCTATTCCTCATCTTGACCCGAGCCTGCAAGTCGTGCTGTGTGCCGGTGATGCAGATACCTTGGCCATGCAACGTGAGCTTGAGGAGATTGTAGAGGAGCTGCAAAATCAACGCCCCGGCATCGTGTGGATTCCTGAAATGCTATCACGCCAGGAAACGATAGCCTTATACTCGCATGCGACAATTTTTTGCTGTCCCTCCATCTACGAGCCGTTTGGAATTATTAACCTGGAAGCAATGGCCTGTGGTACACCCGTTGTTGGCAGTGCAGTAGGTGGCATCTGTGAAGTTGTAGTCGATGGTGAAACCGGCTTTTTAGTTGATCCGCATTTGTCTTCTGAACCCCCTCATGATCCTATTGCTCCAAGTCGTTTCGAGCGGGGTTTAGCCGATGCAATTAACCGCATCGCTAATGATCCAGAGCTATGCCAACAAATGGCTCAAGCCGGTCGTGAGCGGGTTGAGCGTCATTACAGCTGGCGCAGCATTGCACAGCAGACTTACGATCTTTACCGCCAGTTAAGATCACAATACGATAGCTAACCATCTGTTTACCAGCCTGAAAAAAGGATATCGGATCATTTTTTTCAGGCTGAGCCTCTTACCTCTTATATCCAGGGTGCAACGCTTTTGAGCTTTTATAATCTTTTCGTTTAGTATCTAACTAAAATAAATTCCTAAGGTCGATGTTCACATCCTGGTATCAAATCATCAAAGGGAGAATATTAACTAATGGCTTCCACTTCTGTGATTAAAAATTCCCTGACGACTCCCAAGGTTCAAACGATTGGCACAGAGCAGCCTTGGCATTGGCTGGGTGCTGGCTGGAAGGATATGTGTCGTTCACCAGTAACGAGTGTCTCTTATGGATTACTATTTACTCTTATGGGCTATGTGTTGATTTATATGCTAGAAACCCAATTGCATACGGCTTTAGCGCTGACCAGCGGCTTCCTGCTTGTTAGCCCCTTTCTGGCGGTTGGATTGTATGATATCAGCCGTCGACTCGAAGCCGGTGAGTCTGCTTCTTTGGGGCATGCGCTATTCGCATGGCAGCGCAATACATTACCAATTGCCCTCTTTGGGCTGCTGGTTGGCCTGCTAATGACTTTCTGGGTACGTCTGGCTGCCATTTTATTCGTAATTATCATGGTAAACCAGGGTGTACAATTTGACGCCTCAGCTGCAAGGCTTTTCTTTTCGGGTAGTGGTCTAATTTTTCTGATAGCCTTTATAATAGTTGGCGCACTAATCGCTGCAGTAGTATTTGCAATTAGTGTCGTTTCTATTCCGATGTTGCTGGACCGTAAGACTGACTTGATTACTGCGGTAATGACCAGTGTTACTGCCGTCCGCATTAACCCGGTGCCCATGCTTCTCTGGGCAGCATTAATTGTTATTTTCACCGGTATGGGTCTTCTGGTTTTTTTCCTGGGCTTGGCTATTGCCATGCCATTAATCGGCCATGCAACGTGGCATGCTTATCGTGATTTAGTCGATAATAACGAGATTGAGCAAAATTCACTTTAATAACATGGTAGTGGCTTAATTCCGGGTGATTTTAAGCGGCTTTGGCAGCGGTAGGTGGTGGAGTGATACCGCTTTTTCCTTTCTTTGAGGAATAAGTGGTACTGGTGTAATTGGTACGGCTTCGCAAACAGAAGATTTCCCGGTTACCGGCACAGGCAGATTTGAAGTGCTTGCTGGAAGAGATAGCTCATAGTAAATCAGTATGGCGTGCTCAGCTTGCCTGCATAAGGATTCAGGCTGGTTTTTGCTACGTAACTTTTGTT
>PDWJ01000514.1_pt1 | contig 56463 bp, 50 predicted proteins | sample 1430881 | NCBI WGS metagenome assembly PDWJ01 (sample SAMN01162460, study PRJNA174530) | Oral metagenome, whole genome shotgun sequencing project. | biome: Marine environment; feature: Marine mammal; material: Swab sample of the gingival sulcus; isolation source: swab sample of gingival sulcus...
AACAAAGGCTCCGCCGCCATTTTGTCCCGTAATAAAGGGAAACTTCCAGATATTACCAAGTCCAACAGCAGACCCTACCGCAGCTAAGATGAATCCGAGCCGGCCGCTCCAGTGGTTACGCATTATTACCTCCGATGAAAAAAATATTAGTAAATAACCGTTTCTACCTTTGAATGGTAAAAACGACAAAAACAGAAATTGATACAAATAATACAAATCTGTCGAGAGCGTTTCTGATTGACAGAAAACACCAGATAATCCGACCCTTTTATAATGCTTTTGCCCACATTGTACACGTTCATTTTTCTTAATCCGCACATATCATGTCTCTTTATGAACGAACCTGATTTTTAGAATGGAGCAGGAATTGCACGCGATAATTGGCCCTGACCGTGTATACCCAAACACGTAATGAACGAAACAACAATAAAGACAGGGATAAACCTGCCCGTTTGACAGTAAATACCCTCAGGTGACAAGACAACCATAAAACCGGTCATACCCGAAAATATATTTATTGACGCATGGGCAAGACACGTTTATAGTAACGGCTTTTCAAGGCCCCATCGTCTAGTGGCCCAGGACACCGGCCTCTCACGCCGGGAACAGGGGTTCGAGTCCCCTTGGGGTCACCAATTGAACACTTAACCCATTGATATCATCAGAGTATATCAGTGGTTTTTTTAGTGTATACCTGATAAATCACCCATATGGTACAAACCCTTGATACAGAGTAAGGGCCGGTATGGGTGTTCCTTCCTGCCTTTTAAAGAAACAAGACACCTACTGTTTTAGACAGGCAAGCAGGCGTGATTTCAAGCATAGATTTTGAAAAAAAGAAATGGTAAAAATCCTCGGAGTAACGTAAGCGCCGAGCGAACCACATCTACCGAAATAATAAACAGCATGTCATAATCATTCCTCTTTAATCACGAGAGGAATATCATGACAGCACAAGCTTCAGACAAACCGAATACCACGCGCCGCCGGCGCGTGTATACAAGAGCCCTGAAACGGAGCGGCCTGAGTCGTACCGCGTATTGCCGATAACACCAACACAAGTTGCCATGCATTGACATGCTGGTGCTGAAAAACAAGTCCTGCGTCAACTTGTCACGGCTCATCTCAATATTTTTTTGGGAAGCATAATTGTTCAGCGAAAAAAAAATACTGAGGATCTTTTTCCTGACAGGGTTATAAGGCAATTTCTTGAGATTTATGGACGTTGATTTCGTCCCGTTTATCTATAACCGAGGTGAAAACGATATCCGTATGACCAAGGTTCAGCAGAAAATCTCCGGCTGCTTTCAGCCTATGGAAGGCGGTCGTTTTTATGCAGAACTCAACGCTACATATCGTCGTGTCGCAAGCAGGATATTACTGCCACGACTACTTTGTAGTTTCATGGGTAATCTCCTGATTGGCAGAATCAGGTGACTTAAAATCCGCTGCATTGTCACGAAAAAATGATAACAATCAATAGAAGCAAAAAACAGGTGCCCGTCCTGGTTTTGAGATTTTCTCTTGAATCTATATGCTCTTTACTGTATATTATTGATTCTTCATTAAATAATTAGCTAAACAACGATATTTACAAACTTTTTTCTTGTAAAATTGAGAAAATTGCGATGTATCAGGAAGACCTTTCCGAGTTAGGATATATCTTTGAAAATATTTCTTCCGGCCTTATTTTCGCAAGAAACGGGGTCATTGTACGCCTGAACAAAACCTTCGAACAACTGCTCGGCTATAGTCGTCAGGAAATAAAAGGATTACAATTCAGTCAGTTCAAAAAGATGATCTTTGCCGGCAGCAGCGACAAACTCCTCGACGTATCGAACCACACTTTCTATGTAAAAAGAAAAGACGGTACCCATATCTGGACAACCATACGGTCCAATTCTTTCGTACAAACAGACGGTTCTCTTTCAACGATATGGACAGTGGAAGATGTCAGCAAACTCAGAGAGGCCGAAATCAAACTCCGCCAGATGTCTCTTGCCGTCGAGCAGAGTTCGAACCCCGTCATCATTACCGACACCTGCGGTACTATCGTTTACGTCAATTCGGCCTTCAGCAAAATCACCGGCTATTCTGCCGGAGAAGTTATTGGTAAAAACCCTTCAATACTGCAATCAGGATATACCTCTCCCCAACTTTATACCGAGATGTGGACAGCCATCAGCAATGGCAGGGAATGGAGAGGGGTGTTTATTAACAAGAAAAAGAATGACGAGATTTACGAGGAATATGTAACGGTCACGCCCCTCCGAGACGATCTGGGGAATATATCCCATTTTATCGCATCAAAAGAAAATATCACCAAACTGAGAAAAGCAAAAGAAAAGGCTGAGAAAATGAACACGGTAAAAGGAGAATTTCTCGCCTATATGAGTCATGAAATCCGTACGCCACTTAACGTCATAATGGGAATGAGTGACCTTGTCCTCGAATCCAATCTTGACAACAGGCAGCGGAAGTTTTTGACAAGAATCAAAAACTCCGCAGCAACCCTTCTCTCCATTGTCAACGACCTGCTCGACCATTCAAAAATAGAAGCGGGTAAATTTATCATTGAGAAACGACCCTTTACTCTCACAGAACTTTTTGGCAACCTTGAAGATACCCTTTCTTTTCTGGCGGAAAGGAAAGGAATTTCCTTATTGATTCAAAAAGAAACGGTCCTGAATGCTCCCCCCTTCCTGGGTGACCGTCTGCGCCTCCACCAAATCCTTTACAATTTGCTAAACAACGCGATTAAATTCACCCAAAAAGGCACGGTTGAATTATTGGTCGACATAAAGGAGCAACCTGATGGACCATATCTGATAACCTTTCAAGTCAAGGATTCTGGAATAGGTATCCAACAAGAACAAATAAAAACGATCTTTGACAGTTTCGTCCAGGCAGAAGCGGCGATAACCAGAAACTTCGGCGGTACAGGTCTGGGGCTTTCCATCAGTAATCAATTGGTAAAACTGATGGGTGGCACACTGTTGGTACAAAGTGTCCCGGGACGGGGAAGCACCTTCTCTTTTTCCGTGCCCTTCCTGCAGGTCCCTGCTGAAAATGTACAGCAGCCAGAAGAAGATGAAAAGGAGCAGGGTCCCTGCAAAAAACTGAATGTGCTGCTGGTAGAAGATGACAAAGGCAGTCAGGAACTTGCCTCTGCCATCCTCACCGGTGCAGGGCATGATGTTACCATTACGGAAAACGGTTTAAACACTCTCAAACTGATTGGTAACGGCAGTACCTTCGATGTCATTTTGATGGATGTCCAGATGCCACTACTCGATGGTCTTAAAACAACAATGTCCATACGAAAGGTGGAACATGGCGAGACAACAGGATTGCAGGAATGCCGTTCAATTGAAGAGAAACTGGCGGCATGCCTGTATGGAAAACATCTTTATATCATCGCTATGACCGCCAACGCAAGGCTCAGCGACAAGGAACAATGCCGAGAGGTTGGCGTCGACGCTTTTCTGACAAAGCCCTACACCAAGACAAAACTGTTATCGGTTCTGCAAGATTGTGCGGCAACCAGCAAAAGAGATGCTGAAACACCTTTCGATTATGAAACGATCCCGCACCCCTCACCGCACCAGATACCCCCTTCCTCTGATCTTTATAATAAATGTCGTGAACACCTGATGACCAATTTTGCCCTCGATGACAAAAGCGCCAGCCATGTTCTGGAATCTTTTTTTCAAGCACTGGAGGAGAATCTCGAACAGATCAACAACGCCATACGGGCTGGCAACCGAGACGATATTCGCCTCCTCTCTCATAAAATAAAAGGCTCCCTTGCCAACCTCAATCTTGAAGAATTGGCTGAACTGGCGAGGGATATGGAAGAGAACGCACTCGATCAAAACATAGCAGATCTCAAAAATACGGCAGGGGCAATCGCACACGGTTTGACACCCCTGTTTACTCGAGAGCCTGCAGTGACAGGAGAACCCAATTGACCAGCATAACGCAACCAGGCCGCCTCGCTGAGGTGGAAAAGAAAGTACAAAACTATGGGAAACAATTGTTCGTGCACACTTTTATCAACGCTGCAACATACCCGGAACAACCTGCATGTACCTCACAAAAAAAGAGCATTATCCATCTTAAAGCAGTCATGAAATTCACTCAGGAACAGGCCCTCCATGAACATTATATTTTGTGAAGAATGCGGCAGTCGCAATATCATTGAAGAAGATGTCCTGCGAAACATAGAAAAAAGTGCCATTCCCTGCCAAGTCTGTAATTTCCTCATTTCAACCGAACACCTCATAGACTACAGCAAGACAGGAAAACTCATTGACACCTCCACCTATAAACTTTTGGTTATCGATGACGATAAGGCACATCTCACCCTGCTTCAGACCACTCTGGAAAAAGAGTACACGATCCATGTCGCCACCTCTGGCCAAGAGGGACTGGAAAAAGCCATAAGCGTAATCCCGGATCTCATTCTGCTTGATGTCAGCATGCCCGACATGGATGGATACACGGTTTGTTCCCGTCTGAAAAACAATAAAAGAACCCGGCACATTCCTATCATATTCATCACCGGCAAGACCAAAGGAGATGACGAGTACAAGGGGTTATCCATAGGAGCGATCGATTATATTTTCAAACCGTTCAACATGATGATTTTGAATGCCAAAATAGCCTCCCATCTCAAGTTCAGAACACTGCGAAATGAACTGCAGCAAAAGATAAAAAAACAGGAAAATTACATTAAAGTCCTCAAGGAAGAGATTGTAAATGACGAGCGCTACTTGCTGGAAACAGAAAATACGGCGAAACAGGAGGACCACCCCACAAAGCAAACCGATCTGGAAAAACAGCATCTCATCGATATTGCTAACACGCTCAACTACTATATCTCCATCCAGGACGTAACCGGTAGAATTATCTGGATGAACAAATCGATGATGGAAGCCTTCAACGTCATTTTTTTCAAGTTACAAGGCAAAAAGTGTTACCATAGCTATTGGGAGAGAACGACCCCCTGTGAGGGCTGTATCTGCGCCGACACTACTCTCGCCAGCCCCACGGCACCGGTGGAGAGATTCAACACCAAGCTGCGCCAGACGCTTCTGCAGACCCGCCTGGCCCTTCACGACCGCAAGAACAATGTCGTGGCAGTCGCCTGTACGGCACAACCGCTACCGTCGGTGGGAAACGGAAAAAGCGTTGATACTGCAACCCTTCCTGCAATACCAATCGAGAAAATCAATGATGCACTGTCAACCCTGCTGATCAGTTCCGATGCCATGTATAATATGTACAAACATGACAAGAATCTTGCTCAGATTAATCAGTATATAAACGATGCAAGCAGTACACTCCGTACCTGGGTCAAAGAATTCAGCAACCAGACATGAAAATGTACCATTTACTTCTGAAAAACAGAAAGGTAAAATTGGTATAGATCCAGTTTCCCAACAAACTGCTGCCAGTGTCTTTTCCTGGTCTGGGAAAAAGATCATCTGAACCCTCTCTCATGAAACGGGATCACTGATAGATTATACAGAAAACATTTATTAAACTTCAAACGAACAAGGAGATGAAAATGCTGAGAAACGAACGACTCAAAGAAACCCTGAACAGTTTGCAGGCGGCTTCAGCAGATATCGAAGGCTGTGCGGTCGTTTCCGAAGATGGACTCATTATTGCAAGCTCCCTGCAACAATCAATGGAAGAGGATCATGTTGCCGCTATGAGTGCCGTTATGCTCTCCATGGGAAACAGAATTGTACGGGAACTGAAACGAGGAGATCTTGAACAACTCTTTGTAAAGGGAAAAGACGGGTATGTGATCATGGCCAATGCCGGACCTCATGCCATGCTGGTATCGATAACCCGCCCGGAAGCGAAACTGGGCCTCATCTTCCTCGATGTTTCACGGGCATCCAAGGCATTGGCAGAAATTTTGTCGTAATGCTTCGAGTAACGACGTAGTACATGACCCAAAACAGCCAGCGACATCACCTGGCAAAGGAGAAAAAACATGTTTGAAATATTTGTCGATGGATCCCATAAAAATATCTGTTTGAACGATCTGTCCGAAGGGCATATGGTAGAGACCAATCAACATATAATAACCCATGAGGATGAAATGATATGCCTTGATCCCGGTGGACACAAGATATTCAACAAACTTTTCAAACAAATGACCAATATCGGTTCTCTGAACAAGCTGAGATACCTCTTCTTTTCCCACCAGGACCCGGATATCATAGCTGCAGCGAACGGCTGGCTGATGACAACTGATGCCAAAGGTTTTCTCCCGGCAGTATGGATGAAATTTATAACCCATTTTGGTGTCGATACCATGGTTATCGATCGAATAACCCCTATCGAGGATGAAGGTATGGTTATCGACCTTGGCGGCTGTCCCTTGAAGGTTATACCTGCCCATTTTCTTCACTCACCGGGGAACTATCAGATCTACGATCCCGTTTCCAAGATCCTTTACTCCGGAGATCTCGGAGCTTCTGTAGGTGCGGGAACCTCATTGGTAGAAGACTTTGACAGCCACATCCCGTATATGGACGGTTTTCATAAACGCTATATGCCATCAAATCAGGCTTTGAAAATGTGGGTCAATATGGTACGAAAACTGGACATCGAAACGATAGCTCCCCAGCACGGTTCTCTGTTCAAAGGCAAGGAAATGACCAATCGTTTCATCGAATGGATAGACAGCCTGGAATGTGGCCTGGACCTGATGGGAGAACAATTTCCCATTCCAGAGTGAGGTATTGTCGATTTGATGGCTTCAGTATTATTGAAGAAGAGTTTGTTTTCATTTCCGTCATTGTTCAGAGGTTAAAAAAATGTTTGCATATCTGCTGCCAGCATCTGTCAACTAAGCCATCTCCTATGTGATCACTCATGGACAGACTTGACAGAAGAAAAAGAATTCTTTGTATTGATGACGACAAGACCATGCATCTTCTCTTGAAGTCACAACTGGTTAACAGTGGTGGTTACAAAAGCCTGCATGCGACGAGTGGTAACGAAGCTCTTGCCACTCTCAGGGGCTCTCAGATTGATCTTGTCATTCTCGACATCAACATGCCGAAAATAGATGGCTTCCAGATGCTTGAATACCTGAAAGAAAACGAAGCGACCAGAAAGATTCCCATTATCTTTCTCAGTAGTTTAAGTCGTGAAAACCTCAAAGTAAAAGCCCTCGAACACGGTGCAGATGATTTTATGGTCAAACCTTTCACCGGCCCCGAACTGATTGCACGAATCAATGCGGTGTTACGGAGAAATACAGATAACAAACAAGAGATTATTGGCGATGTTCAGGGCAGGCTTCAGGAACTCGGTCTTTTCGATCTTTTGCACATGTTTTCCTTTAGTAACAAAAGCGGGAAGATAACCTTTCCTGAAATGGACGGCGAGCTGGTAACTGCGGCAGGCTCTATCCTGTCCGTACGGCAGGGCTCATGGCAGAACGAGGAAGCCTTGCTCCGTCTCTTTTTTCTCGAAAAAGGTTCTTTTATTATACAATACGGAGAGCAGGAGGGTACAAATCTGGGCAGTATCGAGTCCCTGCTCTTTTCCATTGCCAGAAATCTCGATGAGTTACATGACCAGATCGATATGCTTGTCCCGCAAAATGCGCTGCTGCATCTGCATGCATATAAGAAAGAAGGCCTGGAAATAGAACAGCTTGGTGAGGAATCACCAACCTCCCTGGTCAACCTCATTTTCTCCATGGAAGGAACGCTCAAAGCGAATCTTGATAGTGTTCGAAAAGGGCTGCAAAACGGAACCATTTTGGTAGAAAAAAGCAGAGGTGAACATAGTGCCGACGGCAACATCAACAATGATTTTTTAATGCAAAAACATCAAATCACCCTGCAAAAGAAGTCTGAAATCAATAACAGGAACTGACTTTGAACTCGATAATATCCATTGCATCCCACAAAGGTGGTGTCGGCAAGACCATGGTAACGCTAAACCTTGGCGTCACTCTTGCCAGAGCCGGTCATAACGTGCTTTTAATTGACGGAGACCCTCAGGGTAATCTGTCCATGTCCATTGGCATGAAAAAAATGAGCGCGTCAGGTCTGTATCAGGTCTTGCAGCAGAAGGCTGAACTGAAAGATGTGGTGGTCAAGGCGAACAAGCTACCACTTTCCATGATCCATCTCGGTATAGACGCTCCCCTTGATCTTTTCAATTTGTCCCATGGAGCCCAGAACAAGCAGTTGAAGAAACTGAAGCATCTCATACAATCCCTTGCCAATAATTTCGATATTACCCTTATCGATACTGCCAACAATATTGGTTCACTCAATGCAATCCTTCTCAGCTGTTCCGATTCGGTCATCATTCCCGTTACCTGTAAAAACAATTCGTTCAGATCTCTTCCCTTATTACTGAAACTGTTGATCCGGATTCGGGACAGGTTGAACAATAAATTATCCCTGCTGGGTCTTATCCTGCCAATGTTCGATGTCAACAACCCTTACGAACGTGAAGTGTTGACGACGCTTAGAGAAGCTTTACCTGAAGGAGCGTTCTTTTCAACATTTATTCCATTTACCAGTCTCGTGGAAAAAGCCGAAAAAAAAGAGTTTCCGATCAGCTTTCTTCCAGGCGCAGAAGAATTAAAAAAGACATATGATAAATTCTCGTGTGAGGTCATTCAGAGGCTTGAGCATAACATGAAAGGAGATGACGATGACGACTATCCTGAAAAAATCTTCTGAGCTTGCACAGAGCGCCAAATTGATCAGCGATCTCTTGGTTTCTGTCCCTGAGTCTCTGCAATATGATGTTTTTCACCAGATCCTTCCGCCTGCTGAACAGATGACAGCAGACGAGAAAAACTCCCTGTTTGCTGAAGAGGAATCTTTCAAGGAAACGATTCAGGAGAGACAACTGCCAGTAAAAAGACCTGATCGAAAAGCTGTTCGTTTTACTGAAATAGAGGGGCTTGACAATATCCCCTTCACTGGTGACAAGCTCGAAAAACTGCTTGCAAATCTCTGCCGGCAAAGCGGCTTTTCAAGTGCGGTCATTGCTGATGAAAAAGGGCTGCCCATCAGCGGAGTCAATACGCCTGTTACCATAGATATACTGGCGGCGTTCAGCTCCGTGCTTGGAAATATTATTGACAAGGTACCCTATTTTCTTAAACAGTATGAGGCGGGCCATATCTCTATTGACATCAATTATGTTGACAAGATTGTCGTTCAAAAAATTCTTGTTGAAGAAGAATCCGTCTATCTCCTTATTATCTGCTCTCAGGACATTGATGAACGCGCCTATATCGAGTTATTCAGCGACCAGATCATAAAAATTTTAAAAAGGTAACTATTCAGCGAAAAAAGACAGTTGTCCGGTTAAGGACTTGCATATAATGGTTCAGGAATAGTCAAATGAAGATTGTCATGTTTTGCTTCAGCTGGAGACAAGGAGGTGGAGCTTTTGAAAAAAATCTTGATGGTTCTGGCAATATTGGGTGCAGGAATCCTTGTATACCGTTTCTGGATCGGGGAAAAAGAGTATGAAATAAAAAATGTTCCCCTGTCCGTATCGCGCATTGTCTGTTTTGGTGACAGCCTCACCCAGGGAATCGGTGCCAGTAAAGGAAATGATTATCCGTCCCGGTTGGCAGAGATGATCGGTATTGAGGTCATTAATTCCGGTGTTTCGGGAGACACCACGACACAAGGGCTGGCTCGGATCGAAGACGATGTGTTGTCCTATGAACCTGATGTGGTGCTGATCACCCTCGGTGGTAATGATCTTAAAAATCGTTTGAACGTGGACACCGTCCGTGCCAATCTGGTCAGTATTATCCAGCATATCCAGGCGACCGGAGCCATGGTGATCCTGGGAGGGATAGATATTCCTTTGTATGGCAAAAAATATGCGGCAATGTATGAGTCAGTCGCCCGACAAACCGGTTCGGTGCTGATTCCCAATATCCTTGAAGGCATATTCGGCAACTCCAATTTAATGAGTGATACCATCCATCCCAATGACAGGGGATATGAGATTATGGCCGGATATTTCTCTGCAGCCCTGGACGGGATGCCATTTGTCATGAATTAAGCGCATGAAATCCGGGAACATCATATCATGCTTTTTCAGCCTCCGAATTTGACTCCACTGCATTTTTTATCAAGTCATTTTTTTGTCCAGGCTCAGCCTTGTTTTTTTGACGTTCACCGTTCAAAAGCCATGGAAATTCCAACCGCTGGTAAAAAACATGCCAAACAGATACCCCCTTTTTGCCTGGTCACGTGTGAAAAAAACCGTAAGAACCAGCCAAGCACATTGTCAGGTACTTACGGGAATCCTGACTACCGCTGGAAAAGAACCTTGTATCTTTTGAGCGAGCTCGACTTCCGGCAGAAATCAACGGCCGGGTGGACGCGCCGGTCGACAGGTCCTGTTCAGCCAACTGTGAGAATGTTCTCGCCTTCGGACAATCCAGGAAACGGGAAAAACACCTTCTTTGTGCAACAGCCCGGGAGCTGATACATCAGGACAGACGAATACTCTTTACATCCCGCGGCACATTGAACCGGGAATTATGAATGCCGTTGAATTTTTTTTACCCAGGAAAACCAACGGACAAGACCTTGATCGGATCATGTGATCTCAGTTGTCAAGATGAATGTCTGAATAGAAACTGGTTTCTTTCTCTTGACGATGCTGAGAAAAAGGTAGATAGTTGGCGTTGGGATTATAATGTGACTCGGTCTCATTCGTCCCCGGACAATTTGCCCCCGACCCCGTTTCTAAAAGCGTATTCAAGAAGCCGAAAAATTCTAAACACAGCCTGCCCAAGATGTGGTTGAGCCTCGTTTACAAAGAATAATACTTTGAAGATTCTTTTTATTTTTAAGGAAACTCCTGATCAGAATTAACCGTGAGTATAAACAGATGTGTAACAAAAACAAAAAAACATATTTTTTAGTTACCTTTACCATTATAATTATCAGCATACTGATAAGCTTCGGGTGTGGATTTAAATTTGGTCAATATTACTATAATAATATTGATGAAAAAAATATTAACCAAATGATTGAATCATCTGTTTATGAAATTGTTAGACAATTTGAAGATAAATTAAATGTAATAATTAATAAAAAATGTAATAATATTGACTTAAACAATAATCTAATTGATAAATATAAGAATATTTTTGAGACAAAAATCAGAAGAATAATGCTAAATAATTTTTATAGAAATCATTCTGATGATTATATTATGAAATATGATTTAAAAGTATCTGAAAATTATTTTAAATATAAAAAAGACGTATCACGATTTATTGCACATGCTGCAGGAATAATTGATGGCAATACTTATACAAACTCGAAAGAAGCACTTGATAGTAGCTATAAAAAGGGATTCAGGCTATTTGAATTAGATATAATAAAAACAATAGATGGGAAATATGTAGCAGCACACGATTGGGAGAGATGGTCAGAAATTACTGGATACAAAGGTGAAACGCCTGTATCTCGAGAGCAATTTTTAAAAACAAAAATAATGAATAAATATACTCCTCTTGATATGAATGCTATCAATAAATGGTTCAAAGAACATAAAGATGCTATTCTAGTTACTGATAAAATAAATGAACCATTGAATTTTTCAAATGTATTTATCGACAAAAGCAGATTAATTATGGAATTATTCGATAATGAATCTATCAACGAAGGACTAAAAGCAAATATATTAGCTGTAATGCCATCACAATCTGTAGTTAAAAAGATACATTCAAAAAGAGGTATAAAAAAGCTTGTAAAAAAAGGCATAAAAAGTGTTGCTGTTTCTAGACAATTTATAGAAAAAAATAAAAAATTATTGCTTGAATTGAAAAGAAATAATATCAAGGTTTTTGCCTATCACGTTAATTTTCCTTCATACATTAACGAAGATTATGTAATGAAATACGAAATGGATTTTATATATGGTATCTATGCTGACGAATGGACTCTTGTCAAATAAGTCGATACTTTTATCATATATGACATACAAAAAATGCACAACGTGACACGTAATCAGGTTCGTTTCACCTGCCGGTCAACTCATCCTTGCAAAAACCGCAACACTTCAGCCTATGGCCCCAGATCAGTGCATTTTTTATTGTGGAAATAACGACGAAACGATACATAGTTTCAAAATATTCATTGATTTTACATATCATTGTATGTCAGAGTAACCTCTGAGGGCACGGTTCTCTTATCAAAAAAGACGCTGTAACGATTAAATAAAAAAACTTCTTCAGGGTTATTACCATGAGTGATTTTTCGAAAAACTTCAGCCAGTTTGAAGTTGAACTGTCAAATCTCATCACCAAAAGCAATACGTTGAAATCCAGAGAGGACCTCAAATATATTCTGATAAGCCTCACAACCCTGCAAAAGATTGTTTGTGATGAAATCAATCTGGACAAACAAAAAGCTGTAAAACAAACACGCTAGACAGGGATATTCATATTGTTTGTCGTTCTCGTGCAAGAACTGTTTAACAATAGACACCACTTTAATTGGCGGGTATCAGGGAACTGCTCCCCGCTTAAGAATTCAGGCAGTCTTACCCTCGGAGCGGGCTCAACCGGTTCTTTCCGATGGCATCCGCCTCTGCCGCCTGTGACGAATTGGCCTTCTTCCCGGCGGCAGAGGCGTTTATTCCCCGTGGAGAAACGTCATGGACAATGAAGGAAACAGCAAACAACCCGGCAGGGTCATTTCCGATGAATCGATTCTTAAGATCAGTAAGGAAATCGCCGTCAAATTTATTGAAGTTGGCCGCCTGACACCTTCAACCTTTGCCGAAACATTCAAAGATATTCACCGCACAATCGAAAATACTATCCGCAGAAATGACTGAACAACCACTCGTCGACCTTGTCCCTGAACTGAACACGATTCCGGCAGACGTCAAAAATATCCATCTGATGGGAATCTGCGGAACAGCAATGGCTGCGCTTGCCGGAATGTTGAAACAGCTCGGCTATACTATAACCGGCTCAGACAGCCAGGTCTATCCGCCAATGTCAGATTTTCTCAACCAGATTGGCATTACTCCTTTATCCGGTTACCGACCAGATAATCTGATCCACCGGCCTGATCTTGTCATCGTTGGCAACGTTATCACCAGAAAAAACCCGGAAGCCCAGGCCCTTGCCACCGAAAAGATACCGTATATTTCAATGCCTCAGGCCTTACGCCATTTTTTCATCGATTCAAGAATATCGCTGGTTGTCGCCGGAACTCATGGAAAAACAACGACCAGTTCAATGCTTGCATCGGCACTTTATACCGCGGATGCAGACCCGACTTTCATGATCGGCGGCATTGTCAACGAATTTAATTCAAACTATCGAATCGGCTCCGGTCCCTATTTTGTTGCCGAAGGCGACGAATATGACACCGCCTTTTTCAACAAGGTCTCCAAGTTCCTTCACTACCGGCCTCAGGTTGCCGTCATTACATCGCTTGAATTCGATCATGCCGACATTTTCAACAGCCTCGAGGATATCAAGAAATCATTCAGAAAATTCGTCTCGTTACTGCCTGTTACCGGACTGATTGTCGCCAACGGTGAAGATGAAGATGTTCGGGAAATCCTGGTTGACTCACCCTGTCCCGTTGTCTCTTATGGAACAACCAGCGGCTGTGATTACCGGATAAAAAATCCTGTCTTCGCCCCGCACACCACGTATTTCAGCCTTAATTATAAAAAGAGCCACTTCTGTAATCTGAAACTCCAATTGCCCGGTTTACACAATTGCATGAACGCGACAGCGGCAGCGGCAGTCATGCATCATCTCGGTTTTAACAAAGAACAGATCATGGCCGGTCTCGACACCTTTCGTGGCGTCAAGAGAAGACAGGAAATACTTGGTATCGTTGATGATATAACCGTTATCGACGATTTTGCCCATCACCCTACAGCAGTCCGGGAGACCTTAACTGCCCTGAAGCGTTCATATCCGGAAAACAGACTTATCGCTGTTTTCGAACCCCGGACAAACACATCGAGAAGAGCCGTTTTTCAGAAGGACTATTCGGGTTCCTTCGACAATGCCGATCTGTCAATCATCTGTCACCCTCCAGCACTGAAAAACAGTCAGGATGGTGACCATTTTTCCTCTCGCCAGCTCGCAGAGGATCTCAACCGGCGAAACAACCATGCAGTCGATTTCGCCGACAGTGATTCAATTCTTGATTTTCTTGAAAAAGAGGCTCGCTCCGGTGATATCATCGCACTTCTCTCAAACGGTGGTTTCGACAATATTCACAACAGGTTACTGGAGCGACTCAGGAAAAGAAGCGGGTAGCGCCGCTATTCCAGATAGTTGTCAATAAGACGTCTCATCGAATCAACCATACCGGTAAAATCGGCATCAACAGCTCCACTCTTTCCTTTAATTTCAATCTGATAAGCAATTTCAGCACATTGAGAAAGACCAAGATTCAGGAGTGCCCCCTTCATCGTGTGTCCTGCCCTTCCGAGTTGTTCAAGATCACCTTCCTTGAGCTTCTCTTCAAGGTTTGTCATATGCCTGCCAAGGGTGGCAAACAACTCGGGAAGCATCCTGTTCATCTGCTCATCACTCAGATTAAACCGGGAAAACAGATATGACTTGAGTTCTTGACGATATGCTTCTGTCATGGTTTCTGGTTAGTACCTGTTTCTAAGTATCCGGTGATATCGGTATTTCCTGATTCCAATGCGAACCTCCGACCACCGGCTTGCACCTTCACCTTCTTTATTCTATGATATACCCCGATTATCGTCAAATAAACCGGTAAAGGTGCAACCACCGTTTTTGCGACCTCATGACCAGGACACCGATTGAACAGAAATTTCTTGATACCGTAGCAGAAATGGGCAGCGCCTTCTGTGGAAAGACAATGATTGTCGCCGTATCCGGAGGACCTGACTCAACGGCCCTGCTCACCCTGATGACGAAGTTCTTCCCCGACCAGGTACAGGCTGCCGCCTATATCAACCACAACCTCAGGCCGAAAGAAACCGGGGCCGAAATCAAACATGTGCACACCCTCTGCCGCCTCTATCATATCGATTTCATCTACGAATCAGTCAATGTCCCGCAGGAAAAGCAAGCCAGAGGAGAATCAACAGAGGAGTGCTGCCGGCGACTCAGATATCAGGCATTACGAAAAATCTGTTCGGACCGTTCCGTTTCCTGCATTGCAACCGGCCATACCAGCAATGACCAGATCGAAGAGTTCCTGATCAGAATCATACGCGGCAGCGGTCTGAAAGGAATTTCCGGCATGCCCCTTGTCAATAAGGATATTGTCAGACCGTTATTACGTATCTCAAAACCTGAGATCATCTCCTACCTCACGGCAGAAAAAATCAGCTATTGTACCGATTCAACAAATCTCTCACGGAATTTTCTCAGAAACCGGATACGACTTGACCTGGTGCCCCGCCTTGAAGAGCTCAATCCCTCAATCGCCGGCACCATCGAAAATATGTGTCGTATTTTTCAGGCAGAGGACCGGTTTCTTGAAAAGAAAACAAACCGGTTTTATAAAAAGGTGGTAAAAACGTCCAGTCAGCAACAGCAGGCATTGTTGATACCTCTCTTCACTACTGCAGAACCGGCTATCCAGCGCCGTATTGTGGAAAAACTCTGCTGGAAATCAGGTATCAGGCCCACCTGTAAATCAATAGAGAACATATGTGCACTGGCTCTTCAGGGACGAACCGGCTCGAGCCTGCATGTATCGGCAGATATCACCGTCAGAAAGACCCCGGATCAACTGCTCTTTCATCCCGCCACCCGTTCCGGGTCACGACAAAAACGATCCGGTCCTGAATGGTCCGGCCAAATCGTAATTCCGGGTCCTGGCAGCTACCGGGTAACAGAGATCAACCGGCAACTGGTCATCACGGAAGCATGCCGTCCAGCTCGCTGTGATCAAGACGACATCCTCTTCATTGACCGTGACCAGATCTCCTTTCCCCTCATGCTCAGAACGGCTCTTCCAGGAGAACGGTTCAAACCGCTTGGTGCTGCTGGCAGAAAAAAAGTGAACCGGTTTATGTCAGACCGCAAGATACCACAATACCAGAGATATACACACCCGGTCCTGCTTTCAGAAGGACGTATTGTCAGCATTATCGGTATCGCCATTGATGACAGCGTCAAAATAACCGAAAAAACAAAAAACTGCGTTGCATTGAGGTGGAATCATATTGACCAGTGAAGCTGATCCGATAGTGCTCCGGCGCCCGGAGCAAAAAGGCCTACACCTTTTTTCGCAACACCCGCTTGTCGCCGACCCGAATAGTCAATTTGATTCGGTCAAAGTATTCGAGGATTGGAATAGAAAATTTTCGACTCAAGCCGCTCAGGGTTTTGAACCGAGGGGCATCGATCTCACCTTCGGCTTGTATAAATGCAGCGACTTTCTGCTGCAATTGTTCAAGTTCTGCCGCATCATAATAAAGCGATTCACTGACCTTGACCAGGATGCCGTCCGTGAGTAAAAGGGCCAACACCTCCTTGACCAGTGATTCAGGATATTGATCAAACATATCCATCGTTTCCCTGATGGTCGGTGTCTGCAGCCCCTTGCTGCGATACCAGCGCCTGATATCCGCCTTCAGCTTCTGTTCATCCGCCTTTAATGCGACCACGTGTTCAACACGCCTGATAACCGAATCTTCCTGTACGACCCTGCCTTTCCTCATCAGGTCATTAAGACAATAATTGAACACCTTGATATCGATGGCCTGCTTGAAACCGCTTTTCAACTCCTCTTTCGATAATCCGTTCTTCAAAGGGTTGCGCTGGTGATACCGGTCGAGTGAAGTCAGGATAACCGTGATAACCTCTTCAACAAACTCCCTGAGCAGATAACGAGTGGCCGCATCAATAGAAACCATCTTTCTTGCTGACAGCGGCTCAGCCAGCACCTTGGTTAATTGTTTGCCGAACAATCCAAGCCGGATACCAAGATCGTCAAAACCAAGACCGGACATTCCCGCTTCTTTCAGTAACAGCAGAACCTTTTCCTCGACACTCCCGGTTTCAAGTGTTCTCAGGGCCTCATTGTTATAAGCCCGATCCTTCTCTGTCAGGCGCTTGCGCTTGTGAGCAGAGACATTTCCAAGAATCTCACCGCCGCCTATCGTTGCCACCGGCGAGTAACTCCTGATCACGTAACGGTCTCCCGGCCAGGCTGCTACCGGTTCTTCAAGCAGCAGTTGTACATAGGTTTGCTCGCCGGGAATCAATTCATCACGATCCAGCAGGGACATTCTGCCCATAATCTCGGCGGTACCGATATGAACCCTGACCCGGGCACGATGCCTGATCGGCTTTGTATTTGAACCAAGGTACAGAAAGGAACAATCCAGCATATAGTTAGGCTGCAGACAATCGGGATCGGCAGCCACCATACCGCGACTGATCTCGTCGGTATCGACACCCTGCAGATTAATTGCGGTACGGTGACCAGCCTCGACAACGGCAACCGATTCACCGTGTACCTGGATCCCCCTGATCTTTGCCGTCCGGTTCGTTGGAAACAACCGTATCTCATCCCCAAGTGCCGCTCTTCCGGATATCGAGGTACCGGTAATAACCGAGCCAAAGCCCTTCATTGCAAAAACACGGTCAATCGGCAGTCTGAAAGAACCGAAAACCTCGGCAAACCGATAATCCATAACCATCCGGTCAATCGTTTCAATAACCTGCTCAACCCCTTCACCGGTGGTCGATGATACCGGAATAACAGGAGCCTCTTCCAGGAAACTGCCCGCACAAAACTCCGCTACCTCCTCAATGACCATATCAAGCCACTCAGCATCAACCATATCTTTCTTGGTAATGACCACAAGACCCTTTTTGACCCCGAGCAGCCTGCAGATATCAAAATGCTCACGGGTCTGTGGCATGATCCCCTCGTCAGCAGCAATAATAAACGCCAGGAGATCCATACCGGTAACCCCGGCGACCATATTCTTGACAAACTTTTCATGCCCGGGGACATCGACAATACCGAGACGATGACCGCAGGGAAGATCAAGGAAGGCAAAACCGAGTTCAATGGTTATCCCCCGTTTCTTTTCCTCTTTCAGACGATCAGTCTCTATTCCCGTCAAGGCCCTGACCAGACTCGTCTTACCATGATCAACATGACCAGCTGTTCCAAGAACTATCTCACGCATAACAGACGATCCAAAAACTACCTCAGATATGGGTTGGCCACAGACTCTTCACTGATGGTTGAACGGGTACCGCCGTAACCATGTCCCGGCCAGACATGAGTCTCGGGTGGAAGAATCAGTAACTTGTTGACAATTGAGTCGATCAGTTCCTGGTGGGAGCCTCCGGGAAAATCAGTACGACCAATACCGCCAGCAAACAGGGTATCACCGGTAATGAGATCCGGCGGTTGATACAGACACATGCCACCGGGAGTATGTCCCGGTGTATGAATAACCTTCAGGGAAACATCGCCAAACATAATGTTGTCCCCCTCCCTGACTCTGAGGTCCGCAGGAGGAGACTCCTCCAGACCAAGCATTGAAAAGTAACGTTTCACTTCCGGTTGTGAAAAGAACTGATCATCAGCTTCATGCATGACGATAGCCGCATTGGTCGCTTCCTTGATGATACGGTTGCCACAAACATGATCCGGATGGCCATGAGTGGCGATAATATATTCAACGACCAGTCCCTGCTCCGATACGACATCAAGAATCCTGCTCTCATCACCTCCCGGATCCACGATGGCTGCTTTTGACGTCCTTTCACAACTGAGAATATAACAGCAGACACCCATCGTACCGACGATATATTGATCTACTTTCATGGCTTCCCGCTTTCAGATGGTTATCGACAGGGCAATCGGGGAATCCGTTTCCACAGTTCCCCGGTTGTTTCCCAGTAATGGTTATCAGCCGCAGCCAAAACCGGATTTGCTTCCAGCACCACAGGCACAGCCGCCTCCCTGACCATGACATCCCAAATCAAGCCCCCGGGGAGGAGGTGCTATCGCCGGCACTCTCTTCTCGACGGCCCCGACAACATCCTGGAAGGCCGTAACCGCAGGACTGTCGTCCCCTGAGGACAGATATGGTTTACCATCATCCCCGGCAACGACCACTTTCGGATCCATCGGTACCTTGCCGAGAAAGGCAAGTTCAAACTCTCGGGCAACCTGCTCTCCGCCACCTGACTTAAAGATATCCACAGCTTCCTGACAATGCGGACAGACAAAACCCGACATATTTTCAACGACACCGACTATTTCCATGTTAACTGATTTACAGAAATTAATCGATTTACGAACATCGGCCAGAGCAACCTTTTGAGGAGTCGTTACCACAATCGCCTTGGTGTTCGGAATGGTCTGGGCAACAGAAAGCGGCTCATCACCGGTACCCGGAGGCGCGTCAACAATCAGGTAATCAAGCTCGCCCCAGTCAAAATCGGCAACGAACTGCCTGATCGCCTGAATTTTCAAGGGGCCACGCCAGATGATCGCTTCATCCCGGTCCCGCATCATATATTCGAGAGAAACCACTTTCAGATTATCGTTATAGCGAAGCGGTTCAACCAGGGCGTCCGGGGTTTCCGGCGGTTCAACCGTTCCTTTCAGATCAAGCATCCGAACCACATCAGGACCGTGAATATCAACGTCCATCAAACCGACCTGATATCCCTTGTTGGCAAGACTCAATGCAAGATTCACCGATACCGTCGACTTGCCGACACCACCTTTGCCGCTCATTACCAGGATTTTACTCTTGATTTTGCCGAGTGAACGCGTAATGGCATTGTCTTGCTGGGCAAGCGCTGCCTGTTGAGATTCCTGAGTGTTTCCTGACTGTCCCTGACTGGGACATGATCCACCAGATCCGCTGTTACATGAACTCATGTTACCTCCTCCTGAATGCTGCATAAACAGGTATTCTTTATTATTCCAGACCGATATAAATCCTGACAACCAGAAACCGGCCGGAGCTGTTTCATAACACCACTACACTAATGCCGCCGTTAAGAATTGCAAATAAATTCAGCTGTCAGTACTGAAATAGATGCGCGTGCACCAAACATGCACCATTACTTTTTGTTGCGTTATTCTGGCATAATCCTTAATATTAGAGGTTCGACAGCCGCACCCCTGACACCGATACCAGAGCAGCCGTCAGCACCGACAGAGACAGAAGCAGCACGGTCCCCCTGTTCAAGCGGTTATAAACAGCGATAAGACGATCAAAGAAGAGGCTTTATATGCTTGGCTGGTTTAATAAAAAGAAAAAAAGTACGTCAGATTCCGCTCAACAGCAGGAACTCCAGAAAACGGCCCCGGATTCTGGAGAAACAGGAGCAGAAAAACCTGCCTCAACGGAACCGGTCCCCGAAAAAGCTTATGTTGAAGCGATACCAGATAAAGCATTGCACGATGATACATGCCGGCACAATACTGAGCCGGACTCGAAACCAATAGACACACACGCTGAAGAAGATCCTTCAAAAGAGCAGGATCCAGGTGCCGGTCAGGTAAAAAAATCAAAATCGATATTGACGAAACTGTCCGAACGACTCGTCCGTACCCGTGACTCCTTTACCCACCGGCTTGACGAACTGTTTCTCGGTAAAAAAGAGATCGATGCAGACCTTTTCGACAGCCTTGAGGAGATACTGGTAACTGCTGATCTCGGTATCCATACAACCCGGGATCTGCTTGAATTTGCCAGAAGAAGGGTTAAAAGGGATGCATTGTCAGATCCGATCGCACTGAAAGAGCTGTTAAAGGAACGAATCACCTCAATTATTGTTGCACATGAGCAGCCAGCTGAACGAGCGTTTCCCGATAATGGTCCCTTCGTTATCATGGTCGTCGGCGTTAACGGTGTCGGTAAAACAACGACCATTGGCAAAATCACCAGGAAATTTCTGAACAGCGGCCAGTCGGTACTGCTGGTCGCTGCCGATACCTTCAGGGCGGCGGCCTCTTCCCAACTGAAAATATGGGGAGAGCGAAACAATGTCCGGGTTGTTGCCCAGCATGAAGGAGCCGACCCGTCTTCAGTCGTTTTTGATGCTATGACAACGGCGGTCAGGAAACAATACGATATCGTCCTCATTGATACGGCAGGCCGGCTCCACACCAAGGTAAATCTGATGGAAGAGCTGAAAAAAATCAAACGGGTGATCGGCAAACAATTGGACGGAGCTCCGCATGAAATCCTGCTGGTCATTGACGCGACAACCGGTCAAAACGGCATTTCTCAGGCAAAACTATTCAACGAAGCGGTGGGAATCACCGGTATTGCCCTCACCAAACTGGATGGCACGGCAAAAGGCGGCATTGTTGCCAATATTGCCCAGGAGCTGAAGACCCCGATTCGCTTCATCGGGATCGGTGAACAGATCGACGATCTGAAAGATTTCGATGCCGACGAATTCGTCAGCGCTCTTTTTGAACCCCGTCAATAACCATTCAGATGATAACCGATACGAACAGATGAGATACCAGCAACAGCAACAGCCGGGATGCGGCGGATGCCTGCTTATTTTCCTTTTGATCGTTTTTGTTTCAGGCGGGGCGCCAGCTCTTATCAATCTGCTCGGCTTCCTCATTTTCTCAGGGCTTGCCGGTGTTCTTCTCTTTATCGCGATTTTCTGGGGATTCAGCTACTGGATGCAAAGACAGGTCGTTACCTATCAGTCATCCCAAACGGAAAGCCATAACCGGTTCGTCTGGCTTCTCGTTCAGATTCTGGTGAAGATATCCCAGATGGACGGCCATGTTTCCCGCGACGAGATACAGACCATACAGCGTTTTTTCCGGCAGAACCTGGGCTATAACCAGACCCAGATGAATCTGGTCAAAAATCTGATAAAGGAAGCCACGGCAACGACAACACCGCTTGACTCATTCCTACAGGAATTCAAATCGACATTTACCTATGAACCGCGTCTCATCCTGCTCGAACTGGTCTACCAGATCGTCTACACCAAGGATCCCGTTCCTGAAAACGAACTACAGACTGCCAGAAGAATTGCCGAATTTCTTGAAATATCAGCTTATGACCTGAGAACCATTGAGGCAAAATTCCGGTATCAGCGGCAACGTACCACCAGCCGGTCCCGGGAATCTGAAGCTGCATATTACGCCCTGCTCGGTCTTAAACCAGGAGCAGATATGCATACCATCAAGAAGGCATATCGCCAGTTGAGCATGAAATACCATCCGGATAAGGTTCGACATCTCGGCACGGAATTCAAACAGGTCGCCGAAGAAAAAATGAAGGAGTTAAATGCGGCATACGACTTTTTCAAGAAAAAATATGGCGGTTAAGTTCTCTGTTTAACACATTCAGAAACAGACCAGACTCAGACTTTAAAAAAACGACAGGAGCAGAAAAGGTCATGACAATTTCAAAAAAAATGCGCACTTTCAGCGACAATTCGTCATGGATAAGAAAGATGTTTGAAGAAGGCGCCAGGCTCAAGGCCCGCTATGGCGATGATCAGGTCTTTGATTTCAGTCTCGGCAATCCGGATGTCCCGCCTCCTGCCCGGCTCAGAGAGATTATGCTGAAAATGGCTGCTGATGAAACACCCGGCCGCCACTCATACATGCCAAATAACGGGCTGCCTTTTGTTCGTGAAGCAATTGCCAAACGTATGTCAAAAGAACAGGATATCACCGTTGATCCGTCCCATATGCTGATCACCTGCGGAGCGGCCGGGGCGCTCAACGTGACGCTCAAGGCCCTGCTCGACCCTGGTGACGAGGTCCTTTTTCTGGCACCCTATTTCGTTGAATACCATTTTTATGTGGACAATAACGGCGGTATTGGCAAGGCCGTTCAGACCGATGATGCGTTCAATATTGACCTTGACGCAATCGAAAAGGCCTTGAGCGAAAAGACAAAGGCGATCATCATCAACTCACCCAACAATCCGACCGGCCAGGTTTACACCGAAGAAGCGATCCGGGGGCTTGGTTCACTTCTCGAGTCTGCCGGTAAACGTTTCGGCACAACCATCTATCTGCTGGCAGACGAACCCTACCGAAAGATTATTTTTGATGGTTTGAGCGTACCGTCAATTTTCAAAAACGTCCGCAACGCCATTGTTCTTTCCTCGTTCTCGAAAGACCTTTCACTGCCCGGTGAACGAATCGGTTATCTTGCCGTCCATCCGGAGGCTGACGATCGAGACGCACTGGTTGAAGTAATGGCCCTTGCCAACCGGATCCTCGGCTTCGTCAATGCCCCTGCCTTTATGCAACGGGTGGTCGCCGAACTGCAGGAAACCATGGTTGACAACTCAATCTATTTGAAAAGACGCAATATTTTCTGCTCAATACTGGAAGAAGCGGGATACGAATTCACGATGCCCAAAGGGGCCTTTTATCTCTTTCCGAAGACACCGATAGCCGATGACGTCCTGTTCTGCTCCTACCTGCAGGAGCAGCGCATTCTTGCCGTACCCGGACGCGGATTTGGAACGCCCGGCTACATCAGACTTGCATTCTGCGTCCATGAGGATGTGATCAGCCGCTCTGCCGACGGCTTTTCAGCGGCCATGAAACGGGCTTGTTCCGCCTGAAACGGTCATCGTTTTCTCCGCTGCCGTTGATCTTTCTTGTCTTTGAAGATCAGACGCAACGGTACCCGGTCTAGCCCGAGACCTTCACGATAGCGGTTTACCAGGTATCGTTCATATGAGAAATGAACCCCTTTATAACTGTTGGTCATAACCACAAAGGTCGGCGGCCGACTGCTCAATTGTGACGTATAGTAAAACTTGAGTCGTTTGTTTTTATACACCGGCGGCGTATGATGTTCAACCGCATCGGCCAGCAAACGATTGAGTGCCGATGTCGGGAAGGTTGCTGTCAACTGCCGAAAAACCGACCCGGCTGTGGGAAACAATCGCTTGATCCCATAGCCGGTTAATGCGGAAACCGTCAGCAGCGGTGCAAATCCGACAAAAGGAACAGCCCGGCCAATTTCCTCCAGAATCTGTCTCTGTCTTTTTTGGTCATTTTGAACAAGGTCCCATTTGTTAACCAGCAGAATCAATCCCCGTCCAGCCTCCTGGGTATAACCAATAACGGTGGCATCCTGTTCGGTAATCCCTTCGGCAGCATCAAGCAGGACCACGGCAATATCACATCTGCCAAGAGCCGACAGCGCCTTCAGAATTGAAAATTTTTCCAACTTTTCCCGAGTCTTTCCTTTTCTTCTGATCCCCGCAGTATCGATCAGCAAATAATTCCGTTTTTTATGAGTCAACAGCGTATCAACCGAATCCCTCGTTGTTCCGGAAATATCTGAAACAACCATCCGCTCTTCACCAAGAATCCTGTTGACCATTGAAGACTTGCCAACATTCGGTCGGCCGAAAAAGGCCATCCTGATGGTTCCTTCCGGCAGTTCAGATGGTGTCGGATCTTCTGGCAGGTGCTCACAAAGATCATCCATCAGATCGGCAAAACCGTATTTATGTTCAGCCGATACCGGCCAGAGCCGGGCTACTCCCAGTTCATAAAAGGGAGCGAGACGATCATCCTCGACCTCCGGTCCATCGACCTTATTAACTATCCAGTAAATTTTCTTTTCACTGCGTCTCAACAATTCAACAAGTTCAAGATCAGCCGGCATCAGGCCGCTTTTTCCATCCATCAGAAACAGGATAACATCTGCCTCGTTCAGGGCCGCCATTGCCTGTTCCCTGATATTGTCGACCATCAGATCATCGGGTGTTTTATCAATGCCACCGGTATCAACCAGCAGGAAAAACTGTCCTTTCCAGTTTACCCGTTCATACTGACGATCCCTCGTGACACCAGGTGTCGGATCAACAAGCGCTCTTCTTGATCCGGTTATCCGGTTAAACAATGTTGACTTACCAACGTTTGGCCGCCCGATCAAGGCGACGATGGATGTTCCCTGACTCTGCATCATATCCTGTTGTCTTTTTTCTGTAGGTACCAGCTGAAATTATCCGCCCTGCACGTCTTAGCTGAAAATGCAGGAAATGTCACCCGTTTAGAACGGTTCGAAACTTCAGTATCGACCGGGCAGCCGTCTCTCTCAAAACCGGAAACCCGTCAAATTCGGGAGCGGCGAGCCTGTCCCTCAGCATAATCAGGGACGGAAGAATATACGGTTTAAAAAATGATTTTCCCCTTTTTCCAGACAAAAACGAAAACGCCCCGATAATCTGTAAGTTCCTCTGCACTGCCAGATAAGGGTATGACAGGATGATCTTTTCACCATCAACCCCAAGATCATCCATTGCTTCCAGATAACGCTCCATCAGTTCTTCCTGCACGGTATCCGGCAGACCGGTATACGGATCAATCAGCAGAGAAGCAAGGTCATAGGCCGGTGGGCCGATTCTGCCGGCCTGAAAATCAATTATAGAGACCCTGTCATCGTTGATCATTACGTTACGTGACTGAAAATCACGATGAAGAAAAAAGGGCTCATCATATTCAATCACCCTGTCCGCAAGTTTTTCAAATTCCAGATCAAGGCCAGCAGGCGGCTCCTGGAGCAAGGTCTGCTTCCAGAATGATTCGAGAAAATATCCGGATTCTCCAATTCGCATCACCTGACGATCATAGGCAGCTGTCTGGCAGCAGAATTCAGGATCAAACCCGTCTCTTGCTCTGACCTGCATCAAGGCCAGGGCTCTAACTGCCTTTCGGTAAAAAGGAAGCGCGTCGGTCGGATTTCTCTGATAGAGATCATAAAGCCGGGTCGTACCAAGATCCTCGAACAGGACAAGCCCAAGCCGTTCATCGATACCCCATATTTCAGGGACCGGAATCGAGGCCTGACGCAGATGTCTGCCGATCGAGACGGTCGCATGAAACTCCGCTCTTTCTTTCTCCGTCAGTTTTTCCGGGAAGACAGCAATACAGCCCGGCTTATTATCTGCAAAAACCACCCGTATAAAATTGCGAACAGAACCATCTCCTGAAAACGGAATAAATTGCAGCCTCGACAATAGTGATTTCTGACAACAAGCCTGCCTTTCTTTCCTCCGTTTTTCCAGCAAAAAGAGAATCGCCTCTTCTATCTCCTCAATCCTGTTTTTCATGGTCAGCCTTTTTTCAACGATACGATCATGCCTCTGCGCTAAAAGGTGGTGATGATCGCATGAAAACGGATAATACGTGCTGCCGCCATACAGAGCTCTTACCCGTTCTTTTGCAGAAAGCATGATAGCTACAAAACAAACGAAGGCACCAATATAACTTGATTTACAGCAACAAACCAGTTAATGATAGCTGAACGACATCATCTGATATACGCTGATCTTTATTTCATTACGTTATCATTTATGCTGAACATCGGTGACTGGCCGGACTGAAAAGCAATACCACGCCGCCCCAACAAGAATAAAAGGGAGAAAAGACAATGAAATCACGGTCTCTTACAAGACAGAAACGTGCCATCAAAACCGGGTTCATCCCTTCCCTGCTGTTTCTGCTGGTACTTCTCCCGTTTTTCGCACATGCGGCATCACCAGTCAAGCGCCCACTATCCGGTCATAATGAAAAAAGCGTTATCAACAATAACAGCACTGTCACCATCTCTGGCAGAATTGACATCGGTATCCTCAACGGAGAATCTCACGAATATGTCTATCAGCGTGGAAACAGGATCAGCAAACTGAACTGGGACCTGAGCAATAACGCGATGCTCAACATCGGCCTGTCCGCCCGGTTCAATCAATGGATCAACGTAAACAGTGATGTCTGGTTCGCTTTGTCCGAATCCTCTTCAATGGACGATTATGACTGGCAGATCCCGGAATACGACTGGACCCATTGGTCCCATCACGATGATACACAGCTCAGTTCAGCCGTACTGTTTGATATTAATGCCGAAATAAGTATTTACCAGCCACCTCAATTCACCCTTTTTGGTATCGTTGGCTTCAGAAGAGACACGTGGGCCTGGGATGCCTATGGTGGAACCTACGTCTATTCCATCAACGGTTTTCGTGATACCAGGGGGACATTTGGCAACGATCTCAACATTATCTCCTATGAACAGGAGTTTAACGTTCCCTACGCCGGTATCGGTTTGACTGCCGGATTCGACAACCTCTCCTTCACCGCCCGAATCATCGGCTCGCCATTCGTCGATGCCCGGGCGGAAGACAATCATTATTTAAGAAACCTGCGCTTTGAAGACGATTATTCATCGGAAACCATGATCGGTTTCGACCTGCTCTGCCGGTATCGTTTCAACGCTCATCTCTCCTTTACCACAACGTTTAAATATCAGGATTATAAAGAGATGAAGGGAGAAACAACCACCATCGATACACGAACCGGAAGAGCGTATACGGTACCGGGAAGCAGTGCAGGCCTGTCCCATTCCTCTGCTCTGGTCACTCTTGGTATACTCTATCATTTCTAGTGCCAACCGTGTATTCAGCTCTCGTAAAAAGCACCTGGATCCAGCTTGTTGTAACACAGAGATCAAAGCAGGAGCGTGCTGCATAACCCGGGCAGATACCAGAATCGCCGCCCAAAACCCGGAAAAAAAACGGTACCGCTCTTATCCGTCTGCCGAAAAAGAACGCCTGTAAACAGCTGCACTACACGGTTTGGTCGGGTGTGACAATACAGTCAGTCAGAACACTCCCCGGTGCTATAACGCTTCCGTCCCATATAATTGAACGACTGATCTTCGTATTGGCACCTATATCCGCATTGCCGATACAGGCCCAGCCATCAATACAAATCCCCTCACCAAGCCGGGCGTACTCGTCCACAACTATCCTCTCAAGCTGCCGTTTAACTTCCAGCTCAGGCCAGACCGGCATCGATCCGGCAAGCAACGCTTCATGAAGCATCAGGTAATCGGCCGGGGTCCCCATATCACACCAGTGAATCTGGTCAACAATCAGAGCACGAATTTTCACCCCCTGCCGCAGAAGACGCCGGTAATAATCGATGATACAGGAAAAGGAATCTAGCGGAATTTCATTAATAATTAAAGGGTTAACCACCTGAATACCGGTATAGGCATATTGGCGGCCCTGTTCACCATCAAAACCGACAATATCCGCTTCACGAACCGAAACCGTGTTAAAACGGGGGAAATCATGAAGAACCATGGTTATATCACAGCCTGAAACCCCGTGTTCCTCAATAACGTTCCGGAAATCAATGGTATGATAAATATCACCATTGGTTACCAATAACGGTTCCGATTGCAGATGCGTAACGGCTTTCCTCAGTCCACCCCCCGTCCCCAGTATTGTTTCTTCTTCCTGCAGGATTACACCATCGATCCCTGACAAAAACAACCGAAACTGCTCTTGCAGATGATGCGTATTAACGACGATTGTCTCACACCCCGCTTTTTTAATCCGATCAATAACGGCAGCAAGAAAGGGTTTGTTTAAAACCGGAAAAAGTGGTTTTGGCCGACAGAGGCTGTATGGTTTCAAACGAGTTCCAAAACCGGCTGCAAGAATCATCGCCTGCATCGGTTTCTCCTCATCACGTTCCTGACCGACAGATCAATAGTCAAGGCTGCCATCATCATTTTCGGTAACACCGACCACAACGATGCCTGCTGTATCGGCTTCAGCAATCATCTGCTCACGGTCAAACAGCAGGGATTGACCTGCCTCAACGGCGAGGACGCTGCCGCCAACCTTGCGAATCGACCGAATCGTACCAATGCCTGTTGCCGGCAGATCAAAACGGAAATCCTGATTCGGTTTACGGAGTTTAACCACAACACATTTTTCCTTGGCCAGTTCACCTCCGCGTAAAATCGTGGCATCAGTTCCGTCAATAGCCTCAACGGCCATAACCGAGCAGTCTCTGACAACAACACATTGTCCAATATCAAGCCTGCCGATAGCCCGGGCATTCTTCCAGCCAAATTCGATATCACGCCGCTGCCCTTTATCCGGTTTTTTTCGGGTCAACACCCCTTTTGGAAAGAGGAGATGGCTGAGGTACAAGGTTGACTCACGCACCATAACCCCTTCTTCTTCAAGGGCTGCAGCCACTGCCCGCAGGCTTGCGTCATCCTGTTTAATATCGATCTTGTTCCAGAGCGCCAACCCCTTCAGATCCGGTAAAATATCCCTGAAAATTCTGGTCTTGGTAATCGGCCCGAGAAAAACAGTCTCTGACACCCGGTTTTCCCTGAAAAACCTGATAATCTTTCCAAGCTGGCCAAGCTTTACCCAGCAATATTTATCGGCACGCTCGACAACCGTTTCATCGGTCTCATTTCGATGGGCGATGACATAGACCTCCCGTCCCGCTTTGTGTGCCGCTTCAATAAAAAGCAGCGGGAATTGTCCGCCACCGGCAATAATACCGATTCTCTTCCGGTCAGATACCATTTCCGTTCTGCTTCCCCCTGCTGATTCGTCTGACCACACCACGTGCTGAATTCTCAAAGAAACGCACCATATGCTCAACTTCATCACAATCGGGAATCTCCTGCCGTACCTTGAGCAGCGCGTCCTTGAGCAGCAGCTCCGGGGAGCAGTATATAATTCTGAAAGCCAAATCGAGCTTGCCGATCGTCTCCCTGCTGAAACCGTTACGCCTCAAACCGATCTTGTTAATCCCCGACACCCGTGTTCTGTTCCTGGTTCCGGCCACAATAACATAGGGCGCTATATCGAGACTCAGACCGGAAATACCACCGACATAGGAATAGGAGCCAATCCTGCAGAACTGATGTACGGCAACCAGACCACCGAGCGATGCGTAATCATCAACCTGTACGTGCCCGGCCAGTGTTGCGACATTGGCCATAACCACATGATTGCCGATAATACAATCGTGGGCGACATGGATATATGCCATCAGCAGGTTACCATTGCCAATCACCGTTTCCCCATTTCCATCAACGGTTCCACGATGAATTGACGCGTATTCCCTGATCTTGTTATCATTACCGATAATCAAACCGGTTGCTTCTCCTTTATAACTGCGATCCTGGGGGGCACCACCAACGGTGGCGAAGCTGCCAATCAGGTTCCGTTCCCCGATCGTACTCGGTCCGCTGACAACTGCATGCGGTTCAATCTTCGTACCAGCACCTATTTTGACATCGGCACCGATGACGGCATAGGGCCCGACCTCAACCGAGGAGTCAAGTTCTGCCTTTTTATCAATTACTGCTGCGGGATGAATTGTCATAAATATTCTTTTCTCTGTTTATTGATTTTCCCATCAGTTGAAGCTGGCCATCAACTCTGCTTCTGCCACGATCGTATCGCTGACATATCCTCGGGCATTCATCACGATAATCGATCGTTTCTGTTTCACCAGTTCCAGTTTGTAGATAACCTGATCACCGGGAATAACCGGTTTTTTGAACCGAGCCTTATTGATGCCAGCAAAATAAATCAGCTTTTCTCCAACCAATTCAGGCTTCGTATAATAGGCCATACAACCACCGGTCTGGGCCATACCTTCAAGCATCAGCACTCCGGGCATAACCGGCTGCTGGGGAAAATGACCCTGAAAAAACGGTTCATTGATCGTCACATTCTTGATACCACATATGCTTTTCCCCGGAATCAGCGATATTATCCGGTCAACCAGAAGAAACGGGTAACGATGCGGTAACAATCTCATGATGTCCATGATATTTATATCTTCCTTGACAACGATATCTTCCATCAAAATTCTCCCTAACGTATATCACTTTTTTTCTGCAAATCGACTGAGTTCCTTCTTTATCCTCTTGATATCCTTTATTATCTCCGGCAATTTTCCAAATAATGAAGCGGCTTTGAACCATTGTTTCGCATCAATTGCCGGGGTGCCGGCCAGTATTGATCCAGGCGGCTGATCGCCATGGACACCTGATTTTCCGGCAATCATTGATCGGTCACCAATATATTGATGTCCGGAAGCCGCTGCCTTTCCGCCAAACACCACATTTCTGCCAATGATCGTGGATCCGGCGATACCAACCTGGGCGACAAGGAGTGAATTCTCGCCAAGTTCGACATTGTGCCCGAGCTGAACCAGATTATCGATTTTAGTCCCTGATTTGATCCAGGTTACGCCGAATGTCGCCCGATCAACACAGCAGTTTGCGCCAATTTCGACATCGTCACCAATACGTACGATACCAAGCTGCGGCCGTTTCACATGCTGCCCCTGCTCGTCCGTGGCATAGCCATACCCGTCACTGCCAATCACCGTTCCGCCATGGATAATGACCCGCCGCCCCAGCTCACAACCATTTTCAATCGTAACATTCGGTCTGATTTCACAATGGTCACCAATGACAACATCATCACCGATAACGACACCACCAGCGATCAGAACACAATCTCCGATGGTAACACCATTGCCAATTACCACCTGCGGTCCAATAGAAACCTGTTCAGGAAGTGAGCAGCCAGTGCCGATCACCGCGGTCGGGTGAACCCCGGTCGAAACAAATTCTTTTTTCAGCATATGATTCTGAATAATTGCTGAAGCCAGATAGGGATCTTTAACCCTGACAATGGTCCGCTCCGCCTCAGTGATGCCCAGTGGCACCAGCACAGCTGCAGCCCCTGTTTCTTCAAGGAGTTCGGCTTTTCCCACTTTTGCCAGAAAACTCAAATCCTTTTCTCCGGCACCCACCAGCGGTCCAAACCCGGTAATGATTAAAGAGGAATCTCCAACAACCTCTCCGTTAACAAGATCCGCCAATTCTTTAATGGTAAATTCACTTTTCATGCAAGGCTCTCATGACAAATTATCATACAAAAGATATTTCTGACGACACTCCCTGAACGCTGCAAGGGATTCCTGCCAGCCTGCTTCCAGCTCAATGACCGGAATTCCCGATTCCAATCCCTTACGCACCTTCTGATCACCAATGATCATATCCATCGGCATCTTTTCGTATTCATACTCGTAAGGCGGCGGCTTGTAGCTGAAATCTTCTGGATAAAGCAGATACACCGCCTGCAACAGGGCAATACTGGTACGATAAGGCATAAAGGTCTTGTGATCGGTAACATGCAGGTGAAAACCATGACAGGTTGTTCCTGCCCACTTTCCGGAAGTCGGTTCAAAAATGATCGGTCTCAAAACACAGCCGGGCAGTTCTGTATCAGCTATCCGGTCAATGATTTTTTCCGGCTGCCAGTACGGAGCCCCGACCAGTTCAAACGGCAGCGTTGTGCCACGCCCTTCAGAAACCGTCGTTCCTTCCCAAATCACCTGTCCGGGATAGACGATTGCTGTTTCCGGTGTCGGCATGTTCGGTGACGGGAATATCCATGGCAGGCCGGTATCCCGAAAATACATGTCCCGCTTCCACCCTTCCATGACAATAACCTGCAATTCGGCATTGAGCGAAAACTCCTCGTTAATATAGCAGGCCAATTCTCCAAAGCTCAGTCCGTGACGCATAGGCAGCGGATAGCGTCCAACAAAGGAACGACAGGACGATACCAGCACATTTCCCTCCACCTGCACTCCTCCGATCGGATTTGGCCGGTCGAGAACAAGTACCCGTTTTCCCCATCTGGCGGCCATCTCAAGACAATAGGCCATCGTATACAGGAACGTGTAGACCCTGGTTCCGACATCGACCATATCAATGATCAGTACATCGATATGGTCAAACATCTGCTTTGTCGGTTTCCTCGTCTTGCCATACAGACTGAAGACCGGGAGATTGGTTACCGGATCGATCATATCTCCCGATTCGATCATATTATCCTGTTTTTCTCCAAAGAATCCATGCTGTGGAGAAAAAAGGCAGCAAAGACCGTTTCCCAGTTTATGATAGAGTAATTCCCGGCTGTGTACCAGGTGGGAATCAACCGAAGCCTGGTTACTGAGCAGTCCAACCCTGAGTCCTTCAACACCCGTCCGGCTGTTACGGCAAAACCGTTCAAGTCCTGTTCTGATCACAGTGGCCTCCTGCCCACCCTGGTTGCCCCCTATTCAACCGTAACACTCTTGGCAAGGTTACGCGGCTGATCAACATCACAACCCCTGCGGACAGCAATTTCATAAGAAAGCAGCTGAGCCGGAATCGTATAGAGAATCGGGTTCATGTCCTCATGCACTTCCGGCAGATAAATTACATCATCAGTTATCGTCGACATATGGCTGTCACCACTGCTGCCAAGCAGGATCAATCGTCCCTGCCTGGCCTTGATTTCTTCCACGTTCGAAATTGTTTTCTGATATACCGAATCCTTTGGTGTAATCGCAAAAATCGGCATATCCTTATCTATCAGGGCAATCGGCCCATGCTTCAATTCACCGGCTGCATAGCCTTCAGCATGAATATAGGAAATCTCCTTGAGTTTCAGCGCACCTTCAAGCGCAATCGGAAAATTAAGACCTCTTCCGACAAACAAAAAATCCTGTGCATCGTAAAACGGCTCAATCATATCGACAATCTGCTCCCGGATCCGGGGCAGTTCCTGTTCAACAACCTGAGCAATATCAATCAATGCCGCGCCAAGCTGTTTCCTCTTTTCTGCAGAAAGTGTCTTTCTTGTCTGACTCAAATAAAGGGTAAAAAGAAAGAGTGCCGCCAATTGGGAAATAAAGGCTTTGGTCGAAGCAACTCCAATTTCCGGTCCGGCATGGGTATAGAGGGTACCATCGGCCTCACGGGTCATCGTCGAGCCGACCACATTGCATATTGCCACAATCTTCGAACCCAATCCGGCCGCCCGTCTGATCCCGGCAAGCGTATCAGCGGTTTCACCGGATTGGGAAATAGCGATGGTCAGTACCCGTTCATTGATTAGCAGACTGCGATAACGAAATTCTGAAGCAATATCAACTTCTACCGGAATACGGGCATACTTTTCTATCCAGTATTTGGCAATAAGAGCCGCATGCCACGAGGTACCACAGGCGACCAGAAAGATTCGTTCAACCCGACTCAATACCTCCGGCGCCAGATTCAATTCCGGCAGGCTGATTTCGCCGGTTTCAATAATGATACGTCCGCTTATCGTATTGGTGATAGCCTGGGGCTGCTCATATATTTCCTTCAACATGAAATGCTTATAGCCGGCCTTTTCGGCCATCGCCGCATTCCAGTCAATGGTTTTACCTTCCTTTTCAACCGGCTCTCCGGTCGCCAAAGAAAAAATCTGTTGGCTTCCATTGGTTAAAACGGCAAGTTCCTCATCCTCAACAAAAAGGACCTGCCGGGTAAACGGCAGTAACGCCGGTATATCAGAAGCCAGAATTGAACTGCCATCCTCGACAACTCCGATGACCAGCGGACTGTGATTTCGGGCGGCAACAAGCATATCCGGGAAATCGGCTGACATGACCCCCAGTGCATAACTTCCTTCAACCCGACTCAGGGCCTTACGTACTGCCAGGGCAAGATCATCATCGAGATTCTGTTCAATCAAGTGAGCAAGTACCTCAGTATCGGTTTCCGAGGAAAAAGAATGCCCCTGTTCCTGCAGTTCCTGCCGCAGTGAATGATAATTTTCAATGATACCATTATGGACAACAACCAGCCGGCCACTGCAATCCTTATGCGGATGTGCATTTTCGGTCGTTGGCGCACCATGAGTCGCCCAGCGCGTATGCCCGAGTCCGATAGAGGCATCAACGACAAGACTATCCTCAATAATTGCCTCAAGTCTCGCAAGCTTTCCCTTACAACGATACGCTGTCAGCTTATCGTCTTTCACATAAACGATACCGGCAGAATCATATCCCCGATACTCAAGCCTTCGAAGCCCTTCAAGTATTACCGGAACGACTCTTCTGTTACCAGCGTATCCGACAATTCCACACATCCTTTAACCTCTTGAGAAAATTTTTCTGCTCCAGATCATGTATGAACTCAAAAAAAAACAGCCCCTCAAAGCTGTCTGGACGAGAGTACCGTACCCGGAACATATGGTATCAAAAGCAAATGTAATTTTTGATACTAACATTACTATTTTTACTTTTGCGAGTTTTTTCTTTATCCATTTTCAAAAAACAGGTAGGTTGTATCATCACACAATCAATCGGTCTTATGCACCAGTTACCAGATAAAAAAACCATGGATAACAGAGCACGCCTAAAAGAAATACTTCTCGAGAAATCATACCGGCAAGGCAGCTTTACCCTTACATCCGGCAAGACATCAGACTTTTATATAGACGGGAAACAGACAACCCTGGATGCTGAAGGAGCATATCTGTGCGGCAAGCTCCTGCTGCAAATGATTCGTGATCAAGACGAAAAGATCGATGCAATCGGGGGTATGACCCTGGGAGCGGATCCGTTGGTTTCAGCCGTATCCGTTGTCAGCTTTCTTGAAACATGTCCGATACCGGCCTTTATTGTCCGCAAGGAGGCAAAAGGCCACGGAACCGACAACGCTATCGAGGGCCTCAAAAATATCAAACCCGGGGGCTGCGTGGCACTGGTGGAAGATGTCGTCACCACCGGAGGGACCCTGCTCAAAGTAATTGAACGGGTCGAGGCTGCCGGATTCAGGGTCGGACTGGTCGTCACTATCGTTGAAAGACAGGAAGGCGGAACCGAGGCCCTGGCCCAAAAAGGCTACCGGCTAAAATCCGTTTTTACCCGTGAAGAACTACTGAACTGATTTTTTCCACGGTATGCACCGGTGACATGCAAGCATTATTTCAGGAACAGGTGAGGTGCTGCGTTTGTACAGCCGGATCAGAATGCAGTGCATGAAATGCGGTACCGAATTCCGGATTCAGGAAACAACCGCAGAGCTGGATCAGCAGACAGAACAAATCCTCGAAACATACACGGTCATCATGTATGATTGACTCCCCGGTACATCCCCTTTCTCTTCCCTGACACTTTTATTGAGTGATTTTTTCTGTTTTTTTTTGCTGAAAACAGATTACGATACGGTAGTATTCCATTTGAATGACTTGGGATTAAAGAACTCTCTTATCGACCGCCTCAGCGACAGTGTTACAGATGCTGGAAACGAATAAAAGTTTTGTCTCTCACCAGGGCAGAGCAACAATACGATGCCCTCATTGTAAAAACATCAAGCAGGTAAATGTCAGCAGACTTCGCGGAAAGAAACACAGGGTAAAACTTAGGTGCAGTTGCGGTTCAACCTCACTCATTCAACTTGATTTCAGGCAGAATTACCGGAAAAAGACCAACCTCAAGGGAACCTATCATCTCAAATCAGCCATTGGCAGCGGCCGGGCGATGATCATCGATCTTTCAAAAAACGGAATCGGCTTTACCGTGTCCGGCGACATACATATCATACAGCCGGGACAAAAGGCGGTTATCGATTTTGTACTCGATAATCGGAAGAAAACGCGATTGAAGAAAGAGGTGATCATCAGATCAGTCAACAGAAATCGGGTTGGCGGTGAATTTTCCGGGCTTCAGCCCTTTGAAAAGGATTTTGGATTCTATCTCCAACCGTGAGCCACCGGACGAATCAACTTCTTCATCATCTGCTGAGCCCGCTCCAGAAACGGCTGGAAAGAACTGGTATTAACGGCACTGATGGTGACACCTTCCCGTTGTGCAACAGAGATACGCTCATGATCATCGGATAACAGATCGATCTTGTTAAAGACCTTCAGGCAGGGGATATGGCCAAGGTCAAGTTCCCGCAGCAACTCATCGACCACCATCATCTGATAACGATAGGAAGGGTTTGACAGATCGACAACATGAACAAGCAAATCAGCCTCTTCAAGCTCTTCAAGCGTTGCCTTGAATGCCTGGAGCAGCCCTTCCGGCAGGTTATTGATAAAACCAACGGTATCGGTGATAATCACCTCAAACTCCTCCGGGAACCGCAATCTCCTGCTTGTCGGATCCAAGGTCGCAAAAAGCTTATCTTCAGCGGTTATATCACTGTTTGTCAGACTGTTGAGCAGGGTTGACTTACCCGCATTGGTATAACCGACCAGAGAAATAACCGGCACATCCTTTTTCCTGCGCTTGGCCCTTCTACGATACCGTTCTTTGCCTATTGCCTTCAATTCTCTGGCAAGACGACCCAGCCGGTCATTTATCCGGCGCCGGTCAATTTCCAGCTTTGTTTCTCCCGGCCCCCTCGCTCCGATACCACCAGTCAGCCGGGAAAGTGCATCATCCCGTGATGACAGCCGGGGCAGCATATATTTGAGCTGGGCCATTTCCACCTGCACTTTTCCTTCCCTGCTCCGGGCACGGCGGGCAAAGATATCAAGAATCAGCTGGGTCCTGTCAATAACCCGCAGATCGGTATAGTCAATGATGGAGCGGATCTGAGACGGATTCAGCTCCTGGTTGAAAATCAACAGGTTGGCGTCACATGTAAGCGCCTGAATAATGATCTGGGTCAATCGTCCCTTACCAAGAATAAAACGGGAATTAATCTGTCTCCTTCTCTGTAACGCGGTGTCAAGTACCATGACATCGGCCGAACGAGCCAGATCAGCAAGTTCTCTCAGCCCGGCCTCAGCCTGCTGCCTCGGCTCCCTGGTCACACTGACCAGAATAGCCCGATCCTGATTTTTATCAACGTCTCCACCGGTTCGTTTCCTGCTGAACTCCTGTTCAAGCGCCTCGATCATTTCGTTGAAAGCGTCTGTCTGCCGGGCCGGATGAACCGGGGTCAGAAATTCCCAGATACGGCCTTCCTTTTCGGAGGGCAGCAGATGGGCCGAATAAAGCCGTTCAGGATACCCCTCCTCCGTTATTTTCAGAACCGAAACAAGATCAAGCCGTAAAAAGAGCAGATCCATCAAGTCATCATCGGTCAGATCTTCTCCGCCGGGATGGGTATGGACCAGCCGCACCCCGCTCAACCGGCTGCCGGTAGCCCGAGCCTGGGTCAACCGTGGGATAACCAACCGTGAGTACTCACCAACGATAACCCGTTCCACCTTTCCTGAGCGATGGATCAGCAGGCCGATTTGACGATTCAGTTCAAAAGACAACGCGCACAAGGTCCGGGCAAGGTCCGGACTGATCACCAGATCACGCTGAACCCGTTTGCTGCCAATGCGCTCCAGCAATCGTAACTGATTTTTCTTCAGTCCCTGAGTATTTCCACTGATACGAGAAATGACAAACCTCTTGATTGCTCTTCTGATTACTGCCCGTCACCGGTTGGCCAGACGGAACGCGCAAGGACATCTTCACCGTCTTTTCTCGTGCAGACGGTGTTTTCATTATACGCTTTCCAGACGGGATCACCATAGTCATCATGACAGACAACACACTCACCAATCCGCAGGATTTTCTTCAACTCAGCACCAGTAAATGGTCTCAGATCAGGCCGTGAACCATGCTGAAGCGGGGTGCCATCGAGCGAAACGAACTGGTCAAAGCCGCTCTTTTCGCCCGAGGCCGAAATAATTCCCCGGTCGATCGGAATAAATCGGACAACACCGTCTTTCACCTGCAACCGTCCCTCTCCAAGCCCAATGGTTTTGGTTGATCCATGACAGTCAATACAGGCTCTTCCCTTCCTTTGGGTGGTATGGGGATTTATTGCTGCCATCGTGAACCGGTCAAAGCTTTCTTCAATCTCCCCATCCCCGGTCAACAGCGTCACCACATCCTGACAGCCCGGAGTAACAATAACAATCTCATTGTTCCAGACGGCCAGCATCGGCTTTTCATATCGGATATATGAGCGTCCCTCTTCCCAGCGCCCCTCTGTTTCCTTATGACTCAATTTATCCAGATGGGTCTGCGTCGGATCACGTTTCACATGACAACCGTAACATTGCGGAACCCAGCTTGAATGGCAGGCCTCACAGGTAACCCGTTCATGTCCCTTGAAATTGCAGATACCATCTTTTGGTGGTGCCAGCGGATATAATTTACCATCCTGTCTTCCCTTCAGTACCATACCGTCATCACCCTGTTCCAGGTTGGTAAGCAGATTACCTTTTCTGGTCCTGCCGGGACTGGCAGCATGGCAGACTTCGCAGGAGATTTCAAGCTGATCCTCATAATGGGCATACGAGGATCCATCTCCCATTACCTCATCCCTTGTATGGCAGTCGATACAAGCCATCCCCCGCCGATGATGGATATCGTCTGACAGTTCCAGATAAAATCTGTTGCCGGGCATTTTATTACTCGACAGGGTTCCATCTTCATACGGTGTACCATACCCTTCTGATTCAAAGACACCAATATAGGCAAGACCAATCCTGCCGGAGCGATTGTGGCAACGGATGCAATTATCATCGACAATCCTGCTGGTGATCAACGGATGAACCGGTTCTTTTTCTTCGTCGTCCCCGAGAATCTCGTCATCGGACTCGGTAACCCCGGGACGTTCATGCCCGGCGGGCATGATAAAATGACAGGCAATACATCCACCACCTTTCTGACTGAAAAAGGTGGCCTCACCGTCAAGATCATTCCGCTCTTTCCACAGGTGGCAGGTTGCACATAATTTCCTGAAATAATCGATGGCGACAGATGTCCTGTCCGATTCCATCAGGTCTCTCACCGTCAATTCAGTGTCCTGCGAGTCACTTTCCCCCCAATAGAAAAGAAGCGTACCAATAATGCCCCTGTTCGTTGCCATCAGGGAATTTTTCACCTTTTTCACGTCGGTAGGATGACATCCTTCAACCCCGCAGGTACGGTCAACGACCCTCAGATCTCCAGGGTTAACGACCATGCCACGGTGGGCCTTCCCTTTCTCTATCGCCAGCGGGTCTCCAAGGTGACAGGAGGCACAGCCGATCACCTTGCCATCATGAGCAGGGTCAAGTTTTTCCTTTTTATGACAAGAGAGGCACATATCGATCAGGCCGGACGCAGTGACTTCAACCTCGACCGGGCGCTCAAGCCGGTATTCCCGAAAAATCAGGAGAACAACAGACAGTATCAAAAGAAAAAGCCCACGTTTTCTCGAACGTCCTGATATGAGCGATGATTCAGTACCCATTCAATACGATTTCATCCACGATACTGATGAACGTTGGGAAAACAACGGTTCCGGTCACCCCTTCTGCCACTCACCTTCAATCCGATCGGTGCCTGCTTTCTTTTATATTCATTGACCCAGATACGGCGTATGACGTCATTGACCATATCCGCATCATACCCCGCATTGATGAGTTCCTCTCGTCCAATACCGTTTTCAAGGTAGCGCTCTATCACGTCATCAAGCAGCTCGTACGGTGGCAGATCATCCTGATCACACTGATTCGGTCTCAATTCGGCCGTTGGCGGTTTTCTGATTGTCCGCTCCGGTATAATCGTTCGTTCCCGGTTGACATAAGAGGCCAGCTCATATACCAGCTGTTTCGGTACATCAGAGATAACGGCAAGGCCACCGCTCATATCACCATACAAGGTGCAATAACCGACAGCCAGTTCACTCCTGTTACCGGTGCTCAGAAGCAGATACCCCAGTTTGTTCGACACGGCCATCAGCAGATTCCCTCTGATCCGTGCCTGGATATTCTGTTCCGTGACATCCTCTTTAAGACCGGTAAAAAGTGTGTCCAAATGATTCCGATACCCTTGGAACAGATCAGCTATCGGCAGCACCTCAAATCGAATCCCGCAATTTTCAGCCAATGCCCTCGCATCTTCAACCGAATCGTCGGAACTATAGGGGGATGGAAGCGCAATCCCGACGACATGATTCGGCCCCAGTGCCGCCACGGCGAGAGCAGCCGTCAGAGCCGAATCGATACCTCCGGACAAACCAAGGACAACCGAGCTGAACCCGGTTTTTCGGACATAATCCCTGAGTCCCATGACCAGTGCATCGTGGATGCAGCCAGGATCTTCCGGTGGATGTATTGCCCGAATGCTCCCGGTTCGGGTTCTGGTATCGATAACAACCATATCTTCTGAAAAGCCACGGGCCTGGGCTATCAATTGCCCGTCTTCATCCAGAGCCAGACTGTGTCCGTCAAACAGCAGCGAATCCTGGCCACCCACCTGGTTCACAAAGATAACCGGCAGCCGATACTTCCGTGAAAATAAAGCAAATTGTGTATTTCGAAGTGAAAGCTTCCCCCTATAAAAGGACGAAGCCGAAACCGTTACCATCAGATCGACCTGTTCACCACTGCTTTCATAATGATCCATCAGCTCTGCAAGCGGATCAGGCCGGCTTTCATCACAGGAATCGGAGTCAACAGCATCGCCGATGGTAACAGCAATCTTCAACGCACCCAGCCGGTACAATTCCGTCAGATCACCCGGCTCAAAATAACGATTCTCGGTAAAGACACGATCAACCGGTACCCGTCTTTTTCTCACACGATGTATAATTTTTCCCGATCGGGCAACACATACCGTATTAAAAAAAGGCTTACCGTCGCGCCCTTCTCTCTTTTCAATACAGCCGAACATGACATCGATGTCCGGAAGCTTCGCCACCATGTCGTCAACAACCCTTGTCTGATCAACGGCAAACGAATCTCTTTCAAGCAGGTCAAGAGGCGGATATCCGGAAACCGTCAATTCCGGGAAAATCACCAGATGGGCGCCCGAATCGGCGGCCTTCTGCGAATAATCAAGGATTTTTCTGCTATTTCCAACAAAATCACCAATCGTCGGATTGGTTTGAACAAGTGCAATTTTCACCAATAAGTCCCCTCATTCATGAAACCATTACCTTTTTTTCGCTCACCGGGCTGCTCTTCTGAAATCCCGATTAAACCGTCTGGCCCGGGTCATGAAGAAAAAAATAAAAACACCCGGCAATCCAGATCAACAGGGGCAGGAGAGCGGATCAGCAGATTAACAGAAATGGACGGACCTTTCACCGCTTCATCACTATTTCTTCTTTTTTTTCTTTTTCCGGTATGTTCTCACCGCTTTATTATGCTCACTCAGCGTTCGTGAGAAATAATGGGTACCATTGTTTTTTGAGACAAAATAAAAATAATCGACGGTTGCCGGCCAAAGAACCGCCTGTAAGGACTGTTTTCCCGGGCTGCAGATAGGACCCGGAGGCAGGGCCGGAATGGTGTAGGTATTGTAGGGTGTCGGCTTTCTCAGGTGAGAGCGTTTCAGTTTGCCATCAAAATGCTCGATCCCGTAAATAACGGTTGGATCGGACTGTAACCGCATTTTCTTTTTCAACCGGTTAAAAAAAACTCCGGCAATAATCGGTTTTTCCTCATTATCTGCACTTTCCTTTTCAACAATGGATGCAAGAGTGTAGACCTGATGTTTGCTGAGACCATGAAGGTCAACATCGCCGAAAGAATCCCAGATTTTACCCGCCCGAGTCACCATCATCCTGATCAATGTTCGTTCATCACCACCAATTCGTGCCAGATGATAGGTATCCGGAAACAGATAGCCTTCAAGACTATCCATCTCTTCAAGACCAAGCTCATGGATCAGTTCCGGATCATGGGCCGCTTCGAGAAAACGATCCCGATCCACCCAGCCATCACGGGCAAACCGCTCAGCTATCTGTTCAAGCCGCAGTCCCTCCGGTATCGTCACTTTATGAGCAACAGGCCGGGCTGTCGACAGCTCCCTGATCAGCTGAACCGGCGTCTGATTGGTACGCAGCAAAAACTCTCCGGCCTGCAGTCGTGCCGTATCACCCATCAAATTGACGAGCAGCAGGAAGCGGAGATCATCATGCACCAGTTTGTTTTCGACAAACAACCGGTATATCTGCCTGGTCGACATTCCCTGCGGAATAGTGACAATGATACGCGCTTCTTCAGCTACCGGAGCCGGATTCAACAAATAGCTGAAAAACCAGCCACATGTATAGCCTGCAACAATAAACAGAAAAAGAGACACCAACCAGATCTTTCGTATCACCGGTCTCGAAAAGGACTCTGTATTGGTGCCAGGAACAACCACTCTTTTCAGCCTATTTTTTCTTTGCCTTCACATTCTCCGGAAAAATCAACCCGATCACTTCATCCATATCCGTGACCGGATAAAAGCTCATTTTATTGCGGATATCTTTCGGAATTTCGACAAGATCTTTTTTATTCTGTCCGGGAATAATCACCTCTGCAATGTCCGCCCTGAGCGCTGCCAACACCTTCTCCTTGAGCCCGCCAATCGGCAGAACCCTGCCGCGCAGCGTAACTTCACCAGTCATGGCAACTCCTTTTTTGACTTTTTTACCTGATATTGCCGAGTAAAGAGCCGAAGCCATGGTAATACCCGCAGACGGACCATCTTTGGGTATGGCACCGGCAGGGACATGGATATGGATATCCGTTTTATCAAAGTAATTGCCACTCAGCTTCAGTTCAGCCGATCGCGACCGACAATAGGTCAGTGCCGCCTGAGCCGACTCTTTCATTACACCTCCAAGCTGACCGGTCATAATCAGCTTTCCCTTACCGGGCATCAAATTAACCTCTATCTGCAGGATTTCCCCACCGACTTCGGTCCAGGCAAGACCGGTCGCCAGGCCGGGCTGGTCAAGCGTTTCAAGATCAGATTCCGGAATGATCTTTGGCGGTCCAAGATATTTGTCAAGATTCCTGACTGATACGGTATATGGTCCTTTTCCGCCTTCGGCTATCTTCCGGGCTATCTTTCTGCAAATCTTGCCAATCTCCCGCTCCAGGTTACGAAGCCCTGCCTCCCGCGTATAATGGGTAACGATCAGCTTCAGGGTCTCATCGTTCATCTTGACCCTGCTCGGCCTCAGACCATTTTCCCTGATCTGACGCGGCAGCAGATAGCGCCTGGCAATAATCAGTTTTTCTTCGAGGGTATAACCGGAAAGCCGAATCACCTCCATACGATCGAGCAGCGGTCCGGGAATGGTATCGCTCATATTGGCCGTCGTGATAAACATCACCTTCGACAGATCAAGCGGCAGGTTCAGATAGTGATCGGAAAATTCAACGTTCTGCTCAGGATCGAGAACCTCAAGCAGAGCAGAGGACGGGTCACCACGATAATCAGATCCGACCTTGTCTATCTCATCCATCATAAAAACCGGATTATGCGATTTAACCGTTTTCAACCCCTGGACAATGCGACCAGGCATCGCTCCGATGTATGTCCTGCGGTGTCCTCTGATTTCCGCTTCATCCCGCATACCACCGAGGGAGATTCGATGAAATTTTCTCCCCATTGCCCGGGCTATCGATTTACCAAGCGAGGTTTTACCAACACCGGGAGGACCGACAAAACAGAGAATGGGGCCTTTGGTCGACTGGTTCAGTTTACGTACGGCAAGATATTCAAGAATACGCTCTTTGACCCGGTCAAGACCATAATGATCTTCATCCAGAACCCGCTTGGCGGCCTTCAGCTCCAACCGGTCTTTCGTTCCTTTTTTCCACGGAACATCGAGAATCCAGTCAATATAGGTTCTGATAATGGTCGCTTCAGAAGAATCGGGGTGCATCATGTCCATACGGCTCAGCTGTTTTCTCGCCTCCTTACGAACTTTCTTCGGCATCTTCGTCTTGCGGATCTTCTTCTCGAGTTCCTCTATCTCCTGTGTTCTCTCATCGGTATCGCCCAGCTCCTTCTGAAGGGCATGCAGCTGTTCCCGGAGGATATACTCCCGCTGGGATTTGCTCATCTCTTCCCTGGCCTCATTCTGTATTTTTGCCTGTACCGTCGAGACCTCCAGTTCCTTCCTGAGCAGGTTGCTGACCAGTCGCAATCGCTCCACCGGATTGACTTCTTCAAGGATCGTCTGAGACTCGGCAATCTTCAGACGCAGGTTGGAACCAACAAGATCGGCAAGGCGTCCCGGATCTTCTATATTGTTAATAATCATCATCAGATCAGCAGAAAGAATCCCCCTGAGAGACATGATCTTCTCGGTCTGTTCCCTGACCGTACGCATCAGGGCCTCTACCTCAACGGTAATCTTGCTGACCTCGTCATCCTCGACAATTTCCACCGATACCTGATAGGATGGATCGGTTCGATGATATTTCGTGATTTTTGCCTTGGACATTGCCTGGACAAGGACCTTGAGCCGGCCATCGGGCAGTTTCAGCGTCCGCATAATCATACAGACCATTCCCACCTCGTACAGATCCTCGGTCTCCGGGTTATCCTTGGTTGCATCACGCTGGGTCACCAGCATCAGTAATTTGTTTGAACTCAAGGCTTCGTTCACCGCCTCGACCGACCCCGGCCGACCGACAAAAAGGGGGATAATCATATAATTAAAAATGACGACATCACGCACTGCCATCATCGGCAGTACTTCGGGAATATCAAGATCTTCATTGTTCGAAAAGTCATCCATTCCCATGCTGAGCGAATCATTGAATTCCACACAAACCTCCGCCGACCTGTCGTCCAGGCCGTTCTTTCTCTATTTTATAATAAACCATGTTCCTGTCCTCATCGGATTCTGGAGCAGGTCAATGCTGTCGTACATTCTGAAAACCGTGAAAAAACTAAACATTGAAAATCTCGAAGTCAAGACAGGGCAGCAGAGGTTTTGTCCATCAGCAAAAATCCTTGCTCAAATCAAATAATTCATCCATATTGTCAGAGGAAAAAACAGCAGTCAACACGTTATGACGCATAAGAGAACCCCTCACTATCGGCGATTATCATGCAGGCTCACCATCTTTTTGACTTGTCTTCCTATCGGCACGCATCACTCTTTCCGACCAGTGAACCGGTCTGGTCCGCACTCCAAAATCTCAAAATTTACATGAATACATATGATTATACCCTAAAAATACCACCGGAAATCAAAACCGGATCATTGCTTGCAGATCCACTGGTATTCTTTGAAGACAGACTGCAACCGGCGGCGGCATTCAGCATTGATTACGGTGATACCACCAAAGGCAGGCTGTGTGTGAAAAAAAACGGCCAGTTGTGTGACGGAGCATCAGTTATCATGGCCGGGGCTATCCTGATTGGCTCCCGCATTGAAATCGGCCGCGGCACCCTTATTGAAGGAGGAGCAACCATCAAGGCTCCAGCCATTCTTGGAGATCAGACGGAAGTAAGACAGGGCGCCTACCTGCGCGGTTATTGCCTTGTTGGCGACCGCTGTGTCGTCGGCCATTGTACCGAGGTAAAACATACGATCTTTCTTGATGACGCCAAGGCCGGTCATTTTGCCTATCTTGGCGACTCAATCCTCGGCAATAACGCTAACCTCGGCGCTGGAACCAAGTTCGCAAACCTTAAATTCACGTCTGAAAACATAACATTCACCAAAGATTCACACTTTTTTGATACCGGCATGCGTAAATTCGGGGCAATACTCGGGGACCATGCCCAGACCGGATGTAACGCGGTCACCAACCCCGGAACCATTCTCGGCAAGAGAGCAGTCCTGATGCCGAATACGACCGCTCTCCCCGGCTATCATCAGGACAACGATCTTATCCGTTAACCCATTTTCGTGCGGACATCACCCATCGGCTTTACTAACCAAATCATACTAAGGTGACATTATGACCATGATCAAATCAGAAGACGTTATTTCCTCTATTGCAGACAGCCTTCAATATATCAGCTGTTATCATCCGAAAGACTTCGTCGAGGCGATGTATAAGGCATATAAAAGAGAGCGGAACAAGGCGGCCAGAGACGCCATCGGCCAGATCCTGATAAATTCAAAAATGTGCGCTGTCGGCAGACGACCGATCTGTCAGGACACCGGTATCGTCAGCGCTTTTGTCAAACTGGGGATGCGCTGTCAATTTGATACCGACATGACCATCCAGGAAATGATCGATGAAGGAACCAGACGAGCATATACCAACCCCGATAATCCGCTCAGGAAATCGGTCGTTGCTCCCGCCGCCTATGGAAGAAAGAATACCGGCACCAACGCACCGGCGGTGGTCCATATCGAGATGGTTCCCGGCAATGAGTTTGACGTACATATTGCTGCCAAGGGTGGCGGTTCCGAAAATAAAAGCAAGATGGCCATGCTGACCCCCGCCGACTCGATTGTCGAATGGGTGACAGAAAGCGTTCCGAAAATGGGCGCCGGCTGGTGTCCTCCCGGTATTCTCGGCATCGGTATCGGTGGTACAATCGACAAGGCGATGTGTCTTGCCAAGGAATCACTCATGGACCCGGTCGACATCCAGGATCTCATCGCCAACGGGCCGCAAAACGAGCTTGAGCAATTACGGCTTGAACTATACGAAGCGGTCAACAAACTTGGAATCGGTGCTCAGGGCCTCGGCGGTCTGACGACGGTACTCGATGTCAAGATCAAGGACTGTCCGACCCATGCGGCATCGATGCCGGTCGCCATCATCCCCAATTGCGCGGCGACCAGACATATTCACTTCAAACTGGACGGATCGGGACCAGTCGACCTTGTTCCTCCTCCAATCAGCGACTGGCCGGATGTTTCTCTGGACGCCGGGGACGCAATCAAACGCGTCAACCTGGACGGCATCGATAAAAAGGAGATCGCCAGCTGGAAGGCAGGAGACACCCTGCTCCTGAACGGTAAAATCCTGACCGGTCGGGATGCCGCTCACAAACGGCTCAAGGGCCTGATCGATGCAGGCAAACCGTTACCGGAAGGCGTCGATTTTAATGGCAGGTTTATCTACTACGTCGGGCCCGTTGACCCGGTCGGTTCAGAAGTGGTCGGACCTGCAGGACCGACTACTTCAACCAGGATGGACAAATACAGCGAGATGATGCTGGTCAAGACCGGCCTGTTCGGCATGATCGGCAAATCAGAGCGTGGCGATCAGACCATTGACCTGATCAAGAAGCATCAGGCCGTCTATCTGATGGCCGTTGGCGGAGCCGCCTATCTGGTATCGAAGGCTATCAAGAAATCCCGTATTGTTGCCTTTGAAGATCTCGGTATGGAGGCTATTTACGAATTTGAAGTAGAAGATATGCCGGTCACCGTCGCCGTTGACAGCAATGGCGAGGCCGTTCATAAGACCGGACCGCAATTCTGGCAGCAGGAAATCAGGAACATGGCATAATTGGTGAGAGAACCGGAGCACGGCCTGGTTGATCAGGTCGTGCTCCGGCGAAACAGACCGTTCTCAGCAAAATCCGGAACCGTCCCGGTGCAGTGTGCATAAACGATGTTCCCGGGATTGGCCTTCGCAACCACGTCCCCATTCTCGTCCGTCATTCTGGCCACTGTTACGGTCGTGCAATCGACACCGCGGTGCATATATTCGAGCTGTTCTCCAGGGAAAAGTACATTTCTGGCCTCAATCATCACCGGAGTTCCTTCCTTTCTGACGACAGCAACCGGTTCATACGGCTGTTCAAAACGGGTTGTCTGATAGAGCATTTCTGAAGGACCGGGCCGGGATTCAAAAAAATTTTCGGTCAGTCCCCTGGTTCCGGTTCGGGCGATCTCCTGATAATATCGTTCCGGAATTTCAATCAACTCGGGACGATTCCAGGAACGTTCTTCAACCGATTTCAGAAAATCAAGGGCAGCCCGGTAGATACGCACCACCCCACCGACATAAAAAATCGATTTCATCCGTCCTTCAATCTTCAGCGCGTGAACACCGGCAGCTACCAGTTCCGGCAGCCTTCTCAACAGACAGAGATCCTTTGAGTTAAAAAGATAGGTACCCCGTTCATCCTCCTCCACCGGGAAATAGTCACCGGCACGCTTCTCCTCGACCAGCGCGTAACGATACCTGCAGGGATGGGCACAATTCCCTCTGTTGGCATCACGGCCGGTCAGATAGCTGGACAGCAGACATCTCCCAGAATAGGAAATACAAAGCGCCCCATGAACAAAGACCTCGATTTCCCCATCTGTTTTCCTGGTAATATCAGCAATCTCAGTCAGAGACAGCTCCCGGGCAAGGTTCAGACGTGATGCCCCCTGGTCGATCCAGAATCGAGCCGCGGCACCATTGGTCACATTCATCTGGGTGGACAGATGAATCTCCATATCCGGAACCGTTTTCCGACAAAGCGCGAAGATCCCCGGATCGGCGACGACAAGACCGGCAACTCCAACCGAACGCAGGAAAAGGAGATAGCGCTCAAGTCCTTTAAAGTCCTGGTTATGGGCAAAAATATTGACCGTCACATAGACCTTGACCTGGTGATCATCAGCGTAGGCAACGGCTGTCTTGATCCCGTCAAGATCAAAATTTCCGGCCTTTGCCCGTAATCCATAGCGACCACCTCCGAGGTAGACCGCATCGGCTCCATAATGAATCGCCGTTTTCAGTTTCTCAAAATTTCCTGCAGGTGCCAGCAATTCAGGAATACGGATCGAATGTCGTTTACCACTTTGTTTTTCTGTCATGGTACATTATTGTTTGCAGCGGTTTGACTGAATACGGTACCGTCTGTTTTTTTTAAGTTCACACTGATTGCAAAAAAAACAGGGCATACTCTTCCAGGCGTTTCTACCATAGTTGAAGAGAACAACCGAGAAGAATAATGATCTTGTTGAAACAAAGAGCCTCTTTCCGAGAAAAACGTTGATGAAACAGCACATTGCCATCGCCATCAGCGGCGGCGTCGATTCCACCGCCGCCGCCCTGCTGCTGCAGAAGAAATACCGGATGACCGGCTTTTTCATGAATGTCGGCCAACCGGACTTTGAACAGCAGAAAAAACGGGTCTGCACCCTGGCCGACCGGATTGGCTTTCCTGTTGAAATCGTAGATCTGAATCACGCGTTTGAACGTACAATAATAGCCTATGTCACCACCTCCTATTTTCAGGGCCGCACCCCCAATCCCTGCGTTGTCTGTAATGAAGAAATCAAATTCGGTCTCCTTCTGGATACCATTCTCAAAAGCGGCATTGAGCTTGTTGCCACCGGCCATTATGCCCGAATTGACCAAAACAGGGGTGAAACCATGCTCCGGAGAGGCCGAGACAACCGCAAGGATCAATCCTATTTTCTGGCGAGGATTGCCCGGGAAAAACTGAAGAGAATCATTTTCCCTCTCGGTTCGATGCTCAAATCCGAGGTCTATGAATTTGTCAAAAAGTCAGGATTCGACTGTTTTGACGGTAAAGAAAGCCAGGACATCTGTTTTCTCAAGAACACAACGATAACCGCCTTTCTCGAAAAAAACGTCGGCATTCAGCATAATGGCAGAATCGAAACAACCGCTGGACAACTCCTCGGCAGTCACCAGGGACTGTATCGGTATACCATTGGCCAGAGACGCGGTCTCGGTCTCCCCGATAGAACGCCCTGGTATGTCTGCGGGCTGGATACCGTCAATAACCGGTTGATCGTCGGCAAGGAGGAGGAACTGTATCGTTGCTCACTTTCAGTCAAGGCGGTACACTGGCTTAGCAGAAATCCTCCCCGAGACAGGGATCGATTTGAACTCAAAATCCGTTATACTGCAGAGGCTGCTCCAGGGACGATCGACATGGTACAAGATGATTCTTTCAGATTCAGGTTTGACCAGAAGCAACGGGGTATTGCCCCCGGTCAATTTGCCGTTGTTTATAAGGGCGACCGGGTTATCGGTTCCGGTGAAATAAGCTGCTCCGGCACGCAGACAAACGATCCGGATACACCTATTACACGACCATGAAAAAGGCCTCTATCATTACCCTTGGCTGCAAGGTCAACCAGTATGAATCCGCAGCCGTTCGTTCAGCATTCGAAACCGCCGGCATCTCCGTTACACCGCTCGTGCGGGAAGCAGATATTATCGTCATCAATACCTGCACCGTTACCGGCAAGGCGGGAGCGGAATCACGAAGGACAGTCAGAAAGGCGGCAAAAATCAACGAAAACGCCCCGATCATTATTACCGGCTGTCACGCACAGCTGGAGGCAGAACGCCTGAAACAACTCGATATTGCCAGTCCCGAACGCATCTGTATCATTTCCAACGACCGTAAAGACGATCTGGTCACCCATGTCCTCACCGCTTCCGGCCAGCCCCATGATCTTTTCAACAAGACGATCAGCGATGCGAAAAAGATTACCAGGCTACCAGTCAACAGATTTGGCTCTCGAACACGAGCGTACCTGAAAGTACAGGACGGCTGCACCAATTTCTGCAGTTATTGTATTGTACCGTATACCCGCGGCAGAAACCGCAGCCTGCCCAAAAAGGAAGCGGTTGAGCAGGCCCTGAGATTCCGGGAAGCGGGTCACCGTGAAATTGTCATCACCGGCATTCATGTCGGCACCTATGGTAATGACCTGAAAGAGCAGACAAATATCGTCGATCTGCTCGTAACGTTATGCCGGTCAACACCGGATATCAACTACCGGCTGTCATCGATAGAACCAGTTGAAATCAGCCATGACCTATTGACAATCATGAGTGAGATTGATAATTTAATGCCTCATCTGCATATTCCCCTGCAAAGCGGTGACAATGACATTCTTAAACGTATGAACAGACGGTATTCCAGGGAACAATTCTCTTCAATCATAGCTGATTGCAGATCACTGCTACCCGACGCAGCAATCGGCATTGACGTCCTTACCGGCTTTCCCGGCGAAACGGATAGGCAGTTCAACAATACCACTGCGTTGCTGTCAGAAATCGATTGCACCTATCTCCATGTCTTTCCCTATTCGAAAAGACCGGGCACCGTTGCCGCGGATATGAAAAACCAGGTCGATAAACAGACGAAACAGAAACGGGTCGACCAGCTCAGGACCCTGGGTAACGAAAAAAAGATTCACTTTTATCGTCAGCACCTGACAACCAGCCGTCCGGTCCTGATAGAAAAGGAAAAAGACCGGCAGGGAAACCTCAAGGGATTCACCGATAATTATATACCGGTTATTGTCACCGGAGATGACACCGTGCAAAACAGCATGGTCACCGCACGACTGGCAACCCTTGAAAACACTATTGTCAGAGCAACCATAACGGCCGTCTTATGAAAGGAGAAATTATAGCCATCGGCGACGAACTTACCTCTGGACGAATCCTCAACACAACCAGCGGTTATGCCGCCCGAAAGCTTTTTGACGCAGGTTATTCAATACATGCGATGAGCACGATCGGAGACAAACCGCGTCTCATCGAGGAAGCGCTGCTCCGGGCGATAAAAAAGGTCGATTTTATAATCGTTACCGGCGGTCTCGGATCAACCGATGATGACCTTACCAATGAAGCGGTGTCCCAGGCACTGAACCGGCCAACAATACCTAACCTCGAGATTCTCGCTCTGATCAGAACCCATCTGGAAGCCAGGGGAGAATCCCCGGGGAGTACTCTGGAAAAACTGGCCTGGCTTCCCCGGGGAGCGGAAGCCTTCGACCCTCAGTCCCGGGTAGCCGGCTATCAGCTGATACACGATGACACTCCGATCTTTTTCCTGCCCGGAGTCCCCAGTGAAATGCAGGAGTTGATGACAACAACGGTCCTGCCGCGGCTCGCGGCCTGGGCCGCGGGGCCACGGCTGAAAACCTGTCAGCGGGTTTTCAGGATATTCGGTCTCAGTGAACCGAACGTAAATGATATAATCAGATCACTTGACCTGCCAAAAGAGATCATCATCGGCTATTATCCGGTCTTTCCTGATGTACACCTGAGTGTTTTGATCAGGGAAAGAGACCGGAAACGGTCCGTTGACCTTTTCGATACCAGCTGCCAGATGATCAAAGAGGCATTGGGTTCGGTTATTTATGGAACTGAAGAGGATGATCTTGAATCAGTCGTCGGCGATCTGCTCGTACGGCAAGAGAAAACGCTTGCTCTCGCCGAATCCTGCACCGGCGGTCTGGTTTCCGCCCGCATAACGAAAGTGCCTGGCAGTTCACGCTATTTTACCGGAAGTGCCGTCACCTATACCAACGACCTGAAAATCCGGTTTCTCAAGATAGACCCGCTGCTGATAGAAAAACATGGTGCCGTCAGCCGTCAGACAGCAGAGGCGATGGCTGCCGGTATCCGGACCCTGACCGACTCTGATATCGGAGCGGCGATAACCGGGATAGCCGGTCCTGATGGCGGCTCTGATGAAAAACCGGTCGGTACCGTTTATATTGCGTTACACTGTAATGGCAGATCCCGGGTTCACCGCCATCTGTTTTCAGGTTCGCGAAAACGAATACAGACATTGTCCGCACATAATTGTCTCAACATGCTTCGGCTCTTCCTGAAAAACAATGACGGATAAAAATCGTCCTTGATGTTTCTGGCCGATCTTTTAATATCCGAGCATTCACGGACAACCCGTTCTACCAGTAACCACCATTAATCAGGAGCTTGCAATGGCTGCAACCGAAAAAAACAAAATGAGCAGTGTCGATAACGCCCTGAACCAGATTCAGAGACAATTCGGCAAGGGGGCCATCATGCGCCTTGGCTCCCAGGAAACTGAAAAAATACCGGCCGTTCCGACCGGAGCTCTCAGTCTCGATATCGCCCTCGGTATTGGCGGCCTTCCACGCGGCAGAATTACCGAGATATATGGACCGGAATCAAGCGGCAAGACAACGCTTGCCCTCCATGCAATCGCGGAAGCCCAGAAACGCGGAGGCACCGCTGCCTTTATCGATGCGGAACACGCCCTGGACACGAGCTACGCCGAACGACTTGGGGTCAATATCGATGATCTGCTCGTCTCTCAGCCGGATTTTGGCGAACAGGCACTTGAGATCGCCGAGATTCTCATCAGATCAGGTGGTATCGATATCATCGTTATCGACTCGGTTGCCGCCCTTGTTCCGCGTGCAGAGATCGATGGCAATGTTGGCGATTCCCACGTCGGACTTCAGGCACGACTGATGTCTCAGGCCATGAGGAAATTCACCGGTGTCCTGAACCGCAGCAACACCATTTTGATCTTCATCAATCAGATCAGAATGAAAATCGGAGTCATGTTCGGCAATCCAGAGACCACCACCGGCGGTAATGCCCTTAAGTTCTATTCTTCGCTGCGCCTCGATATCCGAAAGACCAATCAGATCAAGGACGGACAGGAAGTGATCGGCAACCGGACCAAGGTCAAGGTCGTCAAGAACAAGGTCGCTCCCCCCTTCAAGATCTGTGAATTTGATATCATCTATGGTGAAGGGATCTCCGCCGAAGGTGATATCCTCGATCTTGCCGTCGACCAGGAAATTGTCGATAAAAGCGGGGCCTGGTACTCCTATCAGGAAGAACGCATCGGCCAGGGCAGGGAAAACGCAAAGCGGTTCCTGGCTGATCATCCGGAGACGCTGCGTGAGATTGAAAACAAAGTGCGTATGGGCTTTGGCATCGAGGCAACCGAACCACCCCTGCAGAAAGACGACACCTGAACACCATCAGGGCATAATCCCACCCGGAAAAACGTGCAAAAGACGCTGGCTCGCATTCACAGAGAACAGACAGCAAAGAACCGGTCTCTATCAGGACAATGATCATGGTTTCAAAAAGGGAAAAAACGACATTCGATGTCATCATTGTCGGCGGCGGACCGGCCGGTCTTTTTGCTGCCTACTATCTCGCCGAACATTCCAACCTTGACCTTCTGCTTATTGACAAGGGCAAGGCCTCTTTAAAGCGGCAATGCCCGATAAAGGACAGGGGGTGTATCAAATGCAAACCCTGCAATATACTCTGTGGTATTGGCGGTGCCGGTCTTTTTTCCGATGGCAAGCTCAACTTCATCCATAAACTGGGTAAAACGGATCTGACCCAGTTTATGGTCGAATCCAGGGCCAGAGCTCTTATCGACGAAACAGAGCAGATCTTCAACCGTTTCAATATGGATGGAAAAATATATCCGACTGCTCTCGAAGAAGCTCATAAGATAAGAAAAGAAGCGCGCAAATGTGGCATCGATCTGCTGGTAATCAAGCAGAAACATCTGGGAAGCGACAACCTGCCCAATCACATTGCAGCAATGGCCGATTACATCAAGGACAAGGGTGTACGGTTTCACCACTCGGAAGAAGTAATCGATATCATCGTTGAAAAAAACAGAATTACCGGAGTTCGAACCAACAGGGGCTGCTATCATACCGACAATGTCATTATGGCTCCCGGCAGAGTTGGTGCCGAATGGGTCGGCAACCTTGCCCGCACCAACGGGATCAATGTCTCCCAGCGCGGCATTGAAGTCGGCGTCCGGGTGGAAGTTCATAATGAAATCATGCAGGACCTCTGTTCGATCATCTACGATCCAACCTTCTTTATCCGAACCAACCGATACGATGACCAGACCAGAACCTTCTGTACCAACTTCGGCGGCTTTGTCGCCTTGGAAAACTACCAGAACTTTGTCTGTGTTAACGGTCATGCCTATATGGACAAGAAGAGCAGCAATTCCAATTTCGCCTTTTTATCGAAAGTGGTGCTGACTGACCCGGTGGAAGACAACCAGGCATACGGTGAATCGATCGGCAGGCTTGCCACCCTCATCGGCGGCGGCAAACCTCTATTGCAGCGGTTTGGAGATCTGAAAAGAGGCAGAAGATCAACCTGGAACAGGGTCAGAAACAGCTATATAGAACCAACCCTCACCAACGTTACCTGCGGTGATATCGCCATGGCGCTTCCGGAACGAATCCTCACCAACCTGATAGATGGTCTTGAGCAGTTGAACCAGGTTGTACCCGGGGTGGCAAATGATGAAACCCTTCTGTATGCCCCTGAAATCAAGTTCTTCGCAACCCAGGTCGATACCGACAACAACCTGGAAACAACAATAGGAGGACTGTTCATGGCCGGAGACGGTCCCGGCGTCGCCGGAAATATTGTATCAGCAACAGCGACAGCATTGATTCCGGCAAAAACAATCATTCAGCAAAACAATTAGCTTCCGATTCAACAGAGATGGTTCCTGTTGACTTTAAAAGGACAGGTCTTATAGTAACCCCGATTAATACCCATTACCATTAACTAAAAAAAAGAGGAGACTGTTATGCAGAAATGGGAATGTCCATGTGGTTATGTTTACGACCCTGAAGAAGGAGATTATGCCAATGGTGTTGAACCGGGAACCGCCTGGGAAGACCTGCCGGATAACTGGGTCTGTCCCTTGTGTGGTGCCGAAAAGGATTCCTTTTGGGAATATGATGACTGACACCACTGCTGTCGGCTGCCGGTAACCTCTACCGGCAGCACCCCCATCTCCCGTTCGTTCCACCATGTATTCCCCCTCTTTGATTCCGTTACATCAGGAAAATCGAGCCTTGTCCCGATTCCGGGAAAATGGTATGGCTGTCCGAACGGAAAAGAACAGAAAAGTAAAACAAAGCTCCCAACTCTCGTGAACAACAGGCCCCGAGTCCTGATAATCTACTTCAGCCTGAGTGGTCAAAGCCGCAGCCTGATCAACCTCTTTGCCGAAGGTTTGAGAGAAGAGAAGGTAGATGTCAGTATAGAACAGCTTAAAGCGGTAGAAAGAATATCATTTCCGTTTAAGGGGATATGTCAGACCGGTGCCATGATGCTGTCAACCCTTTTCAGAAAACGGACAACTATCCAGAGGATCGCGGCGCACTGTTTCGAGAAATACCATCTCATCGTTCTGGCCGGCCCCACCTGGTCATATAATTCGGTGTGGTGGGTTGATAGTCTGTCAGGCGGGTTCGGTTTCTATGTGCTTTCTTTATTGAGTTTTTGATCGGAGAATAGGCGGCTGCCGG
>PDWJ01000515.1_pt1 | contig 56439 bp, 52 predicted proteins | sample 1430881 | NCBI WGS metagenome assembly PDWJ01 (sample SAMN01162460, study PRJNA174530) | Oral metagenome, whole genome shotgun sequencing project. | biome: Marine environment; feature: Marine mammal; material: Swab sample of the gingival sulcus; isolation source: swab sample of gingival sulcus...
AAAAGCTTGCTTTATAAGTTTGTTACAAACAGCTAATAAAGCCAGTTTTTTACTTTTTCCTTTATTAGTAATTCGTTCAAATAATTCCCTGCAAGCTTTATTGTGCTGATAAGCAGAAAAATGAACATAAGAATGTGTGAACAAAACCTTTGGGCAATATGTGTTGAGTAAATCTGCATATAAACTCGGTATATGTTAGTAAGTGTACAGAAAATTTCAATAACTTTGTCAATTGGAAGACGGAAGTCCGAAGTAGAGCGTTCTTCGGTCTTCCAGCCCTTTTTTATGGATAATTTTTTTCCTAAGCATTAAGAGAAGTAAGTATAAAAAACATGAAAAACAAAAGAGAGAACAATATTATTACATTAATACAAAACCTTGATTATCAGATTGATGGAGATGTATTTGCCAATGATATTTGGAGACATTTGTATGCTACGGATGCTTCGGCGTATAGGGAAATGCCATTGGCTGTAGTACGACCTAAGCACAAAAATGATATTCAGCAACTTATCCGATTTGCTCAACAGGAAAAGATTGCCTTAATTCCGCGTACTGCTGGCACTTCTTTGGCAGGACAGGTTGTGGGGAGTGGAATAATTGTGGATGTATCGAAGTACATGACAAATGTATTGGAGGTTAATGAGCAAGAAAGGTGGATAAGAGTGCAACCGGGGGTGATTTTGGAGGAAATGAACCTGTTGTTGAAAGATAAAGGATTGTTTTTTGGCCCGGAAACCTCTACGGCAAATCGCTGTATGATGGGGGGAATGGTTGGAAATAATTCCTGTGGACTGCATTCATTGGCACATGGAAGTACAAGAGATCATACATTGTCATTAAAAGGTTTTTTGAGTGATGGAAGTGAGGTTGAGTTCAAAGACTTATCAATGGATGAGTTGGAAAAAAAGTTAGCATTACAGAATTTGGAAGGCGATATTTACCGAAAACTACATGAAATTCTCTCTAATCCTGACTATCAGGATGAAATCAAAACTCAATATCCACATCCGGAAATTCCGCGAAGAAATACCGGATATGCATTAGATATGTTGTTGAGAAACAACATCTACGGAAGTGAAAATAAGCCCTTAAACATAACAAATCTAATTTGCGGATCAGAAGGAACTTTGTTTTTCATTATGGAAATAAAGTTGAATTTATTACCGCTTCCGCCAAAATATAAAGCATTGGTTTGTGCACATTTTGATACCCTCAAAGCATCTTTTTATGGTAATTTGGTGGCACTCCGACACCAACCCACTGCCATAGAATTGATGGATAAAAAGATTTTGGATTTAACCGAAGGCAATCTTACACAACGGAAAAATCGTTTCTTTTTGGAAGGGCACCCTGAGGCATTGTTGTTTATCGAAATGGTTAGGGAAAGTCAACAAGCTTTAGATGTGGCACTTTTAGATTTGATTGAGGATTTTAAGCATGAAAAGTTAGGGTATAGTTTCCCGATAGTTACTGGTACGGATATTGCCAAGGTATGGAATTTGCGTAAGGCAGGATTGGGGGTGTTGTCAAATATACCCGGAGATGCCAAGCCTGTTTCTGTGATTGAGGATACTGCTGTACTGCCCGAAGATTTGCCGCAATATATGGAAGAGTTTGGGCAATTAATTGAAAAACATCAGTTGGATTGTGTATATCATGCCCATATTGCCACCGGAGAGTTGCATCTTCGCCCGATTTTAGACTTAAAAGTAGCTAAAGATGTAAACTTGTTTAGAGAAGTTGCTCGTGAAACGGCATTGTTGGTTAAGAAATATAAGGGTTCGTTGAGTGGCGAACATGGTGATGGTAGGTTGCGGGGAGAGTTTATTCCGCTTATGGTTGGCGACAAAGTGTATGATTTGATGAAAGAGGTAAAAGCCGTTTTTGACCCGAATCATATCTTTAATCCCAACAAAATTGTGGACACACCAACAATGAATACCGCATTAAGGTATGAAACTGGTGTTAAAACAAAATCCATAGACACCATTTTTAATTTTTCTGCCACTCAGGGTTATTTACGAATGGCAGAAAAGTGCAATGGTTCGGGAGATTGCAGAAAAACACATCTGAGTCGTGGGACAATGTGTCCAAGTTATCAGGCAACAAAAGACGAAAATGCCACCACACGAGCAAGGGCAAATATTTTGAGGGAATATATTACCCATTCTCAACAAAAAAATCCGTTTAATCATCAGGAAATCTATCAAGTGTTGGATTTGTGTTTGTCTTGTAAGGGTTGTAAATCAGAATGTCCGAGTAATGTGGATATGGCAAAACTCAAAGCGGAGTTTTTGCAGCATTATTATGATGATAATGGCATTCCGATTCGAACCAGAGCCATTGCTTATATCTCAAGCATTAATAAAATGGGTGCCATTGTTCCTTTTATCACTAATTTTTTCTTAAAAAATGGGTTAACTTCTTCTTTGATGAAAAAAATGTTGGGATTTGCCCCCAAGCGTTCCATTCCTTTGTTATATAAAATAACCTTGAAACATTGGGCAAAAAAACATTTGAAAACCTTAAATCCGACATCACCCATTAAGAAAGTATATCTGTTTTGTGATGAATTTACGGATTATAACGATACCGAAATAGGCATTCATGCCATACAATTACTTACTGCTTTGGGATATCATGTAGAAATTCCGCAACATACCTTGAGTGGACGAACTTTTTTGTCTAAAGGATTGCTCCGAAAGGCAAAGAAAATAGCCATAAAAAACGTATCTTTATTAAAAGATATTGTTTCTGAAGAGTCACCACTATTGGGCATTGAACCTTCGGGGATTTTGGCTTTTCGCGATGAATATCCTGATTTGGTAGATGAAAAAGACATTTCTGTTGCCAAAAAATTGGCAAAATCCTGTTTAATGTTAGATGAATTTTTAGTTAAGGAATTTGAATTAGGTCATATTTCGTCTGAACAATTCTCAAAGGAGAAAAAGAACATTAAATTACATGGACACTGTCAGCAAAAAGCCATTGCCTCAACCGAAGCAATGAAGAAGATGCTCTCTATTCCGGAACATTTTTCAGTAGAAGAAATTCTTTCGGGCTGTTGTGGTATGGCCGGTTCTTTTGGATATGAAAAAGAACATTACGACCTATCCATGAAAATTGGAAGTTTGGTATTGTTTCCGGCAGTAAAAAAAGCAAATGCAGAAACCCTTATATCAGCACCCGGAACAAGTTGTCGCCACCAAATCAAAGATGGTACCGGTCGAACAGCATTGCATCCCATTGAAATTATGTGGGAAGCATTGGAAAAGAATTAACTTGTTAACATAATCATGGTTTGGATGAGGTAACAACATAGAGATGCAATTTATTGTATCTAAAATAGATGTCACAACATGTAGAAATAGAATGCCCTCTACCTAAAAACGAAGAGAAAAATTATTAATTTTGCAGGATAAAACTTGAAAAATAAGTAAATCATGACAATAGAGAATATTTTTACATTGTTTATGTTGATTATGCTGCAAGCTGTATTGGGTATAGATAATTTGCTGTACATTTCGTTGGAATCGAAAAATGCGCCTGTTGATAAACAATCTTATGTAAGAAAGTTAGGTATTGGCTTGGCGATTATTTTGCGAATAGCTTTATTATTTCTCCTTACCAATGTTATTCGGTATTTTCAAGATCCTATTATGAGTATTAATTTAACCGGTATGGTTACGGGAAAGTTTAATATCCATAGTTTGATTGTATATGCCGGAGGAAGTTTTATTATTTATACTGCATTGAAAGAGATATGGCATATGATTTCTATAGAAGATCATCATGAACGTCATGAAAATAAGCAACCTAAAGACTCAGCATCAGTAACAAAAATTATTGCGTTGATTGTAGTGATGAATTTGGTGTTTTCCTTTGATTCGATTTTGAGTGCCATTGCTCTTACCGATAATATTTGGATTATGACATTGGCAATTATTTTGAGTGGAGTATTGATGATTTGGTTGGCAGACAAAGTTTCTGCTTTTTTACAAAAAAACAGAATGTATGAAGTATTGGGGTTGTTTATCTTGTTTTTGGTAGGAGTTATGCTAATTACGGAAGCGGCTCATCTATCACATTTAGTATTGTTTGATGAGAAAATCGAAGCCATGAGCAAAGCGACATTCTATTTCATTATTTTTATTTTGGTAATTATAGATGTAGTGCAAAGTAGGTATAAGAAAAAATTATCACAAGAGAAAATGACTGAAAAAATTAAAAATTAAAAGAATTAATGTGATAATATATTGGATAACAGAATTCTGAAGAAGAAATGCTAAAGACTAAAATCCAATACCTAACACCTAAAAAAATAGGATGAAACAAATTTATTATATACTATTATTAATACTGTTTTTATTTTCTTGTCATTCGGAAAATAGTAAAAAGAAAAATCATAAAAAAGAGGCTGAAATAATTCCTATAAAATATGCCAAGGGTTTTACGATAAAAGACTTTGGTTCTTACAGGTTAGTGGATATGGCTGACCCATCCGGGAAAAGTAAAATCACTTATCATTATGCTTTTGCAGATGAAAATGCAGATGTTTCCGGTATTGATAAAAAATATACGATTATTCAATCGCCTGTGAATAACGTTATTTGCATGACTTCATTACAAATTTCCAATTTTATCAAATTAAAGGCTTTGAATCATATTGTTGGGATAACCAGTACTCGATATTTATTTGATAAAGAACTTACCAACATGATTGATTCGGGAAAAATAAATCGAATAGGTTATGAAGGTAATTTTGATCCTGAAACAGTAATGGCGCTCAATCCTGATATTATTTTGATATCACCTTTTAAAAGGGGAGGGTATGAAGTTATCAAGAATATTGGTGTCCCTCTGGTTTCTTTCCTTGGATATAAAGAACTAACACCTTTGGGACAAGCTGAATGGATTAAATTTACGGGTTTGTTGATTGGTAAATATCAAGAAGCTGTAAAATTGTTTGATGAAATTGAAGCACGTTATCTTTCCTTGAAAAAGCTGACGGAAAAGGTTGAAAAACGACCTACGGTAATGAGTGGGCAATTACATTCTGGAAATTGGTATGTGGTAGGAGGGAAAAGCTATTTGGCAAGGATTTTTAAGGATGCCGGTGCTGATTATTTTATGAAAGATAATGAGGAATCCGGTGGTTTTTATATTGGTTTTGAATCAGCTTATGCCAAAGGAGCCAATGTGGATTTTTGGCGAATTTTAAATAATTATCATGGAACGTATTCGTATGATGTTTTGGCTAAAACAGATGCTAGATATACTGATTTTAAATCATATAAAGAAAAAGGAGTGATTTATTGTAATTTAAGTAAGACCCCTTTTTATGAATATGCGCCAGTATCTCCTGATATAGTTTTAGCGGATTTTATTAAGGTGTTTCATCCTAATTTATTACCCAATCATGAACCTGTTTTTTATAAATTGTTGAAGATGTAATTTTGTGGTTTTTAAATTATTTAAAAATAGAGATTTGCATCATAAATGTTATAAAAATTAACTTATTGATTTTAACTGTAAACACAAATATTAGGATTTTTTGGGAAAGCTTATCAATAAACAACAGAATTGTTATATCTTTGTAAGCTAGAATTAAAAATACTTATATCAATAAACGTAATTATAGTAATGAATAGAAAAATATGGTTAGTGATTGCTTTAGTTGGAATGATAACTATGGCATCGGCACAAGAAGAAAAAGAAAAAAAAGGGTATGAATTTACAGATGAGGTAACTACAGAAGTCTCTCCTATTGAAAATCAATATCGTTCAGGAACTTGTTGGTCTTTTTCAGGTTTGTCTTTTTTGGAGTCTGAGTTGTTGAGATCCGGTAAGTCTTATGTAGATTTATCAGAAATGTGGATTGTAAGAAAAGCTTATGAAGATAAAGCCAAAAAATATGTTCGCATGCATGGAACCATGAATTTTGGTGCCGGTGGAGCCATTAATGATAATACAGATGTGATTTTTTCTTATGGAATTGTGCCTGAAGTGGACTATCCGGGATTGGAATATGGTACAGAAAAACATATCCATGGAGAATTAGATGCTGTATTGAAAGCATACGTGGATGCTGTGATTAAAAATAAAAACCGTGAGTTAACAACTGCTTGGTTTAATGGTTACAAAGGTATTTTGGATGCTTATTTAGGAAAAGCGCCTGAAAAATTTACTTATGAAGGTGTAGAATACACCCCAAAATCTTTTGCGGAATATTTGGGTTTATCGGCAGATAATTACATGATGTTTTCTTCATATACACATCATCCATTTTACAAGCCATTTATTATAGAGGTGCAAGACAACTGGAGCTGGGCTTCTTTATGGAATGTGAAAATGGAGGACATGATAGAAATTATGGACAATGCTTTACGCAATGGATATTCTATTGCATGGGCTTCTGATGTAAGTGAAAAAGGATTTTCATGGAAAAATGGGGTAGCAGTTATTCCGGATTTGGAATTGGAAGATTTAAATGGAACTGAAAAATCAAGATGGGAAAAGTTGTCGAAAGAAGAAAGAAGAAAAGCAATGTTATCTTTTGATGAGATTGTTCCGGAGAAAACCATTACACAAGAGATGCGCCAAAAAGCATTTGATAATTATCAAACTACTGATGACCATGGCATGCAAATTGTAGGTATTGCTAAAGATCAAAATGGAAATAAGTATTATAAAGTAAAAAATTCTTGGGGAAATGACAATCATATTTATGATGGTTATTTTTATGCTTCTGAAGCATTTGTAAAATATAAAACCATGTCATTTATGGTGAATAAAAAAGCAGTGCCAAAAAGAATTTTAAAAAAATTAAAGTAATTATACATTATCATAGATTCTAAAAGACTTATTTAAAGGAACTTCTAAAAAAAAACATTTGATTTTTAGAAGTTCTTTTGTAATGTAAAAAATCTTTTAGCATATGGTGGTTAGATTCAATTAATAATACAATCTACACCTAAATAATAAATACATGAAGTTAACCATAAAACAAGTAGCCGACATTATTGGCGGTAAAATTATTGGAAATGAATCGGATATATTATCCGGTGTGGCAAAAATAGAGGAAGGAGCAAAAGGGATGTTAAGCTTTTTGTCAAATCCTAAATATGAAAATTATATATACGAAACTCAATCAACAGCAGTTATTGTATCTGATGATTTCCAGCCTAAAAAAGAGGTGAGTTGTACATTGATTAAAGTAAAAGATCCGTATTTAGCTTTCGCTAATTTATTAACAGCTTACGAAAACTTAAAACCACGAAAAACAGGTATTCATCCTACAGCTGTTATTCCTGAAGGAATGCAAATAGACAGCTCTAATTATATTGCAGCATTTGTAGTGATTGCCGAAGGTGCCGTTATCGGAAAAAATGTGAGTATTCATGAGCATTGTTACATTGGAGAAGAAGCGAAGATAGGAGATGGTGTTTGCCTAAAACAAGGTGTAAAAGTGCATCATCAGTGTGTTATTGGCAATGATTGTACCATTCATTCGGGAACCGTAATTGGAGGTGATGGCTTTGGATTTGCTCCATCAAATCAGCAATTCAGTAAGATTCCACAAATTGGTAATGTAATTATTGAAGATGCTGTAGAAATTGGAAGCAATTGTACCATTGATAGAGCTACAATGGGCTCCACAATCATCCGAAAAGGTGTGAAATTAGACAATTTAATTCAGATTGCTCATAATGTGGAAATTGGGGAAAATACTGTAATTGCCGCTCAGGTAGGCGTATCCGGAAGTACCAAAATTGGTAAAAATAATATGTATGGCGGACAAGTAGGTATTGCCGGACATTTAACCATTGCCGATGATGTAAAAATTGGTGCACAATCAGGGATTGCCGGACATATAAAACAAAAAGGGATTACCGTATTTGGTTCTCCGGCATTAGAAATTTCACAATACAAAAGGTCATTTATCTATTTTAAAAACCTCAAGAAATTATATGACAAGGTTTCTGAATTAGAAAAAACTTTAAAAGAAAAAGCTTGATTTGCAATAATTCTCTATATATTATTAACTTTGCAAATGTTTTCACAATTTTAAAAACATGACAAATAAACAAAAAACCATTCAAAATTCAGTGTCAATTTCCGGAAAGGGATTGCATTCAGGACTTGATGTTACAATGACATTTCATCCGGCAGAAGAGAATCATGGTATTAAATTTCAGCGTGTAGATATAGACGAAAAGCCATTGATTAACGCAGATGCTAATTTGGTTACTGATACCTCGAGAGGCACAACACTTACTCAGAAAGGGCATACTGTTACTACAGTTGAACATTGTATGGCAGCATTATCCGGATTAGAAATTGATAATGTGTTGATAGAGATTGACAGTGTCGAAACTCCTATTTTGGACGGAAGTGCAAAGCCTTATGTAGATTTATTGTTACAAGCAGGTGTAAAAGAACAGGAGGCTGATAAAAATCATTTTGAATTAAAAGAAATTATCAAATATCAAGATGCTAATAATCCTGATATTGAATTAATTGCTATTCCAAATGATCATTTTGAGGTAAGAACCATTATTGATTATAATTCAAAGGTGTTAAAGCCTCAATATGCACATTTAAAAGATATTAAAGATTTTAATGAACATTATGCTGCTTGCAAAACTTTTGTGTTTTTGCGAGAACTTCAGCCATTGATTGATATGGGCTTGGTAAAAGGTGGGGATTTGGAGAATGCCATTGTTTATGTGGATGATGTTTTGGAAGATGAGCAATTGAATAAATTGAAAACATTTTTTAATAAGCCGGATGTGAAAGTGGAATCTGAAGGCGTATTAAATAATATTGAATTAAAATATGATAATGAAGCGGCTCGACATAAATTATTGGATATTGTTGGGGATTTAAACTTGGTGGGAAGACCTTTAAAAGCTAAAATTATAGCTACAAAACCAGGACATAAAGCCAATACAGAGTTAGCCAAATTATTGAAAAAACATATTGAAAAAGTAGAGGAAGCCAATAAAATTCCTCATTATGATGTGAATAAAGCACCGATTTATGATATTAATGATATCAAAAGAATGCTTCCACATCGTCCTCCATTTTTATTGATTGATAAGATTATAGAAATGGGAGAAACTCACGTAGTTGGTGTGAAAGGAGTTACCATGAATGAACCTTTCTTTAAAGGACATTTCCCGAATAATCCTGTAATGCCAGGTGTACTTCAAATAGAGGCAATGGCGCAGGTAGGTGGTATTTTGGTGTTATCTACCGTTCCTGATCCGGAAAACTATTCTACTCTTTTTGCAAGAATAGATAATGTAAGGTTTAGACAACCTGTGGTGCCCGGAGATACATTAGTGTTTAAGTTAGAGCTAACCGCACCGGTTAGAAGAGGGATATGTCAAATGAAAGGTCTGGCATATGTTGGAAATAAATTAGTAGTAGAGGCAAATTTGGTTGCCCAAATTGCAAAAAAATAAAAAAAATGAATCAACCTTTGGCGTATATTCACCCGGAAGCTAAGATTGCTAAAAATGTGGTGATAGAACCGTTTGTAAATATTGAAAAAAATGTCGTAATAGGAGAAGGAACTTGGATAGGTTCTAATGTTACGATTATGGAAGGAACCCGAATTGGTAAGAATTGCAAAATATTTCCCGGAGCTGTGTTGGGTGCAATTCCTCAGGATTTGAAATTTGAAGGTGAAGAAACCACAGCAGAAATTGGCGATAATACTACTATTAGAGAATTTGTTACTATTAATAGAGGAACAAAAGCTAATAGAAAAACTGTGGTGGGAAGTAATTGTTTAGTCATGGCTTATGTACATATTGCACATGATTGTATTGTTGGTGATAGAGTGATTTTAGCCAATGCAGCTACATTGGCAGGACACGTAGAAGTGGGTGATTGGGCAATTGTTGGAGGGCTTTCAGCAGTACATCAGTTTTCTAAAATTGGGAAACATGTAATTATTTCCGGTGGTTCTTTGGTGAGAAAAGATGTGCCTCCTTACACTAAAGCAGCACGTGAACCGATTTCTTACGTTGGTGTAAATTCTATCGGATTGAGAAGAAGAGGTTTTTCAACTGAACAAATTAGTCAAATTCAGGAAATTTATAGAATCATTTATTTGAAAAAATTAAACCGCTCTCAAGCCATTGATATGATTGAAGCAGAGATGTCGGCAACGGCAGAAAGAGATGAAATTCTTTCTTTTATCCAAAGCTCAAGTAGAGGAATTATGAAAGGCAATAAATCATTTGAATAAACAAAAAAAATAACAATATGGCAACAACAGCAGATATAAGAAATGGATTGTGTATTAATCACAATGGAGATTTGGTAACAATCGTTGAATTTCAGCATGTAAAACCCGGAAAAGGTGGTGCATTTGTAAGGACAAAATTAAAAAGTTTGGAAACGGGAAAAACATATCAACATACGTTTAATTCCGGTGTGAAGATTGATATTCAAAGAGTGGAAAGAAGAAGTTATCAGTATTTATATGCAGAAGATACTTCGCATCACTTTATGAACAATGAAACCTTTGAGCAAACTTTTGTTGATGAAAAATTAATTGAAACACCACAGTTGTTGAAAGCTGGACAAAGTGTAGATATTATGTTTCATGCCGAAAAAGAGATGCCGTTAAGTGTGGAATTTCCGGCATATATTGAGCTTGAAGTAACTTATACTGAACCGGGAGAAAGAGGAAATACAGCTACTAATGCCATGAAAGATGCAACCCTTGAAACCGGAGCTGTAATTAAAGTGCCTTTATTTATTAATATTGGCGATGTATTGAAAATAGATACACGTACTGTAAGTTATTCTGAACGTGTAAAGAAATAAATAGTTAGGAAGATAAAAAATGTAAATTCTTTTTTTGAAGAAGCTTTTACATTCTCTTTGTAATTAGAAAATTAATAGCCAAAAAAGTGAGTATTATCATGATAATACTCGCTTTTTCTTTTATAAGGATAAAATTTTCAGAATTTGATTTGATAAAATATTAAATAATGTGTATATTTGTGTGGATATTTTAGATGATATGTAACTTCAATGTAGATATGGATATAGAAAAACGATTAGAAGCGATTAGTCAATATAAAATAGAAGATAAAAAGGCAGTATTAAAGCAGTTGATTTCATTCATAGATTTAACCACTTTAAATGCTACTGATGATTTTCAAGCAGTTCAACGTATTTGTGATAAAGCATTGCAAGTAGAAGATAAAATATTGGGCATACCTAAAGTAGCAGCGGTATGTGTGTATCCACAATTTGCAGAGCAAGTGTCTAAAGCTTTAAAAAACAGTTCGATAAAAACAGCTGTTGTGGCAACGTCATTTCCTTCGGGACAAACTTTTTTTGAAGTGAAAAAACTGGAGGTAGAGATGGCAGTAAAAGCCGGTGCCGAAGAGATTGATATGGTAATTTCGAGAGGGAAATTATTGTCGGGAGATGATGATGGTGTTTTCCAAGAAATTAAAGCTATAAAATCAGCTTGTGGTAAAGTACATCTAAAAGTAATTTTGGAAACAGGAGAATTGGAAAATCTATCGCAAGTTGCCAAAGCCTCAAAAATAGCCATAGATGCCGGAGCAGATTTCATAAAAACTTCCACAGGAAAAGTAAAACCGGCAGCTACATTAGATGCTTTTCTAGTAATGACAGATGCGATAAAAGAATATTACCAATCTACCGGAAAAATGATAGGCATTAAACCTGCCGGAGGTATATCTACAGCTGAACAAGCGTTGTCTTACTACAAAGTAGTAAAACAAAACTTGGGAGATAAATGGTTAAATAATCAATATTTTAGAATAGGTGCCAGTAGTTTACTCCAAAATTTGCTCGAAGCAATAAAATGATAGAAATCAATAAAGAAATTAAAAGTTGAAAATAAAAATCTAAGACCTAATACTAAAAAGAATGAAAAAGAATTTTTTAATCGTAATATTTATGTTTTTAATGTCTTTGGGATATGCCCAAACTCCATTAGAAACAGCAGTTGATTTTAATGTAAAAGACTTGCATGGGAATAAAATTCAACTATTTGAGTTATTAGATAATAATCAAATTGTTGTGATAAAGTTTTATTCAACAGCTTGTACTTGGTGTCAGTTATATTCGTCTGATATTCAGCAGACGTATGAAAATTATGGCTGTAATCAAGGGAATGTATATGTGATGACTATTGATAGAGAGCATGATAATACTAATGTATTGGGATATTATGCCATGGAAAACCTAACATTACCCGGAGCTAGTGGTCTGGAAGGAAATGGAAAAAATGTTTTTGAATTATATCAAATTAGTTCTACACCTACAGTTATCGTTATTCGTCCTGATAAGGTTATTGAAAATCAATATGTTTGGTATCCTGAATTTGAAAATATTACAGCTATTGTTGATAGTATTGGCGGCATAGAAGCTGATTGTGATATTGCCACAGATGATATTGCTGAAAATATTGATGTTAAGATTACACCCAATCCGGCAAATTGTATGATTGAAATTAAAACAGATAAAAAATATGATGCTATAGAGATATATACGGTAGAAGGAAAACGTGTATTGATGAATAATAAGGCAGACCAATATATTTCGGTTGAGCACCTTGAAAACGGCATATATTTTGCAAGAATAATGTTTGAAGGAAGTTTGGTAGGAAAAACTTCATTTATTGTAAATCATTAAAACATTATAATTATGAAAAATTTATTTAAAATAGGGATTGCAATATTTTTTGCTACATTTTTATTAATCTCATGCGAGAAAGAACCGAATGCTGTATCAAGAGAAGATTTGGTAGGTAAATGGACTTGTAAAGATGAGCTTAATACTTCAAAAGATAGTTATAAGGTAAGTATTTCATTGAACGAAGCCATAGAAAATCAAGTATTTTTATTTAATTTTGGAAGTCTGGGAACTTCGGTTCAAGCTTATGGAATAGTTTCTAATGGTAAGGTTAGTGTGCCTTTGCAGGATATAGGTTCAACAGGATTTTCTGTAAATGGAAAGGGTATTATTATCAATGAGAAAAAAATAGAGTGGCAGTATACATTAGAAAATGGAGCAGATAGACAAGACTTTGTAGCTGTCTATAATAAAGATAATTAATGCAATAAAAAGAGTGCTAAAAAAGATTAATATATTTAATATAATAAAAACTAACTCCAAAATAATAAAGACATGATTACATTAGTAGAATTTATTAATGAAAAACAAGAAGATTTTCCATTTGCTTCGGGAGAATTAACAAGAATCTTACATGATATTGTAACTGCAGCAAAAATAGTTCATCGAGAGGTTAACAAAGCCGGATTGACAGAAGTAATGGGATATGAAGGTGGGCATAATATTCAAGGTGAACGACAAAAAAAGTTAGATGTATTTGCTAATAATTATTTTATCAATTCTTTAAAAGCAGGTACTCAGGTATGTGCGATTGCTTCTGAAGAGAATGACCAGATTGTGAGTTTTGAGAATGAATCTTCAAAAAACGGGAAGTATGTGGTAGCTATGGATCCATTAGATGGTTCCTCTAATATTGAAGTAAATGTGCCGGTAGGTTCCATCTTTGCGATATATAGACGAAAGTCGGAACAAGGAAGCTTCCCTTCGGAAAAAGATTTGTTACAACCGGGTAGAGATATTGTAGCTGCAGGATATGTTTTGTATGGTTCTTCTACCATGTTGGTTTATTCAACAGGAAATGGAGTTAATGGATTTACCTATGATAATTCTGTAGGATTGTTTTTATTATCACATCCGGATATTAAAATTCCGGAAACCGGAAATATATATTCAATTAATGAAGCCAATTATATTTATTTTCCGGAAGGTGTGAAAAGATATATCAAGTATTGTCAAGAAGATGATAAAGAAACAAACCGTCCGTATAAAACCAGATATGTGGGTTCGTTAGTATCTGATTTTCATAGAAATATGTTAAGAGGAGGTGTTTTTATGTATCCCGGAAACTTTAAAAATCCTACAGGTAAATTACGTTTATTGTATGAATGTGCTCCGATTGCTTATTTAGCGGAAAATGCCGGTGGTTGTGCATCTGATGGATTTAATCGGATTTTAGATATTGTTCCAAATAGTATTCACCAAAGATCTTCATTTATTGTAGGCTCAAAAGAAATGGTAGAATGTGCTGAAAAATTCATGGAAGAACATTCTCAAAAGTTTAAAGAGTTAATTCATGAAGAAGGGGTTAGGACAATTAATGATTAAAAATCTATTGAAGTTAAAAGTAAAAGAAATTTAGTCGGAAGACCGAAGTCCGAAGAGTGCAAGCCCAGTACATTGAGCAAAGTCGAAATATGGCAGGGATTGAACAATTGCTAATTCCTCATTATTAATTACTAATTGATTAAAAGGCTAAAAGCCAAAAATAAACATATGAAAAAAATAGCATTATTATACAGTCCAAAAAGCGGAAGTGTTGAACATGTATCAACTGTATTTAAAGAAATTTGCAAAGAAGAATTATCGGTATTTCCGATTGCCGATTTTGATGTCAAAAAAATAAATGATTATCAATCCATTATCTTAGGATGTTCCACAGTAGGTGCTGACAGTTGGGGTGGTGCTTCACAAACCAATGATTGGGAAGCATTTTTCCATGCTTTAGAGTCAGAGAAAGTCTCCATCAAAGATAAGACATTTGCTATATATGGTTTGGGAAATCAAGTGATGTATCCTGACCATTTTGTAGATGCCATCATTGAGTTGAAACAACAATTGGAAAAACAAGAAGCAAAAGTCATTGGAGAATGTAGCCCTGAAGGATATGAGGATTTCTCAGAATCTCGTTCATTTATTGACGGAAAATTTGTGGGATTGCCTATTGATGAAGATAATGAGCCTGAACTAACCGAAGAAAGAGTAAAAAATTGGTTGGATCGTATTTACAAATCATTGTAAACAATAAAGATGATTACACCACCCTATTTGAAACAGAATGATAAAGTCGTTATTATTGCACCAGCAAAAAGAATAGCTAAAGAGGTTGTAAATAATGCGGTAAAAATTCTTACAGAATGGGGATTGAGCGTTGTCGTAGGGCAACATGTTTTCTCAAATCACAACTATTTTTCAGGAACAGATCAACAACGTATAGCTGATTTTCAAGAAGCTATAAATGACATTGAGGTTAAAGCTGTATTTTTTGCCCGTGGGGGGTATGGCAGTTTGCGGATTGTGGATCAATTAGACTTTATGCCATTGAAAAAATATCCCAAATGGCTTATTGGTTTTAGTGATATTACGGTTTTTCATCAACATCTTCATAATATAGGCATAGAAACCATTCATGGAACCATGCCACTTAATTTTTATGATTATAACAATAGACATGAAGATCAAAGCCTCAATTTATTGAAAAACATCCTTTTTGGAGAACCTTTGGCTTATCAGTTACCCTCATCCTCTTTTAATCAATTGGGATATTCAAGTGGGGAATTAGTGGGAGGTAATTTAAGTGTAATGAATAGTTTGTTGGGCTCTTCATCAGAAATAAATACTGATGATAAAATCCTGTTTCTTGAAGAGGTAGGAGAAAGTGCTTATCGAATTGATCGACTTTTGTATCAATTAAAACGAAGTGGCAAATTAAATAAGCTCAAAGGATTAATCATTGGAGGTTTTTCAGATATTACGGACAATACAGGTGAGTTTGCATTTAATCAGTCAGTTGAAGAAATGGTGATGAATGCCGTTGGGAAATGTAATTTTCCAATATGTTTTCATTTTCCGAGTGGTCATATCAACCCAAATTACCCATTGATTATGGGAAGAAAGGTTAATATGAATGTAACGGCAGATGAGGTTACATTAGAATTTGTTGAGAAAACAGAGAATCATAAAGATGTTGACTTAAAACATATTCTTTTAAACGGATTATACATTATTGGATTGTTTTTATTGATTTCTCTTTTTTACAGTATAATCATGCGTTTTTTACTTTAATGATATGGCAACTCACAATGATATAGGAAAAAAGGGAGAGGCAAAAGCTGTTGAGTTTTTGGAACGATTAGGATATAACATTTTAAAAACAAATTGGTATTCCGGAAATAATGAAGTAGATATTATTGCTGAAAATAAAGATTATATTATTTTTGCTGAGGTAAAAACACGTTCCTCAGATTATTATGGTACACCGGAATCTTTTGTTACAAAAATGAAACAACAATTTCTTATCAAAGCAGCCAATCGGTATATATCACAATATGAGGTAGATAAAGAAGTGCGTTTTGATGTAATTTCAGTGTTGATTAACCATAAAAACGTTAAAATTAATCATATAATAGATGCTTTTTACCCAATTTTGTAATTTTGGTTCGATTATTGATTACAACATTGTATAAAAAATACATGCAAGTGAAAAAGAAATTATTTATATCGTTTTTTTTGATTTTTATAGGATTGATTGGGTATGGACAATCATTTAAAAGCGATGTATATCGTTTGGTTAGAGGGGGAAAGACAGATAACTTGACCGCATTATTCAATGATCCGATAAATCTCAAAGTAAATTCTAGTGAAAATATTTGCTCAGTAAATCAAGCCAAAAGCAAATTACAAGCATTTTTCTCTCAAAATCCACCTTCATCATTTATGGAAAATTTTAGTGGTAATAGTGGTGATGGGAAAAATTCTATTGGAACCTATCAATCTTCTAATAAGAAATTCTATCGGATTTTCTTTTTATATAAGAATGTCAATGGAAGAAATAAAATTTTCCAGTTTTTTATAGAACCGGATAGGACAAAAGGAGGATTTTGATGCAAAACAAGTGAAAGACGCTTAACAGTACTTATATCAGATAGTTGATTTTATCAGTATTTGATAGGAGAACGTCAAAGACAGGAGTTGCGAAATTTTGAAAATTAGAAGGTTTACTGAAGTAAACAAGTGTTTTTGAAATGAGTGTAACAAAGTTTTTGACGTTTTTTTGTGATAACGATTTAATTTATCAATACCATAGACATAATTCCCAAAAGCATGATAATTTTCAAATAAATAGACATACGTTTAAAATCCTTTTTATCTTTTGCTTTAATCAAAAAAAGGAATGTTAAAAGCATTGGAAAGATAAGAAATATTTGAAAATAATATCGTAAAAATTGTAATGAGATAATATCAATTGCAATTGCTAAACCAATACTGGCAATAGTAAAAATAACAGCTGTTGTCATTTTTGCAGTTGTAATGCCAAATTTAATTGGTAAAGTATGACAATAATTTTCTCTGTCTCCATCAATATCTTCAATATCTTTTATGATTTCTCGGATTAAACTCATCAAAAAAGCAAAAGACATATAAAATATCAAGTAAAAAAGATTATCAGGTTGTGTTTGTATAATACTTTTATCAGATAAATAGAATACCAACCAGATATAGTGGATAGGTAATGCAGAAAGTATGGAGACCACAATATTTCCGATAAGAAATTGTCGTTTAAAATATCGTGAATATAAAAAGAGGAGAAAAACAACAGCCAAAAAAAGTAATCCAAACCAATAGGAATGAATGGTAATTCCAACAATAGTACCAAGTAATATGCCTAAGATATTAAGTGTGAGATATAAATATTTCGCACTTTTTTTAGTAATCGTATTGCCAATAATTTGTTGATTGGGTTTATTGATTTTATCAATTTCAATATCCAAATAATCATTGATGATATTGCCGGCAGCAGCAATAAAAACAGTGGCAATAATGGTAAAAGAAATAAGATAGGGAAAATTAATCCATTTGATGTTCAACACAAAATGACTGAAAAGCCATTGCGTTAAAGCAATTATTAATAGGTTTTTCCATCTTAAAAGAGATAATATATCTTTACCATTGATGAGCATCTTTGTCTAACCATTTGTTGTGTAGTTTCATCACTTGTTCGAGAATATCTCTTACACATCCTCGACCTCCTTTTTTATCCGAAACATAGTCGGCAATTTCTTTTACCTCAACAGCAGCATCTTTTGGGCAACAACAAACACCTGCCAAATGCATGGCATTCAAATCCGGGATATCATCACCAACATACAACACATTTTCATTTTTCAAATCATATTCTTTCATTAATGCCAATAATTTTTCCTTTTTATCTTTTACACCAAGGTAAATATCTGTAAGTCCCAATATACTCAATCTGTCATAAGTCGTTTGTCCTGTTCCTCCGGAAATAACAATCAACCGATAGCCTTTTTTTATGGCTAACTGCATGGCGTATCCGTCTTTCACATTGGCTGTTCTTAAGGCTTCACCATTTGGATGTAAATAAATTGTTCCATCGCTTAATACACCATCGTAATCTAAAACAATAGTGTTTATGTTATGTAAATCTGCTTTGTAATTTTTTCCCATTTTTTATTATTGGTTTTTTGTTTTTGGTCTTTGGCTATTGGTTTATTATCTATTTTTAGATTGCATCTTCTACATTGTGCTCTCGATATGGTTTTTTATGGTTGATTAGCAGGGTGCGTTAGCTGGTCACTGAGCGGAGTCGAAGTGGTGGGCAAAAAATTGCTAATTAATTGAAAAAACTTTCCTGCCCACCACTTCGACTCCGCTCAGTGACCAGCTAACGCACTTCAGACTTCAATTTTCTGACCTCTTATTTATCATTCTTCATTCAGACGGCATGCCCTGTCTCTACATTCATCATTCACAATTTATAATTCACAATTCCTTTATGTACAACTCTAATATTTTTTTGATAGAGGGAAAACTGATTTTTGTCATATCAATTTGATGAGGTGGCAAAAAGATAATTTTGCTTACATCATCTTGTGGTTTCAGTTTTTCAAAACTATCAACAGTGCAAATATACGCTAAATCTAATGTAAAATACGTGATATTGTTGTATGTATATTCGTTATTTTGTGATGTAAAGTATTTGCACGATGAAACATCAACATTCAATTCCTCTTTTATTTCTCGTTTAATCGATTCTTCAGCAGTTTCATGTAAATCCACGAATCCTCCCGGCAAATCTAACATTCCTTTTTGTGGTTCTATTTTTCGTTGGGTAAGCAATATTTCATTTTTATCATTGGTAATAATACCTGCTACCGCAGCAGAACGGTTGATAAAGAATTGAAAATCACATTTTTTACAGAATAAAAAATTATCATTTATATTGTACTCTATTTGTTGGGCACTACATTTAGGACAATATGAAAAAACTTCTTTAGGATGCATGATTTCTAAGTTAAAATATTAATGGAAAAATAAATATGCCATGATAATAGCGGCAATAACGCCGGTAAAATCTGCAATTAATCCACATTTTACAGCATGACGCGTTTTTTTGATGCCTACCGAACCAAAATATACGGCAATGATATAAAATGTAGTGTCAGTAGCACCTTGAATCGTAGAAGCTACTCTTCCTACAAAAGAATCAGCTCCATGTGTTTTCATTACATCTACCATCATACCCCTGGCACCACTTCCACTCAAAGGTTTCATTAATGCTGTGGGCAATGCTTCCACAAAATCTGCATTGATGCCTAATGTGTTAAACGTCCAAACAAATCCTTGAATTAACATATCCATTGCACCCGAAGCCCTAAATACCCCAATAGCAACTAAAATAGCAATGAGGTAAGGAATGATTTTAATGGCGGTAGGAAACCCCTCTTTAGCACCATCAATAAACGCCTCGTAAACATTAACCTTTTTCAATGCACCGGCAATGATAAAGGTAGCGATAATGGAAAATAGAATTACATTACTTGCAATAGATGATATAGACGTGATTTTTTCTTGTGGTAATGTGGAAAAATAGTAAATAATTGATAAAATAATTGCTGTTACTCCACCGAGATAAGTCAAAATCACCTTATCCCATAATTTAATTTTTTGGATAATGCTTACGCTGATAAGTCCTGCCAAAGTAGAGAAATAGGTGGCTAACAATATAGGTATAAAAATATCCGACGGGTCTACGGCTCCCAATTGAGCCCGATACACCATGATACTAATGGGAATAAGTGTTAGTCCGGAAGTATTCAATACCAAAAACATAATCATGGCATTGGATGCTGTTTCCTTTTTCGGGTTTAATTCCTGAAGCTGTTTCATGGCTTTTAATCCAATGGGCGTGGCAGCATTGTCAATTCCCAACATATTGGCAGCAATATTCATAGAAATAGCACCAAAAACAGGATGTTTTTTAGGAATTTCCGGAAAAATACGACTAAAAAACGGGTTTAAAGCTTTTGAAAGTAATTGAATCACACCGGCTTTTTCACCAATTTTTAATAACCCTAACCAAAGTGTAAGCACGCCTGTTAAACCCAATGAAATTTCAAATCCGGTTTTTGACATATCCATTGTTGCCGTTATCATGCGTTGAAATACTTCAGCATCCCCAAGGAATAAAGCTTTAATCAAGCCAAACACCAACGCAATAACAAAAAAAGCAATGAATAGATAATTTAATGCCATAATATAAAATGATTAGTAACTGTATTCGGTATCTAAATATTTTTTTAGAATGATAAAAATACTATTTTTTTGTAAAAGACATTATGTCGGATAATGTTTTTTACAAAAAATAGGGAATATAAAATCTTTTGCAATTTGTTAAAAAGTCAAGTTATTAAATAGATGTAAGTCCGAAAAAAGAAGGGTTTTATGCTTTTAACACATTAAAAAATAAAGATTATACAGGTATAAGGTTAGATAATTTTTTCGATTTTTAAATTCTTTGAAGATTAAAATCAAATTTTAACGAATAAAAAGAAAAAAAATATAAATTTGTCGCATGATATTTACTTATTTATAAATTTGTTGATGGGTAAATATCCTAAAGAAAAAATATTTTAAAATTAAACCATTTGTAAGTTATAAATTTAATAATATGAAAACAAATCAGCCCAAAATTACATGGACTAAAATTGACGAAGCACCTGCATTGGCAAGTTATTCGTTTTTGCCTGTTGTAAAAGCAATTACAAAAACAGCAGACATAGAAGTGGAAACTCGTGATATCTCCCTATCCGGTAGGATTTTAGCTAATTTCCCTGAATATTTAACCGATGAACAAAAAATCAATGATGAATTAGCATTTTTGGGTCGTTTGGTAAAGGAAGATGATGCAAATATCATCAAATTACCAAATATTAGTGCATCTATTCCGCAGTTGAAAGCAGCCATTAGCGAATTGCAGGAGAAAGGTTATAAATTACCGGATTTTCCTGAAGAACCTAAAAATGAAGATGAAAAAGCATTAAGAACTCGTTATGCTAAATGTTTGGGTAGTGCTGTAAACCCTGTATTGCGTGAGGGTAATTCAGATCGTCGTGTGGCACCTTCTGTAAAGGAGTTTGCTATGAAAAATCCAAAGAAATTGAGTGCTTGGAAATCAGATAGCAAAGCACACGTAGCGCACATGGACCATGGCGACTTTTTCGATAACGAAAAATCAATCGTGATGTCAAAAGATGATACAGTACGCTATGAATTTGTGGATAAGAAAGGTAAAGTCACTGTATTAAAAGACAACATGAAGTTGTTAAAAGATGAGGTGTTGGATGGAACATTTTTGAGTGCAAAAGCATTACGTGAGTTTATCGAAGCTCAAATTGCGGATGCAAAAGCAAATAACACCTTATTTTCTGTGCATTTGAAAGCAACGATGATGAAAGTTTCCGACCCAATTATCTTTGGTCATTTTGTATGTGTATTTTTCAAAGATATTTTTGCAAAACATGCAGAAACATTTAAGAAATTAGGTGTAAATCCTGAGCTTGGATTGGGTGATTTGTATAAAAAAATAGCCACATTGCCGGCAGCTGAAAAAGAAGCTATTGAAGCGGATATTCAAGCTGTATATGCTAAAAATCCGGATTTAGCCATGGTAAATTCTGATAAAGGTATTACCAATTTACATGCTGGAAATGACATTATTATTGATGCTTCTATGCCGGTAGTAATTCGTGACGGTGGACAGATGTGGAATAAAGACGGAAAATTACAAGAAACCAAAGCTATTATTCCGGATAGATGTTATGCTACTTCTTATCAGGTGGTTATGGATTTCTGTAAAAAGAATGGTGCATTAAATCCTGCCACTATGGGTAATGTATCTAATGTAGGATTAATGGCACAGAAAGCAGAAGAGTATGGTTCTCATGATAAGACTTTCCAATCTCCGGGAGATGGTGTTATTCGCGTAGTGAATAGCGAAGGCAATGTATTATTGGAGCACAATGTTGAGATGGGTGATATTTACAGAGGTTGTCAAACCAAAGATATTCCAATTCAAGATTGGGTGAAATTAGCGGTAAATAGAGCTAAAGCAACCGGTTCGCCTGCAATATTCTGGTTGGACGAAAATAGAGCACATGATGCTGTATTGATTCAAAAAGTAGAAAAATATTTGAAAAATCATGATACTAATGGGTTGGATATCCGTATTATGAAGCCGGTTGATGCTATGCAATTCAGTCTGGAACAAGTGCATGCCGGAAAAAATGCTATTTCTGTAACCGGAAACGTATTGCGTGATTATTTAACAGACCTTTTCCCTATTTTAGAATTAGGAACTAGTGCAAAGATGTTATCTATTGTTCCATTAATTGCCGGAGGCGGATTATTTGAAACCGGAGCCGGAGGTTCTGCCCCTAAACACGTTCAGCAGTTTCAGGAAGAAGGACACTTACGTTGGGATTCTTTAGGTGAATTCTTGGCATTAACTGTTTCTTTGGAGCATTTGGCAGAGAAATATAACAACAGCAAAGCTTTGGTATTGTCAAAAACATTAGATAAAGCGGTTTCTCAGTATTTGAGCAATCAAAAGTCACCATCGCGTAAAGCCGGTGAATTAGATAACCGTGGTAGTCATTTCTTCTTAACTCAATATTGGACAGATGCATTGGCAAATCAAACTGATGACAAAGCATTGAGTGATATATTTGCACCTATTGCAAAGCAATTGAAAGATAATGAAGCTAAAATTTTGGAAGAAATTGCCTTAGCAGAAGGAAAACCAGCTGATATCGGAGGGTATTACAAACCTAATGAAGCGTTAGCTGCTAAAGCAATGCGTCCAAGTGAAACTTATAACAATATCATTGCTCAAATCTAAAAAAGCATTGATTTTATAAAAGATAAGTAATAAAAAAGCAGCTGTTTTTGATTGTTATCAAAAGAACAGCTGCTTTTTTTATTTGATGTCGTTAGTCTTTATAGTTTGGATTCAATTATTTTTTCTTTTTCAGTTTTTGAAGATGAAAAAAAACGATATTCCAACCATTTTGCCAATAAATAAAGGGTAAATCCTATTAACATGCCAAACAAAGCACCAAAGAATACATCTGCGGTGTAATGCACCCCAAGATATATTCGACTATAGCTTACAACAGATGCCCATACAAGCATAAATATTGAGAAATATCGCAATTGCTTTCGAAATAAAAAATAGACAAAGGTAGCCAATCCAAAAGTATTGGCTGCATGTGACGAAATAAAACCGTATTTTCCACCACAATGATTTTTTACAATATGGACGAACTGATGAATATCAGATTCTAATCGACAAGGTCGGTAACGTTCAAAAACATTTTTAAATAGATGAACCGATAATTGGTCAGCAAGAACAATGACACCTACCAACATCAAAATATACAATATTGATTTGACTTTATATTTGAAAATCAAATAACCAACAATTAGTAAATATAAAGGAATCCAAATGTATTTATCACTGATATAATACATGACTTCGTCCCAAAAAGGCGAATGTAATCCATTAAGGAATAAAAAAAGTGACTTATCCCATTCTATCAATTGCTCTATCATTCTTGTAAGGCTTTCCAAATCATATCTTTTAACTTATCTAATCCTATATGAGCCACTGAAGAAATAAATGTTACCGGCAAATCCTTTGGTAAAGTTTCCTCCATTTCTTTTTTAAGCTCTTCATCAATTAGGTCAGCTTTAGTTACTGCTAAAATCCGTGCTTTATCAAGCAATTCCGGATTGTATTGTGTCAATTCATTTAACAATATTTGGTACTCTTCGGCAATATCTCTATCAGTGTCTGCCGGCACCATAAAAAGTAATGCAGCATTTCTTTCAATATGACGTAAAAACCTTATTCCCAATCCTTTTCCCTCATGAGCATTTTCAATAATACCGGGGATGTCAGCCATAACAAAAGACTGTTCATCCCGATAAGCTACCATTCCCAAATTAGGTGTCAGTGTGGTAAAAGGGTAAGAGGCAATCTTAGGCTTAGCTGCTGAAATTACTGATAAAAGAGTGGATTTTCCGGCATTAGGGAAACCTACCAATCCTACATCTGCCAATACCTTTAATTCTAGTATAATATCTTTCTCAATACCGGGTTCTCCTGGTTGAGCATATCTTGGTGTTTGGTTGACACTATTTTTAAAATGATCATTGCCTAATCCACCTCTACCGCCTTGCAAAATAATTTTTGTTTCTTCATGATCTACGATTTCACAAATCATATCTCCGGTTTCAGCATCTTTGATAATGGTTCCCAACGGCACTTCAATCACAATGTCACGCCCATTTTCTCCGGTAGAGCGCTGTGCCCCACCATTTCCTCCGTTATCCGCTTTTATATGTCGGGTATATCGTAGGTGGAGTAAGGTCCACTTATTTCTATTTCCTTTTACAATGATATGTCCACCTCTACCACCATCTCCACCGTCAGGACCTCCTTTGGGCAGGTATTTCTCTCTTCTTAGGTGTGCCGAACCGGCACCACCTTTTCCTGATTGGCAATATATTTTAATATAATCAATGAAATTGGCATTGCTCATTATCGTACTTTTTTTAATGCTTTATCCATCGTTTTACACATCCTGTTGAATACCTCGTCAGAATCCCCATTGGCATCAACAACCATGGTTTTATCTATTTTTCGGTAATAATCCAATACTTTTTGTGAGCGTTCTTCATACTCTTCCAAACGGTGAATAATAAGATCTGTATTTTTATCATAGCTTCTTGCTTCACTGGTTTTGCCTCGTGCTGATAATCTCTTAATAGATTCTAACGTTGAAATATTTAGCTCCATACAAGTTGATACAGAGGAGTTTAGTTTTCTTAATAGGGCGTCTAATATATAAACTTGGATAATGGTACGCGGAAATCCCTTGAAAACAAACCCTTTAACATTAGAATGTTTTTTTATCTCGTCTTCAATGAGTTTAATAATAATTTCATCCGGTACTAATTCTCCTTTTTCCAAATAAGGTTTTGCTGCTCTTCCTATGTCGGTATCTTTTGCTACTTCCTTACGAATTTTTCCACCGGTAGAAATATAATACAAGTTATACTTATCGGCCAATAATCTGCCTTGTGTTCCTTTTCCTGCTCCCGGAACACCTGCAATTACTACATTCATCCACTCTTTGTTCAATGTAGCATTGATTACTTTGCAAATTCTTGAGTGTATTTTTTCAATGGTTCCGGTTCCTTTTATGGCATTTAATAATCCTCGTTCTTTGTAATATCTTGCCACCGGAGCCGTTTTGTTTTTATATTCTTTTAAACGATTAGAAATCACCTCCGGCACATCATCATTTCGATTAGAGGTTTCACCTCTTTTCACAAGTCTTGCCACCAGTTCCTCTTCTGGTACTTCAAGGCTAATCATACAAGATAATGTTGTATTCATCTTCAATAATAACCCATCTAAAATATAAGCCTGAACAACGGTTCTTGGAAATCCATCAAATAAAATCCCCTTGCTGTCGGTATGTTCATTGACACGTTTTTCAATAATTTCAACAATCAACTCATCAGAAACCAAATGTCCTTTGGCAATAATATCTTTGGCTTTTTTTCCAAATTCAGTATTATTAGCAATTTCTTGTCTTAAAATATCTCCTGTCGAAATATACGTTAAGTTATATTTTTCTATCAACAACTGAGATTGTGTTCCTTTACCGGCACCCGGAGGCCCGAATAATGCTATATTTAACATAATTATATGTTTTCGTAAAAAAAATTAGGTGTTCAAAGTTACGAATAAACATTTGAATTTATAAATATTTCTAAAAAAAAGCGTTTCAAAATCCAAAAAAATATGATTTTGATCGTAATTTATGAAACAATTTGATAAAGATCCGGCAAGTTTCTACCTTTTCCATCATAATCTAATCCACATCCTACAATAAAGTCATTAGGTATTTCCAACCCTTTGTAGTCAATTGAAATATCTACTTTCAACGCATTAGGTTTAAAAAGCATGGTCGCTACTTTTACTTTTTTCGCTTCCATTTTTTTCATCATATTAATGATATGTTCCATGGTAACGCCTGTATCAATAATATCCTCTACTAAAACAACAGTCCTGTCTTTAACATTAGTATCCAAACCGATTAATTCTCTTACGGCATGTGTAGTTTTGGTGCCTACGTATGATGAAAGTTTCACAAAAGTGATATCACAATCATAGTTAAACTCTCGTAATAAATCAGCTGCAAAAATAAATGCACCATTAAGCACTACAATAAATAAAGGATTATCGTCTTTCAATTCTTCATTAATTTGAGTACCTAATTTTTTGATTACAGCATCAATTTTTTCTTTTTTAATGTAAAGTTCAAAGGTTTTGTCGTGTAATTTAACTTGTTTTTTATGCGTTTCCATTTTTTTATGTATTTAAAATAAACCACAAAGATAGCGGTGTTCATTTGAATTTTCAAATAATCTACTTACATTTGTTTCAAAATTGAGTTTATTTTTATCAAAAATTACGAATATTATTATGGAACCAAAAGTAAGTATTATTATGGGTAGCACATCAGATTTGCCTGTAATGGAAAAGGCAGCAAATGTGTTAGACAGTTTAAAAATACCATTTGAAATTAATGCTTTATCAGCACATCGCACACCCGAAGAAGTAGAGAAATTTGCAAAAGAAGCACAACAAAGAGGAATTGAAGTTATTATTGCAGGTGCCGGTATGGCAGCCCATCTTCCGGGAGTTATTGCCGCTTTTACAGCTATTCCTATTATCGGTGTTCCTATAAAAGCTTCGCTTGACGGTTTAGATGCATTGTTAGCCATCGTTCAAATGCCTCCTGGAATACCTGTAGCGACAGTTAGTATTAACGGTGCCCAAAATGCAGGCATCTTAGCGGCTCAGATTATTGCTAATAAAGACGAAGAAGTAAGGGAAAGAGTCCTTAATTTTAAAGAAAATCTGAAAGAAAAAATCATTAATGCAAATAATGAACTAAAAACAGTTACTTACGAGTATAAAACAAACTAATTTTAAATTACTTAAATATAGCCAAAATAGATCGTATTGACAATAAGAATTATATTGGCTTTATTACTTTTTTTCAAATATTATTTTCATATTTGAAAAAAAAAATTCATTAAAAAATCACATATAAATGTCATCAGCAAAAATATTTCCTGTATCTAAAGTCACTACACACGTATTACAGGAAATGAAATTAAAAAATGAAAAAATAGCCATGCTTACGGCTTATGATTATTCTATGGCAAGAATCATTGATCAAGCCGGTATTGATGTTATTTTGGTGGGCGATTCCGCTTCAAATGTAATGGCGGGAAATACCACTACACTTCCAATTACCTTAGATCAAATGATATATCATGCCACATCAGTAACCAAAGCTGTAGATAGAGCATTAGTGGTGGTAGATATGCCTTTTGGAACTTATCAAGGTAACTCCAAAGAAGCCTTGCATTCTGCAATACGTATCATGAAAGAAAGTGGTGCCAATACCATAAAAATGGAGGGGGGAAAAGAAATTCTCGAGTCTGTTAATCGAATTTTATCTGCGGGCATACCTATCATGGGACATTTAGGACTTACGCCACAATCTATTCACAAATTTGGAACCTATGTGGTGAGAGCTAAAAAAGAAGAGGAAGCCGAAAAATTAGTAGAAGATGCCCATTTATTGGAAAAAGCCGGGTGTTATGCCATTGTACTTGAAAAAATTCCGGCAGATTTGGCAAAAAGAGTAGCAAAAGAAGTGTCTATTCCAATTATTGGCATTGGAGCGGGTTCGGATGTGGATGGGCAAGTATTGGTAATTCATGATATGTTGGGGATTACACAAGATTTTTCCCCTCGTTTTTTACGTCGATATCACAATTTGAAAGAAGAAATTACCGGTTCGGTACAATCTTATATTGAAGATGTGAAGTCTGTTCATTTTCCTAATGAAAGAGAACAGTATTAAAGGATTTAAAAGCCAAAAACTTGGAGGTTGTATATCCGCCAAAATAAAATAATAACGTAGAGGTGTTCAATTTGGGCATCTCTACATTTATTTAATGTGGGGAAATATAGGGGGAATAAAAGCAAGCCTTGGGGAAACAAAAAGCGAAAGGATATCTTTCTCTAAAAGGTAATATTCTGATAATTAAAATAAAAAAAGAGAACCAAAATTTGATTCTCTTTTCAGGTTGTAGCGGAGGCAGGACTCGAACCTACGACCTTCGGGTTATGAGCCCGACGAGCTACCACTGCTCCACTCCGCAATATTTAATATCTTTTTGTACTTTTGTCGTTCAAAAGTTTTGCAAAGATATAACTTGTTTTCTTTTTAAACAAGTTTTTAATCATTTAATTTTAAATTTATGGAACATCGGGCAGGGTTTGTAAACATTATTGGTTATCCTAATGTGGGGAAAAGTACGTTGATGAATATTTTGGTTGGCGAGCGATTGTCAATCATTAATGCAAAGGCACAAACCACAAGACATCTTATTCATGGGATATTGAATGAAGATGATTATCAGATTATTTTCTCGGACACACCGGGTATTTTGGAACCTCAATACAAGTTGCAAGAAAAGATGATGGGGTTTGTAAATGTAGCACTGGAAGATGCCGATATTTTTATCATCATGATAGAATTGGGGCAGAAAAATTTTAATGAAGATTTTATTCAAAAAATAAATCAGTCTAACAAACCACTTCTGATTTTAATTAACAAAATTGATAAGCTAAAGCAAAATCAATCTATTGAAGAAATTATACAACATTGGAAAAATATATTCCCAACGGCACAACTTTTGCCAATTTCTGCATTGCACAATTTTAATATGGAAAATATTGTTGGCAAAATTGTGGAGTTATTGCCGGTACATCCCCCGTATTATCCCAAAGACCAATTAACTGATAAAAACCTGCGTTTTTTTATTGCTGAGATTATTCGAGAGAAAATTTTATCGCAATATAAAAAGGAAGTTCCATACTCCACAGAGGTAATTATTGAAGAGTATAAGGAAGAAAATGACATTATCCGAATAAAAGCGACTATCTTTGTGGCAAGAGAATCTCAAAAAATGATTCTTTTGGGAAAAGGAGGACACGCCATTAAACGCTTAGGAACGGCTTCGAGAGAGGAAATCGAGAAGTTTGTCGATAAGCATATCTTTATAGATATTACCGTTAAGGTGAAGAAAAATTGGCGTAATGATGATGATGTTTTAAAGAAATTTGGATATTCTTTTGAATAAAAAATAAGAAAATGGGAAATATTGTAGCAATAATAGGAAGACCAAATGTGGGCAAATCCACATTATTTAACAGATTAGTAGGTTCGAGAAATGCCATCGTTGAAGAAACTGCCGGCGTAACCCGTGACCGCCATTATGGAAAATCCATTTGGAATGGCAAAGAATTTACTGTCATAGATACCGGTGGATTTATTGAAGGTTCGGATGATATCTTTGAGGAAGCCATTGGAAAACAAGTGTCTATTGCAGCCGAAGAGGCAGATATTGTGCTTTTTTTGGTGGATACAAAAGATGGTTTGACAGGATTTGATAAAGATGTGGCAAAGCTACTACGTCAGTATAAAAAGAAAGTATTTTTGGTGGCCAACAAAGTAGATACAGGTATTTTAGTACCCTCAGCACAGGAGTTTTATGCGTTGGGAATGGGCGAAGTACATACAATTTCAGCCATCAATGGAAGTGGAACCGGTGATCTTTTGGATAAGTTGATTGAAGAAATGAAAGATGACAAGCCCGAAGAAGAGTTAGATATTCCTCACGTTTCGGTGGTGGGAAGACCTAATGTGGGTAAATCCTCATTAATCAATGCTTTGATTGGGGAAGAACGCAATATTGTTACGCCAATTTCAGGCACTACGCGAGATTCTATCCATACACGATATAATTCTTTTGGATTTGATTATATGTTGGTAGATACTGCTGGATTGAGAAAGAAAAGCAAGGTAAATGAAAATATTGAGTTTTATTCTACCATGCGTGCGGTAAGAGCTATAGAGAGAAGCCATGTGTGTATATTGATGTTGGATGCCACCAAAGGACTTGAGTCTCAAGATATGAATATCTTCCACATTATCAAGAAAAACCATAAGGGATTAGTGGTGGTTATCAATAAATGGGATTTAATAGAAAAAGAGACAAATACTGCTAAGAATTTTGAAGAATCGGTAAGGACAAAATTACAACCTTTCCGTGATGTACCGATTGTTTTTACATCGGTAATCAACAAAACCAGAATTTTTAGGGTATTGGAGGAAGTTCAAAAGGTATATGATGCCAAATCCTTTAAAATCAGCACCTCAAAACTCAATGACTACATGTTGCCTATTATTAAAAACAGACCACCGGCAATGACCTCAAGAGGTGGACAGATTAAAATAAAATATTGTACACAACTTAAAGCGTCTTATCCTGTATTTGCGTTCTTCTGCAACTACCCTAAAGATGTTAGAGATGATTATAAGCGATTCTTGGAAAATCAATTACGAAAAGAATATCACCTTACCGGAGTACCCGTGGATATTTTCTTTAGAACGAAATAGTGTGTGTGAATTTAATGAAAAAATATCACTTATCTTAATAATTACTAATTGCACATTACTAATTATTAATTGAAAAAATGCAATGTTTTGCATCTAAAATCAGATGTAAATAAAAAGCCAATAGCTAAAAGCTAAGAGCCAAAAGCAAACACCTAAAAACATGAAAGGAGTTAGAATTGATAAATATTTATGGAGTATTCGGATGTATAAAACCCGAAGTCTTGCTACGGATGCTTGCAAAAGAGGTAGAGTGGTTATCAATAATGTGGATGCAAAACCTTCAAAAGAGGTAGAAGTAGATGATATTATCTCTTTTCGGGTAGAAAATATGATGAAAACATTGCGGGTTATTGGTTTAATCGAGAAACGTGTCTCTTTTTCTTTGGCAACACAATATTATGAGGATATTACACCGCAAGAGGAATATGATAAACTCAAGAAAATACGTGAAACTAATATAGAGTATCGTCCTAAAGGATTAGGACGACCTACTAAAAAAGAGCGTCGAAGAATTGATTGGTTGAAAGGTACAAAATCATAAAATCCTATTTTCAATTTGATATATCAAGTTGAAAATAGGATTTGCTATTTATTTAAAACTGCATTGTGTTTTTCTAACAATACTGTTATTTTTTCTTTTTCCGTTTTACCGTTTTCTTTTTACTTGCGGTTCCATCTTTTTCAATGATTTCTTTACATTGTTCAAGCGTTAAAGTTTTGGCATCTATATCTTTAGCAATTTTATAGTTTTTCTTGTCTTTTTTTATGTAAGGTCCCCATCTGCCATTTAATACTTCAATACCTTCTTCTTCAAATACCTTGATGTATTTATTTCTATCTTTTTCTCTTTTTTCTTCGATTAATTCAATGGCTCTTTTTTCGTCAATGGTTGCAGGGTCATCTTCTTTTTTTAGAGAGGTAAATTTACCGTCATGCTTTACATAAGGGCCAAATCTACCAATGGCAACAGTCATTTCTTTATCTTCGTAAGTTCCCAACAGTCGAGGATATTTGAATAGCTCCATTGCTTCTTCAAGTGTAATAGTTTCAATACTTTGATTCTTTTTCAATCCTGCAAAACGTGGTTTTTCTTCAGCATCACTTTCTCCAATTTGCACCATGGCACCGTATCTGCCCAAGCGAGCATATACATTTTTATTGGTTTTAGGGTCAACCCCTAATAAACGTTCACCTTTTACTCTTTCTGAATTTTCTAATGCTGAGTTTACCTTATCATGAAAAGGATGATAAAATACCTGAATCATTTCATTCCACACTTTCAATCCTTGTGCAATTTCATCAAATTCTTTCTCAACACTTGCCGTAAAATTATAATCCATAACATCTTCAAAATGTTCGGAAAGATATTTTGTAACCAATGAGCCTATATCTGTTGGAACTAACTTTCCTTTGTTTCCGCCTGTTTTTTCTGATGCTACAGTTGCATTAACTTGATCATTTTTTAAGATATATACGGCATAGTTTCTTTTTTTGCCCAATCCGGTACCTTTTCTTACATACTCACGTTTTTGTATGGTGGATATCGTTGGTGCATAAGTAGATGGACGTCCTATGCCTAACTCTTCCAATGCTTTTACTAAGCCGGCTTCTGTATATCGATAAGGTGGATTTGTAAATCTTTCTAAGGCTTGCATCTCTTTTAGTATAAGCTTTTCGCCCAATTTCAATGGTGGCAACATGCCTTTTTGTTCTTCTGCCGGTTCTTCGTCGCCTGCAGATTCGATATATACTTTTAAGAAACCTTCAAAAGTGATGATTTCCCCATGGGCAACAAATTGTTCTTCTCGGGTTGAAATATCAATTTTTACTTGTGTTCTTTCTAAGGCCGCATCGCTCATTTGTGAAGCTATGGTACGTTTCCAAATTAATTCATAGAGTCGTTTTTGGTCATTTGTTCCATCAATATGATGCTTATTAATGTAAGTTGGTCTGATGGCCTCGTGAGCTTCTTGAGCGCCTTTTGATTTTGTCGCATATTGACGTGTCTTGGCATATTTTTCTCCATATTGACTTACAATTTCTTGTTTGGCAGTATTTAATGCTAAACTGGATAAATTTGTAGAGTCTGTTCTCATGTAAGTAATATGACCTGATTCATAAAGCTGTTGAGCAATCATCATGGTTTTACTTACCGAAAAACTTAACTTTCGGGCAGCTTCCTGTTGCAGTGTTGAAGTAGTAAACGGTGGTGCCGGAGATTTTTTTCCGGGTTTTTTCTCAATATCTGCAATGGTGTAAGAGGCTCCGATACAATCTTTTAAAAATGCTTCAGCACTGGTTCCGTCTTTCAATTTCTTAGGTAAATCAGCCTTCAACTCATAAGTCTTGTCTGATGTGGTAATGGTGAAGACAGCCACCACCTTAAATGATGATGTGGTTTTGAAATTTGTAATCTCGTTTTCTCTCTCAACAATCAAACGTACGGCTACTGATTGCACTCTTCCTGCTGATAATGAGGGTTTTACTTTTTTCCATAATAATGGAGAAAGTTCAAAACCTACCAATCTATCTAATACCCTACGGGCTTGTTGGGCATCGACCAATTTTTTATCAATTTCACGTGGATTTTTAATGGCATTGGTTATGGCTTCTTTTGTAATTTCATGAAAGACAATCCTTTTAGTAGTTTTCTTTTTCAAATCTAATGCTTCGTACAAATGCCATGAAATGGCTTCCCCCTCACGGTCTTCATCGGAAGCCAACCATACGATTTCAGCGTCTTTTACAAGTTTCTTTAATTCAGAAATTATCTTTTTCTTATCTGCGGATATTTCATAAATGGGCTTAAATCCATTTTCGATTTCTATCCCCTGATTTTTCTTTGATAAATCTCTAATGTGTCCAAAACTTGACTTCACTAAATAATCTTTTCCAAGAAATTTTTCAATGGTTTTTGCTTTAGCTGGACTCTCTACAATTACTAAATTTTTTGCCATAATAGGTTTGTTATTTTTGCAAAAGTATAATTTTAACAACAAACCAACTGTTTTTTTTTAATTTTAACACGAATTTTTATGATATAAAAAGTGTGCTAAATATTCAAAAAGTATTTATTTACAAAAATTAATGCTATAATTTAAAATCAAAATTTATTGTAGATAACATTTAAATTTGATGGAAAATAAGTTCTATAATTATATTAAAATAGCCCTCAAAAATTTTTAAAATCTGTGAGGGCTATTTTGTAAAAATAATTTTCACAAAAACGATTTAAGCTGTTTTTTGTTCTTCATCTTCTGTATCTTGATTAAGGCGAGGAATGTCGTTTCCTTTACCATTTAATCGTTTTCCGAATACTTCTTCAAGGTCTTCAGTAAATAAAACTTCTCGATCTAATAATTTTTTAGATAAAATATCTACTTTTTCTTTATTTTCGATTAATATATTTCTGGCTCTTTCGTAAGCGACAGAAATTAATTTATGTACTTCGTTATCAATTTTTTGAGCAGTTTGTTCGCTATAAGGTTTTTGAAATGCATAATCTTGCTGCCCTGACGAATCGTAATAACTCAAATTTCCAATTTCTTTATTTAAACCATAATAAGCAACCATAGCATATGCCATTTTTGTTACACGTTCTAGGTCATTTAATGCACCGGTAGAGATGGTGCCAAAATTCACTTCCTCAGAAGCACGGCCGCCTAAAAGTGCAGACATTTCGTCTAACATCTGTTCATAGGTATTTAATTGACGTTCTTCAGGGAGATACCATGCTGCACCCAAAGATTTTCCCCTTGGAACAATGGTAACTTTTAACAAAGGAGAGGCATGCTCTAACAACCAACTAACAGAAGCGTGTCCGATTTCATGGTAAGCAATGGTTTTTTTCTCACTTTCTGAGATCACTTTGCTTTTCTTTTCCAATCCGCCGATAATTCTGTCCACCGCATCCATAAAATCACTTTTTTCTATGGAAGTATGTTCTTTTCGAGCGGCAATTAATGCAGCTTCGTTACATACATTGGCAATGTCAGCCCCCGAAAATCCCGGAGTTTGTTTGGCTAACAATTTTGTGCTTAATGTTTTTTCTAATTTCAATGGTTTTACGTGAACATCAAAAATTTGTTCTCTTTCCTGTAAATTAGGTAATTCCAAATGAATTTGACGGTCAAATCTTCCGGCTCTCAACAATGCCGAGTCTAATATTTCTACGCGGTTGGTGGCTGCCAAAATAATTACTCCGGTATTAACAGCAAAACCGTCCATTTCACTAAGTAACTGGTTTAAAGTATTTTCTCTTTCATCATTGGCGCCGGTCATGGTATTTTTTCCTCTCGAACGTCCAATGGCATCAATTTCATCAATGAAAATAATACAAGGGGCTTTTTCTTTTGCCGTTTTAAATAAATCACGTACCCTCGAAGCACCAACACCTACAAACATTTCCACAAAATCAGAACCTGAAAGTGAAAAGAATGGTACACCGGCTTCTCCGGCAACAGCTTTGGCTAACAATGTTTTACCGGTACCTGGAGGGCCTACTAATAATGCGCCTTTAGGAATTTTTCCTCCCAATTTAGTGTATTTTTCAGGGTTTTTTAAGAAATCTACGATTTCCATAATTTCTACTTTAGCTTCCGCTAATCCGGCAACATCTTTAAAATTGACTTTAATGGCGGTATTTTTATCAAAAAGTTGTGCTTTTGATTTTCCGATGCTGAAAATATTTCCGCCGCCGCCACCGCCGCCACCGCCGCGGGACATCATTCGCATAAAAAAGAACCAAACGCCTATCAATAAAACCAATGGCAGTACCCAACTGATAATTTCGCCACCCCAGTTCCTGCGCGTATCATGATTTACATAAATAGGATTTCTAACATTTTTTTGTGCTTTTTCCACATCCTCTTCAAACTTCTCTACCGAACCTATTTTATAAATATAATGAGGCATGTTTCCTGAAAAAGATGTATTTTCTTTTACAACATTTTGGTATTCTTCCTTGTGTTTGGCATCCGGACTAATGTAAATTTCGGCAAACTCTTTATTGATCAATACAATCTTTTCAATATCCTTTTGTTCTAACATTTTTTTGAGCTTTCCCCAAGATATTTCCTTGCTTCCCCCATCCCAAGAAAAATAATTGATGGCTAAAAATCCCAAAATTAAAATCCCGTAAATCCAATAAAAATTGAATTTAGGTTTTTTCTTATTCCCTTGATTATTGAACAAATTATTGTTCTTTGGAATATTATTTTTTTTCTCTGTCATTATGTCTTTTCTCTTGTGTTTTTTTATCTAAATCTTACAATTCGTCTTCAAGTACTGTTATTTCAGCGTCTGCCCACAAATCTTCAATATTATAAAAACGTCTTATATTTTCTTGAAATACATGCACTATAATATCGCCATAGTCAAGCAATATCCATTCTTTATTTTGCATGCCTTCGATATGCCAAGGCTTTTGTCGCAATTTATCTCGCATGTCATCCACCAAGTGTTCTGCAAGTGATTGGGTATGTCTGTCAGAAGTTCCATGTGCAATTACATAATAATCACATACGGCATGGTCGATTTTTTTCAGGTTAAGAATGGTAATTTCTCTGGCTTTCTTTTCAGATAAGGCATGAGTAATAAAGTCAATTGTGTTATTTTTTACTTTTTTTGAATGTAATGTCATACTATATTTTAATACATGAATTGCAAAAATAGGTATTTTCTAAACAATCCATTTACAAATTATTACAAATTATTTAATAAGTTGAATCAATTGTTGTGCCGAAGCATATAAAAAACGAGGATTGTTGCTATAAATTTTATGTTTTTTTTCAATATATTTGCCAAATGATATGCAAACCAACAATGATTTTCTTTGATGAATTGGATTCTACTAATGTTTACTTAGCAGAACATTTTAATCAATATCATTCAGGAACAATTGTTTACACACATCGCCAATTGAAAGGAAAAGGGTTGGGTGAAAATAAATGGGAAAGTTCTGATAATGATAATATTACATTAAGTTATCTGTTAAAAGAAAGCAAAGTAAATGCATATCGTCAGTTTGCCATTAACATGAAAGTTGCATTAGCCATTCATGATTTTTTGCAAAAAGAAACTCATCAATCTTTTGCCATAAAATGGCCTAATGATATCCTTTTTGAGGGTAAAAAAATATGTGGTATTTTAATTAATCATTTTTTGATGGGTGAAAAGGTAATGGCTTCCATTATTGGCATTGGCATGAATATTAATCAGACAAAATTTCAGCCTCATATTCCCAATCCCATTTCTTTGAAGCAAATTACAGGACAAGATTATTCGTTATTATCATTAATTAACCAATTTTCAGTACAACTTTTCAATGCATTGGAAAATAAGCTGGAATATGATTGGGATACCTTAAAAAAAGAATATCTAAATCGTTTGTATCGATACAATAAATGGGCAGATTATATAGTTAGAAATGAAAAGATTCATGCCAAAATTACAGGAGTTAATGAATTTGGACTATTAACGTTGATAGATGCTGAAAATAAAATCTATGAATGTGATTTAAAAGAAGTAGTTTATTTATAAATTAAGAAAGTCAGAAATGCTTTTTGTAGATTTTAAAATAAGCATGATTTTTTTTAATTTTTCGAGGTGTTTTTTTAGAATTAACTTAGAAAACAATTAAAATTGGTGGTAAAAAATTATAGAAATATTTATCTTTGTATTGTAATAAATCATGAAAAAACAAATATTTAAATTTAGTCGTATGAAAAAATCAGTAATTATTATATTTCTTATTTTCTTTTCGTATTGTGCACAATCTCAAATTACATTTGGACCTAAAATAGGCTTTACGGCATCTAAGCTTACAAGTGATAAGGAAATTCTAAAAAACGACTTTAAAAACTCGCTTCATTATGGTGTTTTTTTAAGATTAGGGAATAAATTACATCTTCAACCGGAATTGCTTTATATGACAAAAGGAGCTTCGATTAAATATAATTTGACTAATGGTATTGAGCAAAACATTAAATTGAATACAATAGATATACCTCTTATGTTGGGGGTAAAGTTAATTAACCTTTGGCTTTTGAATGTAAGAATATATGGAGGTCCTGTAGCTTCTTTTGTGATTAATAAAGATATTACTCACACATCCGATTTAATTGATGTATTACCTCAAAAAGAAAATATCAAAGATCTTTTGTGGAGTATGAATATAGGTGCGGGTGTTGATTTAAAGATGTTTACATTAGATATTCGTTATGAGTTTGGGATGTCGGATATAATTCAAGATAAAAAGTTCCCGAATTTTGATATTACAGATGTAAGAAATAATGCTTTTCTACTTTCTTTAGGGATAAAGATTTTTTAGTTTTTGATATTAGTGTTTGATTTTCTTTCCATTCCTAATTTCTTAGGAGTTATAAAAACATGTAATAATGTCGCTTGCAGGCACTAATTAATTTTGATGTTGTTTACATGTGGTTAGTTGTAAGACTTTTTCAATATTAAGTTAAAGTTAAGAAATTATGAAGTCAATACATTTTGGTTTCATAAAAGAAAAGTATTATATAGTTTTGCAGCCATAAACTAAATAGTAAATATATCAGAGTATGTTAAAATTTTTATCATTAAAACAAAAAACACGTAGAATTTTAATTATTGCCGGTTTATTAATTTCCGGAATGAATGTTTTGGCGCAGAATTCCAATGCTAGAATTGAAGGAAAACCTGTAGTGCAAGTCTTTTCGCATTACAGAAGTAATTTAGGAGGTTCAAAAGAACAAGGTCATATAGACGAACTAGCTTTAAGTCGAGCTGCTTTAGGGTATAAAGCAAAACTTAGTCCTCATTTTTCTATTGCGGCAGTGATGGATGTGACCAATGAATCCGGTATATATAAACCATTTTTAAAATTAGGTTCTTTAACATATAAAAATAAAAAATGGAAAGTGGATGTGGGTTTGATTAAAACCAAACAATATAAAGTAGTACAGGAAGGCTTTTGGTCATATCGTTATGTATATAAATCTTTTCAAGATACTTATAGATATAACTCTAGTGTTGATATGGGGGTAAGCGTTGAATATCAAGCCTTAGATTATTTAAGTGTTGACGCAATTCTTCAGAATGGTGGAGGCGCTAAAAATATACAACCCAATTTACCCCTTCGTATGGGAGGAGGTGTTACGTTAGATCCTTACAAACCACTTATTATTAGATTATATTACGATTATGCTTCGCAATCAGATATTGTTAGGCAAAGTTTTAGTGCTTTTGTAGGATATAAGTACAAAAAGAAATTTAGAGTAGGTTTAGAGTACAATTACCAGAAAAATCATAGACTTGTTGAAAAACATGATTTATTTGGATATTCTATTTATGGTAGATATAATGTTGATTCCAAATTATCTGTATTTGCAAGATATGATAGCCATAATTCAAATGTAATTGATGAGTCTGTTAGTGATTTGGCTTGGAATGTAGATAATGATGGAAGAATTGCTATTATTGGTGTAAGTTACGATGTTCTTAAAAACGTATCGGCATCTTTAAACTATCGTCGTGAAATGTATCAAGTGAAAGATGAAGAAGATTTGAATTGGATATTCCTTAACTTTCATTATAAATTGTAATTATTTGTTTTATAGGTTTATATAACTCATAAATAAAAGCAAGCTTTTGATGAATAAAAAATCAAAAGCTTGCTTTTATTTATGAGATTTTCAAAATATTCTTCTTTTAATCCTCAAATTCAGATGTAAAATGAAATTTGATATCCGGATATTTTTCCTGAGCCATTTGCAATGCAAAAGCGGATTCTGCTAAAAATACATCTCTGCCCCATTTATCTTCCGCTAAATTGATAATCTTTCGGGTTTTAAAATCATTCAATTGCTCTTTATTATCTGAAGTAAACCAACATGTTTTATATAAGTTAATGGGTTCGTATTTTGCCGAAGCCCCATATTCGTGTAATAATCGATGTTGAATAACTTCAAATTGTAATTGTCCTACTGTTCCGATAATACGTCTTCCGGTTTTTCTGCCTTTAAAAAGCTGTGCAACGCCCTCGTCCATCAATTGTTCTATTCCTTTATCCAATTGTTTGTACTTCATGGGATCGGCATTCACAATGTATTTGAACAATTCAGGCGAAAATGACGGCATACCTTTAAAATGTAAAATCTCGCCTTCTGTAATGGTGTCACCGATTTTAAAATTTCCGGTATCATGCAAACCCACAATATCACCCGGATAGGCTTCATCTACAATGGCTTTTTTTGATGCCATAAAGGTAGTCGGGCTGCTGAATTTCATTTTTTTATTTAAGCGCACATGATGATAAAAAACATTTCGCTTAAAAACTCCGGAAGTAACCCTTACAAAAGCAATCCTGTCTCTATGATTAGGATCCATATTGGCATGGATTTTAAAAACAAATCCTGTAAAATTCTCCTCATGAGCATCAACCATACGTTCTTCGGTTTCTCTTTCACTCGGGCTGGGTGATATTTCGATAAAACAATCCAATAGTTCACGAACTCCAAAATTGTGCAATGCACTACCAAAGAAAACAGGCGAAAGTTCACCTTTTTGATAGGCTTCTACATCAAAATCATCATAAACCTCATCAATCAGCTGCAATTCTTCGCGTAATTGTTCGGCATCATCTTTTCCAATATATGTTTCTAATTCAGGACTGTTAACATCTTCAATAGTAATAGATTCCGTTACTGTTTGTTTGCTGGGCGTAAACAGTTTAAGGTTTTTCTCATAAATATTATAAACCCCTTTAAAATTATCACCCATATTAATAGGCCAACTTAAAGGTCTTACTTTCAAAGATAGTTTTTCTTCAATTTCATCTAATAACTCAAAAGCATCTTTTCCCAATCGGTCTAATTTATTCACAAACACAATAATTGGTGTATCTCTCATTCGACATACGTTTACCAATTTTTCCGTTTGAGTTTCCACCCCTTTTGCTACGTCAATTACTACAATAGCACTGTCTACTGCTGTTAATGTTCGGTATGTGTCTTCGGCAAAATCCTGGTGTCCGGGTGTGTCCAGAATGTTGATTTGTTTTTCTTTGTATTCAAATCCCATCACGGAGGTAGCTACGGAAATTCCCCTTTGACGTTCGATTTCCATAAAATCTGAGGTGGCGGTTTTTCTAATTTTATTGCTTTTTACGGCACCGGCAACTTGTATGGCACCTCCAAAAAGCAACAATTTTTCTGTAAGTGTTGTTTTACCCGCATCAGGGTGACTAATTACTGCAAAAGTTCTGCGTTTGGCTATTTCTTGTTTTAATCCCATTTTATTATTAATGAATTTGCGGCTGCAAAGGTAGGGATATTCTTTTTAACGATAAAAAAATAAGATGGTTATTGCTTGTAAGAGGTGAATAAAAATCTGAAATTCATGTTAATATGAGATAGAAAAACAATTGTTTGATGTTTTAAAATGTATTCTTTAAAAAGAAAGGAGAGGAAAGAGTTTTTTATTGATTTTAGGTGTTTTTTGGAAAAATCGTGTACCTTTGTAACTCAACATATTGAACTCATTGAAAAAGTTTAAATAAGTTTATTAACAAAGAAAATAAAGATGACACTGATAGAATCAATTTCAGGTATTAGAGGTACCATTGGAGGAACACAGAGAGAAAACTTAACCCCGATAGATATAGTAAAATTTACAGCTGCATTTGCAACTTTGGTAAAGCAACAAAAGCCACAAGAAAAATACATTTTTGTAGTGGGAAGAGATGCACGGTTGTCAGGTGAAATGGTGCAAAAAATAGTGGAAAGCACCTTAAATGCCATGGGTGTTGATGTAATTAGTGCCGGATTATCAACCACACCAACTGTTGAAATGGCAGTAGTGGAAGCTAAGGCAGATGCAGGCATTATCCTCACGGCAAGTCATAATCCAAAGCAGTGGAATGCATTAAAACTCCTCAATGGTAAGGGAGAATTTATTAGTGCTAAAGAGGGTAGTGAACTATTGGCAATTTCTGAGCGTGGTGATTTTGAGTTTGCTCAAATAGATGATATTGGAAAAACCATTATTAAAAATGATTTTTTGGATAGCCATATTCAACATATCATTGATTTACCTTTGGTAGATGTTGAAGCCATAAAAAAAGCGGGATTAACAGTGGCGATAGATGGTATTAACTCTTCAGGAGGTTTCGCTATTCCTGCATTATTGGAAAAGCTGGGTGTAAAGCAAATTGAAAAAGTACACTGCGAACCTACAGGCGAATTTGCCCATAATCCTGAACCGTTAAAGGAGCATGTTGTGGATTTGTGTGAGTTGGTAAAGCATAAAAAAGCCGATATTGGTTTTGTAGTAGATCCGGATGTGGACAGGTTGGCGATTGTAAGCGAAGATAGCGAAATGTTTGGAGAGGAATATACGTTGGTAGCCATAGCGGATTATATTTTGCAACACACCAAAGGCAGTACGGTTTCAAATTTATCCTCTTCAAGGGCTTTGAGAGATGTGGCTGAAAAACACGGTCAACAATATTTTGCTTCGGCAGTAGGAGAGGTGAATGTTGTAGAAAAGATGAAAGCGGTAAATGCTATTATTGGAGGTGAGGGCAATGGAGGGATTATTTATCCTGAATTGCATTATGGTAGAGATGCGTTGGTGGGTATTGCGTTGTTCTTGACTTACATGGTGAAAATTGATAAGAAAGTAAGTGAAATCAGAAAGATGTATCCATCTTATTACATGGAAAAAAGAAAAATAGCGTTGCCAAAAAGCAAAAACGTAGATCAATTACTTGATGAAATGTATCAAGCTCATAAAGATGAGCAAGTAACAACCATTGATGGGGTGAAAATAGATTTTGAAAAAGAGTGGGTACATCTTAGAAAATCAAATACCGAACCGATTATTAGAATATATGCTGAAAGTACTTCTCCTGAAAAGGTTGATGCTTTGGCAGAAAAGTTTGTGCAAGAGATTTCAAGCAAAATATAGGGACAATGTTACTATTCAATTATCCAAAGAAAAAGGTCAAGAAGCAAAAGAAGCAATATAAGAAGATTGTATTGAAATTATCGCTTCAACAGATGTTGTCGTTGGAGAGCTATTGTAAAGCTAATGATATTAGTGTTAATAAGTTTATCAAAAAGTCGATAAGCCATGTTACCAATGCCAAACATCACATGAAACCTCAAAAAGAAGTTTGCCACACCAAGCAAACTGATTTAGAGGACTTGATTAATTTAATGGATAAAGAGTTGGAGACAGGAAGCCCGAAATCTGAAGATGGAAATGCCAATAGCTAAAAAAGAAATAAAATTATGAGAAAGTTTAACACATCAGGACCTAATATACTTAGTAAACATTATACGATTACACGTACTGATTTGATAAAAAAGGGCATCGAATTAGTGCAAGATGAAAGGTATTTTACCATTTGGGCACCCCGACAAACAGGAAAAAGCACGTATTTTAGGCAACTTGCTGATGAATTAATAATACAAGGTTATAAGGTTGCACATATTAATTTTGAAAATTATAAAAATGCTTCTCTTGATAGTTTTTTATCAAGTTTTACACGTCATATAAAAGAGCGATGGAACTTTGATTATACAAGTGAAACAGACTTATCTCATATTTTTGAACTTATACAAACACAAAAAAAAGATAAATGCGTCCTCATCATAGATGAAGTTGAAGGTATCAACAAAGCATACTTTAGTGATTTTTTACATTCCATTCGCAATGCCTATCATTCTCGTGAAAACCATTGTTTGAAAAGTGTAATATTGGTAGGTGTTTCCAATATTTTGGGTGTAGTAAGTGATAATGCCAGTCCGTTTAACATTGCCGATAATTTGGAGGTGCCTTATTTTACCAATGAAGAGGTTTATGAACTGCTTGGACAGCATGAGACAGAAACAGGACAAATATTTGAAGATAAAGTAAAACAAAAAATATCAGAAATTACAGCCAATCAACCCGGATTAGTCAATGGATTTGCTAAGAAATTGGTGGATGATTATCCTAATCATAAAATATTAACATATGAGGATTATTTGAAAGTTGAGGATTGGTACCTACGAATAGCCATTGATAAAAATTTTGAAAATATTCACAGCAAAGCTAAGCAAGAGCGAAATTTTGTTGAACGCTTATTATTCACTGAAGATAAAATTCCTTTCAAAATAGATCGTCCAAGCATAAAAATGTTACATACTAATGGATTAATAAAAGATGACGGGTATGGTTTTGTGATTTTTTGGGTGCCATTTTACAAAAAACGACTTTATGATGCCTTTTATCCTTATACCAATGGTGAAAGTAAAGAAATTAATTTAACCCATATACCTTCTGATTTTTATGAACAAGAACAGTTTAATATAGGAAAATTCATAACTCATTACAAAAGTTATGTCAAAAGAAGAGGTTTTAAGCCTTTTATGGAAAAAGATGAAAACGGAAATTATAAATCCATAAAAGAAAGTGCTTTAATATACAGTTTTGAAACCTTTATTACAGCTATCATTCAAGAGTTAAGCGGAAAGATATATCGAGAAGCAGATACAGGCTTAGGTAAAAGCGATATGATTATCAATATTGATAATCAAGAATATTTGATAGAAACAAAAGTCTATTCAGGTGTAAAAAGGTTTGAAACCGGTAAAAAACAATTGGCTTATTATGCAGAAAGTTTAAACTTAGAAAAAGCAATTTATCTTGTTTTTGTAGCTAATAGAGCCAGATTATCAGATACTGTAAAAGAGTGTGTTGAAATAATAAATAATGTGGAAATATCTACATTTTTGATAACATATGATGAAACAACATGGTGATAAGAATTGGAAATGAGGTAATTCGGTAATGAACACAAAATTATGAATGATAAATTGTAAAAGAGATACAATGCTAAAATAGCCAACAACCAACTAAATAGCTAATAGCAAAAAAACATATTTAATCAACATGAAGTATTTTTTTATTGTAGGGGAAGCTTCCGGCGATTTACATGCCGCTCATCTTATCAAGGCGATAAAAGCACAAGATAAGCAAGCGGAGATTGTGGGTTGGGGAGGTGATTTGATGCAAAAAAAAGGTATGCGTTTGTTGCATCACTACAAGGATAGTGCTTTTATGGGGTTTGTGGAGGTGTTGCAAAATATTTTCACGATAAAAAAGAACTTTGCTACCTGTAAAAAAGATATACTTGATTTTCAGCCGGATGTGTTGATTTTGGTAGATTATGCCGGATTTAACCTAAAAATGGCAGCTTTTGCCAAAAGCAATCAGATAAAAGTATTTTATTATATTGCACCCAAAACTTGGGCGTGGAAAGAAAGTCGGGTAAAACATTTGCAAAAAAATGTAGATAAACTTTATGTGATTTTGCCTTTTGAGGAGCAATATTTTGCTGAATTTGGTATTTCAACTCGTTATTTGGGTAATCCACTTATGGATGAACTCAATTTTGAGAGAAATTTTACGGAACAAGAAGATTTTTTAAGTGAAAATCAATTAACAAAACGACCGATTATTGCATTGTTGCCGGGTTCTCGAGATCAAGAAATTAGGAACCTTTTGCCGGTGATGTTAAGTGTTACGGAACATTTTCCTGATTTTCAGTTTGTCATTGGTGGTGCACCCGGTCAAACAGAATCAATCTATAAGTCGATTTTAAAAGAAAAGGATATTCCAATTATATTTAATCAAGGAGAAATGTTGATGAAATATGCTTCGGCAGCACTAATCACATCAGGAACAGCTACGTTGGAAGCAGCTTTGCTCAAACTTCCACATGTGATATGTTACAAAGGCAATCCATTAACGATTTTTATTGCTCGTTTCTTGGTGAAAATCAAGTTTATTGGCTTGACCAATCTTATTATGGATAAGCTTGTAAATAAAGAATTGATTCAGAAAGAAGTAAACAAAGAAAATTTGATAGCGGAATTAAATCAGTTGTTATTTGATAAAGAACATAAAAAACAATTACAACAAGATTATGAACAATTACATCAGAAAATGGGAAGTGCCGGAACTTCAGAAAATATTGCAAAAGATATGATACAGGTTTTGTCAGGATTAAAAAATAGCTAACGGCCAAAAGCCAATAGCTAACAGCCATAAAAAATTAAAACAAAAAAATATATGGACATCTTAATAAAAAATATAAAAGGATTAGTACAGGTAGAAGAAAAACCTCGTAAGTGGGTTGCCGGAAATGATATGAAAGAATTACATGTAATTCAGGATGCTTTTTTGGTAATTCATGAGGGGAAAATTATCGATTTTGGAAAAATGGCAGAGATGCCAAACGTAAAAGCTGAAAAAGTATTAGATGCAAAAGGGAAATTTGTTTTCCCATCGTTTTGCGATTCACATACCCACATGGTATATCCTACTTCTCGCGAGATAGAATATGTAGATAAGATAAACGGACTGTCTTATGAGGAAATTGCCCGCAGAGGCGGCGGTATTTTAAATTCTGCAAAGGCAATGAAAAACATATCTGAGGATGTGCTTTTTGAAGATGCTATGAAGCGTGCTGATGAGATTATTAAATATGGAACCGGTGCTGTAGAAATTAAGAGTGGTTATGGTTTGGATACAGAAGAAGAGTTAAAAATGTTGCGAGTGATAAAGCGGATGAAAGCGGCATCACCACTCACCATTAAATCAAACTTTTTGGCAGCACATGCCATTCCATTAGCATATAAAGGTGACCAGAAAGCTTATGTGGATAAGATTATTAATGAAATGTTGCCATTAGTTGCAGAGGAGGAATTGGCAGATTATGTGGATGTTTTCTGTGACAAAGGATTTTTTACGGTAGAAAGTACCGACCGAATATTAAATGCTGCGGCAAAATACAATATGGTTCCAAAAATCCATGCCAATGAATTGGATTATTCCGGTGGAATACAGGTTGGTGTAAAATATAACGCCTTATCAGTTGATCATTTAGAATATGTGGGTGAAGCGGAAATTGAAGCACTTCTGAGTTCTGATACCATGCCGACAATTTTGCCTGGAGCGGCGTTTTTCTTGAATATGCGATATTCTCCGGCACGAAAAATGATTGAAAGTGGCTTGCCGGTAGCTATGGCAAGTGATTTTAATCCGGGTTCATCACCATCGGGGAATATGCAGTTGATTTTATCTATGGCAAGTGTTTTATATCGCTTAACACCTAATGAGGGTGTGAATGCCACTACGTTAAACACAGCATACGCCATGGGCGTTCAAAATCAATTAGGTTCTATTGCCAAAGGAAAGATTGCCAATGTTTTCATTACAAAAGAAATCCCTACAATAGAATATATGCCATATTATTACGGCTCAAATAAAGTGGAAACGGTTATTTTGAATGGTAAAATCATGTAAAATTATGATAAGATAAATGGCTGAAAGAAAATAATATTGATAAAAAACGTCGAATTCAGGAGTAATTCAATATTAATAAGTCGGGAAGATTAAAAAATGAAATGAATATCTGTAATTGTATATTTTTTCAATTTTAATTTTCTCGATTTTTGTTTTTTATACCTTAAATTTTGATGTTTTAATATGATGAAGAGTTTTGATTTTCAGTTATTCCTGTAAATAATTAGGAAATTTGAATATCTTATTTTAATAATTATTCATTGATAAAAAACAGTGTTTTTGTGTCTTTTTTATCGGTTAATTCGGAATAAATTATATGAGTTTTCAATAAAAAAATAGGGTAATAAATTCTTTTTTAATATTTTTTTTGTACTTTAGCGTTCTAAAAAATCGAAAAGCTGTTTGAATGCAGCTATCGGAGAGATGCTCGAGTGGCTGAAGAGGCACGCCTGGAAAGTGTGTATGCGCCAAAAGCGTATCATGGGTTCGAATCCCATTCTCTCCGCGAGTAATTAAAATTTTAAAATTAAATAATAATAAATTAATAAGCGTTAAATTATGAAAAAACTAATTGCTTTTTTGACTTTAGCAGGAATGCTAACATTTGGTCTTACGAATGCTGTAATTGCACAAGATGAGACCGCTAATCAAACAGAACAAGTAGCAAATTCTACAGCAAGTGATGTTACTGAAGTTGCTCAAAATGTGGTTGACAACGAAACTGTTAAAGACGATTCTAAAGGATTCCACCAAATCTTAAAAGAAAAATTTATTGAAGGTGGTCCTGAATTCATGAGTACAGTATTGGTTACTCTTATTCTTGGTTTAGCCCTTTCTATTGAAAGAGTTATTTACTTAAACATGGCAACAACTAACAATGATAAATTGTTAAAGAAAGTGGAGGATGCGCTTAATACAGGTGGTGTTTCTGCTGCTAAAGACGTTTGTAGAAATACAAGAGGTCCTGTAGCTAGTATTTTCTATCAAGGATTAGACAAATATGATGAAGGTATTGATGTTGTTGAGAAATCTATTGTTTCTTACGGTGGTGTAATGACTGGTCGTTTAGAAAAAGGAATTTCTTGGATTGCGTTATTTATTGCTATTGCACCTATGCTTGGTTTCATGGGAACTGTAATTGGTATGATTGGAGCTTTTGATGATATTGCTGCTGCCGGAGATATTTCTCCTACTGTTGTTGCATCAGGTATTAAAGTAGCCCTTTTGACAACCGTATTTGGTTTGATTGTTGGTATTATCTTACAGATATTCTATAACTATTGTGTAGCTAAAATTGATGCTATTGTAAACGATATGGAAGACAGTTCTATTTCTTTCGTAGACTTATTAACAAATTATAAACTTAAAAAATAATAAGCGTTATGACTAAAGGAATTAATATTATATCCAAAGGCATATCACTTATTTTTATGGCGTTAGCCGCAGTATTTATGTTGTGGTTACTATATGCAGGTGATAATGCTATTAAAGGCGATTTAGGATTACAGGATAGATTACTTAATCCGTTCTTGTACACTGCATATATTGCGTTGGCATTAGCAGTTGTTCTTGCTATCTTCTTTTCATTTGTGAATTTGATAGTAAAACCTAAAAATTTAGTGAAAATGCTAATCATTGTTGGTGTAATGGTTGTATTAGCTTTTGTTACATACTCTATGGCAGGCAATGATTTTGATGCATTAAAATTGAAAACTCTTAAAACTACAGCCGAAACTTCTAAACAAGTAGGAGCGGCATTGTATTATACTTATATTATTGGTGCTGTAGCTATAGTAGTTACAATCTTTTCAAGTATTATCAACTTATTTAAATAAAAGGAGTAAATTATGGCTAGATCAGTTCCGGAAATTAATGGTAGTTCGATGGCAGATATTGCTTTCTTATTATTAATATTCTTCTTGGTTACAACCACTATGGATGTTGATAAAGGAATAAGCAGAATGTTGCCTCCACCACCGGATCCTAATGCTAAACCACCAGATATTAAGAAGAGAAACATCTTCAACCTGCTTGTAAACAATAAAGATTTAATGGCAGTAGATGGTGACTATGTAAGCCTTAGAGATTTGAAAGGGATGGTGAAAGAATTTATCTCTAATCCGTATAATAAAGAAAATTTACCTGAAAAAAGAATTGAAAATATCAATTTATTGGGTGAAAGAGAAGTGTCAAAGGGAATTATCTCATTGAAGAATGACCGTGGAACATCTTATGAAATGTATATTAAAGTACAGAATGAGATTACCGCAGCTTTCCATGAGTTAAGAAACGAAATGGCTAAAAAGGAGTTTGGAGTGAAATATGAAGATTTGGAAGAGGATCAACAAAAAGCAATTGATAAAGCAATTCCTCTTGCCATATCTGAAGCTGAACCTAAAGCAATAAAAAATTAGCATTATGGGTAAATTTAGAAAAAATAAAGAAAAAGGAACACCGCAAATTTCTACTGCAGCGTTACCGGATATTATTTTCATGCTTTTATTCTTCTTTATGGTTTCTACTACCATGCGTACAGAAACTTTGTTAGTAAATATAAAAGCGCCGGGTGCTACTGAGGTTCAGAAATTAGAAAGGAAATCCTTAGTGAGTTATATCAATATAGGACCTCCAAGACAAAAAAACTTGGGTTCTGAAGCACGTATTCAGTTAAATGATAGTTTTGCACGTGTGATTGATATCAGAGAGTTTATTCTTTCGGAAAGAGAAAGTTTAGACGAAGCAGATAAACCATTTATGACCACTGCACTTAAAGTGGATAAGGAAACAAAAATGGGCGTAGTGACAGATGTAAAGCAAGAACTACGTAAAGTAGGTGCGTTTAAAATCATCTATTCTACATTTGAAGTGAAAGAAATAGATTATTAGTTTTAATCTGTTTATACATATAAAAAAGCTATTGTCAAGAAATTGATGATAGCTTTTTTTGTGCATAAATAAATTTCAAGGATTTGGATAGTGTAAGTTTTAATAAGAAGAAAATAATTGCTAATTGAGAAAAGATTAACATTGATTTATGTAGCAAAATAGATATAAAATTTATATTTTTACAAAAAAATTTTAATTGCATAAATAGAAATTAAACATGGAGACAGAAAATAACAATAAAAATTGGGAAAATGATGAATTTCATTTGTCAATAAAAGATTGGATAACCAAAGAAAAACTTACTGTATCACTTATTGAGGTTGCTACCAAATTATGGCTGGAGAAATCAATTGAATTATTGGTTTTCAGAAATGAGATTGTAGACGAAAGACCACATAGGGTAATACATATGATTTCTTATGCCAAAAGAATAGTAGGTCTTGAACTTGATATTAAAGATACATTAGATTTAGCCACAACAATCTCCAAATTGAATGTTGCACCGGCTCGCATTGATATTGGTCGTTTGAATAGGGAATGGATAGAAGAAAAAAATAACTATCCGGATATGACTTCTTTTGTTAAGGATAAGTTAGCACAATTGATAGATGTGAAGCCTCGCAGTCAAAAGTGGCAGGATGTAGTGCTGTATGGGTTTGGACGAATTGGACGTTTAGCGGCTCGCCGACTTGTATTAGAAGTAGGAAATGGCTCTCAGCTTAGATTGCGTGCTATTGTGGTGAGAAATAAAAATCCGGAAGACTTTTATAAAAGAGTATCATTGTTTAGAAAAGATTCTGTTCATGGTCGATTTAGTGGTGTTGCATTGGAAGATTCTGAAAATCAGATGATTATTGTAAATGGACAGAAAATTCATGTTATTTCAGCCAATAATCCGGAAGATATTGACTATGAAGCATATGGATTAAAGGATGTGTTGGTGATTGATAATACTGGAGCTTGGCGAGATAGAGAGGGTTTATCAAAACATCTTAAAGCCAAAGGAGTAAAACAAGTGTTGTTAACTGCTCCGGGAAAAGATGATATTCCTAATATTGTATATGGTGTCAATCAAAATTCGGAGCAATGGGATTTAACCAAAGAACCTATTGTATCGGCAGCTTCGTGTACTACCAATGCTATTGTTCCTACACTTAGTGCATTAGAAAAAGAATATGGTATTATCAGCGGTCACGTAGAAACCATACATTCATATACAAATGATCAAAACTTATTGGATAACTTCCATAAAAAAGAGAGAAGAGGACGTTCTGCGGCTTTAAATATGGTGATTACCAGTACAGGTGCCGGAAAGGCGGCTGTAAAAGCTATTCCTTCGTTAAAAGGAAAATTGACAGCTAGTGCTGTTAGAGTACCTACACCAAATGTGTCATTGGCGATTTTATCATTGGAATTAAATAAAAAAGTAACCAAAGATGAAATTAATGAATTTATGCGTAAAATCACTTTAAAAGGAACGCTGATAGAGCAAATTCGATATATGACCTCTAGCGAGTTGGTATCTACAGACATCATTGGAGACAACTGTGCCAGTGCATATGATAGCAAAGCGTTAAAAGTAAGTGAGGATGGTAAAAAAGTAGTGTTGTACTTATGGTATGATAATGAATTTGGCTATACACATCAGGTAATTCGTTTGGCAAAACATATTTCCGGTGTTAAGAGTTATAGATATTATTAAAATATGAAGTATAAGTTGGAAGTGGGGGAGTTAAAAGAGAGATGAATTAATAAGATAATGTGACAATGCGTTAGAATAAGCTTAAAATAAAGAATTAATACAAAAGCAGAGACCTCAGAGGTTTTCAAAACCTCTGAGGTCTAGTTTGCAAAATATTCTAAACACCTAACAATGAAAAAAATAGCATGGAAACCTGGAGCATCTTTATGGCCTTTGCCGGCAGTAATGGTGAGTTGTGGTACAAAAAAGGAGGATTTCAATATTATTACCATTGCTTGGACAGGTATTGTTAATTCAAAACCACCCATGACTTATATATCTGTAAGACCGGAGCGACATTCGTATGATATCATAAAGGAAGCAGGAGAATTTGTGATTAATCTAACGACAGTTGATTTGGTAAAACAAACTGATTGGTGTGGCGTAAAATCAGGCAGGGATTTTGATAAATTTGCAGAAATGAAACTTACACCACAACCGGCTCAACAATTAAAAACACCGTTAATAGCCGAGTGTCCGATTAATTTGGAATGTGTGGTTAAGGAGGTTATCCCTTTGGGTTCACATGATATGTTTTTGGCGGAGATTGTGGCTGTAAATGCTACTGAAGCATATATTGACCCAAAAACAGAGAAATTTTCTATACAAAAAGCAAATTTTTCCACATATTTGCATGGAACATATTGCAAAGTAGGTGAAGAAATTGGTACTTTTGGCTTTTCTGTGATGAAAAAGAAAACGAGATTAAGGAAACAAAAAGAAAAAAAATAGGAAATGGAAGAAAAAAGACAAACGGCAAATGCTACCGGTGCTTATTACGGATTGCTTACCGGAATAGGATTGGTTATTTTTAATTTATTACTATATATATTAAACTTACAAACAAGTGTTTACGTTGGATATTTCAATTATTTAATCATTATTGCTGCTGTTTGGTTTGCAGCAACTTCACATAGAGATAAATATCAAGATGGTGTGATTTCTTATGGGAAATCGCTTGCTGTAGGTGTGCTTACAATGGTGTATGCGTCTTTTATTTTGGCAATATATATGTATATTTATTACAAATTTATCGATCCTGAAGCGGTTGGTAGATTGTTGATTGAAGCTGAAGAAGCACTTTATAACATGGGATATAATGAAGATTTTATTGAACAATCCATGGAAATGCAAAAAGTATTTATGGGTCCCGGTTATTTGGCATTTGGGGTATTCTTCTCAACAGTAATTCAAGGTACTATTATCTCCTTAATTGTTTCAATATTTACAAAAAGAGACCAAAAAAATACAGATTTATAAATGGATATATCTATTATTGTTCCGGTATATAACGAGGAAGAATCCTTAAATGAATTGACAAATTGGATTGAAAAAGTTTGTGTTGCCCATAATTTCTTGTTTGAAGTTATTTTTATTGATGATGGCAGTACAGACACATCTTGGCAGGTGATTAGTGATTTGTCAAAAGAATATATAACCGTAAAAGGGATTAAGTTTAGAAGGAATTACGGTAAAGCGGCTGCCCTTAATGTAGGATTTGAAAAAGCAAAAGGTGATGTTGTAATTACAATGGATGCTGATTTGCAAGATAGTCCGGATGAAATTCCTGAACTATACCGTATGATTAAGGAAGAAAAGTATCAGTTGGTATCGGGGTGGAAGAAAAAACGAAATGATCCTTTGAACAAAAGATTGCCTTCTAAGTTGTTTAATTTATTTACACAAAAAATATCCGGTATTAAACTCCATGATTTTAATTGTGGTTTGAAAGCCTATGATAAAAATGTGGTAAAATCCATTGAGGTTTATGGTGAAATGCATCGTTATATTCCGGTGATTGCCAAGTGGAACGGATTTAAACGCATTGGCGAAAAAGTGGTAACACATTATCCAAGAAAATTTGGGGTAACCAAATTTGGTATGGAGCGATATATGAAAGGGTATCTGGATTTGATATCCATTACCTTTGTATCAAAATTTGGAAAACGGCCCATGCACTTGTTTGGTGCTTTAGGCACATTGCTTTTTATGATTGGTTTTGTGATTGCAGTGTATTTAGCCTATGCTAAAATCTTTATGGAAGCTTATCGGATGACTGATAGACCTTTATTTTATCTAGGGTTATTGGCAATGATTATTGGTTCTCAACTTTTTGTTACCGGATTTTTGGCAGAGATGATTGCTCGTAATAACCCTAACCGAAACCACTATAATATAGAGGGAAAGTTGGGTGTTCATCATAATAAAGTTGAAAAAGAGGAAGCTGTTCATGTATAAAATTTGTATTGTAGGAACAGCTTACCCTTATCGTGGAGGTTTGGCAACCTATACCGAACGTATGGCAAAAGCCTTTCAGGAAGAAGGACATCAGGTGGATATTGTTACTTTTATATTGCAGTATCCGTCATTTTTATTTCCCGGAAAAACACAATTTTCTGAAGACCCTGAACCTAAAGACTTATCCATAACTCGAAAAATCAATACCACTTATCCTCTAAATTGGTTAAAAGCCGGGAAATATATTAACCGAAAAGGGTATGATATGGTCATTTTTTGCTATTGGACTACTTTTTTATCGCCTTGCTACGGCACTATAGCCCGAAAAATCAAAAACAGTAAAAAAGCGGCTCTTATTCACAATATGTTTCCCCATGAAAAAGGATTGTTTGATAAAATATTACCTCCTTTTTTTGTAAAATCTATGGATGCTTTTGTTACCATGTCAAAGGCGGTTTTGGAGGATGTGGAATATTTTGACCGTAAGAAACCTAAAATTATTTCTCCTCATCCCATGTATGATTATTATGGCGATGTGGAACCTAAAGCAGAAGCTGCTCAACAGCTTTCGCTTAATCCCAATGATAAATACATCCTTTTCTTTGGATTTATCAGAGCCTATAAAGGATTGGATTGGTTAATTCAGGCTTTCGCTGATGAGCGTTTGCGAAAATTCCCGGTAAAGTTGTTGATTGCCGGAGAATTTTACGAATCACGTAAGCTATATGATGAGTTGATTCAAACCTTAAAACTGGAAAAAGACATTATTTTACATACAAAATTTATTAATAATAACGAAGTAAAGCATTATTTCAGCCTTTGCGATATGGTGGCACAACCATATAAATCAGCTACGCAAAGTGGTGTTTCCCAAATTGCCTATCATTTTGAAAAACCGATGATTGCCACTCGTGTAGGAGGGTTGCCCGAAATCATCCCCCATGGAAAGGTAGGGTATATTGTTGAGCCCAATCCTAAAGCCATTGCTGATGGATTGGTTGATTTCTTATCACATGACAATGCAGATATTTTTCAAACTCATATTAAAGAGGAGAAAAAAAAGTATCAGTGGGAAACAATGGTAAGTAATATTCTTTCGTTATATCAAAAATTAAATACAAGCAAATGATTATAAGAAGTAAAGCCCCTTTAAGATTAGGTTTTGCCGGTGGAGGAACAGATGTCTCTCCGTATTGTGACTGGTACGGTGGTGCCATATTAAATGCCACCATTAGCCTATATGCCCACACAGCAATTTTGCCGAGAGAAGACAGTAAGATTATTTTCTCTTCGGTTGATAGAGGTGAAAAATATACCCAAGATGATTTGTCAAGCATCGAAATTGATGGAACATTGGATTTACATAAAGGGGTATTTAATCGCATTTTGAAAGATTTTAAAGGTGAAATAAAATCAGGATTTGAATTGCAAACCTATGTGGATGCTCCCGCCGGAAGTGGTTTAGGCACCTCTTCAACACTTACAGTATCTATTCTTGGTGCTTTTGCCGAGTGGTTGCGATTGCCATTGGGCGAATATGATTTGGCTAAATTGGCGTTTGACATTGAGCGTGTAGATTTGAAAATGGCAGGAGGAAAGCAAGACCAGTATGCAGCAACTTTTGGAGGTGTCAATTTTATGGAATTTCATGAAAACAATAATGTATTGGTAAATCCGCTAAGGGTAAAAGAAAAGTATTTAAACGAATTGTCTAATAATTTGCTTCTGTTTTATACTAAAACCAGTCGTTTGTCCTCAAAAATCATTGAATCACAGACATCTAATGTGCAAAAAAAGAAAACGGATACCATTGAATCTATGCACAAGTTGAAAGAACAAGCCGTTATGATGAAAAGTGCATTGCTCAAAGGTGAATTAGATGATATTGGTCGGATATTAGATTTTGGATGGCAACATAAAAAGAAGATGGCAAAAAAGATTTCCAATTCAAGTATTGATAAAATCTATGATGCTGCACTGCAAGCCGGTGCTACCGGAGGGAAAATATCCGGTGCCGGAGGAGGTGGATTTATGGTGTTTTATTGCCCAAATTTGAGTCGTGCCAATGTGATTAAGGCATTGAAAAATCTTGGAGGAACTGTTCATAATTATGAATTTGTAAGTCATGGCTTAACCACTTGGACGATATAGGGAAGAATTATGAATAAGTTCGAAGTCAGAAGACCGAAGACTGAAGGTAGCCGATCGCTGCATTTCGACTTTGCTCAATATCCGCGGAGTCGAAGCGGTGGAGGAAAAGAATTATAAATGATGAATTAAATCAAAGACGGAAGCTAATCCCCCTTCTCCAAGCAGGGCTGTTAAGTTCTTATTAATTTTTGGATCAATTTATTTACAGGGTAGTTTATAAAAATTTCGGTAGCATACTTT
>PDWJ01001299.1_pt1 | contig 56400 bp, 47 predicted proteins | sample 1430881 | NCBI WGS metagenome assembly PDWJ01 (sample SAMN01162460, study PRJNA174530) | Oral metagenome, whole genome shotgun sequencing project. | biome: Marine environment; feature: Marine mammal; material: Swab sample of the gingival sulcus; isolation source: swab sample of gingival sulcus...
CGCCCACACGATTAAAAAACACTGGGACGGCGTCTTGCGTTGGTTTACTTCAAAAATCAACAATGGCATCCTTGAAGGCATCAATAGCCTTATACAGGCGGCCAAAGCCAAAGCACGCAGTTACCGAACGAAACGAAATCTTATCACGATGATCTATCTCATTGCAGGCAAACTGGCGTTCGATTTATCCACATGAAATAGCGAGCAGCCAAATTTTATAAAGTGCCCCAATTTATTTCATCTCCATTCCTGAGAAATGATGGCAGGAGATACAATCCGATGAACGATAAAATCATGACCGCCGGCGAAGCCGTTGAGAGATTTGTAACGGACGGCGACCAGATCGCCATGGGCGGCTTCACCGTTAACCGCAACCCCATGCACATTACCCGGGAAATCATCCGGCAGGGGAGAAAATCGCTCTACCTTGTCGTTCATTCTCACGGCCAGGCCCTGGAATTGTTGATCGGGGCCGGTTGCGTAAAACGCGTTGAACTGGCCTACGGCGGCGTGGCACGTTTTGCGCCGACCGGCCATCGTTTCAAAAAAGCGTTCCTGGAGAAGCGTATCGAGGTGGAAGATTACTCCAACTATCAGATGACGCTGCGATTCATGGCCGGCGCCATGGGGCTGCCTTTCGTGGCCACCAAGTCCGGTCTTTCCTCCGATATCGTCCGGCTGTCGGGATTTTCCGAGGAAAGCCGGGGACAGGGTAAGGTGCCGGCCCAAAAATTGAAAGTGGTGGATGACCCCTTGAACGAAAACGGCGGACAGGTCATACTCCTGCCGCCGCTCAATCCTGATGTGGCCTTGATCCACACGCAGTACGCGGGTGATGATGGCACATGCCGTATCGAAGGGCTGACATTTGCCGACATCGAACAGGCCAAGGCGGCCGGCAAGGTGATTGTCTCCTGCGAGGAGATCGTTCCCAAGGATTTCATCCGGCAGGACCCGGACAAGAACTGCCTGGCGCCGTTTATGGTCGATGCCATTGTCCCGGCACCTTTCGGGGCACATCCCACCGCCTGCCACCGGTTCTACGATTACGATTCCACACATTTGAACATGTTTAGGCAGATGGCCCCGGACGACAAACGGTTTAACGATTATCTCGACCAGTGGGTGTACCCTTTTGAACGCCAGGAGGATTATCTGGCCAAGGTGGGCATTCAATCGCTTTTGAAAATACGGGCCAACCCGGCCCTGGGATATGCCGCCGGTCTGGACAGGAGATAGGAAAGGATGGTCAATTATACCGCCAGTGAAATAATGGCCCTGAGCGCCGGACGGCTGGTGAACGACGGCGACATTTTGTTTGCGGGCACGGGGCTGAGCATGCTGGCCGCCACCGTCGCCAAGCGCATTCATGCCCCGGAAGCCGTGGTTTTTTTCGAGACCGGCGGCATTGATCCGTCCCTGGATGAACTGCCCCTGGCAGTGGCGGATCCGCGCGTCATGGTGGGCACATCGGTCAATTCTGGACTGGCCGAGGCGCTGAGTCTGCTGGGCCACCCCAAACTGCGAACCATCGCTTTTTTGGGTGCGGCCCAGATCGACCGCTTTGGCAACCTCAACTCTACCCAACTCGGGACTTACGAGGAACCGTTACAGCGATTTCCCGGATCCGGGGGGGCCTGTGATGCGGCCAGTCTGGCCTACGGCGTAATTATTTTCATGCAACACCAGAGGCGGCGTTTCGTGAAACGGCTGGACTATTTTACGAGTCCGGGATGGCTTGATGGTGGCGATTCACGATGGAAGGCCGGATTCAAACGCGGCGGCCCCATGGCCGTCGTCACCAACCTGGGCGTGCTCAAGTTCGACGCCAAGACCCGTGAGATGTATCTGGATGCGTACTATCCGTTTACCGAACCGGAAAAGATTGCGGCCGAAACCGGCTTTCCGCTGGATCTTTCACGGGCCAGACCATGTTCTCCGCCGACTGATGCAGAACTGAAGACCCTGCGAGAAGATGTGGATCCCCAGCGCCTGATTCTGGGGCCGCTGCCCGCGTGATCGGTCCGGACGATCCCGAGGATGACCTGTGCACGAGATTGCATCCCAAAAATCAGCGCCTGCCAATATCGATGACGTTCGCCAGATACGGGGATTCGACCGCATCCGAAGCGGGTTTCCCATTTACCTGAGCGATGAATCGAAAATGACCGCAGATGCGTTTGAATGGTTGTTTTTCCCGGCCAATGAAGCGGAATTGTGCGCCGTGGTCAGGCAGATGGCCAAAAGTAACATCAAAATGACCGTCTGCGGCGCGCGAACCGGCCTGGCGGGCGGGTGCCTGCCCAGCCAGGGCGCGTTGATCGCCATGGATAAATTCAACCGTATCACCGGCCTGCATTATGATTCGCGTGCCGAAGAGTGGCGCGTACAATCCGGTTGCGCGGTCTCTTTAAGTGAACTGGACAAATGTCTGGCGACAAAATCTATCCCGGATCTCGAACACCGAACAGACGAGGCCGGGCAGGCCGCGCTGGCCCGCTTCAGGGAGGAGAAGGCACGTTATTTCTATCCGCCGGACCCGACCGAAACCAGCGCCTCGCTGGGCGGTACCGTGGCCACCAATGCCTCCGGTTCCCGGACCTATCGCTACGGTCCCACCCGGGACTGGGTCAGGGGGATCCGGGTGGTACTGGCCAATGGAGAAGTCCTTTCAATTCCCCGGGGGAAATACTTTGCTTCCCCCGGTGGACGTTTCGTCATCTACGATTCCGCCGGTAACGCTTGCGAAATTATGGTTCCGGACTGCCCCATGCCCCGGACAAAGAGCACGGCCGGATATTTCGCCGCCCCCCACATGGATCTGATCGATCTATTCATCGGCTCGGAAGGAACTCTGGGCATCGTAACCCATGTGGAGGTCGGTCTTCTGCCGTGGCAGCCACGGATCGCCATGATCCTTTTTCTCAATGACGATGGGCAGGCGATTGAGCTGGCGCCCCGGTTGCGCCGGGCGCTTCGCTTGCCCCTCAACTTGCTGGAGTTCTATTCCGGGTATGCACTGAGCCTGCTGCGCAATCTCCAGCGTGAAGATTCCCAGGCCGTGGACATGCCGCCAATACCCGAAAATGCCGGAGCGGCACTGTTCATGGAATTACCCGTCGACCCAGAAGATGATGAACTGAACCTGGAAATACTGGCGACCGTGCTCGACGATTGCGGCATCAATATGAAACGTTCCTGGGCTGCCGTCGAACCCAAGGACATGGAACGCTTCCGGAAGTTTCGCCACATGCTGCCCGAAACGGTAAGCGCCATCATCGCCGAGCGCAAGAAAACGCACCCGCAACTGCACCGGGTCAGCGCCGATCTGGCGGTGCCCGATGCACATTTGGCGGCCATGTGGCAGATCTACCGTTCAACATTGGATAGCGCCGGGTTCGAGTGGCTCGCCTACGGCCATATCGGCAACAATCATCTGCATGTGAATGTTCTGCCGCGGGATCAAAAGGAGCTGGCCGAAGCCATGGGGTTTTACATGGATTTCGCACACAAGGCGGTGGAATTCGGTGGAACGGTATCGGCCGAACACGGCATCGGAAAAATCAAGACAAAATTCATGGGTGTCATGTTCGATGAAGCGATGCTGGCCCAGATGCGGGCGGTCAAAACGGCCCTGGACCCTGGCGGCCTGCTGGGGCCGGGCAACATCTTTGGTGCCGGATGACTTCGCATCCACTCCCAAACATGTATCGGGTTGAACAGCACTTCCGGCAACCGGCGATCACCGACGTCGAAGCCGCTGTCCGGGAGCAGTTTGCCCGGTTCGATACCGCCGGCCGCGTGCATCCCGGAGAAAGCGTGGCCGATCTGGTCCCGCGACGCCTGCTGGATCGCATGGACCGCAACACCACCTACGTCAACGCGCTTTCCCCAGGCGTCTTGCGATCCGGGCGGCTGCCGGTGACCCTGGATCACGATCGAATGGTGATCGAACAGGCGCTCAAACTGCTTCCCGACCCATCCTGTGCCCGTATGGCCAGGATTCGCAACACCGCAACCCTTGACACCTTCTGGGTGGGCCGGGCCCTTTTACCACATTCGACGTTCTCAGGATTTTTGCGGGTTACATGTCTCGCCGGATCGGTCCGAACCTTTTTTTCATGCCCCTTGCCAGATATCGCCCCGGCCGATTGGTTATTTTGGGTGATGAAAGCATGGCTTGTAAAAAAAACGATGTCATTTTCCGGTCGTCCGGCAGCACATCACGGGCCACCGCTTCATGCCCGCCATGGTGCATCGCCAGTTCTTTCCGGTTCATCAGATGCGCGATGATAAGCTCCCCTTCCGGCCTCAGCACGCGCGCCATCTCATGAACCGCCTGCCCGGGGTCGTAAAAGTGCGGGAAGGCGGCAAAGCATATCACCCGGTCGAAGGCATTGTCGTTGAACGGTATTTGATGGACATCCGCCCGGATGACGATATCGCCCGGAGAACGCTGTTTTCGATCGGCCTGTTTTACCATTTCATGGGAGAAGTCGAAGGCGCAGATCCTTCCCGTCGATCCTGTCAGATAATGCAGATAGGGGATCAATACCCCGGGTCCCGTGCCCACATCAAGCACACGTTCACCGGGCGCCACCCCGAATTCGCTGGTCAGCGCTTGCAGCCGTGCCCGCACCGACGCCGGATAACAGGTTGCTTCCCAATCAGCGGCCCGGGAGTCAAAAAAGGTTTGCTTTGGTTCCATCCTTACCGCCCCGTCAATAAGCGAATTTGATACCGATCATCCCGGTCGTTCCGGGCATCGGATAACCGGGATAGTATTCGTAGTCCACATCCGTGAGGTTTTCGACGGCAAGGTAAATTTCACCTTCCGCCCCTGAACCATGGGAGAAAAATGCGCAGCTCAGTTTTCCGTTTACCAAAAGGTAGCTGTCCACGCTGCCGGTGTTTTCAGCATCCGCGCGACGCGCCTGGGCATCGACAAACATATCGCCCACATATTGACAATCAAGGCTCAATTTCATTTTTTCGAAAAAGCGCCAGTTCATCCCAACACCGGCCGTCCATTCGGGTGCATAGGGCAAATCAGACGGGTCGGTATCCAGAAAAGTCAGCCCGGCAAACAGGGAAAGATCCTTAACTGGATTGACGGTCAGGCTTGCCTCAACCCCCTGAATCCGGTATTTTTCGATATTGTCGTAAATCGGCGGCGGCGGAGGCGGCGGCACGATCACGTAACGGTTTTGCCCATCGTCATAGAACCAGGTAACATCGGCCACGGCAAGTGCACCGAAACGGTGCCGCAGACCGATCTCAACGTGATCGACCGTTTCCGCCTCCAAATCCTTCCAGCTCAATCCCAGCGGAGGAATCACTTTTTCCGACAAAACGACCACATCCAGGCCCGGATAAATCACACCACGGGAGTAGCCGGCATGCAGCTCGGTTTGATGATAGCCCAAAATGAGACCCGCGTGGGGCGACCATTGTGCATCGAAATCCGAGTTATCGTAGTAGCGGACGCCAACTGAAGGTATGGCGTAAAAGCCTTGCGTGCTTCCAATTTGATGGCTGATGGCGGCGTAAGGGGAAACAACCGTAACATCGTGGCCGTCCCAGCGGTCTCGGGTACCGTCACTGAAGGTCTGATCGTATTCACCCTCCGTGACATCCCAATCGAGGCCGGCAACGATTTCGCCGCCCGGCCAAAGGCGGAATGTCTCCCTGGCTTTAAGACCGTAAAACAGGAAATCGTTGAACAAGTCTTCCCGCACGCCGGGCGTTCCGGTGACCTGGTTCAACCAGTCGCCTTCGCCACCATTGCGATATAGCTTAACGTATCCCTCGGCTGCATCAAACTGGTTTTCAAGCGTCACCACGGAAAGCCAGGAACGCGTTTCATATCTGCCTTCCCGCTCGCTCGGATCAGAACCTTCGGTACCCGGATCATCGGCATAATTGTCATTCCAGAGGGTGAAATAGGACAGATTCCAATTGTTCGAAATCGTGTACCCGAGACGGCCATACAAATTCTTGAGTTCTCCGTCGGCATTTTCGCGATGCCCATCGGAAGACCGATAACCGCCGCCCAGGTAATAATCAAAGTTGTTTTTCTTCCCGCCGTGCTCAAGCTTGGAAAGGTATGTGTCATGGCTGCCGCAGGCTCCCTCGGCCCGTGTCACGAAGCTCTCTGTGTTTTGTCTTTTGGGTACGATATTGACAGCACCGAAGGCATTCCCAAAAATATGCGGCTGAGGACTTTTGTAGGTTTCAATGGAAAAGGCGGAATCAATGGACATTAAATCCAGCAGGGGATGGTTCCATACACTCATATACATAGGGATGCCGTCCACCAGGGTTTTAATTTCAGCCCCCGGCCGGCTCGAACCCATGCCCCGGATGAAAACCGCTCCGCCCGTTGCGCCGCCGAAGGAACCGACCATATTGTATCGGGAAATATTCACGCCTGGTGAGCGCCTCAAAGCCGTGCTCAGGTCCTGGGCATTCAAAGCCTCCATCTGGGCTTCGGTCACCGTGGTTTTTTGGCCGGCATAACGGTCGGTCTCGTTCCCCTCGATAATCGGGGAGGCGACAACGGTGATATCCTCCAACCGCGTCACCGGGCATTCCTCATCATCCGCCATTGCCGCAGCATGAAAAACAGCCAACACGATCAGACATACAACGCATGTAACATAACGTGATTGTTTCACGATGGTTCCTCCTTTTTCCGCAAATTTCAGCAATAATCCTGCGTCTCCGATTGTCGGCCCCGAACGCACGAATGGCATACGAACCTGCATGAAAAATTTGTAAGCGTTCACATGGTACGGCATCTGCTTTGTTACCGGGCACTTGAAGTATGCCCCATACGTCTGCGTGCCCGAAGCCGCGCATCTGCGTTGGCCCTGCAAACGCTTACCGGCTGTGCTTTACAGGTATTGGCTGCTTCTACCCCGTGAACAGGTATATTTCACCACGCGTACTTGATTTCTCCAATGGCGAATATGCCGGGGGACTTTTCATCTTCGCTTCGCAAGTATGCTTCATCAAAAAGGTTTTGAACAGTGAGGCTGGCGGTCATTCCCGGCAGTAGAAAATTCAACTCGCGCCAAAGCTTCACATCCACCGTTTCATAGCCTTCGATCTCTTCGGTATTCATATCATCCGTGTATTGATCCCCGATATGGTTGAACACGACCCGTGCATTCACGATTGGATTCAGGTAATTGATGCCGGCGCTGACACTGTGTTTGGGCGCGTATTCCAACGTCTTGCCTTCAATTTCCGGACGTTCGTCAAACGCTTCAATGGTGGACGCGTTGTATGTATAGTGAACAAACATATTAACATCTTTATTGAAACGGTAGGTCAAATCGGTATCGAGCCCCATGATTTCCACTTCGGTCACGTTGTCCATGATGTAAACGGAGCGGTCCCGGCCCCAAAGAAATCTTGTCTCGCCGGTGTCCACACTGTAGATAAAATCCTTTCCCCTGGAATAGTAAGCAGAAACAGACAGATCCAGTGCATTAAAAAATGTTGCGTCGCCGCCGAGTTCGAAAGAATCCAAGGTTTCGTTTTCCAGATTTGGGTTGGCGTCATAAAATCGACCGTGAAATATTCCGTATCGGCAGAGCGCATCGAGGATCGGTGCGCGAAATCCCCTGGAATACGATCCGTAGATGCTGGCTTTGTCAGTAAAATTGTATCGGGCTGAGAGTTTGGGCGAAAACGCCTGCCAGTCATTGTCATCCATTTCGGTCGTCAACTGGTCGAAAGGCGATATGTTGGAGGCATAAGCGCCGTCGTGAAACTTCGCCGTGTCATAGCGGACGCCGCCCACTAGCACCAGGCGATCATCCAGTAGGTGAAATTCGTCCTGTAAATAGATCGCGTATTGATCAAGTTTTCCCTTGTTTTTGGCACACTCGTCGCTCTCGTCATAGTCATCTGTTGCATCGACGCTGCTGCTCCGGATATCGCCACCAAATATAAGGGTCGACCATTTTCCGATTTCCCTGGACAGACTCAGGGTTGCCCCGTAATCATCCCTGTCTGAATTCACGGTATAAAGGCTGACGGAATTCTCAAAATCGCGATGCCAGAAATATTCTTCCCGCTGGTAGTAAGCGTTCATGCGCCACTGCCATTTCTCATGGCTTCCTTTATATAACAAACTCAAACTGTTGGTATCGAAATCCCGGTGACTGCCTTCGTCAATGTTGTACTTGTATCCCTCGCCTCTGCGATCATCGAAATAAGAATGCGATAGTTCGAAAAAGTTGCCCTCATCGAATGAATGGCCCACTTTGGTGTTCAAGGTGAACTCTTCCACGAAGCGATCAATGCGGTTATCATAGTCGCGGCTATCCTCTGTCAAAGACGTGTACCCGTCACTGTCGAGAATGGTTGCGACAACCTGACCGAAAAAGCCTTGACCGCCGGCTTGTTTCCCCCCCAGCCTGACCGATCCCTGCTTGGTGTCGAAACTTCCGTATCCCACAGATACGTCTCCTTCAAACGGCTTGTCAGGCTTTTTGGTGATAATGTTGATCACCCCGCCCATGGCATTCGACCCGTAAATTGAAGATCCAGGGCCTTTGAAAACTTCGATGCGTTCAATGTCGGCCAGGTTGATTCGGTTCCAGCGCATATTACCGGTGTCGCCGACCGAAGCCGGTGCCCCGTCGATAAGCACCAGGGTTCGACCGGGCTCGTTTCCGCCCAGACCGCGCATGGTCACCTGGGGTGAAAGCTCGAATATCCCATTGGTTCGATTTGTTTGGACACCGGAAACTTGTTGAAAAAGTTCATCAACCCGTTCAAAAGGCGTCTCTTCAATTTCTTCTGCGGTAATGACGGTGATACGACCCGGCACTCTTTCGATTTGCGTCGGGAATTTGGTGGCTGTCACGACCACCTCCCCCAAATAGATAGCCGTTTCTTGAGAAGTATCCTTCGCTTTTTCCGTTTCCGGTGTTTGCCCCAATGCCTGTGAAGCACAAAAGACCATCGCCCATATTCCGAATACGAGAGCGGTCAAAACAATCTTCTTCGTTCCTTCCACGACGGATCTCCTTTCCATCTCTCCATGAAATAAAAAACGACGAACATTCCGGCTTCGGGCACGCAGACGTATTGAGTATACTTCAAGTGCCCGGGAACAGTGCAGATGCGGTGCCCTGTGAACGCTTACCCTGCAAACGGGTTGCCCCCCCATTTAATTGTAATGAAAAGCTGTGACGCATGTTTCACGCGGTTGACGGATTGATGCAGCCCCGGCAAATTCTGCCGCCATCGGATGGCTCCAGCTTGGTGCGCATGGTCGGCTCCCCGCACTTTGAGCAGGGCTCGGACGGTTCGATCGGGGCTTTGGCCGGCAGTTCCATTTGCATGGGTTTCACGACAAAAAGCGCGTCCTCCGGCATCGCCAACACATCACAACTGCGTCGAAGGTGAAGGGCTTGAAAGTTCTTTTTTTCTTCCTCGTCCGCCGAGCCGCTCACGACTTTTTTCAGGAGTGCAAGATGGGTTTCATCAAGAGCGAAAGCCCGGTCCCGCAATACCAGGCGGACCCCCATGCCGCTTTGTCGGCTGAGCAGCGTCAACGCCATCTTGCCATAGTCCTTGTAAATAAAATTGCCTTTGCCGAACGTGCAACCAGTGAGCACCTGGACCGCATCGGCCGAACAGGCGTCCGTTTCCACAATGGCCACGATCTCTTCGTCTATCGACCGGTTTTCTTTCAGCCAGGTCATACCGGCTTTTGCCGCACGATAACCGATGGAAAGTCCGGGGCAGACATGTCCATGAAAATCCGCGCATTTTTTGAATTCCGCACTATCCAGAATTTGCTGTGCATTCATGATGGTTTCCTTTGTATGAATACCTACTCGGCGTATTTTTTCGACAGGGGATCGCCGCCGTCCGGGAACATGGCGCCGAACGGCTCGAACTTCCCAATATCCTTCAAAGTGCAAAAGTTCATACCCTTTTTGCTCCCCGTCATCATCAAAGGCTGTGCGTGTTCAATTTCCAGTCCTCCTTCCGCATTGAAATCATGTCTGTTCAATCTGTTCCGCATCACTCCATTATCGTACCTGTTCACGGGGTAGAAGCAGCCAATACCTGTAAAGCACAGCCGGTAAGCGTTTACTCAGGTGCCGTAGATGCGCGGCTTTGGGCACGCAGACGTATGGGGCATACTTCAAGTGCCCGGTAACAAAGCAGATGCGGCACCCTGTGAACGCTTACCCATTATCAATCCAAGCATTTGCAAAGGATCGACACCCGGTCGCGCCCAGTCCCTGGGTGTTGTTCCATCGGGCATTTCGAATTGTCTGATGACCTTGACGAATTCTTCCGGCTTTGCCAAACGTTTCAGATACCAAAGATCGGCGCAGAGTTTATCGACAACGCCGTTGCCGGTCTTCGGACATGACGTCTCGACCCATTCAAAGCTGAGTATCAGCCCCTCCCATTTTTCTGATGACCCTTTTTTCCGATAGACGATGGTGGAGGCGTTTTTGGCTTCCGGAACTCTCCTGGCGATATCCAATTTAGTGGGGTAACTCACGGCGTAACCGCGCTTTCCCGGTGTGGCGTTCAGCAGCACCATCAGGGCGTCTTCCTTACACCAGGGCTCCACCGAGTGAACAAAGTAGCCGGTTTTTCCGCTGGGAAAATGCGCTCGAAGGTATCTGGCCATAAAGATGCCTGAAGTAACGCCGGGGCAATAATGGTCGTGAAATTCAAATGCCCTGACAGCGTATGCGGGCGCACCGGCGGCAATGGCATTGGCGATGGTGACGATCCGAAATTCGTTGCCTCCGAAAACCTTGCGCTTGAATTTTTCCTTGTATTCCGCCGCATGGCGGTAAAGATACTCGGCATTGATCCGTTCCGTCGCGGTCATGCGAAACAGACCCGGCGGCATCTTCCCATTTTCCGCTGCAATATTCGCGGTTTCCGATGAATCGATCTCGAGATAGACGCAGAAACCGGAATCTTTATCATAAAGCGCAAACCAAAGCGGCGACCAGGGAGCGGAATGAATCTCAACCAGCGTGTTTCTTCCCCGGCTTGCTTCGGTGACCTTCGACAGGCCATCCAGCGCTTCCTGGGTAGAAGAATCGGCAATTTCGGCATATCCCGCGTTCGTCAATACAACCAGGCTTTGTTTCCGAGGCATGTCAGCAGCCCTGCTGATCAGACGCAACGAAGTCTCGGCTGCGAATATTCCAACGGATTCCCATTTCCCGATGGTTGACTGCGGATGCTTTTCGGTATTTTCTTCAGAGCCGAAACAAAGCCCCCCGGTGGTCAGCCAAAAAACAAGAATAGCGATTGTAGAATACCGGCACCATTTTTTGCCATTGCAACGATTGCTCAACGCATGCCTCCCTTTTCGTTTCATGTATTTTTTTGGATCAATGATTGATCAATGTTAAAAACGGCGCTTTTTGCCCGATGGGGCCGTAATCTTTTTGCATGCTTTCATATACCGGCTTTCCGACCAAAAAGGTGTAAATCTCATCGGCCTTTTGCCGGGGAGAAACGTCTTCAAACGAATTCGGGTATATGATTTTCCCGATTGCATAGGCGTCGGCCAGTGCCGTACCAATGTTGGTCGTGTACCAGTTGAACGGCAGCATTGTGTAAACACGGTGGTGGGCAAAGGCTTTCAATGTATTGTAAAATTCGGGTTTCTTGCGGCAATCTGCCGCCACCAGGCCCAATCCGCCACCATCGATAAAAATGATGTCCGGATTCAGCTTTAAAAGCGTTTCCTTGTCCACGAAAACATGACTGCCAATACTGGTTTTCACCCTATCGGCAACATTGTTCGCACGGATCCATTCAAATGGAATATACCGTTGCTCCGTACTTTCGATGCCATGGGCGCCACGATAACCGATCCCCCCGACATAAACAGTCGGCTTGGAGTCTTGTGAGATATCCTTGGTTCGAAGGCGCATGTCCTTGCGCAGGGATTCGATATAGGATACTAATGCTTCGGCGCGCTTTTCGCGGTTGAGAATCCTTCCGGCAATGCGCATGGCGTCGTAAACGGTTTCGTCGAAAGTCGCGAAAGCCCCATAGCTCAATACGACCACCGGAATTTTAATGGTTCTTTGCACCTCATCGGCAAGTGACGCGTCCATGTAGGTAATGAAGATCACCTGGGGTTTTACGGCAAGCACGGCTTCGAGGTCGGGTTTTTTATTGATGCCTGCAGGGCCGCCCGGACCGCAGCGGGGAAGCTTGGAAAGCCCCGGATGGGAAAGCCAGTAGGGTCTGCCGCCGGGATTCATCTTCTCCATGTCCTCGACGCCGACGACTTTCGATTCGGCCTGCAAATAGACGATCAAACGCAGGGCGCCGGGCCCGATGCACACGATTCGATCCGGATCGAAAGGCGTTTTCACTTTTCTTCCGGACATATCCCTCACCGTAATGGTTTCGGCCCATGTCAGACCGGCGAAAATCATCCAAACCATGAGGACCAAACCTATCAAAAAGATCGCTTTTCTCATCACTGCCTTCTTTCTCTTACTGGGGTACGACAACGGTGTGACCGCCGACATTCTTCAAAATGACCTCGACATCATAAACGTCCCTGATAATTTTCCTGTCGAGGCGATCTCCGACGGAGACTGCGTGAATACGCCCGTTTTTCAGAAACAGAAAAGCGTCCGAGAACCGCACGGCCATATTCAGATCATGAATGGCGATGATTGCGGACACACCTTGTTCCCTGACCACCCGTCGGATCAACGACATCACGTCAAGCTGATTTTTCAGGTCAAGATTGCTCGTCGGTTCGTCCAAAAGTAAAATATCCGGCGCCTGAGCCAGGGCCCGGGCAATGACCACTTTTTGCAGTTCCCCGCCACTGAGCTGTCCGACGCTTCGCATGGCAAGGTGTGCAAGCCCCACCTGCCTGATAATTTTTTCCGCCATGTCATGATCTTCATCGCGCATGGACCATTTTATGTGAGGCTTGCGCCCCATGAGCACGGCCTCGAAAACGGTCATTTGATTTTCAGGATGGCGCTGAGGTACGTAACCTACTCGACGTGCCACACCGCTTCGACTGATGCGCAGCAGGTCTTCTCCGTCCAGCAGAACCGATCCGGCCCGGGGCGATAGAATTCGGTTCAAGCATTTGAGCAGGGTGGATTTTCCCGCTCCGTTAATCCCCATGACGGCCATGATATGGCCCTTTTTCAGGGTAAAATTCACATCCGCGAGTACCGGATGGCTGTTGTAGGAAAATTGGATGCCAAACGCTTCAAGTTTCATTTGTGTCCCCGAATGAGCAGGTAAAGAAACATGGGCGCCCCCAAAAAAGCGGTAATGACACCCACCGGCAATGCCCCCGAACCGATCAGCACCCTGCCCAGTGTATCTGCCGACAACAACAACAGAGCGCCTAAAATGGCGGAAAAGGGAATGAGCAGGCCGTGGTCGTCGCCGGCAAGACGCCTGGCCATGTGGGGCGCGATCAAACCAATAAATGCGATGACACCATGAAAGGCGGTCGCCAGTGCAGCCACCAGGGCCGCTGACACCATCCCCAAAATTCTCAGTTTCTCGACGTCGACCCCCAGTCCCCTGGCGGTTTCTTCACCCGAGGCCATGGCGTTGAAATCCCACCGCATGGCAGACAAGTAAACGGTGCATACCGTTACGGCTACTGCCATTAAGGCGATCTCCCGCCAATTTGACCGCGCAACATCGCCAAAGGTCCAAAACACCACCATTGCAAGTTCCGTTTCCGTTGCCAGATATTGAATCAGGATGGTGGCTGAAGCGAACAGGGAAGACAATGCGACACCCGCCAGGATGACGGCTTCGGGTGACAATTTTTTAAGCCGGGCCAGAACGAGAATTACCAGGGTCGCCGCCAGGGCTCCGATGAAAGCGAACCCCGTGACAGACATCACCCGCGATCCGAAAACAACAATGGACAAAGCCGCCCCGAAAGCCGCCCCCTGGCTGATCCCCAGGGTTGAGGGCGACCCGAGGGAATTTTTCAACACCGACTGAATGCAAAGGCCGGAAAGGGAGAGCCCCCAACCACAGATGATCGAAGAAACGACGCGGGGCAGGCGAATATCAATGATGACGACGCGTGAGGTGTGGTCGGCCTTGCCCATCAGCGCCATGAAAACATCTTTCATCGAAAGCCCGTAACTTCCCTGAGTGACGGCATATACGGCCATAATCAGAATCGCACCCGCCGGTACGCACAAAAAAAGCAACTTTCTGTGGTAACCCGCAAGGTAAGCGGATTTGATGGAGATGTCTAATTTTTTTGTTTTCACCTGTTCAACTCAACGGGACCGAAATCAATCTCCTTTCTCTTGACAGAAAGGATAATATTCGGATCGCATTTACGGTCCGTAATATCACATTCGAATTGGGTGTAAGGAATTGTTCCGCCCCTGTCCACAGGCACAAAAACCTAAAATGAGCGATTAGCTTTTAACGGCTAATCGCTCAACTCAGGAAAAAATATTTCCAAAATGGGCCTCATTCTTTGTACCTGTTCACGGGGCAGAAAGAGGCAATACCCTGTAAAGCACTGCCTGTAAGCGTTCACAGGTTACTGCATCTCTTTTCTATCCTCACTGTTTCGAATAAAAAAAGGCCACGACGGTGCATCCCGTTTTAAAGGGGGCTCGGACCTTCGTGGCCTTTATTATCTTTGATTGTGTTCCCCCCGCCATTAGAAGCTGGGGTTGATACCCGCGGGCCTATATCTGAATTTCAGTTATAATGATAGCGACTTCAGTCACAGTTGCAGGAAACAGATGCATACCGAAATTCTTCTCGCTTGTCAATGCTCTTCCGCCGTGTTCAATTGAGGGGCTGGATGGGGGTGCTTCGGTCTTTACCCCATGGTTGCAAAAATGAGAAAGTTATCGTTCTTTTGCAACGCTGGGGTTTACCACGGGCATGACACACGGCGACTGGTATACCTGAGCCGCCAATTGATTGCGGGCCGGCGTTTTTTTGGGCGGATTGATGACGTTCAGTGAAATCTGGATATTGTAAAAAGTAACCATATGAGGTAATATTTTTTTAATAAGCCTTGTAAGCCTTGATCTCGACCCAATTTACCTATTTCCGGACAAACACTAAGTAAAGGAGAGATTAACATGACCCGTTATAATTCCTTCACGATCGCTTTGATAATAGCACTTCTTTTCCTTGTCTCGACGTCAACCCACGCCGCCGACGCCATCATCATTGATCACGCCACCACCGACATCACCCAGATTCCCCAGGCGGCCATTGAAAATGCCAAGGCCAACCTGCACATCGCCTACGGACATACGTCCCACGGCAGCCAGTTGACAACGGGCATGAACGGACTGGTCGGTTTTGCCAACGGCGGCGGGCTGGGGTTGTCCCTGCCGACAGATATTTTCAAATGGAACAACGGGGGCAGCGGCGGGGCCCTGGATCTTGAGGAGGGTGACGGTTACGGATCAGGATGGATGGACCATGACTGCGGTTACTATCCCAACTGGGTCGAGGAAACCCGGGAATACCTGGACGATCCCACCCATTCCGATGTCAACGTGATTATCTGGTCCTGGTGCGGCCAGGTCTCGGGGCGCACTGAGCAGGACATGATCGATACTTACCTGGCCCCCATGACCCAACTGGAGCTGGACTATCCAAACGTCACTTTCGTTTACATGACCGGCCATGCCGATGGCAGCGGCGAGACCGGCAACCTGCATTTGCGCAACCAGCAAATCCGCGACTACTGCACGACCAATGGCAAGGTGTTGTTCGATTTTTACGATATCGAGTGCTATGACCCGGACGGTAATTACTACGGCGACAAGCTAGTTAACGATAACTGCGATTACGACAGCGACGGTAACGGTTCCCGGGATGCCAACTGGGCCACACAGTGGCAAAATACCCACACACAAAATGTGGATTGGTACAATTGCGGCTCGGCCCACAGCAAGCCACTCAACGCCAACCGGAAAGCCTACGCTGCCTGGTGGCTGTGGGCCAGGCTGGGTGGCTGGGAAGGTCCTTCGTCGACGTCCAGCGTTCCGGCACTAAATGCCTCCCTTTTTATACCGGTAATGCTGGTCCTGATCGGTGCGGGCTGTTTCGTGTTAAAAAAGCGGGCTGTTTCGCGTTAAAAAACGAATTCCTAAAATAAGCGATTCGCTTTTAGCCGTTAGCTCTTGGCCCCTTTGTTTCATTCATTTACAAACCATTGGCGTATAGCCTGGCAGGTGGTTTGATGAAGCCTCCTCGAAGGGAGTCCGAAGCCAGACCAATGAACGTCGAACGTCCAACTTCGAATAACGATGGAGCGAAGCGATCTGCACATTCGACGTTGGGCCTTCGATGTTCAATGCTCGACATTCTCAGGATTTCTGCTGGTTACATGTCACGCCGGATCGGTCCGAACCGCTTCGGGTCACCCGGGCTGAGCCCGCGCGAGGTTTAATTTACTGCAATTATTTTGCTAAAAGCTAACAGCTATCCACCGATGCTCACAATTTTTGTAGATCCCATCAAGGCGTATTTCCATTTTTTCAATTTTTCAGGAAAGCGACATGAATCTTGTCGACCACTGAAAAAATCAGGAAAACAATGCCGGAAACCATGATGATCGAAGCGCCCGATGTCAGATTGTAGCTGTATGAAAACCAGAGACCGACAGCCGTAAACACCGCTCCGAGGATACTTGACAGCACCATCATTTGAGCCAGGGAGTTGGCGTATTTTTCAACGATATATGGTGGGATCGTCAAAAGGGCAATGACCAGAACAAGACCGACGACCTGTATCACCAAAACAATGGTAATTGCCAGTATGCCCACCAGGCCGAAATAAAGCTTTTTAACCGGCACGCCTCTGATTCGGGCGAATTCCTCATCATAGGACATGGCCAGTATGTCCTGGTAATAATAAACAACCAGGGCGACCATGATCAATCCCACAACAGAAATGATGAAAAGATCCACCCTGGGTACGGTGAGGATACTTCCAAACAGATAACTCATCAGATCCACGTTATAGCCAGGTGTTAAATCGATCAAAATAATGCCAAAGGCCATGCCGATCGCCCATACGACCCCAATGATCGTATCCGCACGATGTTTGGCGGTGTGACTGATGGCCGCCATTACCATGGCGGCGAACAAAGAGAAGCCGATGGTGCCCGGCAGATAAGGCCAGTTGAAAAAAAACGCCAGGCCGATGCCACCATATGCAGCATGGGCGATACCACCGGCAAGAAAGACGATGCGATTAACCACCACGAGGGTGCCCATGATACCGCAGATAAGGCTGATCAACAGGCCGGCGGCCAGCGCGTTGCGCATGAAATCGAATTGCAGGGCTTCAATCATCGGATCTACATTTCATGGTTTTTCAGCACCCGGTGAGGCAGACCGTGGGCCACCAGCTCAACGGGACAGACTTCTTCGACGGTGCAGGGATACATGGTTTCCAGCATGTCGCCGGTGATTTCGGCCTGGTCATGATAATGCAGCTTTTTGTTGACGCAGGCCACGGATTTCACATACCGGGATATCACCAGCAGATCATGGCTGACAACCAGAACCGTTATGTCCTGGTTGAGCTCCTGAAGAAGCCGGTAAAACGCAGCCTGCCCCTTGGTGTCGATGCTGGCCGTGGGTTCATCCAGCAACAGAAGCCTGGGCCGGGACACCAGTGCCCGCGCGATGAACACCCGCTGACGTTGCCCTCCGGAAAGCATGCCGATTTTCTTGTCGGCGAAGTCCGCCATTTCCATACGCTCCAAAGCGGCCAGCGATTCTGTGCGGACGGCAGGCGATCGCCGTGAAAAGCGTTTGCCCGGTTCGATTTTCCCCATCTGCACCACGTCAAGCGACGTAATCGGAAAGCTGCTGTTGGTGTGAACATTTTGCGGCACATAGCCAATACATGTGGAAGCTGTTTGGGGAGATTTTCCATCAACGCGAACCATCCCCTTTTTCGGCGCCAACAAACCCAACATCAGTTTCAATAAGGTGGTCTTGCCGCCGCCGTTGGGCCCTATAATGGCCATGAAATCCTTTTGGCGGACGGTAAGGTTCACGCCTTCAAGAACGTTTTCCCCGCCATACGCATAATCAAGATCTTTAATCTCAACGATCGACATAACGCTTACCGGCTGTGCCTTATAGATGATTGGTTGCTTCTACCCCGTGGTTGAATACAAAATGTGAAAGTTATCGTTAATATCTGAGATAATAACCTGGATTGAGCCATTGGTGGTTGGCAGTTAGCTTTCAGCAAAATGATTCCGGTTCGTTAACGAAAAGCATGGCGTCACCGGCCAGGTCAAGCCCGGATGTCTTGTAAATATACGAAACAAAGTGGCTAACGGCTAAAAGCGAATCGCTTATTTCAGGTTTTATTTCAATGCGGCCCCGAATTTATCCGCAATCTGACGCAGATTGGCCAGCCAGTCTTCGGCCAAAGGGTTGGCAAAGGCCACCTGGCCGCCGATCTCCCGGGCAATCAGTTTGGCACTTTTGGTTGAAAACTGGGGCTGGACGAAAATCACCTTGATTCCTTTTTCCCTGGCATGCTCGATCAATTCTTTCAGTTGGCCTGGTTTGGGGGCCTTGCCTTCAATCTCGATGGGCACCTGTTTTAACCCATAGGCACGTGCAAAATAACCCCAGGCTGGATGAAACACCATGAACCCAAGGCCCTTTTTCCCTGTGAAGGTCTCTTTCAAATCGGCGTCCAATTGGTCTATCCTCGCCGAAAATACCTTGAAATTGGCGCCATAGGCACTCCGATGTTCAGGATCGGCCTCCTGCAAAGCAGCCAGTATGGCACGGGCCTGGATTTTCACCAATGGTGGTGACAGCCATATGTGAGGATCAAGTCCGGTGGGCTCATGGCCGCCTTTATGTTGTTTTTCTTCATGGCAATCATGATGGTGGTACGCCGCCATGGCATGCTTTTCAATGCGATGGTCCGTATGGACCACCCGCATGTTGGGATTGGTTGCCGCAATTTTTTCAAGCCAAACATTTTCGAACGGAACACCGATGGCAAAATAGTTTTTTGCCTTTGAAAGATCAGCCATCTGTTGGGGTGTGGGCTCATATGTGGCGGGGCTGGAACCGGGCTGGACCATTACCTGAACATCCACTAAATTCTTGCCAATTTGTTGCACAAAGTATTTTTGAGGCACAATACTGACAAATACGGGGAGTTTGTCGGCCGAGAAACAATTGCCCTGCGAGACAAAGAGAATAAAAAGAATAGCGATAACAAAGATAGGCATTCTGAACAGTCGTTTCATCTGAATCCTTTTCATGCGGACTTGCTTTTCGTGTAAACGCGCACAGGGTACCGCATCGAATTTTACCGGTAAGCAATAATATTGCATTGTTTTTATGAACGCAAGATAGATGGCATCCTTGGGGAGAAAAATTGTAAGCCTCACGGGAACCGCATCGGCTTTGTCACCGGTTGCCTTTTTGATGTTCTGGTGGGAATTGTTTCATAAATCTGGTGGGAATTGTTTCATAAATAGGGTCCATCCGGAAATGGCCATTTGTCCGATATCTGCGTTATAAGAAGATTTTTATCCCTCGGAATATCAACCATATGCCTCCGATAAAAATTGTCTTAAACCCTGATCTCGACTCAATTTGCCTATTTCCGGCCGGACACTACATAGCGGTCGTACACCCGAAATTGTGGCAGATCGGATTTAAACGTTTTCAAGGCGATCCGTTTTGCGTTTCCTGCTCCATCCGGAAATGCCGATCAGACCTGTACCAAGCAGTAGCAGGGTTGCCGGTTCGGGCACAGGTGCGGGCGTGCTTCTTTCCACAAAAAAACCGATTATGTGGCCCAGGGCGCCTTCATCGTTCCAAATTGAAGTCCTTGCCCACATGGCCGCATACTGCTCCGATCCGGGGCCATAACCGTCATTCGGCTCACCAACGTTCCGATGGGTAGATGCCCATGCCTCATTGGTCGCCCATTGCCGGCCGGCGGCGGACAGCCGGTTGTCTGCGCTTTTTTGGAAATCACGAAGCCAGTATGCTTCATGATTTTTCGTGCCGAAAATAAGATTTGCGATTGTATCTTGTTCCGCCTGTTCTGTTATCGGTGCAAGAGACCACAGGCTTGATAAAAGCAGGGCATCAATCGTATTCCACGCTTTATGATCGCGATCTTCGTATATCCAATGTGGATAATCCTGCCCGTATGGGCCGGCGTTCGATTTTTCAACGAACATGGCATATGCCGCAGCGCTCCCCGGCAGGCCTAAAACAAAGGACAGCAACAAACAAAATATGGATAATTTTCTCATGACGAACCTCCCTTTTACAGATGGTCGGTAAAACAATTGTGTTTTTTAAGAAGCAGTAATCGAAGTAGAAAAAAATTGTAACCATAAATATAGCAAACACTGTACCAATCATTTAACCTACTGATAATAAAATATATATTTATATTCAACGGCGGATGCGAGCTGTGAAAACTGCTTTAAAATGATGCAGCGAAATATATAAACCATCTATATCTCATTGTTATCATGAACAATAAACCAATTTGCACCAAAATGAGGCAATTTTCGTGGTGCATGATAACGCTCCTTTCGGATTGTGTCGCCCTCCGTCGTTGCGTAAAAAGGCTTGCGTTGATTGCATCAAAATTGATATTCTACGGTTATGGAAATTCCACTTCACAATGCGATGGATGGCCCGCCCGTATCCCTTTTCATCCAATGTCTGGTCGACGGTTTCTTCCCGGAAGTCGGCGAGGCCATGGTGCATATTTTAGAGTCCCTTGGCCTTCGAACGGACTATCCTGCGGACCAGACCTGTTGCGGCCAGCCGGCCTTCAACGCCGGCTACCGCACAGAAGCCCGACGGGCGGCCCGGCATTTTATCGAAGTGTTCGAATCGTCTGACCGAATCGTGTGCCCCTCCGGTTCCTGCGTCCACATGGTCCGTGAGTACTATCCCCTGTTATTCGAAACAGAACCCCGCTGGCAGCATCGGGCAGTGGCCGTGGCCGAAAAAACGTTCGAATTCTCCGAATTTCTCGTAGACGTTCTGGGTGTGGAAGATCTTGGATCACGCTATGCGGGGCGTATCACTTACCACGACTCCTGTCACCTGCTGCGCGGTATCAGCGTTGGCCGACAGCCGAGGCGTTTGCTCAAAAATATTCGTGGTGCCGAATTCATAGAAATGCCCGAGTCGGACCGTTGCTGCGGATTTGGCGGCGCTTTTTCTGTCAAGTATGCGGAGATTTCCACGGCCATGCTGGAAAACAAGGTGGGATGCATCGTCGCCAGTGGTGCGGATCTGGTGGTCGGCTGCGATGCAGGCTGCCTCATGAACATCCAGGGAATGCTGGACCGCAAAGGATTGGGAATAAAGACCATGCATATTTCCCAGTTGCTGGCCCGGGGAATGGATTAGCCCATGGCGCAAGTGACCACGCAGCAATACCGCCACAAAGCCGCCGAGGGTATCGGGAATCCGGTGCTGCAAAAAACGCTGGCCAACCTTCAGGACAAATTCGGAAAGGGTGCTGCCCAGGCATACCGTCGGCTTCCGGAAGGACCGGGTTTGCGCTTGGTGGCCCACGACATACGCATGGAGTCCATCGCGTATCTGGACATTCTGCTCGATCGGCTCACGGCGACCATCGAGCAGAATGGCGGCAGGGTGTTCTTCGCCCATGACGCAGATGCCGCAGTGGGTTACATTCGCCGGCTGGCCCGGGAAAAAGCGGTTCGCCGCGTGGTCAAGGGCAAATCCATGGTTTCCGAGGAGATCGGCCTCAACGAAGTCCTGGAAGCGGATGGGATCGACGTAACCGAAACCGATCTGGGGGAATACATTGTTCAATTGGCCGGCGAGCAGCCTTCGCATATCATCGCTCCGGCCGCCCACAAGACCCGATTCGATATCGGGCGCCTGTTTCAGGAATCATTGGGCATTGATTACAGTGACGATCCCCCCACCCTGACCTGGGCCGCCCGCAAGGCATTGCGTGAAAAGTTTTTGTCCGCTGATATGGGAATCACCGGCTGCAACCTGGCCTGCGCCGAAACCGGACATATCGCGGTGGTCTCCAACGAGGGCAACATTCGCATGTCCTCTACCCTGCCACGCATACATGTGGCCGTGATGGGCATGGAGCGGGTGATCGCACGGCTGGAGGACCACGACATCCTGCTGCGCCTGCTGACCCGTGCGGCGGCGGTCCAGAACATGGCGACCTATGTCAATTATATCGGCGGCCCCCGGCGGCCCCCGGCGGCCCGAACAGGCCGATGGACCGGAGGAATTTCATCTGGTAGTACTGGACAACGGGCGCTCCAAAATCCTCGCCGATACGCGTTTCAGGGAAATACTCTGCTGCATCCGCTGTGCCGCCTGTCTGAACATTTGTCCGGTATACGGAAAAATCGGCGGCCATGCCTACGGATATCCATATTCGGGTCCGGTCGGCGCCGTGGTAACCCCACTGCTGGTGGGCATCAACCGCGCCCGGCACCTGTGCCAGGGAGAGACCCTGTGCGGAGCCTGTAAAAATGCTTGCCCAATCAATATCGATATTCCGCGTATGCTGCTGGAGCTGCGTGCCCAACTGGCCGACGGCGATCCAAAATGGGATGTGGCCCGTGCCAACCCCATCGAAAAAATAGCCTATACTGCCTGGTCCCACATCGTCGATGATCGACGATTATACGATCTATGCCTGAAAGCCGGCAATTTGTTTCAGAAACTGATGCCCATGACCGCAGAGGGCATGATCCGGCGACTTCCCAAGCCCCTGGACGGGTGGACCCGCAGCCGAGACCTGCCGCCCCTGGCCCGCAAACGGTTCGCCCAACGGTACAAGGAACGCAACCAATGAAAGGCAATCAGCGGGACCGTTTTCTGGGAACCGTGCGAAGCGCACTTGGCCATGCCGGTGATTTATCCAGGCAGGCGCCCAACGGGTTGTTTCCCACGCACCCCTCGGAGAAAAGTCTGGCGAGGCTCGAAAGGATCCGTCATCGCCAGGAAGATGAGCGGGATGCGTTGATCCAACGGTTGAAAACAGCCGCGGAGCCCATCAGCCTTGAAGTCCATTGTGTAAGCAGCGCTTCCGGGGCGGCAACGGTTATGGTCGATAAAATTGTCTCCGTCCCCACGGAATGGAACGGCCCCCGCCAGGTGTGTACCTGGAACGACCCCCTAATCGATTCCCTGGGGCTCAAATCCTTGTTGGCCAAGCACGGTATTCCCGTGGTCTCCATGACCGATTTTGTTCCTCTGGCGGATGCAGACCGGATATCCGCCGATCAGCAAGCGGCCCTGAGAAAAGGGGTTGTAGACAGTTTTGTGGGGATCACCACCGCGGATTTCTGTGTGGCCGATACCGGCACCCTGGTGTTGCGCACGCGGCCCGGTCAGCCCCGCAGCGTCTCCCTGGTACCATCCATCCACATGGCCGTAATCACCGCAGACCGAATCGTGGCTAACTTCAAGGAACTTTATGCCATTTTGCGTTGGAACAGCCCTGATGACGGAGTTGATCTGTCCACCTGCATGACTTTTATCTCAGGACCGAGCAAAACTGCCGACATCGAGGCCACCCTGGTTCACGGTGCCCATGGGCCCAGGGCCATGGTTCTAATCGTAATCTACAAAAAAAATAGCTTACGGCAATGACCATGGCAACGAGAGGTCTGGCAAACCGCTCCATTTCTTACCGTGCCAGGAAGACCTCATTCCCATTTAACATCAGTTTCCCATCAACGGTTTTTGCCTGGTGGCTCAGATGATCGCCTTTCTGGACAAAAAGGCCGGTTTGCATTCCGGGATACAGGGGTCTCGTCAGTTTGGGATTCCCAACCGCCAGTGCCGCCGGGAACGTGAGAGCCGATTCGAGATGAAAAATGTCCAGCAAAATACACGGCTGGTTGATAACAGGGGCAAACTGCATGAAGCTCATATCTTGGAGCAACCGCAGCGCAACGCCACCCTCAATCTTTCCCTCGTCGAGTTCGATATGCAGGTCAGAGATCCTGATTTCGAGTCCTTTTTTCAACAAATCTTCGCATGCGGCAAGAGCCCGGAGGTTGGATGCCGCCATTTTTTTATTCATGGATGTATTGGCCACATTGCCCCCCCTGTCCGGAGCGGCCTTTTTCTCCGATAGCGTATCAAACAGGTTTGCTGCGCACAGCCGCATCAAAGATGTGTAACCGCCGGCATCCATTCCGTTCACGGCAACCTGCACGGATGCGTTTTTTACGTTTATCTTATCAGAGCGCATGCCGTCGACGGCAAACCGAGTCTTTGTGGAAACGATCTTATGATCGCCGCTGCTGTCAATGGTGTAACTTCCGGCAAGAGATTCGATCTGAAAATGTTTTTTTTGCAAACGGGCGTGCATTCCGGCCAGGGAGAAATTGACTGCGCCATCCCAGATAAAGGTGGAGATGCGTGTCAGGTTCGAATCCATGGACATCGGGCCGATGGACAGCCGGTCTCCGCCGGACAGGCCGCCCCAGTTCCCGACGGAAATGAAGGTAGCCAGTGTGCGATCCGTTGTGGTGACGATGCTGCCGGCCTTGACATCGATGGTGTCATTGTCGGCCGGAATCATGAATGTATCCAATGCGAAGGTGTTTTCAACGCTCCCCAACAGCCCGTACCGGGTGGTAATGTGAACGGGGTCCCTGCCGAGCAGGTTCTCGGCCACGAAATAAGCGTACCAGGGGTTGCTGTTGAGACGGGTGGTGGATACAACACCGGTAAACCCGTGCTCGGCATGATCTTTGAGAATGATCTCTTCAATGGAGCAAACGGATTTCAAGGCACCCAGATTCAGCTTCCAGATAATGTCCGATGTCCCATAACCCCTTTCATAATCGATAATTGTAACTGAATATCCGCTTCCGGTGGCTGCATGCCGGGCATTCAATGCGTCAACCACCCGGCGAAGGGTCTTTTCCATAAGGAGTCCGCTTACAAAAGGCATGGCCGAGATTACACCGGCGACCAGAAGGATTGCCACCGAGATAGAGATGTTTTTTTTCATATCCGCTCCCCGTGAGAATTGCTGGGTGTTTCGTTTTTTGCACATATAATCTGACGGCGACAATAACATGCAAGTTACGTGCAGAAATATTTGGAAAGGAGCAACAATAGCCGCAAAACCACCCGATGTCGAAGGCAGGGAATTCCGCACAACCATCGATCATGGAACCAATGCCCGGACTGCTGAACCGCACCGGCAGCAGGATCTTGTCCTTTATGTGGCCAATACCGACCCGGCCCTCAGGCCATCCAGGAATCGCCGGCACAATTTCTCCGAAACCCGGTGGGCATAAACAGTGCCGTCCGGTTCGACGCCGCGGATAATACCATCGGCCAGAAAGGCCGCCACGATGCGCATTCCTATCTCCTGCCGATCCAAAGACGGATCCACCACCCGCGCCATGGGTACTGCCCGGGGAAAAGGCAAACCATCGGCCATCAGTGCTTTTATGAAATTAAGCAGGCGACCCAGTCGCAACAGCGTGACCGAATCGGTCCGCGTGGTGCGATGTCGAATGGGCAACGCCGTGGAGCGCATACACTCGAACGATGGCGGCAATACACCCAAACGTTCACACAATCGGTAATCGGGGCTACCTGGTGCCGGGTAATAAACGGAGACACCGGCCAGCACAGGACGCCGGGCCAGAAACAGCAGGTCGTCCACCGACACAAACGGATCCTGCTCCGGTGCTCCGACGATGATATAACCCACCGCCGACATGCCTGTATCACGGGCATGGCCCAACGCCTGGTCGAATGCGGCGCGCACGTCCGGCCGATTGAAGCGCTTCAGTTGAGCGGCATCGGCGCTTCCCAATGACAGGTTCAGGGTTCTGAAACCGCTGCTGCCCATGACCCGGACAACCTCTGCGGTCAATGACGGCGGGAACAGGCCGTTCATGGCACGAAGCTCGGGAAGGTCTACACCGAAAATGGATCGGATACCGTCCATCAATGCCATGAACCAACTACGGTTCATGGTCAGGTTTTCGTCCTCGAAATCGATCAGGCCCACACGACGGTCCCTGGCAGCCGCCCGAATTTCCTGCAAAACGGCGGTTACGGAGCGACGCCTGAAAGGCAACCCCGATTGGACACCGGTCGCACAATAGCTGCATCCCATGGGACAGCCCCGACTGGCCGTCACCACAACGCTGTCCCGGCCGGAACGCTGGTAAAAGGGGCGACGGATCAAATCATGGGCCGGAACGGGCAGGCGGTCCGCATCATGGACCACGCACGGATCACTGATGTACAAACTGCCGTCCGAACGGCGAAAAACAATCCCCGGCACATCGCACAGCGGGCTTCCGGTGCGCAAGGCCCTGGCCAGAGCCGGCAGTCCGTCCTCCCCTTCTCCGCGAAGCACCACATCCACGGCCGGTTCGGCCATCACCGCTTCGGGAAGGGCCGTGGGATGGTGTCCCCCGAGTACCACGGTTGCGGCAGGGAGCTGTTTTTTGACGATGCGGGCCACTTCCAGGGCAATCTGGCTGTAGGCGGTAAACAAAGATGAAATGCCGACAAGAAAAGCACCGCTTTCCTTCACCTGCCGCCCGATATGTTCGAAACTGTATCCGTAATGCCGAAAATGATGAAACAATGCCGTGGGGCTGCGGTCCGGCCGACCATAATAACGATTCAGGTGACCCATTCCCTCAGGCAGGGTACCGGGCCGTGACTTTCTGGTGGCCAGGCAATCCAAAATGGATGCCGTATAGCCCTGCCGGGTCACTGCGGCAGCAATGGATGCCAGGCCATAGGGGATGGTCCGCTTGGCCGTATGGTAGAAATCGGCAAGGGGAGGTTGGATCAGCAGTATGTCAACCATGGGCTTATGCGGCTTCAGGGCAATCATATATAAACGGGATTTTACTTGCGATGGCCCTGTTTACACATTTATCCGTGATGATTGGAAACGTCTTGCCCCAGCGAATTAACCCAGGCGGGAAATGGTATCGAAGGTGCGGATTTCCGCCGGCAGATCTTCGGGACCAATGGTATTTTCCACCCCCATGGCAAAGGCGCGTTCGATGACATTCTGCAATTGGATCAGGTTTCCCGGCCAGTGATAGTGCAACAGGATATGCATGGCCGATGGGGTGATGCCATATATTCTGGTCTTGGCTGCGGGGATGTCCTCATACAAAAAATGGTTGATCAGCAAAGGGATATCCTCTTTGCGCTCCCGCAACGGTGGCAGTTTGATGAAAACGGCATCGAACAGATCCATCAGGTCCTTGGTCATGGCGCCGCTGGCGATGACATCGTCCAGATCCCGGCTCGTGCCGGCGATCAGACGGGGCCGCTGACCGGATTCCGATTCATTGTGCTGTAAAGCCTTCATCATCTTTTCACGGATGGCAACCGGCAGGGCGGTGACTTCGTCCAGATACAGGGTGCCGTCGCCCACAGATTGAATGACATCCGCCAGGTGTGCACCCAGCTCGCTATCGGACTTGCTTTCCTTATTGAGGCTGTTGCAGTTCAGTGGCACAAAGGAAGAGGCTTTACGGTCACTGTTGTCGTGAATGGTTCGCGCCGTCAGATGTTTGCCCGTACCACTCTCACCCTGAATCAGAACCATGGGATTTTCGATGCTGATGGTGTCGATCAGCTCGTATATCTCGCGCATCTGTGGGCAGATGCCAACGATGCGGCCATACTGGTGACGGTCCCGGGCAATCTTGCGGATCAGTTGGGCCTTGTCCTTGATTTTGTTCTCTTCGACGATGCGATCAATGATCAATTTCAGGTGATCCAGTTTGAACGGCTTTTGAAGATAGTCGTAACTACCGAACTTCATGGCCTGAATCGCCGACTCCATAGACCCGTATCCGGTGACGATGATCACTTCGGTCTGGGGCCGGTATTTTTTGATGGCGACCAACAATTCCAGCCCGTTGAACTCGGGCATCTTGTAATCTGTGAAGACAATATCAATACCTTTTTCCTTCACGATTCCCACCGCTTCGATGCCGTTGTCCACAGTGGTCACGTCATACCCTTTGATGGTCAAAAATTGTTCGACCATGGCCAGGATGTCGTGGTCGTCGTCCACAAAGAGAATTCGGGTGTCAGACATGCGATAACTCCAAAAATGGAATGGTTGACAAGCATCCATCCGGTCTTAACCCGGCGGATGGCGCCGCGCTTTTCGTTAATGAACCGGAATCATTTTGTTAATTGCTATAAGCGAATGACCAATAGCTCAATTCAGGTATCAATACTACGGATCCTTGGGACATCAACTGTGTTTATATAGTAAACCCCGTTTCAAAGATCAACCAATTAGGCATTGTCAGATGGATTGACTTTGTTCATCCGCCTTTTTATACTCGAATCAATACGCATGGGACATGGAGGGAAAATGACTTTTTCAATATTGATGGTATGCACCGGCAATATCTGCAGGAGCCCCATGGCCGAAGGCTTGCTCCGCCATGGGCTGCCAAAAACGATTCGATCAACGGTTTCGGTTCGATCGGCAGGCACCCACAGCCTGCAAGGCAACCGTGCCGAACCGCTGGCCGTTGAAGCTGCGGCGGCTTACGGTGCAGATATTTCAGGACACCGGGCAAGGGTTTTAGATGCCGCCATGATTCGGGCCAGCGACCTGGTGTTAGCCATGGAAAATTACCATCTGGAAAAAATCAACAGCCTGCTGGTTTTCCGCTGTAAATATGCCCGGTTGCTGGGCTCATTCGCACCCCAACGTCATACTCCGGAGATCGAGGATCCTTACGGATCACCGGCCAGCGCATATGAACACTGTGCCCGCGACATCGTGGACTGCCTGCCGGAACTCATCAATTTTATCCGCCGACAGATTGAAAAAGCCGCCCCATGACGGCCGCGGCGGGAATCCTCCGCCAGCAGATCATTACGCTTCCCGAACAGGTGGAGACGAATTGAATGACAGCGAACGAACAGATGCAGGAATCGAACATTGCACAGCCGGCCCCTATCAGGAACAATTGAAAGCATTCCTGGGCAGTGCAAGAAAAAAATGCGGTGGACATCATCCCCAATTACCGGAAGAGGCATTTGCCTGGTATCGAAGAATTAAGGAATAAAAAACGATGCTGGAGACAACGCCATGAAAAAAATCGAAGTCTATGAAGTCGGACCGCGCGACGGTTTCCAGAGCATTGGCGAATATATCCCGCTGGAAACAAAAATTCAGATCATTGATGGGCTTCTGTCGGCCGGGATTAAGCATTTGCAAATCACGTCGTTCGTCAGTCCCAAAGCGATTCCTCAGATGAAAGACGCCCGGGATTTGGCTGAAAACTGCGTAAAAAAACATCCCGAGGCCGATTTTTTTGCATTGGTTCCCAATTTGCGTGGTGCCGAAGCTGCCTGGAAATCCGGGCTCAAATGGATAACCTATGTCGTATCACTGAGCGAAAGCCATAACCGGGCCAATATCAACAGATCGCATAATGAGTCGTTTGCGGAGCTTCAAAAAATACTTAAGGCATACGCAGACATGGACGTTTGTCTTGATCTGGCAACCACTTTTGGCTGTCCCTTTGAGGGGAAAAAACGCGAAAAAGATGTTTTGCCGTTTTTGGAACCTTACGTGGATTGCGGCATACGGACCGTCAATCTTTGTGATACCATCGGAATCGCAAATCCCGCTCAGGTACGCAATATCATTGATGCCGTGAGAAATGAGTACCCATCACTGGATTTACAGGTTCATATCCATGATACCCGCAACATGGGAATGGTCAATACGCTGGCTGCCATCGAACAAGGTGTCTGCAAAGTGCAATCGACTCTCGGCGGTTTAGGCGGATGTCCATACGCACCGGGCGCTTCAGGGAACCTGGCAACGGAAGATTTAGCGTTCATGCTGTCTGAAATGGGATATGAAATAAATATCGATGTTTTAAAAATGATTGAACTCGCCAGATATCAAGCTGAAGCTATCCCGGAAGGTCAGTTCAGCGGTCATCTGTATACAGTCACGGATAGATGTCAGGAGCACTATATCAATAACGCTTAAGGGAAACTGCAATGTATAAATTGTACTTGGCTATCGATAAGCTTATAAATGGGTAGGAAATGCTTCTGCGTAGGTTATTATGCTTTTGGCAATAGTAGTCGTGTTAGTGCCTTACACCTCAGTTTCTACCCCAAAAAAAACAAAAAAATGGGGGTATATGGTTTACGGGTTTCCTGCCTCAGTCCCCAGTCCTCAGTCCTCAGCACTCAGCACTAAGTCTTCTATTGGGTTGCAGGTTTCCCGCCTTAGAAGTTATAATGCGTTATTTTTTGGGTGCTCGCTATTTCATGAAGGCTATTGATTCCTTATTTGTCTTGACAATGGGGTCCACTTCACTGACCGCTGAAGATATTTAGGAAGATTCCGTCAGCCAGATTTCCCTCAACAAATTCAAACTTCCCCCCACCTCCACCCAGTCCGCAGTAATTGCACAAATGCTTAAAGACGAGCTTTTGCTCGATGGTAATGCCCGCCAGAATCTGGCAACCTTCTGTACCACATGGGCAGAAAAAGAAGTACATGAACTCATGGACTTATCGCTGGATAAAAACATGATTGACAAGGATGAATATCCGCAAACCGCCGAAATTGAATCGCGTTGTGTGCATATCCTGGCTGATTTATGGAACAGTCCTGAATCCAAAACCACCATCGGCTGCTCGACCACAGGCTCATCAGAAGCCGCCATGCTCGGCGGGCTGGCAATGAAGTGGCGTTGGCGGCAGGTCCGGGAGGCCGCGGGGCTGGAGACCACAAAGCCCAATCTTGTCTGCGGACCTGTGCAGATATGCTGGCATAAGTTCGCCCGCTATTTTGACGTGGAATTACGCCAGATTCCGCTTGACGGCAGCGAAGTCGGTACCAATCCTGATAAAATTAGGGACTACGTTGATGAAAACACCATCGGCGTTGTCCCCACTCTGGGGGTCACCTATACCTGCGTTTACGAAGACGTTGCCGCCATTGCCAGGGAACTGGATAAAATTGAAAAAGAAAAAGGCTGGGATATCCCTATCCATGTTGATGCCGCTTCTGGTGGCTTTATCGCGCCGTTTGTTCAGCCTGAGCTGGAGTGGGATTTTCGTATTGAGCGGGTCAAATCCATTAACTCTAGTGGACATAAATACGGTTTGTCCCCCTTGGGTGTGGGCTGGGTTGTCTGGCGCTCACACGATGAACTGCCTGAAGGGCTGATCTTTTACGTAGATTATCTGGGCGGAAATATGCCAACATTCGCCCTCAATTTTTCACGCCCCGGCGGGCAGATTATTGCCCAGTACTATAACTTGATGCGTTTGGGCTTTGAGGGATACAGGGGGATACAGCAGGCGTGTATGAATACTGCCTTGTTTTATAACGGTCGTGGCGGCCTGCCGGCACTCAGCTATACATTGAAAGACGGCGATTGGGGGTTCAACCTCTATGACCTGTCGGATCGTATCCGGCAGCGCGGCTGGCAGATTGCTTCTTACCCGCTGCCGGGTAACCGGCAGGACACCGTTATCCAGCGTATTATGATTCGTCATGGGGTAAGTCGTGATCTCGCCGCCTTGCTGCTGGCCGATATCAAGGCCGCGGTTGAACATTTCAATGCATATCCTGTCAAGCACTCTGACGCATCACGCACCTTCAGCCATTAACAGTGGTAAAATCATGAATAATCATACGATACTTGGGCAAATCTTCGATAAGATAGAGCCTGTTACAGAAACGGGGATACACGGTTTTTTTCAACTGCTTGATAAACAGCCGATAATCTTTATCCTGCTATCACTTGCCGTTGGCACATTTATTGGTAAACGCAGCGTTAAGGGGATCTCGCTGGGTTCGACAGCAGGAACGTTATTGGTGGGGGTAATCCTCTCGATGATTGCCCAGTCTGCGTATGGCATTACGTATGCGATTCCCGGTATTTTGTCGTCTTTCATGTTACTGCTGTTTATGTACGCCCTGGGGTTGAAAGTAGGGCCGCAATTTTTTGCGGGTCTGCGTAAAGGCGGCATCGCGTTTATTGTCATCGGGCTTATCGTATGGAGCCTGAACTGGCTGATCTGCTATTTCGGCGCATCGTCAGCAAAACTTGCGCCAGGCTATGCAACGGGCCTGATTTCAGGAAGCTACACCATAACCGCAATCCTTGGGGTCGGGCAGAGTGCCCTGACCAGCGGGGCATATACGCCGCCTGCGGGCATGAATTCGGGAGAAGTCAGCGCGAATATGGCAGCGGCCTATGCCATCAGCTATCTGTTGTCGAGTGTGGGCATCATTTTATTAATTAGATATTTGCCCAGAATGTTCGGGCGCGACGCTGTTGCTGATGCCAAAGCCGCAGAGCTGGACTATAGCGGCGGGGCAACCCACCCGGTTCCCGGTGCACCGGGGGCGTTGACAATGGGTTTTTCCCCTTATGACCTGCGCGCTTTTGATGTGACGCATAAAACCTTTATAGGCAAAACGGTTTCTCAATTGGCAAAAACCTTCCCTGCAACCCCTATCTTACGTGTTGTTCGCAGTGGTAAGGTGCTGGATCTTTCCAGCGATCCAACCCTGGAATTAAATGACATTGTTACCGTTCGCAGCGATGTGCATGAACTGATTTTCACCGATGGAGAACTGATCGGACCGGAATCAGATAACCAGCTGGCACGCCAGGTCACCATCGAAGTGGCCGATGTTCACGTCGCTTCTCATGCGATTTCAGGAAGCAGTATCGCGGAACAGCAACAGTCAGGTCTGGTGGGAGGAGTTACTATTCAGGCACTGTTTCGGTCAGGTAATGAAATCCCTGTGGGTCCAGACAGTGAGGTGCGCTTTGGAGATGTAATTCGCCTGGCAGGTCCAGACGCGGCTATTCAGCTTGCCGCAAAACATTTTGGCGGACGGGCGATCCTGCCGACTATGAAGTCCGAGATACTCTATCTGGCCTTTGCCATGCTGGTTGGATATCTGGTGGGTATTATTACGGTTCATGTCGCCGGAATTCCCTTTGCCCTGGGGACTTCTGCCGGGTGTATTCTTGCGGGTATCGGTGTTAGTTACTGGCGCAGCCGTAACCCTGAATTTGGCGGTCCGGTACACGAAGGCGCGCGCAGTTTCCTGCAGGATTTCGGGCTGAATGTCTTTGTCGCCGTACTGGCAGCGAATGTGGGGCCTAAGGTCATTACCGCATTGGCAGGCGATACCATTGTGTGGCTTGCCATTATCGGTACAGCGGGAGCCTTGATCCCGCCTTTTGTCGCCTTTTGGGTGGGTGAATCGAAAAGCTCAGTTGCGGCTATCCCGTACCCCGTGACCTATGCACTTACCACAGTACTGACACTGATCGGCGGCTATATATCGATGATTCTGTCCTGATCGTGCTGATCGTCCATTGAGTCGTTGCCAAGGCTATGAAAGGGTGCTAAAGAGATGTTATAATTTTTTAGGATAACAGTTAGTTGTGAATTGGAAAAGCCCTATATGGAGGTAGTTTGCGACCAAACAGAATACTTCCAAAACAGGCAATTTCCAAATGCATTACAAAGATATCAAGGCTCAGGTTCGTAAGCAACCAAAAACCGAACATCCCAATTGGTATCGTCTCAATCGAAAGGAAAAAAAACTGATTGCCCCCCACAACGTTCTGACCAAAAAGAGACAAGCCCTTATATTGGGATGGAAAGCAAACAAAATCGTGCGTTTATCGGCTTACCTCTTAACCGCAAGAAAATGATCAGTCATGTGCAAATGTCCCAGTTCAGATTGTCGTTTTCATATGCCCAGATGATCAAGGCGATCAGGCCGTTTTCACGGCGGCATCCCCTTCACGCTTCAAGGCCTTGGTAGCCTGTTCGCGTAATTTGTATTTCTGAATCTTACCTGATGCCGTCGTGGGATATTCGTCTATAAGAAAGAAAAAAGTCGGTATCTTATGAAAGGCGATCTTATCCTTACAAAAGGCTTTCATCTCCTCCTGTGAGGGTTTCTCCCCGCCCCTGGTCTGGATATAGGCGACAACTTCCTCACCGTACTTTTCACTCGGCACCCCTACCACCTGAACATCTGTAATTGCCGGATGGGTATACAGAAATTCCTCTATCTCTCGCGGGTAAATATTTTCTCCTCCCCGGATAATCATATCCTTGATGCGGCCGGTAATTTTACAATAGCCGTTTTCATCCATCACGGCCAGGTCACCCGTATGCAGCCAGCCATCAGTATCGATCGCTTTCCGGGAAGCCTCTTCCATCTTGTAATACCCCTTCATCACATGGAACCCCCGGGTACACAGTTCCCCCTGTTCGCCCGGCGGCAACGGGGTGCCGTCACCAGCCGGATCAACAATCTTGACCTCCACATCGGGCAGTGCCCGGCCCACGGTACTGACCCGTAATTCCAGAGGATCTTCGGTCCGGGTCTGGGTGATACCCGGTGAAGATTCAGTTTGCCCGTAAACAATGGTCATTTCATCGGCGCCCATGATATTTTTATCAACAACTTTTTTCATAATCTCAATCGGACAGGGGGATCCGGCCATGATCCCGGTGCGCAAGCTTGAGGTGTCGTAATTTTTTTGGGCCATTTCTTGCAACTCGGCAATGAACATGGTCGGCACACCGTGAACGGCGGTGCATTTTTCGGCCTCGATGGTTTCGAGCACCAAATCCGGCTTGAACTGGATCACCGGCGTCATACAAGCTGCCGATACCAGACAGGTCAAGGTACCTAATACACAGCCAAAGCAGTGGAAAAAAGGGACCGGAATGCACAGACTGTCTTTTGTACTCAGTTTCATGCACTCGCCAATGCTTTTGGCATTACCGATGAGGTTGGTATGGCTCAACATCACGCCTTTGGGAAAACCGGTGGTACCGGAAGTATACTGCATGTTGACGACATCCTCCGGATCAAGACACTCCTGACGTTGCCTCAGTTCCTCATCTGAGATGGCCTTGCCTTTTTCGATCATTTCATCCCAACTGAACATGCCGGGCTGCTTTCCCTCGCCAATGTAGACGATATTTTTCAAAAGGGGCAGTTTTTCCGACTTCAATTGGCCGGGATGGGCATCTTTCAATTCCGGACAGACCTCGTCGATGACCTTCAGGTATTCGTCTGGTGTGCGCACCCCGCCGATCAGCACGAGCGTGGTGGCATCAGACTGTTTTATCAGGTATTCCAACTCGAATGATTTGTAATTGGTGTTGACCGTTACCAGCACGGCGCCCATCTTGGCTGTCCCGAATTGGCAGTACAGCCATTCGGGCACGTTGTTGGCCCAGATGGCGATTTTTTCGCCTTTTTCAACACCCAGCGCCATGAAGCCCTTGGCCACATCGTTGCAGATCCCCTGCAACTGTCTGTAACTGAAGCGAATATTGCGTTCGTGATAATTTACCGCCGGGCTAGTGCCAAACTGATCGGCAACCTTATCAACCAACTGGCCAATGGTGGTTTGTCCAACTTCATATTTCGGTAGCTGCATGGTTTTCTCCTTTTCATGATATGAACAATAATGCAGCTGGGACGACTGCCAGCTGTGACAATAGCACTCGCGCTTTATTTCAGCCAAAAGCGCCAGGCGCAAAACCACTCTGGCGGATGGGTATCCGGCGGACAACCAACGCATTCGGTTTGTATGCGCGGATCAATGGTTTCGGCAAAGCGTGCATATTCAACCAGACCGCCTGATTTACAAGGGTAATCGTCGAGTCCTTTGCGTTGGCGGGCGGCCTGAACGCGGCAAACATTCATTTTGAAGACAACGCTGTCACCTTCTTTCTCAAAACTCTGGGTGTTGATACGGGCATAGACCCTGAATTTTAAGGCTTTTTCGAGACCTTCCAATCCTGCATTGGGGCCAAGTTCGAGCACCCTGGCAATGGTATCAGCTTCAAACGGTGAAAAATGCCCCCAGCATGAATCGTTACAGCGTTTGGCATCATTCATGCCGTGGGCAAATTCAACCCCCTGAAACCAAACCCCGTCATTGGCCAGCCAGTTGACACTGACCGCATCAATCAGAGCTTCCAGCTTTTCGGCCGGCATCTCAAGCAGGGGTTTGGGCAGGCCGTTTTCAACCTCAAAGTCCAGCACCTTGCCGAGCCGCTTGAGTTGAATGGCCGAGCTACGCTCAAACACTGCCGATAACAGTGCAAGGGCCTTTTGCATCCCGAGTTGATGGCGCACTTCGGTAAACCAAAGGCCGTAGTGAACAATGATACGGTGGAAAAAATCTTTTACCAGTTGCACTTTTTGGGTTTTATCGAGATCTCCTATGGCATCCCATGCCTGGTTCATCGCCTTTCTCCTTATAGGGTTTCATAAAAAGGTCTTTTTTAGCGGTTTTACCCTGCGTAACTTGCTGAAATTACTAAGGGCGATTTTTCAATTTTTGACTTTTTACGGGACTATCAAGTGTAAGGCACTAAAAACGGTTAAATGGCCCTCGGCGGCCCGTTCATTATGCTGTCGGCAATAGCGCGGACAGCTTGCAGGTTGCCGGCTGACCCACCGGTTAGTCTTCCTGCAAAGCCTTGATGTCGGTATAATACTCAAGGACTTGGGGGTTTTTCAAAGCCTCCTTGTTTTTCACCGGCTTTCCTTCAATGGTTTTTTTGACGGCGATCTCAACTTTTTTCATATTCAAGGTATAGGGAATATCGGCAACGGCAATAATCTTGGCCGGCACATGGCGGGGTGAGGCATGGGTGCGGATGGCCTGGCGAATCTTTTCACAAAGCCTTTCAGTCAACTCATAACCTACGTTCATTTTAACAAACAGGATGACCCGCACATCGTTTTTCCAGCTCTGACCGACCACCAGCGAATCCTCAATTTCAGGTAGCATATCCAATCGGCGATAGATTTCGGCCGTACCAATCCGCACGCCGCCGGGGTTCAGGGTGGCATCCGAGCGACCGTAGATGATGACGCCACCCCGGTCGTTAATTTCGATATAGTCGCCGTGACGCCATACGCCGGGGTAAAGATCAAAATAGGCGTTGTGGTATTTTTCTCCATCCGGATCGTCCCAAAAATAAATCGGCATGGAGGGAGAGGGTGCCGTGCAGACCAGCTCACCCTGGGTGTTACGCACGGAATGGCCCTTTTCGTCAAAGGCCTCGACCTTCATGCCCAGTCCCCGACATTGCAACTCTCCGGCATAAACCGGGCCAATGGGGTTGCCCAGGGCAAAACAGCCGTTGATATCGGTTCCGCCAGAAATGGAGGCCAGCTGCAAATCCTTTTTGATCTCCTGGTAGACAAAATCAAACCCCTCGATAGACAGAGGCGAACCGGTGGACAAAACGGCTCGCAAGGGGCGAAGGTCAAATTGCTTGCCTGGCTTGATACCCGTTGCCATCAAAGCGGAAATGTAACCGGCGCTGGTTCCAAAAACCGTTACCTTTTCATCCTGGGCCATCTGCCACAAGGCTTCAGGACCAGGATAAAACGGGTTGCCGTCATAAAGCACCAGGGTTGCGCCAACACCCAGGCCACAGGTAAGCCAGTTCCACATCATCCAGCCACAGGTGGTGAAATAAAAAAGGGTATCTTCCCGTTTAAGATCCGTATGCAAAAGATGCTCTTTGAGCTGATGCAGCAAAATACCGCCAGCACCTTGCACCATGCATTTGGGAAGGCCGGTGGTTCCCGATGAATACATGATATAAAGGGGATGATCGAATGGCAGTTGGGCAAAAGCGACCTCCGGGGCGTCGTCTATTTTAAAATCACGATATAAAACGGCATGGGGTAGCGGCGTCAGATCGGGATTGGATGCCGTATAAGGAACGACCACAAGTTTTTCAACCGAATTGATTTGCTGGAGGATCCTGCCGATCCGCTCCAGGCTGTCGATACGACGACCCTTGAAAAAGTAGCCGTCAGCGCTGAACAAGACCTTGGGTTTGATCTGGCCGAAACGATCCAGCACCCCCTTGATGCCGAAATCCGGGGAACATGACGACCAGGCGGCCCCCAGCGCCGTTGCGGCCAGCATGACGATGATCGTTTCGGGCATATTGGGCATAAATCCGGCCACCCGATCACCCGCTGTCACCCCCGATGCTTCAAGGGCTGCGGCAACCTGGCATACTTCCCGGTACAGCTGGGCGTAGGACAATCTGCGTCGCACCTGATCTTCGCCATAAAACAGCAAGGCAGTGCGATCGTCCCGATAACGCAGCAGGTTTTCAGCAAAATTGAGCCGTGAACCCTTGAACCATTTGGCACCAGGCATTTTTTCTGCTTCGAGAATTGCTTCCGGCGGAACCGATTGAATAATGTTGGCATACTCCCAGAATTGTTCCCAGAAGTCGGCAATCTTTGTTACCGACCACTCCCAAAGGGCGGGGTAATCTTCAATAGAGAGGCCATGGCGTTGGTTGACACGGTCAATAAAGGCCGTCATATTGGCATTTTTGATTTTTTCGGCCGAAGGTTCCCACAAAAGCTTGGCCATTTTCGTCTCCTTCAGATAGACGTTGCGGTTATTGATTGAAAAGTACGGCCAGAATCGTTGCCTTCTCTTCCCTGGCCGTAATCCAGTGGGGACTGGCCGAGGCATAATAGGCGCTGTCGCCAGGGTTCAGTTCGTGCGTTTTGCCCCCAATCTCAAGCACGACCTTCCCTTGCAGCACATAGACGAACTCTTCACCATCATGCTGGGAGACTTCTTTTTTCTCACTGGCCGCCAGTTGTACCAGCAGCGGTTCCATGTGGCGTCCCTGTACGGCTGCCGCCAAGGATTTATAGAGATATAAATGCTGGGCACCCTTTTGGGAAGTTGAACGGGAGACACGTTGTTGATCCTTGACACGGGTGATCGCGTAGGGCCTGTCTCCTTCGCCGGAAACAAGGCCGCCGACGGCCGCGTCCAGAGCTTTGGAAAGCTTCATCGCTGTTCCCAGTTGGGGCATGATCTCATCGTTTTCGATCTTTTCCAGAAATTCCGGACTGTAATCGGTTATGCCGGCCAGCTGTTCCAGGGAAAACCCTTTTTCCTTACGGAGCTGTTGGATACGCTCACCAATCTCCCTGGTGTCGTCACTGTCGGCGGAGGGGATTTCTCCGGTCAATTCAGCAAAATAGTCCACGTTAATATGGGGCAACTCTTTTTTGGCGCTCACGATGTCTCCTTCCGGTTACGGGTTCATAGAGAGCCTCAGGGCTGATATTGTTCAGGCAATTGGGCCTTCTCGCCCCAGCTTTTGGGTAAATTCTGACTTGGATCTTCTCCCAGATTGGCCTTGTGCTTGTCCAGTCCGGGACGGGCAAACTGGAGATGCCCCTCTTTCAGGGTCCGGCCGTTTAAGATTGCCTCGCTACGCAGCCGTCGGCCGATGGTGCGTTCCAGCTGACGGCCCAGCCACAAGACACGGTCCACGTCCCAGCCGTGTTCAATGTTCATCTCATCGATCTGCACAAGGGTATCTTCTAAGGTTACCAGGCCGACATAGCGCGGGTCATCATAATAATATTCACCGGTACCTTTGACCGGACAATCATCCAGGAAGTTGGCCGGCTGCCCCCCCAAACCGCCGAGTGTCGCCTCGAAATGGTCAATACCGGCCTGCAAGGCGGCCAGCACCGAGGCTGCGGCTACCCGCTTGGTTTCATGAAAATGGGCAATATGCAGGCTGGTATCGGGAATTTCATCCAGAATCATCGAAAAATAACGGTAGACATCGGGTGCCGAGGCGCTGCCGTCATGATCGGCGTGCTCTACATCATGGGCCCCGATTTCAAGCCAGCGTTTGGTAAATTCAACGGCATCTTTCATATCGGTGGCGCCACCGATGGGGCTGCCCCAGATGGTGCTGACCGTGCCACACATCTGAATACCGGCATCGGTGCACTTCTTGATGCAGCGTTCCGCCTCCTCCCAGTAATTGGGCAGGCTGGTGCCCGAATTGGCAAAATGGTGTTCTTCTTCGGTTGAAACCATCATCAGCACCCGATCCGGGCCGATACCTTTTTCCTTGAGACGGATGGCGCGGTTCACAGCCGATTCGCGAATGGTGATACAGGTCAGGACAATATCTTCATAATTGATGCCTTTACGCTGGCACTTGTTCTTGAAACGGTCATCACGCAAATGGGCCAGCAGTTCTTCAGCATCCCGAAACTGGGGCATCAGGTAGGGATTGCCCAGGTTGGTCACTTCGATGTTACGGCAGCCAGCAAAGATCAGTTCTTCCAGATAAAATTTTTTGGCCGCTGTGGAGATGAATTTTTCCTCGTGCTGGAACCCGTCGCGGATGGTAATATCGCCAATGGTTACCTTGCGGGGCATGCGGGGAAAAATTTTCCAGTAATCATATTCGGTTTTTGCTGTCATTGAGATTCTCCTTTATCAGATAATTAGAAACGAAAATTGCCAAAAGATGGCTTCCCGATAGGTTTCAGCAGGCTCACTTCAAAGGCCATGGCCAGCCACGCCCGCAGATCGGAAAATTTCAAAACGGCATCATTGAGAAGCCGTGCACCACAATAAAAAGGATGGGCTTCCCCGTCGTATTTGGCGATCATTTTGTCCTGAAACGCCTTTTGCTCCTCGTCACTCATGGGCTGGCCTTTGGCGGCGCGGTTACGTGCTTCAATCGAAAGCAATACGCCAGCAGCACTACGACCACTCATGACACCGGTGCGGGCACGCATGGTATGAAAAAGAAAATGGGGCCGATAGGCCCGGCCACACATCCCATAATTGGCCGCTCCATTGTCGGGCCCAATGACCAGCTGGATGCGCGGCACTTGCGTGCAGGATACAGCCCGCACCATATTGGCGCCATATTTTCCGATGCCCTGATGTTCCGACTCGGAACCAACCATATAACCGGGTGCGTTCTGCACGAAAAGCAGCGGTGTTTTTTCCTGACTGCAGCGCACAATCCACTCGGCTGCCTTGCGGGCCGCCTCGGCAAAAATAATACCCACGGCGTTGGAGGCGATAACGCCCACCGGGATACCCTCAATACGGATTTTACCGGTAATGATATTGTCGCCCCGGCCCGGTGCATAATGGCGTTTGTATTCATAAAAAGAACTGTCATCGGCAAGAGCCTGTAAGACCATACGGCCATCAATGCTCTTAAAAACACTCGCCGGCAAATGATCGTAGAGACTACCGGCGTCGGCCGCCGGTGGGGTTGCGGCATATCGGTGGCCATGAAATTCCTGGGGTTTGTCAAGGGCCAAAATCTCCCGCACCCGAGCCACGGCCTCGGCCTGATTTTTGCAAAAATGGTCAGCGCCGCCTGAAATATGAGTATGTACCTTTGCACCCCCCAAATCTTCAGCCGAAATAACCTCGCCGGTGGCCATTTTAACCAGGGGCGGTCCGCCGAGAAACGAATACGACATCTGATCAATCATGATCGACTGACAGGCCATGAACACAATATAGGCCCCGCCGGCCGTGTTCCCGCCTGTACTCAGGGTGATCTGCTTCAGTCCCATGGCGGACATGCGGGCCATGTTGTAAAACATCGACCCGAAGTGGCCGTCATCGGGGAACACATCGGCCTGCATCGGTAAAAAGGCCCCGCCGGAGTCAGCAATATAGACGCAGTTAAGGCCACATTGTTCGGCAATGGCCTGGGCGCGCATATGCTTTTTGAGAGTGATGGGGAAATAGGTGCCGGCCTTGACCCGGCTGTCATTGCCGAAAATCATCGTCCAGTTCCCATTGATCTTGCCAATACCGGTGACGACACCGCCTGCGGGGACATCCTCGATTCCACCCGGATAGTTCAGACCAAAACCGGCCAGCAGGCCGAGTTCAAAAAAATGGGTCTGCGGATCAATCATCTGGGCGATCAGATGCCGCACGGGCTGCTTGCCCTGTTTCGCCAGACGCTCAACGGCCTTTTGCCCGCCAGGCCAGGTGGCGGCCTGAATCTGTTCGTCGAGCGTTTTTTCCTCGTTCTCCCAATATAGACGGTTTTCGCTCATATTTCCTCGCTTTCAGGCCTCGTCGTAAAGGTCTCAGCACCCCTTGAAGCGGGGCTTGCGTTTTTCTCGAAAAGCGGCCAGGCCTTCGAGCCGGTCTTCGGTGGGAATCGTCACCCAGTAAGCATTGGATTCTATTGCCAGGCCCGTATGTAAGTCAGTTTCAAGGCCATAATTGATGGCATACTTCGCCTGCTCGATGGCAATTGGGCCGGTCTCAAGAATCATTTCAGCCAGTTGGCGGCATTTGGGCAACAAATCGGGGCCTTCGGCCACACCATTGACCAGACCGATCCTGGCCGCCTCGTCGGCATCGACCCGGCGGCCGGTAAAAATCAGCTCCTTGGCCTTGCCCTTGCCTATCAGCCGGGGCAAGCGCTGGGTGCCGCCCGCACCGGGAATGATCGCCAGGCGGGTTTCCGTCAGCCCCATGGTGGCCCTCTGGCTGGCAATGCGGACATCACAGGCCAGTGCCAATTCGGTACCGCCGCCCAGGGCCACGCCGTTGATGGCACCGATCACCGCCTTGGGCAGACATTCGATGCTGGTAAACAATGAACGAATGGTAAAGATGAACTCCTTGACCTGAACCGGCGACAAGGTGGTCCGTTCTTTTAGATCTGCCCCGGCACAAAAGGCCTTTTCACCAGCGCCGGTGATGATGATAACCCGGGTATCCGGATCAAAACGCAGCCCTTCAACGGCATCGCGCAATTCCCGTAAAAGCTGAAAGTTGAGCGAATTCATCGCCTTGGGTCGGTTAAGGGTCAGGGTCGTAATCTGGTTTTCTTTTTCAATGGTCAGCAGTGAGGTCGCCATGGTCTCTTTCTCTCCTCTTGTGCTCATTTAACAGCCAATGTAGCGTGAAATAACGATCCGCTGCACTTCCGAGGTGCCTTCCCCGATATCCAGCAGCTTCTGATCGCGGTAAAAGCGTTCGACCCCGTATTCTTTCATCAGGCCGTAGCCGCCATGAATCTGTACGGCATGGTTGGCCACCCGCCCCATCAGTTCGGAGCAATACAACTTGGCCATGGCCGCCTCTTTTTCAAAGGGGCGATGCTGGCTGCGCAGCCAGCAAGCCTTGTAGAGCAGATTTCGGGCGCATTCGATTTCCAGGGCGCAGTCAGCCAGCTTGAAGGCCACGGCCTGAAATTTACTGATCGGCTGCCCAAATTGCCTCCGTTTTTTGGCGTATTTCAGGGCGGCTTCATAGGCCCCCTGGGCCCCGCCAAGTCCCATGGCACCAATCGAAAGACGACCGCCGTCAAGGGTTTTGAGCATTTGATGAAATCCATCACCCTGTTTGCCAAGAATATTTTCCTGGGGGACACGCACATCATCAAAATAGAGTTCTGCCGTGTTCGAAGAGCGCCACATCATTTTCTTGTGCATGGGTACGACCTTAAATCCCTTGGTACCATGCTCGACAATGAAACAGGTGTATTCGGGGCGCCCCGAATCAAGTTCGCCGGTTATGGCCTGTACCGTTACGCCCAGGGAGAGGTCGCAGGCGGCATTGGTAATGAATATTTTGGAACCGTTGATGATCCATTCGTTGCCGTCCCTGACAGCCGTGGTTTTGCTGCCGCCGGCATCGGAGCCGGCTGTCGGTTCGGTCAGCCCGAATCCCCACAAGGCCCCTCCCTTGCACAGTTTGGGCAGGTATTTCTTCTTCTGGGTCTCGTTACCAAAATAATAGAGGGGGCCGATACCCAGGGAGTTATCGGCGGCAATCGTGGCGGCCTGGGAGCCGTCAACTCTTGCCAACTCTTCCACGGCAATAATATAGGAAATATAGTCCATACCCTGGCCTTCGTATGCTTCGGAGACAAACATACCAAAAAGGCCAATTTCGCCCATTTTTTTTGTCAGTTCGACGGAAAAGGTTTCGCTCTCGTCCAGCTCCGCCGCTACCGGTGCGATTTCGGCCTGGGCGAACTTGCGTACTTCCCTGCGGACCATTTTCTGTTCTTTGGTCAGATCAAAATCCACAATGTCCTCCTTTCTTAGGCTTGAGGCCGGGAAAATCAAATCGAACAACCGACCGGTCGTTAGGTTTCAGGAAACATAAAAAAGCTGATGCCGGATTACGGAAAAAAGTCTCATGTTTTATGGTGAATGCTGTAACCCACTGAGCACAAAATCTTCATAAATGGCGGCAATCTGATTCACTGACAAACGGCCGTCAGGTTTGAACCAGCTTGCGCCGGCCGTGCACAGAGTTAAAATGGCGTAGGATATAATCTTGCTGTCAGCCTGGGTAAAAAAGCCCTTCTGGCGACCCGTTCTTATCAATTGCTGAAAAATCTGTTCGTATTTATCCCGTTTGCCGACAATGATCTGGTAATGTTCCCGGGTCAAGCCCCGCAATTCGCTGCTGGCAATAAAGGTCTCTTTCTGGTGTTCAAGGTGAAAGCGTACATGTCCCCGTACGGCACGCTTTAACTGTTCGGTAACCTCCGCGTCGACGGCAAGGTTTTCCTTAAGGTGCGCGGTAAGGTTATCCATGGTTGTTCTCAGGATATGAAACAGCAGCTCTTCCTTGCTGGGATAATGATAATAAATGCTCGATTTCTGGATTCCGCAGCCCTGGGCGATTTCGGCAATACTGGTTGCATAATAGCCTTTCTGAAAAAACAGCTCAATGGCCACCGCTTTGATGGTTGCCTTCATGTTACCCACAATAGTCACCCCAAAAGAACTGCAAAACAGGCCAAAACCATTTTTTCTAACGTCCGTTCGTTAGATAAAATAGAGAAAACTGTTTTGTCAAGAGAAAATTAGAGATTCCACAACGGTGGGGAAAATGCGGCCATAAGGAGTGAATCAATGCCCGTCCATCACTTTTTTAATTGTCCGGACGGGCATTGATTATCAGTCGTTCACAATTAACCGATCACGCTGAAGCTGCTATCGGGATTGATCTTCCGTTTGCGATGGAAAACCGAGGTAGCGATCGTCACGCCCAGATGGGGAAGCTTGTACGCCATCGGTTTGGCGTCATGATCATAACCTTCTTCGACCTTTTTGATCAGTGCGGCCATCATGGCGCCGACAACCGGTGCCGTTTTGAACTGGTTGCCACTGGTTCCGATGGCTTGATAGTAGCCGTCCAGATCCGATTTGTCGTAAATCGGCAGCCAGTCATCACTGACATCGTAGAGATCCACAATCCCGGCGGTTTTATTGGGGATCGGCATATCCGGGATACGGCGGGCCAGACGATAGACCTGTGCCTTCCACTGTTCCTCGGTGACCTCCTGGTTGTAATTGTCCGGGTCCACAAACTCTTTCGGATCACATTCAGGATCGACACTACCGGTAAGGATCATGTTTCCTGCCTCCGGGCGGTAGTATGCACCGATATCGGCATCGTTGGTGTGATAACCATCCTCCAGCGGTTTGAAACCTTCCGGCGGCGGCACAACGTGTACTTCATGTCTCAAGGCTTTGGTTTTGATCAGGTTGTTGTCTGTTTGACCAGCCATTTCAGTTACCTTGAATGAGTGCGGACCGGAAACGTTGACCACGATGTCGGCATCGATTTCGGTACCGTCGGCCAGCGTAACACCCTTCACCTTGTTGTTTTCCTGCCGGATGCCGGTGACTGTCTGGTTATACAGGAAGGTCGCGCCCACATTCTTGGCCGCTGCTTCCACATTTTGCGTGGCCAAGGTAGGATCGCCAACGTAGCCGGATTCCGGGGTGAAGCAAGCGCCGTCAAGGTGTTCGGTCGGCTCGTCATTGAAATGCGGGTCATCATACCGTTTGGGCGGATAAAAAGAGTGGAAGTCACCGATGGGAACTTTCTTTTTCAATTTGTCCACATCCCATTCCTCAAATTTTACGCCAACTTCCTCAAAGTTCTTTTTGATTTTCGGCCAGTCAATGACCCGGCTTTTAATGAAAATAGAACCGGTGTTGTGAAATGGAGCAATGCCTCTTTCATCATCGACACCAAGATATTCCCGCCAGTTATGCCAATACCAGGCAGACTCGTAGGCCAGGGCCACGCCGTCACGGGTAGAGTAGTAAAAACGGATGTTTCCGCATGAATTACCGGTGGACCCGATCCCGGCGGTCGATTCTTTGTCGATATTGAGTGTTTTGTACCCGAGTTTGCTCAGTTCAAAAGCGGTGCAGCATCCAATAATGCCTGCCCCAATGATTATTGCATCGTACTTTTTCTCCATCACTTTAACCCTTTCTTTTGTTATGTATTTACCTTAAGTTAAACGTACACCAAGCTACAAATCTGATCAAATTGTTTTGCCGGCGGAGGTTATACCGTGAGCGGAAAAAGATTCATGTTCATGTGGACGTCCTCAACGCCTTCGATGCTTGAGACAGCTTTCCGACACGTCTCGATTTCATCTTTGAATCTGGCCAGACCGGCTAAAGAGACGGCGCCCTGAACCACTTCGATTCTTTCCAAGACAATTCCCGGAAATCCCACGAGGACTTCATTTATCCTTTGCTCCAGGGCCTTATCCGCCAGCATCTTCTTTACCTTTTCCGAGCGATACTGGAACTCTGGAGAATTGACTGCCTCCAGAATCAGCGATGTGGCCGTATCCACTGACATGGTTCGGGTATTAAGAACCAGGTCGTACATATTTTCGTCATCCCAGTCGATATCGAAAAAGGAACGTATGAACCCCGAAGAATCGCGGTCGTTCACCACAATAAGCCGTTCACATTGATTTTTGTCAAATCCCTCTTGATCCATCAGGTACTGTATTCGGTTCTTCACAGGAGCAACGATTCTGACCTTCAGCGTCCCGGGGATATCTTTCAGCAAGGCCTGGCCACCTCGCCCGAGAATGATGACGTTTCCTCCTTTAGCGAAATCGTAGATCGCGGCCCGTAGCAAATAGATGAACTTCTTTTTCTGGTCGGATAGAGACTGCCATACGGTCGGCTTCTTACCGTCGAACTTCTCAAATTCAAGTTCTCGAAATCCCTGACTGGCCAGCGCGTCACCAATCTTCACTTTGTCGACGAACTGGTACTTTAGCTTTGCAGCTACGGCTTTGGCAATTTCATCACCAAGGCTTCCCTTTTGCCTGGAGACGGTTATGATGGCCATGGTGTTCCTCCACTTTATTTAGGTTTCATGCTCTTATGATGAACAACGACCATTTGGCTTTCGTAACCTCGATCCGAAGGTTGCAAGTGCGATCTACACTGCGGCACTTCAATCCAAATCCATCCTGACAGCCGGCAACACATTGAAAGATTGGAAAAATTCGCTTTACAGACTTAAATATTCCCGCAATGCATCCCGTGTGCTGTCAAAGGCCAACTCGTTCCATGGAATTTCGTCCGCTGAAAACGTCTCGGCCACTAGGGTTTCATCCATGGCTTTAAGCGTCCCTCCCACGACGTTGACCAGGTAGACAACGATCACGGTTGGATGTCCCGTATAGGAATAGACATTCAGCAAACGCTTGATGGCCACCTTCAGATTGCATTCTTCCAGGGTCTCACGGATGGCGGCATCCTCGACCCGCTCACCACGATCCATAAACCCACCCGGATACACCCACTTGCCATAACCCGGCTCGATCCCCCGTTTGAGCAAAACAATTTTTCCGTCTATGATCGGCAACGTACAGGCTGCAACCTTCGGGTCTTCAAAAAATATGCAGCGACACGCCGTACAGACATTGCGTTCAGGCCCATCATCATTTATTCTTCTGTATTCCAGTGTCCCTCCGCAGTGAGAACAAAAACGAGGATTTTGTCCATGATCATGGACGTGTTCGTGGTGCGTATCAGCCATGCCTTGTCCTCCTGACGACGCCTATGCTGTTTGCCACCTTAAAGCCGCCAGCCGCGGCACAGCGAAAAGTATCCTTTATCCATCTAAACGATGAAGTTCTTCGTTGGACACCGAAAATGCCCATGACCTGTGCAGGTCATGGTTATGTTATAGGGTTTGTCCGGCGATCTGTGTTTGACAAAGCCGTCGAGGCATCTCTTTTATGGCTTTTAAAAAGCTTGTTAAAATGCTCTGCGGAAGTCAGGGTAATGGGATCCAGATAGAGATCCGCTTCATCTACGGTCATCATTCCTGATTCAATGACGACTTCTTTGATGGTTTTTCCCTCCTGATCAGCCTGTTTGGCGATGCGTGAGGCCGCCTGGTAGTCAAAAAGGGTTGCAAGAACCGTCGAGAGCGCCAGCGAGCTTTGGGCGTCCTGCCTGCACTTTTCTTCATGAACCTGTATCCCGTCAATGCACTTGGCTGCAAGAAGGGGCAGGCACCGGGACAGGAGGTTACAGGATTCGGTGATACAATTCAGAATCAGTGATTCCCATACGTTTAAATTCAATTCTCCTTCGCAGGCACGCGTTATGGCAACATCGTTGCCGAGCACCCGAAAATAAACCTGCATTGCCATCTCGGGCATGACCGGATTGACCTTTCCAGGCATGATCGAGGATCCCGGCTGGACGGCGGGAAGCCTGATTTCACCCAGACCGGCTCTGGGACCGGAGGACATGAGGCGCAAATCGCCTGCAAGTTTGTTCAGGTTCAATCCGACGTTTTTGACGACGGCAGATGTCTTGACCCAGAAATCAGTGTTTTGCAGAGCATCGAACAGGTTCTTCTCGGGAACGACGGCCAGGCCGGAAACAATTTCAAGCTGCTGGAAAAGATGCTCCTTGTACCGTGGAAAAGTACCGAACTCGGTACCGATGGCGGTGGCGGACATGGGAAGTTCCAGACAAATCTTGCGAACAAAACGAACCTCGGTGACCATCCGTTCAAAAGCACTTCGATATCCGCTGAATTGCTGTCCCAAAGTAATCGGCAGTGCATCCTGAAGGCAGGTTCGGGCGATTTTTACGACCTTTTGGAACTCCTTTTCCTTGGCGCTTAACGAACGGATGAAATCCACCAGGACCTGCTCCAGCCCCCCGAGGGCATGGTACACCGTCATCTTCATGGCTGCCGGGATGACATCGTTGGTAGACTGCCCCATATTGACATGGGTGTTGGGATGAATGCCGCCGCCATCCTTGGCACCCGACATAATTTCGTTGGCCATGCTGGCAAGGACTTCGTTGACATTCATGTTTGCCGACGTACCGCCGCCACCATGGTAGATGTCTACCAGATAGGCGTCCGGTTTGAAATTTTCTACAATTCTATCGGCCGCCTGACAAATCGCATCGCAAAAAGTGTCGCTCAAGGCACCGACCTTGTTGTTGGCGATCGCGGCAGCCTTTTTGATCTGTACAATGCTTTGAATGAAATTGGGCACGTCGGCAATGGTTTTGCCTGAAATATTGAAATTTTCCTTGGCACGCAGGGTCTGAATACCGTAATACAGTGATTCATCCAGTTGGCGCTCGCCCAGGGCATCATATTCTGTACGCATCGTCCAATTCTCCTCTTGATTTCAGATGCAGATGGATCCGGCTATTGCCGATCTTGCGATCCAATGCTCCACTTTCTTCCATCAATGGTTGTGCCAAGGTGCCTCTCCATTCTGGTCAATATCCCAGGTCTTTTCCCATTTGAACAACGGTCACTGGAATTTTGGATTTTTTTACCACCCTATTTACCGTTTGGCTGCTCCGTTTATGGTTGTTGCCCATGACGATTAAATCTACATTATGGGCCTCGGCCTGCTCCAAAATAGATGCAACATGACGGCCCTCCACGACCAGCGGGTCGATCTGGACGTCAATCTTGTGCCCCAATGCTTCGAGCTCCTCGGTATAGAAACGGGTTACCCGTTGCCGGATTTCCTTGATGATCGAGGTAACCCCCTCATCATGCACTTTGTCGACCATTTCATCGGGTAAATACTTCTTGATCAGCTCACGGCCCAGTTCGCCCAGCGGCTCCATTACATAGAGCATGAGCATTTTGGCGTCGTATTGCTTCGCCAGAGACACGGCATACCTGAACACCCGCTTGGACTCGGGCCGCATTGCAGTTGCATACAGTATTGTTTTGATTTTCGGTATTGACACGAAACACTCCTATAGTATCGAGTTGGGAATCCAAAGTACGATGATGGGAAAAATGCTGAGAAGAAGCACAGCGATGCACATTAAGATGAAAAAGGGAAAAGCGGCCGCGACCACCGATCCGATGGGCCGACCCGTAAGTCCTTGAAGGATGAACAGATTGAATCCGACCGGCGGTGTAATCTGCGCCAGTTCGATCATCAGTACCATAAAAACACCATACCAGATCGGATCAAAACCTGCGGCAACGATCATCGGCAGCGTAATCGGCAGGCTCATGACGATGATGGAGATGCCATCCAGGAAGCATCCGAGTACGATGTAAAATCCCACCAGAATGATCAATAGCATATAAGGAGACAATTCCAGCATTTTAATTAGTTTGACCAGTTCAGCAGGAAGGTGCAGATAACCGAAGGCCGTTGAAAGAAACGCGGCACCCACCAGGATTGAACAAACCATAGCCGAGGTTTTGACGGCCCCCATGGCCGATTCGAGAATAATTTTCCAGGAAAAAGAGCCCATTATCGCAATCAGGATGAAGGTGCCTGCCACGCCGACCGCAGCAGCTTCCGATGGCGTAACGATGCCGCTGTAAATGCCGCCCAGAATAACGACCATCAAAATAATAACCGGCGACAGATCTTTGATGGCAAAAATATACTGCATAAAGGTATATTTTTCTTTTTCCTGGGGAGCCAGACTCTTATCGAAGATGTTGCGCACCACGATATAGGAAGAGTACAGAAAAGCCACGAGCAACCCCGGTAAAATTCCGGCAGCAAACAATTTGGCAATGGAAACCTCGGCCAGGACGCCGTAGACGATCATAACGATGGAGGGCGGAATCAGAAACCCGAGACTGCCGGCTCCGGCAAGCGACCCCACGGCCAAATCGCTGTCATAACCGCGTTCATCCAACGCAGTGGTCGTGATTTTACCCACCGTCGCGGTTGTCGCCGAGGTCGATCCGCTAACTGCCGCAAACAATGTACAGCCGAGAATATTGGTGTGAAGCAAACGTCCGGGCAGCCATTGCACCAATGGCGATAGCCCGCGAAACAAGCGCTCGGAGATATCCGTGCGGAAAATGATTTCACCCATCCAGATAAACAGCGGAATCGCAGCCAACTCCCAGGCGCTTGAGCTTCGCCAGGTCACAGCTTTTACAATGTAACCGATCCGGTCAACGGGAAAACCGGCCAGAAAAACCAACCCACAGGCGGCCACCAAAAACAATCCGACAAAAACCCAAGTTCCCAGCCCTAGAAACAGGATGATTGTTAACAGCAAGATGAACATATGTACGAGAACTTCCATAATTTTCTCCCAGGTCTATCTTTTTATATACACACGAATCCATGATCGCGGTTTATAAAAAAGGGGTCTTTGGTTGTCTGCATTTCGATACTGATCGACTCACACATCCAGAGAAAACTATTCTTTCGGGCTTGTATCCCCAATCAGGTTTCGTCCGGTCAAAATCTTTAAGATATAGGAGATAAGCTGCATCGATAAAATACAAAGCCCAAGCAAAACCAAACCTTCAGGTATCCACAAAGGAACCTCGGCAATGGTTTCACTGACGGCGTTCCTTTCGTAGTTGCGTGTGATGCTCTTGAGGAGGTAAGATGAAATAAAAAGCGAAAGGCATAACGTCAGCACAACCGAAATAAGCTCGACCGCACGCCGCAAAATATTGTTTTTCAGCCTTACCAGCAGAATGTTCACGCGAATCAGGGCGCCGTGTTCCAGTGCATAGCCCAGCGACAGGAAGGTCATCGCCGCCACACCATAACCTACGAATTCATCCAACACATAAGTTGAAGAATCAAACAATGTCCGCAAAATGATTTCATAAATCACATGGCCGGTCATGAAAAACATCACAGCGACCGAAAAAACCGCTGCCGCCTTCGCTATGAATGAGCTGAGTTTACAATACCCATCGAGAACGGTCGCCATCACAGTCATTTTGTAACCTCGCTGTTTAATCCGATAGTCAATGTCGTTACCACTTCGACTGCTGCCAGGAAAAAGCCTCAAGTTTGCCCGCTGCCTGCCATTTCGGTGGCAGACAGCAGGATGTTTACAAATTTTACTTCAATTTTTAAATTTTACTTCAATTTTTTTAACTCTTGACGATACTTTTCAAGAAGTTCTTTTCCCTTGGGGCCGGCGTCTTTAACCCATTCAGCAACCACCGGTTCGGCAGCCTTGCTCAATTTTTCACGATAATCCGAAGGGACGTCGGTTACCACGGTGACGCCGCGTTTGCCGGCAACGGTATAAGCATCCGCGATCACCTTGGGGGTATTGGTCCATACATACTTTTCGGCGTCATTGGCGGCATCGGTGACCGCTTTTTTCAGCTCGGGGGACAATTTATTCCAAACATCCAGGTTCATGGTGATCATGTTGATGGTGCTGTCATAGTTGATCGCGGTAAAATGGGTGCAGTAGTCGTTAAAGCTGGCCGTCAGCCCCGCCTCTACGGAAGTCAACACGCCATCGATTCCACCGGTACTCAACTGCGGGACAATATCCGCCCAACTCAATTGGATCGGAGACGCATGGGCGGCACGGAACACTTTGGTACCATTGGGATCATAGGTACGCATTTTCAGATTTTTGATGGCAGCCATGTTGTTCAAGGGCGCTTTGCCCCAAATTCCGCTGGAAGGCCAGGGGGAAGCGTACAGCAGCTTCTGGTTATATTTGGCCAGGACTTCCTGATAATAAGGCTTGCCCACGTCGAAAAGCAGTTTGGCCTCATCGGTATTGGCCGTCAGAAACGGCAGGGAGGACAGCAGGAAAATAGGATTCACCCCGCCCAGGGTCGGCACGAAAGTATTGGCCAGAACAACGGCACCGTCTGCAACGGCATCGAGCTGGTCTTTGGATTTGTAGCCCAGAGCGCCGCCAAAGTGATGGGCGATCTCGATTTTTCCTTTGCTTCTTTCCTTCAGCCGTTCTCCGAAATAGGTATCGCCTTCACCTTGAACAGAGGTTGCAGGATATTCGTTGGGCATATCCCAGATCATCGTTTTAGCATTCGCAGCACCCGGCAAAGCCAAAGATAAACAAATTAATCCAGCAATAAAAACGTTAAAGAGATTCATTTTTTTCATAATCACTGCTCCTGAGTTTGTTGAGATTAATTCTTTTGTTTCAATTGTTCTTGCCAAGTAATCCGGTTACTATCGTCCTTTCATGTTTTCAGTTATTTAAATGGCAGCCCCCTCTCCTGTTATGGTGGTTACGATATTTTCCCATGCTGACGTCAACAGATGTTGATCCAAGCCAACCATAGGATCCATGACATTGAGCATGCCCGGATAAATATCCTTGCAGATGTTAGAGACTTTCATCCGAATCGTCTCCGGTTTAAAAGGCGTCGTCGGCGAACCTTGGGCGCACAGGCATTCACCTTCGAACGATCGGCCATCATCGAAAAGGTAACGCACCCGTGCCGGACGGTCATTGGGTTCGGGCAACGCCGGCTCATAGCGGCGAATGGTAATCTTGCTCCGCATGGCCTTCACGTTTTCATCGGTAAGGCTGGCAGCCGACAGGGTCTGCGTATCGACGCGTTTGTAAACGGTGGCAACGGCGGCGATATGCGGTACCGAAAACCGCGCAGACAGCGTTGTCGGCGGATTTCTTTCGTTTAGCAGACAGCCTTTTTCGTGAATTTCAACGATCATTTCCCGGCAGTGGGCCAATGATATATCATCCGGCACCGATGGTATCATTCCCAAAATCGCCTCGATCATGGAGTGGGTGTATTGACAGCAGGGAAAGATTTTTTGATAACCGTGGAGAATTTGCCAGTCCTTGCCCAAGTCTTGCGTCAGATACCGGGGATGGCACTCGGTTTGAAAAACTTGCTGAAAGACGGCCTGTGGTGCGTTTTCCAAAGCGACCAGACCACAATCGACCGAATCGGCCACTTTAAACCCGTTCCAGGCACCCATGCCAACCCACAAGTTGCGGATGAGGCTGCCGCGGACAGCATGATCGAAAGGCCCCGGGATGGAAAGGGTGGCGGCGCTGGTGAGGCTGTCGAAAAAATAACGGGAATCATACTTTCTGGCTGCGGCAACGGCTGCGGCAGAACCGATTGCAGCCAATGTCGCATGCGGATGCAGGATCAGGGATGGCTGCACAAACGCACACGCAATACGTGTCACAACTTCATAAGCGACAACCAGGCAACGCAGCATTTCAAGGGTAGACAGCCCCTCTGCTTCCGCTTCGGCCAACAAAGCCGGCAACAGGTATATACCGGCATGACAGGGAACCCTTCGCGAACCTTCATCCAATTCATTCCATGGAAAAGCCGTTCCGTTGATCAGCGCTGCATGGAATCGATCGGTTCGTATCCTTCCGCCGAGGAACACCGTCGATACCGGTTTACCGGTATCGTGTAACTGACGCTTTGCCCACCGCATCAATAACGGATCGCTGCCGGCCGAAATCAATGCGGAAAGGTCATCACACAGCACCGTCGCTGCCTGGGACAGAACCGCTTCGGGGATATCTTCCACGCGACAATCGGAGGCCCATTTCGCCAGCTTACCCAAAGGTTCGATGATGCAATTGCCTGTGTCGCCATTCGACATGTTTTCCCCCGTCAGCCTCGTTACGCCGATTTCCGCCGGCAGATTTTGTATCTACTTCAAGGGTGTTTTGCTTCCGGTCAGAGGAATGCTCGCCTTAATTGGATTCAGACCTCTGGCAATGCCCGGGTATCGAGATATAAAAGATGATCGAGCAGATTGTCGGCATGGTCTTTTTGCATGCCACCTATCTCGCAACAACGGAAAAATTTGGTATGAAGCTGTGCATCCGTCATGGGGTTGCCCGGCATACCGGTGGGCTCACCCAGATAGGATTGAAACTTTTCACCCTTGCGCGTAATCAATGTCACGCGCGCACCCTCGGGTGCCGCCTCCGTATGCAGTTCATCCACCCGGCGCATGGTGACTTTTTCCATGGAGGCCCTGAATTGGGGATCCGTCAACGTCGACGGATCCAAATGTTCCACGTCCAGATCGCCGTAGGCCAGCACCGTACCGATGGAAAATGGCATCGAAAACTGCGCCTGCTGAGGACTTTCCGGCCGGTTGTATACCAAGCTGATGGCGACCGTTGGCGTCACTTCGCAAATCACCTCTGCAATATCGTCTCCGGAAAAGTGGTGTTCTTCCAACAGGCGTTTGGTCAATTCTATGGCGGCGTGGGCCGCCGAACAGACCGGAAATTGTTTGAACATGATACCGGGGTCGATCAATCGCCAAACGGATCCCAAGGCATTGATGGCATCGCTGTCGCTGATACCGTCGTTCAATAATTGGATGTAACCGCGCTCATCTTCCAGGACCGCCGCCGGACCGGTCAATCCCCTGGCAGCCAACAGGGCCGCTTCGACCCCGATGGATGCCGTTTTTCCCGCCAGATAGGGTTTGGCATCCGTGCCGAACGCTGCTTTCAGACCATTGGCCTGGGCACCTGCGAGACCGATGGCATTCAGGGTCTGTGCTTCGGACAGGCCCAAGGCCTTGGCAGCCCCGGCTGCTGCACCAAAAGCACCGAATGTGGCAGTGCTCCACCACCCTTTGAAATAGTGGCGGATCGTACACTGCATGGCGACGGTGTAAGTTACTTCAGATCCGACGATGAAGGCTTCCAAAAGCCGCTTGCCATCCACCTGTCCGTGTTCGGCTGCCGCCAAAACAGCAGGCAGCGCCACGGCTGAACCATGCATAATGCCGGTGTAACTGGTATCGTCAAAATCAAGCACATGGGCTGCGGTACCGTTCACCAGGGCCGCTGCCGGCGGAGACAGGCGATCATCAAAGCCCAATGCCCGGCAACGACCTGTGCAAAAATTCTCTTTGCTGTACGCAAGCATGTTGCGTGTCAACGGGTGGGTCGATGCCGCAACGGCAACACCCAGGGTGTCGATGATGCAGCGTTTGGCGGTCTGAACCACCTCAGCAGGAACCATCTCCAATTCAAGACGGCTGGACCAACTAGCGAGTTTCTGTGCCAGGGTAACCGATGGGGAAGCGGACTCAAGGTTCAATGGTGTCATTCCTTCTTCTTGATTTACGATGTCTCATTACCGGTAGTGCATCGGGTCTGTCCGAAAGCTGCAAATGGAATCCGATTGGAAGCCACGGCCATTGATGCCGTTCTTCTTGAATAAGGGGTTCACCGCAGTGAACCCCTTTAAACGCCAACTAATGGTCACAAACAAACAACCTGTCGACCTGCGATTAATCGTTACCGATCAGGCGGTCGTAGGTCGGGCTGTAATACTTCATCCAGAAGTCACCACGCATGTCGCGCAGGGTCGGGACGGCGATGCGGGCTTTGTCA